>Ga0075163_10010980_pt1 | contig 11813 bp, 1 predicted proteins | sample JI1023141ADNA_FD_71478 | JGI IMG/M metagenome (GOLD analysis project Ga0075163, IMG submission 71478) | Wastewater effluent complex algal communities from Wisconsin, to seasonally profile nutrient transformation and Carbon sequestration -... | ecosystem: Engineered > WWTP > Effluent > Algae... | reverse complement strand
TCGGCGGTCATGTCACCGTCGGTATCCACATCGCTCACACCGCAACCGCAGATGCCGGGTACGATCTTGTTCGGATCCATGGGGCACAGATCGTTGCAGTCAGCGGTCAGGTCACCGTCGACATCCATGTCGCTCACACCGCAACCGCAAATGCCGGGTGCGATCTTGTTCGGGTCAGTTGGGCAGCCGTCAATGCAATCAGCAGTGAAGTCACCGTCAGTATCGCTATCAGACACGCCGCAGCCGCAGATGCCGGGTACGATCTTGTTCGGATCCGCGAGGCACTCATCGTTGCAGTCAGCGGTCAGGTCACCGTCGCTATCCAAGTCGTTAAAACCGCAACCGCAACTGCCAGGTGCGATCTTGTAAGGATCAACTGGGCACAGATCGTTGCAGTCAGCCGTGAGGTCACCATCGGTATCGGTATCCTCCACACCACAACCGCATGCGCCTGGCACGACCTTGTTCGGATCGGTTGGGCAGCCGTCGTTGCAATCGACCGTGAGGTCCCCGTCCGTATCCACCAACGTAACGATCACCTCCTGTGTGCAGGTTACCGAGTTGCCACCGGCATCCGTGGCCGTCCAGGTCACCGTTGTAGTCCCCGCCGCATAATTGGCCGGGGCGTTGTTCGTTAGCGCTGGTCCTGCCGTCAGGCCATCCACAACCCAGTTGGACGTCGATCCGGTTAGCGCGAAGCCGTTCAATGTGCCGGTGTTGCCGTTGCCCGAAGCATCCGTGGCGCTGGTCTCGGTCGGATTGTTCCCATCTGCTACCCCTTGATCAAGGTGATAGACGGCGACCAGTCCGGCTTGTGCGTTCACTTCTGAGTTCATGCTCGTCTGCACTTCCGTCTGGGTCCGCTCCACATTCCAGAACCGCACCTCGTCGATCGTTCCACCGAAGTACCACGAGATCGGGTCATCGTTGTTCACCCCGATGGTCAGTTGGGTGGTCGCGTCAGATGGCAACACCACGTCGACAGTAGAACCCTCCAAGTTGCCGTCGACGTAAAGCTTCTGTCCCGTCGCACTCCCGGTAACGGCCACGTGGTGCCAGACACCCGTGGTCACGATCGGTCCCGCGATCACGGGCGAGAAACCGTTCCACAGCTGTAGCTGGCCCGATGGATCCACATAGATGTTCCAGCCGTCGCCGCCCGTGCGCTTGCCGACGATCCACTTGTAGTCCGCTCCACCGCTCAGGTTGAACCAGGCCTCGGCCGTGTAGTCCACCGAAGCCATGGCAGGGCTGTGGGGGATGGTGACATAGTCGTCCACACCATCGAAGTTGAGCGCATGGCCGCCTGCCGAGCAATTGTCCGTTACCTCCGGCTGGGACAGGGTGAGCGTGGCTGTGCAAAGCCCCGGATCGTTCGCGATATTGATCGCGGGCAACGGACACGCCGTGAAGGTCGGGGCGGGATCCACGCCCGTACAAACGCAGCCCGCAGTGATCACTTCATTGATCGTGCAGGGGTCACCGTCCGAGCAGGGGTCGCCTTGCACCCCAGCAAGGTTCGGGCAGTTGTCGTTGCAGTTGACGATACCGTCCCCGTCGTTGTCCGTATCAGCCACACTGCAACCGCAGATGCCGGGGGCGATCTTATTGGGATCGTTCGGGCAGCCGTCGAGGCAGTCCACCGTACCGTCCAGGTCCGCATCCGCGGTCTCCACGTTCAGCGCCAGCGTGTTCGTGCTGGAACAGCCCGAGGCGTTCGTCGCCGTCACCGTGTAGGTGTTGGAGCTCATCACCGCAGTAGCCATCGGGTTGCAGATCGCCGGGTTGCTCAGGTAGGTCGTCGGGCTCCAGCTGAAGGCGATGCCCGAAGCACAGTTGCTCGCGCCACCGCTGATCATCACCGTGTAGTCCTCCGTCTCACCACTGTAGGATAAAAACGGTGGGTTGCAGGCACTGGTGCCCGGCGCTTGCGCGTAGGTACAACGAACGCGCAGGCGCGTGTTGCCGTTGATCGCGCCCGAGGGTACCGTGAAGGTGCCCGTGTACAAGGCCGGGACCGTGCCCGCGAACGAGTTGAAGATCAACTCGGCCGGGTTGTCGAAGGTGCCGTTCTGGTCGTAGTCGATCCACAGCGCAGCTCCTTCCAAATCACCATCGGTGCGGATGGAGTAACTGTTGCCTGAGGAACCGGCCACCAACGCGCCCGTCGGGGTCGCGAAGTTGCTGTAGCCGTTTGAGCCGCTGAGGTTGTCGCAGCTGGTGGCCGCAACACCCGTACCGCGGACGATACCGGCGACGGACACTTGTGTGATCACATCGGGGAAGCTGCAGCCGTTGCTCAGTGCAGGCACGCAGTAGTTGAACTCGATGGTCGCGCCCAGCTGCGAGTCGCTGCCAGGGCATACCGGGTTCGTCGTAGCGCTCATGACCGGGGTGGCCGGGGTAGCTCCAGTGGTCAATGATGCCGTGGCCGTTCCCGTGCAACCTGCGGCGTTCGTTACGGTCACCGTGTAGGTGGTAGCGATCGCCGGCGTGGCGTCCACCGGGTTGCCCGTGGTCGAGCTCAGCCCGGCAGCAGGTGCCCAGCTGTAGGTGGCGCCGCCCGTCGCGGTCAGCGTTACCGGAGCACCGGGTGAGCAGTACGTGGCGGCGCTCGCCGATACGCCCGCGGTCACCGGATCAGGCGTTCCCACGCAAGCGCAGGTCGCGTCCAGCACGTCGTTGATCGTGCAGGGGTCGCCATCGGAGCAGGCATCGCCTTGCACACCGGGTACCGTCGGGCAGTTGTCGTTCGCGTTGCAGATGCCGTCCAGATCCGTGTCCTCGAAGGTGCCGGCGCACACGCAGCTCGGGCTCCATACATCGTTGATCGTGCAGGCGTTATTGTCGTTGCACGGAGCACCGGGTACATCCGGTCCACCGAACACGCCCAGGCAGTCGAAGCAGCTACCCTCGGGTACGCCGCAGCCGCAGAAGCCTGGGGCGATCTTGTTGGGATCGTTCGGGCAGCCATCGATGCAGTCAGCCGTGCCATCGGAATCGGTGTCCACAGCGCTCACGCCGCAACCGCAAATGCCGGGTGTAGTTTTCAGCGGGTCGGCCGGGCATTGGTCCGTATTGTTGGCCACGAAGCCGATAGGTTGGGCACAGGTCTGTTGCGAGACCGCAGGATCACCGAAGCCATCACCGTCGGCATCTGCATACCAGGTGGAGAGACCGTTCACCGTGATGGTGGTCTGGCAAAAAGCGTCGCAGGTATACAGAGGATTGAAGCTCTGGAAGGTGAGCGTATGGGAGCCCGCACCGGCGACAGCGGGGTTAAACGTGTTGCCGCTCACCCCGGGCCCTGACCAGGATCCGGAGGGACTTCCATTGAGGGTGATCGCCGCATCGTTGATGCACGCCGGTCCATAGGGTCCACCGCAGGTCACCGGGATCGGTGCGGTGAAGATCGTGGTGACGGTGTAGCTGTGTGTGATGCCGCTGGGTACGCTGGTAAGGACGAAGTCGTAGGTGTAGGTGCCGGGTACGAAGCCAGGTGCCAGGTCCACAAACAGGTGATTGAAATCGTCCGGGTAGGGCGGTGCGATGGCATAGCTCAGGATACTGTTGAAGGTCATGCCAGCTGGGGCGCCGGACAGGCTCACGGTGATGGGCTCGTTGAAGCCGTTGATCGCGGTAACGCCGAGGTTGGCCGGGGATAAAGGCTGTGACGTGCAGGCGGGAAAGTCCCAGTCGCAGTTACCATAGAAGCAACTCACGCTGAAGTCCGGGCAGTTGTTCACCGTGCCGATGCAAATACAATTCTCGGTCACCACATCGTTGATCGTGCACGCGTTGCCGTCATCGCACGGATCGCCGTTCACCAGGTTGGCCAGGTTCGAGCACGGATCGTTCGCATCGCAGATCAGGTCGCCGTCCGTATCCTGGAAGGTGTTCGTTGCCACACCGTTCAAGCAGGCGTCCAACGTGCAGGGGTCGCCATCGTCCACCGGACCGGATACCGTTACGCTCGTGTTGCCTTGGGCGGAGCAACCGACCGCGTTGGTCACGGTCACCGTGTAGGCCTCAGAGGTGCTGAGGGTGGCCACCGGGTTCGCGATGGCGGCATTGTTCAGGTTGCCTGCAGGCGACCATGCGTACGTGTAGGGTACCGTGGCGCCATCGATCGTCACATTGTAGTCCTGGGTCTCGCCCCAAGGGCTGCTGCTCGCGCCGCAGGCCTGGCCGGCGGAGAGGGCCGCATCGTTACCGCCGATGATGCGCAGACGGGTCACGCCATTGAGCGCGGTGCCGGGCACCGTGAAGCTGATACCGGTGGATCCGCTCGCACCGGCATTGGTGGAGGCACCCAGGAATTCGGACGCGGAGAGCGTGCCGTCCTGGTTGTAGTCGATCCACGCGCCGAAGTACTGGTTCGGGTCCGTTCCGAAGGTGAGCGTCAGCGTGTAGGGGCTGCCAGCGGGCGTAAGCGTGGTGGTGGCCACCGTGTTGTAGAGGTAGCGCGGAGGCGTGGAGGCGGTGAGTCCGCAGGCGCTCGTGGTGCTGCTCAAGGTGTTCAGCGTCACGCTCAGCACGTCATCGCCGCTGCAGCCACTGGTGTGGGTGGATTGGCAATACGTGAGTGCAGCACCGACGTTCACCTGCAACTGCGAAGTGCTTCCCGGGCAGATCGGGCTTTCCGCCGTGGTGCTCGCGATCACCGGGGTGGTGCTCGAAACAATGGCCGAAGTGGCCGTGTTCACGCAGCCGTTATGGTCCGTACCGGTCACCGTATAGGTGGTGGTGGCGGAAGGCGTGGCATTCACTGAAGCACCCGTGGTGGCGCTCAGGCCGGCAGCAGGTGCCCAGCTGTAGGTATTGGCACCACTGGCGTTCAAGGCTACCGCCGTGGGAGCGCAATAGGTAGCGGAAGTCGGAGCCACAACCACCGTCGGCAGGGGGGCCTGCTCCGCGAATACCAGGGGGGTCGACGCACCGCCACCGCAGTTGTCAGTTACCCAGCAGCTGACAAATGGCGGCGTTTGCGCGCTAACGCTGATGCTCGCAGTGGTTTGCCCTTGGGGTGACCAAATGTAGGTGTAGGGACCCACTCCATCCGTAGGTACCGCTGTAAGGGTGGTGCTGCCACCAGAGCAGTAGTTCGGGTTGCCGCTGATGGTGGCCGCCGTCATCGGCGCCGTGGTGTTCACCGTTACCGTGCCCGTGCTGGCGCAGCCCGAAGCGGCCGTTGCCGTTACGGTGTACGCCTGGTTGGCCACGTTGATGGCGCTGGCCAGCGGGTTGGCGATGTTGTCGAAGTTCAGGAAGGTGTTCGGTGTCCAGAGGTAGGTGGGCGTTGTTTGCGCAAATCTCCAAGCCTCAGATGCAGCCGAGGTGAAGCTGTAGGTCACGTTGTTGCGGCCGGGGGCGACAAGGCCTGAGGTGCCGTTCGCGTTCTCGATACCGATCGTGTGTGCGCTGGCCGTTGGGTCATCGCTGCTGGTCACATGGACCTCGATGCTGTTGTCCGCTTCGAACAACAGGATCTGGCCACTCATGTTACCGTTGTTCGCATTCGCGTTGTAGAACTTTACGTTCAGGTAGTCCACCACGAACACACGGTTCGGAGCGCTACCCGTGGTGAATGTGCTCACAACACCACCGCCGGTGACGTTCAGGTCATCGTGACAAATGGCAATGTAGTTGTTCGGCGTGGCCGCGGTCGGGATCGTCTCGGTATAGGGAAAACCACCAGGTTGGCCCGAAGAGAAGCTTGCGAAACCGTTGCTGTGCACATAGAGGTTGCTGTATGCCGTTCCGTTGAAGGCGAAAGAGAATGGCAGAGCAACCGTAGCGCTTCCATCATCCGCACCCGTATTCGTGAAGGTCAATGCCGAACCGCTGCCCACTTGGAGCGCGTATGGAATTGATGTGACCTGATAGGCGGAGTTGGCGTTCACCGCCACGTTCAACTGGCTGTTGCCGTTGAAGCAGGTCGGGTTCGGGTTGGCCGTTACGCTGGAGATCACCGGGGCGATGCCGAGCACGGTGATGGCGCTGGTGGCCGTGTTCACGCAGCCGTTGCCGTCCGTACCGCTCACCGTGTAGGTGGTGGTGGCGCTCGGGCTGGCGTTCACCGTGGCACCCGTGGTGGCGCTCAGGCCAGCGGCGGGGGACCAGGTATAGGTGCTGGCACCGGAAGCCGTGACGGCGACCGCCGTGTTACCCACGCAGTAGTTGGCGCTGGGCACATCCACGCTCACGCTGGGCAGTGCGTTCACCGTGAGCGCGAAGGGCGCCGTGGTGTTGTCGCAAGGACCACAGTTCGCGCAGGTCAGGGTGCAGACCACTTCCCAGAAACCCACCGGGATCCCGTTCGTGTTCTGCGTATTGGCCGTTCCGAGCCCATTGGTGTAGGGTCCGCCTACGGCACCGTAGGCCCACTGGTAGGTAATCCCCGGGCCGGTGGTGGCACCAGAGAGGCTCAGTACGTAGCTGGCCGCGTCGCACGTGTAGTCATTGCCGCTGATCGTGCCGGCAATAGCCGAGCTGCAAACAGGCAGGCTGAATTCATCCGCACCGATGCAGGGCGTGGCCGCGCGTACCTCGTTGTCATGGTCCACCGCGACACCGGTACCGGTGGTGCCCGTTGCGAAGAAGGGATGAGCCGGAGTGGCGGGGGTCGTCTGGATGTGCAGGTCCGTGGCGCTCACGAAGGGAGGCACCTGGTTGTTGCCGTTCGCATCCTTGCCCGTGGCAGCTTGCCAAGCGGCCAGCGTTGCGCGGGCGGCCGCGCTGTAGTAACCAACGTTGGCCGAACCGGTCGTGTAGTAGTTGTTGTTGTTCACAGAACCACCCGAAATGTTCGCAGTGGCGGCGGTGTAGAAGCCGTACGCTCTGGTACTGTTGTGCGTGTTCTGCAGAATGTTGTTGCGGAAGGAGGTGAAGGTCACGCCGCCCACACTCGCATTCACGCAGAAGGAAGAGAAGTTCACACCAGCGCCGAGCTGCGTGCCCATCACCACTGTGTTGTGGTCGAAGTTCACGTTGGTGGCACCGGCCGTGAAGAACACACCGGTGGGTATGAAGGCCGAAACGGCGGACGTCTGGTACACCACCATCTTGCAATCACGGATGAAGTTGTTCCGGATGTAGGACAAGGTGTTGTTGGTCGACCCCGTGATGTAGATACCGTGAGCACCGAAACCATTTGTGACGGGCTGGTTGATGTCGTGGATGTTGTTGCGCTCGATGGTGAATCCGTAGTTGACCGTGCCGATCTCGATACCGGCGATCGTTGCATCGAAGCCCGTGGCCGACGGGCCTACGCGGATGTCGTTACCGCTGATGGTGGCACCGCCTGAGCTGACAGCCGAGTAGCTCAGGTTGATACCACGATAACCAACGCTGTTCGCATCGGTCGCGTTACCGATCGTGTTGTTTCGGATGATCGTGCCCGTGTTCGGGTAGGTCGCGCTCACACCGGTCGCAGCGATACCCGTAAAGCACCGGGTGATCTCGTTGTTCTCGATGAGCGTGTTCAGGCTGGAGTAGGCCCCACCCGTACCACTGGCACCGTTGGACATGAGGATGCCCCAGGAAAGGGTGGTCGAGGTTCCGCTACTGCGGCCGCCGATGATGTTGCAGTTCTTCACTGTGTTGTTGTCCGCACCATCTGTACCCGTCACCGAGTTGGAGGCCAAACGGATGCACTGCGTCCCGCCGATCGTATTCGTGGCCATCTGGATCGTCAGGTTGCGTGTGCCGGCCGTTACGGGGTCATCCCCGTCGATGGTCACGTTGTCCGCACCCGACAATTCGATGATGCCGCGGAGGCTGGTCGGTGTCGCAGCGGAGTTGATCGTCACGTTGCCCGTGCAGGTAAGCAGCACACTGGTGTAGCTGCTGGGGGCATTGCTCCGGAGCAGCGCGGTGGTTGGTGCGGGTTCCGTCGTGTTGGCCGTCACCGTAACGGTGATCGCGCCTTGGGGCGTACCCGCGTTGATCGCGGCGAAGGCCGCACTTACCGTGGCGTAGTTCGTAGGCCCAAGGTCGCCAGCCGTAGCGGTGACCGAGACCTGCGCCTGCGCCGTTCCGAACAGCGCCTGGGCGGCACCGAACAAACCGGCTTTGAACCAACCCCACGTTCGGCGGGGTGGTGTCGAGTAGGGTCGACAATTCATGGTTGAGGGTTTGTGTTCAGGGTTTGAAAGGCCCTCGCCTGCTGGCCATGGATCACGGCCAAGCCTGTGATAGCGGGTAACAGAAGGGGGTGGAAGGAGAACAGCTTGGGGTTTGGGCGTGTGCTTCAGTAGCAATGGCAAGACTACCGGGCTTCAATACCACCCACAATAGAGAGATGTATTGGATCTTGGGTGGCGGACGCCCCCGTTCTTTGTTGCTGCAACCCCATGCGGGATCATTCCATAACACCCGGTTTACTGGAGCGCCTGCGCTGCATACTCCTATGTGGCCTGCTGGTGGGCGCGACACCCGCGCACGCCCAAACCCCACCTGACACCGTCCGCCTCCTCGCAGAGCTGATCACCGTGGATGATGGCCTGCCCGCCGGCATGACGCAGGCGATCCTGCAGGACCGCAGCGGCCACCTGTGGTTCGGAACGCGTGATGGATTGACCCGCAGCGATGGATACGCCTTCACCGTGTTCCGCCATGATGCGGCGGACAGCGGCTCCTTGAGCGACAACATCATCGTGGCCCTCTTCGAGGATCGCGACGGCTACCTGTGGATCGGCACCGAGAGCGGGCGCATCGATCGGTACGACCCGCGCGCGGAACGCTTCGCCCATGTGGATATGCACGCAACACCGGACAGCGGGATGTATACCGGTACCCTGGGCTTCGGACAGGACGTACACGGGAACCTCTGGGCCTTTTCGTTCAACGGCCAGTTGTATGCGCTGCGATCATCCACTACCGATGGATCTTGGCGCACTGAGCATCCGCAGGAGGTCTTCCCACAGTTGACCTTGCCCGAACGTTGCAGTGGATTAGCGAGTGACCGGCAGGGTGCGCTGTGGATCACCTTCAAGGACTCGCTCCTGTGCGTGACCGATCCGGTGCGCGGCAGTGCCCTGCGTCGAAGCTTGCCTGGTCTGCCGCCAGGGCCAAATATCAACAGTTATACGCCCTTAGTGGATGCGGAGCAGGGCCTTGTTCATGTCGTGTTGGGCAGTGCTGTCCACTCATTCCATGCACGCACTGCCGAACCGGGTCGAACCCACTTCCTGAGCCCGACCAGCCAACTCAATTGGCAGAACCTCTGCGCGCTGGGCGCGATCTGGGTGAGCAATAATGCCGGCCTGTTCCGCCTATCGCCCATCACCGGTCGCGTGGAGGCGATCGAGATCGAGCTGCTGAACGGACAGCCGCTGCCAGAACATTGCGGGGTCTGCTCGTGGGCAGCGGACCGCGCGGGCAATTTGTGGATCGGCACCAACGGTTTCGGCGTGTTGAAGATCGGGCGCGTACGCCAACTCTTCCACCGGCAACCGGGGCTGTGGACCGTGCTATCCGCGGAGGTCAACGGTGGATATCTGTATGCCCACGTCCACGGCGAACAACTGAACCATCCGTCGGGCAAGGTGGTGCCAGGCGCTGCACAGCAGGCGGTGAAGCGCCAAGGGCTTTTCGATTACGACGGAACGTATGCGCGTGACCCCCAAGGCCGCTCTTGGACCTGCACCGCAAAGGACTCTTACACCAAACGGCGGTTGACCTTGGTGGAACCGACGGGACGGATCTCCTTCCCTGCGCTGCTCAGAGGGCCTGAGTCCCCGATCCTCGTTTTCGCTGGGAGGGATGACGACATCTGGGTAGCCGCGGCGCTGGACACCAGCGGCCTCAACTGGGGCATACCCGGCTGTTTGTACCGCATCGACACCCGTTCATCAAAGGTGATCGGGCGATACGAATTCCCGCGCCCTCTGTCCATCAGCAACCGGGGCATCGCGCACTTCATGGTCCGCGACGACGGCACCGCGTGGTGCTGCACCGTGTGGGGTGTCTACGCATTGGATCCCTCCACAGCGACCTGGCGCCACTACCAGCCCTTCGCCGGGGACAGCACGGTGATCGGTGCGCACGCGTTGCTCAGCCTCTGTTTCGACCCGGATGATCCGTTGAACTACGCCTGGTTCGGCAGCAAGGGCATGGGCCTGGCGAAGGTGGACCTGCGCACGGGTGCGGCCGAATACATCACCACGGCCGATGGCCTGCCGAACGAGTTGATCTGCGGCATCCTGCCCGATAAACACCGCAACCTGTGGATCAGCACCAACCAGGGCCTGTGCCGCTTCGATCCCCGTACCAAGGCCATCACGAACTACACCAGTGCTGACGGTCTGCTCAGCAACGAGTTCAACGCGCACGGCTTCGCAACCAGCAACGATGGTCGCCTCTTCTTCTCGGGCCCGGCCGGCACCATCTCCTTCGATCCGGAGGACTTCTACACCACCACCGCGCCTTCGCAGACCGTGCTAACCGGATTGCGGCTCATGAACGTTCCGGTACCCATCGGCCGAACGGACAGCAGCGGAACAGGCATGTACACATTGCCCGCAGAGCTCAACTCGCTCCCGTCGATCGAACTGCCCTACAGCGAACGCATGATCACGATCTCCTTCGCCTGCATGGACCATTCGGCGCCGGAGAAGAACCACTACCGCTACCAGCTGGCAGGTTTCAGCGACACGTGGATCGATGCGGGTGCCGCGCATGAGGCCACCTTCACGCATTTGGATCCGGGTACCTTCACCTTCCGGGTGCAGGGCGCCAACAGCGCAGGCGTGTGGGATGAGCAAGGCGCTTCCATCACGCTCATCATCACCCCGCCGTGGTGGGGCACCTGGTGGTTCCGCAGCTTCGCGATCGTCGTTTTCCTCGGAGCGCTCTACGGCTTCTACCGCTACCGGCTCGCCCAAGCGCTGCAGGTCGCGTTGGTGCGCGACCGCATCGCGCGCGACCTGCACGACGAGATCGGCTCCACCCTGAGCAGCGTGGCCCTCTTCAGCGAAGTGGCCATGCGCGAAAGCGGAGCCGCGGGCGGCCCCCGCAGCGCCATGCTCACCCGCATCAGCCAGAGCACGAGCCAGATGATGGAGAGCATGAACGACATCGTGTGGGCCGTGAACTCCAAGAACGACGACCTGCAATTGGTGGCGCAGCGCATGCAGGAATTCGCGGGCCGCATCGCCGAGGCCGGGGACTTCCAACTGGTCTTCACCAACGAGCTGCCCGCAGGCCAACGGCCGCTGACCATGCTGCAGCGCAAGAACCTCTACCTCATTTTCAAGGAAGCGGTGAACAACGCGGCGAAGTATGCCGGCTGCACCGAATTGGTGGTGGAGCTCCGGGCCGACCAGTCGAAGATCGTGCTGCTGGTGAAGGACAACGGCCGTGGTTTCGAAGCACCGTCCACTGGCAACGGACACCCACGCGGTGGTGGCAACGGCTTGGGCAACATGCGAGCCCGTGCCCAAGAGATGGGCGGAGAACTGGCCGTGGACTCCACGATCGGCGGAGGCACGGCGGTGGAGCTGCGGTTCAAACCGTGATGGGTACCCAAGTGCGGTCCGCGCGGCTCGGGCACCGCAGTTCCGTTGTCCATACTGGTCAACCACTTCTGTCCACAGATGTCGCAGATGTCACAGATAGCGCCTGCGGCGCTGCTGAACACCTGAAGCGTCAGCTGGTCCATCTGCGACATCGGCGACATCGGCGGATGCCTTTTCTCCGGCGGCGGCTTGAGAATCTTGATCCCGGATCCACCAGCCAGGCAAACCAGCGATCCTGTCCACAGATGTCGCAGATGTCACAGATAGCGCCTGCGGCGCTGCCGAACACCTGAA
>Ga0075163_10010979_pt1 | contig 11814 bp, 9 predicted proteins | sample JI1023141ADNA_FD_71478 | JGI IMG/M metagenome (GOLD analysis project Ga0075163, IMG submission 71478) | Wastewater effluent complex algal communities from Wisconsin, to seasonally profile nutrient transformation and Carbon sequestration -... | ecosystem: Engineered > WWTP > Effluent > Algae... | reverse complement strand
GTGCGAAGACAGCCTGCTGCCCGCGACCTCGGCATTCCTCACGCCCAACACCGAGCTGCGCAGCATGTTCCTCATCGAACCGGAGCGCGGCTGCTCGCGCGGCTGCACCTACTGCGTGATGCGCCGCACGACCAACGGCGGCATGCGCCTGGTGTCACCGGATCGTGTCAAGTCGCTGCTGCCCGATGGTCCGCTGGTCAAGCGCGTCGGCCTTGTGGGCGCGGCGGTCACCGACCATCCCAAGCTCCCCGCCATCCTGCACCACATCGTCGAGGAGCGCGGTCTGGAAGTGGGCATCAGCTCGCTGCGCGCCGACCGCTTGAACGATGAGATCGTGCGCCTGCTCAGCCGCGGCGGCTATCGCACCCTGACCGTGGCCGGCGACGGCGCCAGCGAGCGGATGCGCGAGTTCGTCGAGCGCAAGACGCGCGAAAAGCACCTGCTGCGCGCTGCCGAGCTGGCCGCGGCAAATGGCATGGGCACGCTCAAGGTCTACATGATCCTGGGCCTGCCCACCGAGACGGATGACGATGTCGACGAGCTGGTCCGCTTCACGGGCGAGCTTTCGAAGATCGTGCGCACCGCCCTGGGTGTCGCGCCGTTTGTGGCCAAGCGCAACACGCCGCTCGATGGCACTCCGTTCGCTGGAATTGCCGAGGTCGAAGGGCGCCTGGAGCGCCTGCGCAAGGGCCTGGGCAAGGTTGCGCCGAAGCGCACCGAAGTGCGGCCGACCTCGGCCCGCTGGGCTTGGATCGAGTACGTGCTGGCGCAGGGCGATGGCGATGCCGGTCTGCGCGCGTATGCGGCCCATCAATCGGGCGGCGGCTTCGCGGCCTGGAAGCGGGCCTTTGCCGGGTATCAGACGCGCCACGAGCGGGCGCAGGCGCGGCAGGCGCTGCGAAAGCCAGCGGGCAGCCCCGATCGAGTGTCGCTCCCTGTACTCTAGCTGCCTTCGCGGTTAGCCTGTCTCTGCAAGCATGCGGCAGCGGCCCCTCTATCTGCTTGGTGAAGAGCTGGTCTTTCCACCGGTGACGTGGGCGCGTCCCGACGGCCTGTTGGCAGTGGGCGGCGACCTCTCGATCGAGCGCCTGATCCTGGCGTATCAGAGCGGCATCTTTCCCTGGTACGGCGACGACTCGCCGATCGTGTGGTGGGCGCCGCCGCGACGGGCGGTCATCGAGCCCGCCAAGCTCCACGTCGGCCGCAGCCTGCGCAAAGTTGTCCGCAGCGGCGCGTTCGAGCTGCGCTTCGACACCGCCTTCGCCGAGGTCATCCACCAGTGCGCAAGCACGCCGCGCCACGGCCAGCCCGGCACCTGGATCGTTCCAGATATGGAGGCCGCCTACATCCGTCTTCATGAGGCGGGATTCGCGCACTCGGTCGAGAGCTTCCAGGAGGGTCGCCTCGTCGGCGGCCTGTACGGCGTGTCATTGGGCGGCTGCTTCTTTGGCGAGTCCATGTTTTCGCACGCGGACAATGCCTCGAAGGTCGCTTTCGTGGTGCTGTGCGAGCAGCTTCAGGCCTGGAGCTTCGATCTGGTCGACTGCCAGATCCAGAACTCGCACCTTGAGACCTTTGGCGTCTACACGATCCCGCGCGCCGACTTCATGAAGCGTCTTGAAGAGTCGCTGCTGCGCCCGACCCGTCGCGGAGCTTGGACTCGTGAGTCGTAAATCGTCAAATCGCGAGCCAGCGATGAGCGCCCGACAGGCACGCGCTGCGGTGTACCTGCGACCTCCGCAGGCGAGTGATCAGGCCGATTTTCTCGCAGCGGCGCTGGCCAGTCGCGCCCTGCATCGCCCCTGGGTCTCTGCGCCCAGCGATGCCGCGGCTTTTGCCAGCTACCTCAAGCGCAGCCAGCAGCCCGACTTCGCTGGGCTTCTCATCTGCCGACGCAGCGACGATGCGCTGGCCGGCGTCATCAACGTCAGCCAGATCGTCCACGGCCCATTCCGCAGCGCCTATCTTGGCTATTACGCATTTCAGCCGCTGTGCGGCCAGGGCTACATGACCGCCGGCATGAAGCTGCTGCTGCGGCACGCCTTCACCAAGCTGCGCCTGCACCGCGTCGAAGCCAACATCCAGCCGGGAAACGTCGCATCGCTGGCGCTGGCCCGGCGCTGTGGCTTTCGCCAGGAGGGCTTTTCGCCGCGCTACCTGAAGGTCGGCGGCCGCTGGCGGGATCACGAGCGCTGGGCGCTGACGATCGAAGACTGGCGCGCCCTGCGCTAGCCCTTGAACGCGCTCTGCACCACGCCCACTGCCGCTTTCGGGAGCAGGTTGTCGACGGGATAGGTCTGTCCGCTGCGGGTCTTGGCGTTGGGCGCGGTGCCGGTTCCAAACTTGTAGATTCCGAACTGCGCTTCGGTTCCGCCCTTGTGCGTCTGATCCAGCGACTGGAACACGCACGCGCCCAGGAAATAGCCGTTCGTCGTCTGGGTCGCATCGCGCGCCAGCGGCAGCACGGCCGCGAGCTGCCCCATCTCCCAGCTCGCCTGCCCCGCCTCGCCGCCGTTGCTCGCGTCCGAGTTCTGCCCGATCTCCGAGAAAAACAGCGACGGCGGCTTGGTTCCGAAGTTCTTCGGATAGGTGGTCTGCAAGTACGTCACGATGTCGCTGCCCTTGCTGTAGATGTTCACGCCGACCATGAAGCGCGCATCGAAGACAGCCCCAAGACCATTTGCCTGAAACGCACTCTTGAGTCCCATGATGGCCGAGATCGACGGATCTGCCGACGGCGGCCTGACCGCGAACGAGACCGGTGAGGTCAGCGGCAGCCGATCCGCCGCCGCCACGCCCAGCGCGTCTTCGGCCTGCACGATCATGGCCGTCGCCTTGGCGATGCCGTCGGGCGTGATGGCGTTTCCCGACAGCTCCCACTCGTTGCTGACCGAGAACATGGCGACCGCGGGGTGCGGCTTCACGCCATTTTGATAGACCTCTTTTACGATCGCGGCGATCTGCGCCTTCACGCTCGCGTCGTTCTTCTGCACCAGCCCGACAAAGTAGTTGGAGATCGGAACCATGGTGCGGATGCCGTACTTGTGGCACTCGTCGAGGAACGGAACGTGGTTGCGCAGCGACGGCACGCCCCAGTCATAGACGCGCAGCATGTTGATGCCCAGATCCTGCGCAAAGTGCTTCAGATCCTGCCTGCCGATGTTCTGCCCCGTGCCCGTATCCACATAGCTGCCCCACAGGGCCGTGAAGTCATCGTTGGCAAAATCAGAGTCATAGTACTTGCCGGTCGCGCCGTGGTTGGCCGCGTAGTCCGAAGGCTCTGGCGAATAGCACAGGCACTGAATCGGCCGCAGCCCGCTGCTGCTGACGCCGCCATCCCCGCCGCCGCCGCCGCCGTCCCCGCCTGCGCCGCCGTCGCTGCTACCGGTGCTGCTGGCGCCGGAGCAGGCCATTGATGTGAGAGCAGAGACGAGCGCAACTGCCATCCAGGACGACCGCATTTCATACCTCATTTTTAGTTGGAATCTGGCTGTAAATTTGGACTCAGTCCATTGTAAGACAGCCGCCGCGCATCAGGCACAAAAAGGATCCCCACCCCCCTTTTGTTGTGCGATTGTGCCGTCCATGCGAACTCCTGTTGGACGTCTCCTTGTCGCTGCGATTTGGTTGGCCGGATTTGAAGCCTGCGATTCGGCCGCGGTTGATGAAGGCAACGCGCGCTTCCAGGTGCGTGAGAGCGTGCGCCAGCTTCATATCACTCATGCCGATCCGGGCGAGGAGCTCGCGGTCTACGATCGCAACGGCCATCAAGTGCAGGTCGGCACCGCGGACAAGCAGGGCAGCCTGATCTTTCGCGCCTTGACGCCCGACAACGGCTACGTCGTGCGCACCACGCAGCTGAGCCCGCCCGAGCACACGCGCGCGCTCAACGTCATGTCGCCCGAAGGCAGCAAGCCGTCGCGCGACTTCTATCAGGGGCAAAAGATTGTCCCGGGCTTCAACTACATCAAGACGCGCGACGGCACGCAGCTGAGCGCATATGTGACGCTGCCCGGTCCGGTCGAGAACGGCCCCTACCCCACCGTCGTCAACTACTCGGGTTACGAGCCGTCGAAGCCCGGCATGCCGCTTGGAAGCTACGACTTCCTCTGTCCCGACTTTCCAACGCTGTGCGATGCGCCCAACGATCCCAGCGCGCTCATCATCAGCCTGTTTGGCTATGCGACCGTCAGCGTGAACCTGCGCGGCACCGGCTGCTCGGGCGGCGCTTACGACTTCTTCGAGACGCTACAGCTGCTGGATGGCTACGACGTGATCGAGACCGTGGCGGCGCAGGAGTGGGTGCAGTTTCACAAGGTCGGCATGACCGGCCTGTCGTATCCCGGGATCTCGCAGCTGTTCGTGGCCTCGATGCAGCCGCCCAGCCTGGCCGCGATCTCGCCGATGTCGGTCATCGGCAACACCGCGAGCACGCTGGAGCCAGGCGGCATCCTGAACAGCGGCTTTGCGATCGAGTGGGTCAGCCGCGTGCTGAACCGCGCCGATCCCTACGGCCAGGGCTGGGAGAAGGGGCGCGTCGATGGCGGCGACACGGTGTGCGCTGAGAACCAGCTGCTCCACAGCCAGAAGGTCGACAACGTCGCCATGGCGTACAACACCCCGTACTACGTGCCGGCCATGGCGGATCCGCTGAACCCGACCTACTTTGCGCCGCAGATCAACGTGCCGGTGTTTCTCACCGGCGCCTGGCAGGACGAGCAGACCGGGCCCTATTTTACGACGCTGCTTGACCGCATGACCGGCTCGCCGCTCGCACGCTTTTCGATCTTCAACGGCGTGCATGTGGATGGGCTCATGCCCCAGGTCATGGCCGAGTGGAAGTACTTCCTCGACTTCTTCGTGGCGCACAAGATTCCGACGATCTCGCCCAAGCTCCGCTCGCTGGCGCCGCTGCTGTTTCAGCAGGTCTTTGGCGCTGATATGAACCTGCCGCCCGAGCGCTTCGACACCTATCGCACCTACGACGAAGCGCTGGCCGCCTATCGCGGTGAGCCGCCGCTGCGCGTCATCTTTGAAAACGGTGGCGGCAAGGATCCCGGTGCGCCCGAAGGGCAGTGGGAGCGCTCGTTTCAGAAGTGGCCCGCGCCCGAGACGCAGCTTGTGCGCTACTACTTCCACGGCGACGGATCGCTCAATGACAAGGCCCCGCAGGAGGCAGCTTCCGGCTCGTCGTTCAAGCTGGATCCCGCGGCCGGAGATCGCGGCAACACGGCGCCAGGCGCCGATGTCTTCGCCAAGCTGCCCAAGTATGCCTACAAGCCTCTCGTCGACGGAAAGGCCGTTGCATTCACCAGCGATCCGCTGACGCAGGACATGCTCATGATGGGCACCGGCAGCGTGGATCTGTGGCTCAAGTCGACCGCCGATGACGCGGATCTCCAGGTCGTGATCACCGAGGTGCGGCCCGATGGGCAAGAGATGTATGTGCAGGCCGGCTTCCTGCGCGCCAGCCACCGCGCCCTGGGTGCGGACTCGACCCAGCTCTGGCCGTCGCCGACGCACCTGGAAAAAGATGCGGCGCCGCTGCCCGCGATGGGCGGCGACTGGACGCAGGTGCGCGTCGCCATTGCGGGTTTCGGCCACATGTTCCGCGCCGGCTCGCGCATCCGCATCTCGGTCGACACGCCGGGTGGCACCCGTCCGGAGTGGCGCTTCCTGCTCAAGAAGTTCCCCGGCGAGGTGACGCACTCGATCTCGCACTCGCTGACGCATCCATCGAGCGTGGCGCTGCCGCTCATTCCCGGGATCAAGGCGACCACGCCGCTGCCGGCCTGCCCGTCGCTGCGCGGCCAGCCGTGCCGCACCTACGTGCCCATCACCAACACCCCGGCATCGAACTAGACCAGCGCCCCGAAGCGGCATGAGCGAGCTTCCCGTCATCGATATCTCGCCGCTGGTTCGGGGCGCCCAGGCTGACTCCGCGGCCCGCCAGCAGGTCGCAGCGCAGCTGGGCCAGGCGTGCCGCGACAGCGGCTTCTTCTACGTAGTCGGGCATGGTGTCTCATCGAGCTTGCAGCAGGAGCTGGAAGCGCTGAGCCAGCAGTTCTTCGCGCTGCCGCTCCAGCAAAAGCTGGCGATTCACATGTCGCGCGGCGGCCGCGCCTGGCGAGGCTACTTTCCCGTCGGTGAAGAGCTGACTTCGGGCCGACCGGATCAGAAGGAGGGAATCTATTTTGGCGCCGAGCTCGGGGGCGAGCATCCGCTCGTGCAGAGCGGCGCGCCGCTGCATGGCGCCAACCTGTTTCCTCATGAGCTGCCGGCACTCAGGTCAACAGTGTTGACCTATCTGGAAGCCATGACCCGGCTTGGCCAGCAGCTGATGCAGGGGCTCGCGCTCAGCCTGGAGCTGCCCGAGTCCTATTTCTACGATCGCTACACCCGCGACCCGCTGATCCTGTTTCGCATCTTCAACTACCCGCCCCCTGCCCCCGCGCAAGTCGGCGGGCAGGACTGGGGCGTCGGCGAGCACACCGATTACGGCGTGCTCACGATCCTGCGTCAGGACAGCGCCGGCGGACTGGAGGTGCGCTCGGGCTCGCGCTGGATGGACGCGCCGCCGATTCCCGATTCCTTTGTCTGCAACATCGGCGACATGCTCGATCGCATGACAGGTGGGCTGTATCGCAGCACGCCGCATCGGGTGCGCAACCGCAGCGGCCGACCGCGCCTGAGCTTCCCCTTCTTCTTCGATCCCAACTGGTCTGCGCAGGTGCAGCCCATTCCGCTGACCCGCGCCCTTTCCAGCGCCTTATCGGACCCGGGCGATTCGGACGCGGCCAGGCAGCGCTGGGACGGGGTCGACGTGCACGCATTTCAGGGCACTTATGGGGACTACATCCTGAGCAAGGTCGCCAAGGTTTTCCCCGGGCTCCGTCGCTCGGTTTTGTGACAGCGATTGTGACCGGAGAGCCGGCCGGCTGCGACGTATTGCCGCAGCGGCGGCATCATGCTACAGCGGCAAGCCAGCAGTGAGATTGTCGTAGCACGCCCAATCGGAGGAATCCTATGGACCTGTCCATCTTTCAGATCGATGCCTTTACCAACCGCATCTTTGGTGGCAATCCCGCCGCGATCGTGCCGCTCGAAGAGTGGATTCCCGACGCCCTGATGCAGAGCATCGCCGCCGAAAACAACCTCGCCGAGACGGCCTTCTTCGTGCGCGGCACCGAGGGCTATGAGCTGCGCTGGTTTACGCCCACAGTCGAAGTGGATCTGTGCGGACACGCGACCCTGGCCACTGCGCACCTGATCTTTTCGCGCTATGAGCCGACCTCGGATCGCGTGCGATTCCTGAGCAAGAGTGGCTGGCTGGAGGTCACGCGCGCAGGCGACCGGCTGGCGCTCGACTTTCCTTCGCGCCCGCCGGTTGCGTGCGCCGCGCCCCCGCAGCTGGCCGCCGCGCTCGGGGGGCAGCCTGTGGATGTGCTGGCCGCGCGCGACTACCTGGTGGTGCTCAAGACAGCCGCTGCGGTGCGGGCGCTCAAGCCCGATATGGAAAAGCTCGCGACGCTCGACAAGTTTGCCGTCATCGTCACGGCGCCAGGCGAGGACTGCGACTTTGTCTCGCGCTTTTTCGCGCCCTCTCAGGGCATTCCCGAGGATCCCGTCACCGGCTCCGCGCACTGCACGCTGATTCCATATTGGAGCCAGCGCCTCGGCCTGCGCAGCCTGTTTGCCCGCCAGGTCTCGGCGCGCGGCGGTGAGCTCTGGTGCGAGGATCGCGATGACCGCGTGCTCATCGCCGGCCAGGCAGTGCTCTATCTACAGGGAATGATTCACGTTTAGTTGGCGCTGCTGGCGCCCTGTGCCGGTGTGGAGGTTGCCTGCGCCGGGCTGCTCGGCGCAGGGCTCTGGGTCGCAGCGCTCTGCGCAGCGCCCTGGGCAGTGGGGGTCGCTTTGGCGCTGGAGCTGCTCTGGACGTCGATGCGGCGCCCTTTGGGCTTCTGCGCGGGCCTGGGCATGGTCACCTCCAGGACGCCGTGCTCGAACGACGCCCGGACCGCCTCCGGATCGACGCCGACCGGCAGCTGCACCGAGCGCCGGAAGCTGCCGTAAGAGCGCTCGCTGTGCCACAGGTCGCCGCGGCTCTCTTCGTGCTCCTGCCGCCGCTCGCCCTCGATCGTGAGGATGTCGTCTTCGATGTTTACGCGCACGTCTTCCTGCTTCATGCCGGGCAGGTCGGCGCGCACGGTCAGCTTGCCGTCTCGCTCGAAGACCTCGACCTGGGGCGACCACAGCCGGCTGCCGGTGCCTCGGCCGGTGAGGCCCTCTGCTGGCGATCCCGGCCACGAGCCCAGGCCGAACTCGCCGAAAGTGCGATCCATGTCATCCATGAAGCGACGCATGAACGTGAAAGGATTGGAAAATGCCTCGGCTGGATAGTGCCCCCACGGTCGCGACAGGCCAGTCTCGCTTGCGGAGCGGCCAGCCGGCTGGAGCTTGCCAGCGGTCTGCGTGGTGTTGGTTGTTCCCTGTGGCTTGTTCAACTTGTCCGTCATGGTGAGCTCCTTTCTTTTGTCCGTCCGTTGTCTGTAAGGAGGGGGAAAAGCCCCATCTCATTTTTGTTCTTGAGCACGATTTTTTGAAAAGCAAGAGGCGTCCCGCAGGATCCCGCAGCGACGGTAAATCTTGACTGGTGAAAACACCCGAAGGCATGGTGTGTTGACGTCCGAGAGCAGGTCGCGCTCGCGGCGCGGGTGGGCTACTTGCTAGGTCGGTTGGGGATCTCGCCAATGCCCATCTGATCCCAGGCCGCTTCGTTGCCGCCGCGCTGATGCGCTGCCTTGAGCGAGCTGGCCGAGCCTACGCCCGGGTGGTACTCGATGTGCGGCCGATCGGTGATCGACTTCCAGTCGCCGCCCCACTCCAGACCCTGCTTCTTGGCGTGCTCGCCGTAGCGAGTCCAGAGCTTTGCGTAGTCGCCGTCCTCGGGCCAGTTGATGCTGCCCTTCTCGTCGTAAAAGGCGATGTCTGCGGCCACGCCGTAGTTGTGGAACGACTCGCCGCCGCGCGCATTGGTGACCCGCCTTCCCGGGCGCGTGCGACCCTTTGCATACAGCTTGTCCTGCTCCTCGAAGCTGCGGAACGAGCCCTGCGGCGCAGTGCCCATGTCCAGCCCCTCCTTGCGCAGCGAGCGGAACGTGTCCTCGGTCTTGCCGACGAAGGTGTCGTTCATGCCGCCGTCTTCCAGCAGTCCGTTGGGATCCACGTCGTGCAGATCGAGCAGCGTCCGCTCGCTCTTGCCCTCGCCCTCTTTGAGGACGACGCGAGCATGTATGTCGTTGTAGTAGTTCGATGGCGTCTTGTCGCCCGTCAGCTGGTAGTTGCCCAGGTTGTCGATGGTCCCGGCATCCTTGCCGCTCTTGTCGAGCAGCTTGCCGTCCTTGATGGTGTAGGTGATGCCATCCTTGACCATGGTGCCGCTGTCCGGGTTCTTGCGATCGGTGAGCTTGTCGGTGCGCGCCTTGGCCGCTGCGGGATCGCCGCTCTTGTCGGCAGCGCTCGCCTGCTTGTACTCGGCCACGCCCAGCAGATACTCGGCGGTGGCGGCGTTGGGCGCGGACTTGAACTGGGTCAGCAGCGAGCCGCGATCCTCGGCCGACAGGGACTGAAACGCCTTGTCTTCCGTGATCTTGGCAAGCGTGCGCAGCGCCCGCGGATTGTTCTTGAGCTCAGTCTGTAGCGCGGCGGCATCGGTGGCCGGCGGCGCGGGCTTGGCGTCGGCCTTGGCAGCGGGCTTTTCCGCCTGCTTTCCGACGACCTTGTGCTTCTCGGTCGGCGTCGAATAGGTCACAACGTCGTCGGCGAAGCTCGGTCCGAAGACGTCGAGCAGATCCTTTTCCAGGACCAGCTTGGGCACCGGACGCTCCCCTTGCGGCTCGGCCTGCGCATCGGTGCCCGCTGTGGGCTGCGCAGCCTTGGAGAGCGCCGGAGTTTTCTCGTTGGTTGCCCAGGGGTTGGGCTGCGCACCGGGGAGCTTGTCTCTGCCTAGCTCGTTCATAGAGGGCTCCTGGCAGGCGAGTGATATGCCTGCGGAGAGTCTTCAGGGTAACACGAGTCGGGCGAACATCGACGCACCCGCCTGCTCGGTTAGCTGATACGATGAGTTACGCCTCATCTACCTGGCATCGTGCTCGCCCTGCTAGGCGTGGCCAGTGTGATCAGCATCGCTGATGTTGCAGCGGCCGCACGGCAGGGCAGACCAGACAAGCGGCAGCGCCCCGCAGCCGAGACGTCCAGCCTTGCGGTGAGAAGCTCACCCACACCGTACCTGGACACCTCTGGCGATATCACCAGTACGGCTGCATATCGCTACGGCCAGCTGTCCCGGACCGAGTGCGAAGCCGAGCTGAAAAAGCGCCACCTGCCGTTTCGCCGCGAGTCGGCGCGCGGCGTGCTGGCGCCGGTCAGGCTCAGCGGTCCGCTGCACGGCGTGCTGTTTCAGGGCGAGGGCACGGACAAGACGCGCGCCCAGAGTCCGCACGAGATCGTGGACTGCCGGCTGGTCCTGGCGCTGGCAGACAGCGTCGAGACCTTGCGCAAGCACGACATCGTGGAGGTACGCCACTACTCGATGTATCGGCTGCCCGAGCCGTCATGGCCGCGCGGGCAGCAGGCTACGCGCCACCTGGGAGCCATGGCCATCGACGCGGGATTCTTCATCAAGAAGAACGGCAGCATTCTGGATGTGGACAGGCACTTTCATGGAGCCATCGGAGCCAAGACCTGCGGGCCCGGTGCTGCGCCGCGGCCGGCGACGCGCGAAGCGCTGGAGCTGCGCGCACTGCTGTGCGAGCTCGTGAGTCGCCGGCTGTTCAACGTGGTCCTGACGCCCAACTACAATGCGCCGCACAAGAACCACTTTCACCTGGAGGTCTCTGCGGGCAAGAAGTGGTTTCTTGTGCACTGACCGGAGTTGCCGGCTTAAACCGACGGCTCGATACGCACCGGAACTCCGTTGAAGCTGGCGTTTCCGGACATGGTGTCGATCCACTGCTCGTCGGTCAGGTCGTTGATGCTGACACCGGCGTGCGCCTCTGCGACCCGCCAGCGCGTGCCTTCGCGATTGTGGCCGTAGCCGTGCGGCAGACTGACCACGCCGCGCATCACTTCGTCTGAGATCTCGACGGGCGCCACGATCTCGCCGACCCGCGACGCGATGCGCACGCGCGCGCCAGTTTCGATGGAGCGGGCCTGCGCGTCAGCGGGATGGATGAGCAGCGTGCAGCGATCCGGTCCCTTCACCAGGCGCAGGCTGTTGTGGCACCACGAGTTGTTCGAGCGCAGCTGCCGCCGCCCAATCAAGAGCAGCGCCTCCGCATCCACCTGGCCGAGCTCATTCAGACGCTGGCGCAGCCTGTCCACATCGGCCACCAGCTGCTGCGGCGCGAGATCGATCTTCTTGTCGCGCGTAAACAGGCGCTCGGGCATGCGCGGCTCCAGCGGTCCCAGATCGATGCCGTGGACGCTCTCTTCCAGCTTGGCCAGCGTCAGCCCATCGCGCCCCTTGCGCATGCCGTGCTCGCCAAACCGCATCATGAGGTCCACGATGCGCTTGGGTTCGAGCTGCTGCCCGACGAAGGTCGTGAGCTTGCGGATCAGCGCATCGCCGGCCGAGCCCCTGTCGGACATGCGGCTCGTGAGCTCAAGCAGGATCTCCCAGTCATGGCGCTGGTGCGGCTGGCGGTTGAACAGCGGCTGCGAATACTTGGCGGTGTTGCGCACGGCCAGCGCATGAAACGCCACATCGTAGTGATCCTTCTCAAGCGCCGCGGTCGGCGGCAGGATGATGTG
>Ga0075163_10010977_pt1 | contig 11816 bp, 13 predicted proteins | sample JI1023141ADNA_FD_71478 | JGI IMG/M metagenome (GOLD analysis project Ga0075163, IMG submission 71478) | Wastewater effluent complex algal communities from Wisconsin, to seasonally profile nutrient transformation and Carbon sequestration -... | ecosystem: Engineered > WWTP > Effluent > Algae... | reverse complement strand
GGGGCGCGGCGGCGGGGGTGACCGGGTGCCGAAGGGGAACCTGCCCGGCGTTGCCGCTCGGGCGTCCCGCCGCCGCGCGTCACCGGTCTCGGGTCTCGAGCCGGAACACGGGTTTGCCGGTGGACTCGGACCGGGCGGCTGCGAAGCCGTCGCGCATGGCGTCGGGCCAGGCCCCGAAGCGGCGTTCGGGCACGCGATAGGCGATCTCGAGATACTGGGTCGGATCGTCGCCGGCCTCTCGGATCCGGGTTGCCATGGTGGCCAGCCGGTCCTGATCCCACGTGACCTTCTTCGGCAGGTCGGCGATGACCACCACACCCGCATCCTCGATCCGGACCGTGCCCGAGGTCTTGCCCTGCGCAGACCGCTCGGCCTCGGTCGCGGCGCCATATCGCTGCGCCAGTGCCGCCTCGAAACGGTCCTTCAGGCGCTTGACCCGGGCGCTCTCGGCCGCTGCTTCGTCCTGCAGCGCAAGAAGCAGCGCAGCGGGCATGTCGGCGATCTCGCCAATGGACTGCCGCTCGAGGTCGTCGAACGTTGGCAGGTTGTCGAGGCGGGCCTCGGTCGGCACCTCGGTGCTGGGGAAAGGCATGGCCATCAGCGCCCCTCCCGCTTCAGGGCCGCATCCACGGCGCTGTCCGTGCCGACAGCCCCGGCTTCGCGAGCCAGACGGTGAAGTTTTTCCAGCGCCGAGGATCGCTGGATGGCCGCAGAGAGTTCTCTATTCGCGGCGACGATGGCGATGGCGATATCGTCGACACTCGCCGTATCGACGGGCAGCGGATCGGTGGCATCGCCGGGACGCCAGGCGGCGGGGATCACCTCCGGCAGATCCTCAAGGCTGCGGAAAGCCTTGCGCAGGCGCGCAAGCGGGCCGTTGATCTCGGTCATGTCGTGGTCTCCGTTGAGGGATGGGGCCGAGCTTCCGGCCAGAAGGAAGTAAAGGGACGGCGGGAGCCGATCCCCGATCCAGGCAAGCGTGGCGCGCATCAGGCGGCCTCCTCTGTCGCGATGAGTTGGGAGAACGGGATCGGCGCATGGCGCGGCTTGGTTCGCGCGATGGCCAGATAGGCGAAGCGGTCGGGGCCGACGCGGACCTGCACCAGATGCACCAGCGCGGCCTCGAAGGCGCGGTGAGCGGCACTGGCCAGCGCCCCGAGCCTGCGGCGTTCCGGTTCCGGCAAGGTGGAAATCACCGCCGTGGTATCGATCCCGAGAAACCCGCGATGATACTCGAGGCGGTCGCCCGGCATGGCCTGGCCGATCCAGGCGCAGAACTCGATGTCGGTGAGCGGCCGGGCCTTTGCGGGCGTGAATTCGGTAAGGGGCATGACGATCATCTCCATGTCGGTCCTCTACTCACGCTGCTTTCGAACCGTCCCACTCGGTCCCGAACCCGCGCATGGCGAGGTCGAGCCGCAGGCGGGCGATGTGACGGTAGAGGGCGGAGCGGGAGGTGCCGGTACGCTCGACGATCTCCGCGACAGCGCATGTGCCAAGCGCCGCGCAAAGCCCGCGGGCCTCCTCGGGCAGGCCGCCCAGCACCCGGGCGAGATCGTGGATTGTGTCGGCGTCGTCCGTGGCGGAGCGGTCCTGCCCATGCCAGGCGGCCAGACCATCGGCTTCCGCCAGCAGGCAGCCCAGCGGTTCGGTCGCGCCGTAAACGGGGGCGTCGAGCGAAAGCACCGTGCCGCCCTGCATGCGCCGCTGGCGATGATGGCGGATGGCGATGCGCGAGGACTGGTTGCGCAGGACGATGTTGGCGAAAGCGCCGATGCTGCCACGGCGCGCGTCGAAGCCGGGCAGCCGACAGATCAGGTCGACCAGCAGGTCCTGGCGGAGATCGTCGAGATCGGCGGCAGGCAGCACCAGCTTGCGATGCAGGCGGCGCGCGGCAATGGCCGCCTCGTCGATCAGCGTGGCAAGGTCATCGGGGGAAATCGGCGGAAACATTCGGGAGCACCTCGGAACATGTTGCTGTTGTTCCGAATGTGCCGCTCAGCGCGCTGCTGCCGGTGTGATTGCCGTGTGTTTGTTATGTGCGGATTGTGTGTGACGGCCTCAGGGCTCGATGACCACTTCGGCAGGGTCGAGGCCGAGCCGATAGCCGCGAGCATGTACCGTCGCGACCAACGCCTTTGCTTGGTCACTGGTCAGCCCACAACTGACCAGCGCCTTCCGAAGGTCCCGAATGATCTGGTTGGGCGGCCGACCGGTCTGCGTCTCGATCTCCTGATTCTTCAGGACAGGATCACGCTTGACGGATTGCTCGATCAGCAGACGAAACAGCGCGAACATCTGTGTCGGCAGGTCGAGCCGACGCCCGTCGAGAGTGACCGATTGCGCCGAAAGCTTTACGACAAGGCGCGGCACTGAAGATGGCGGATCGAGGACGAGGCGTTCCATGCCAACCGTTCCCGCCTTGAAAACCGCCATGATCTTGTGGGGCTCGATCCCAACCTCCCGCAATCTGACAGCGATTGCCGCGGAAAGGTCGTGGACGATTGCCAAGATCGGCTTCGGCCCCACGGCCGCCCTGATCGCCATCACCGCGCCCGGCGCAACCAGATTTTCAGCATCGAATGACAGGACCACGGCATGCCCGGATGGGGTCTCCCCCAACAGCCATACGCCGTCAGCAATGCAGGCAACTGCGCCGCCCAGATTCCCACTGGCAGCAATCAGGGCCACGAGCCGGTCAACGTCGACCGAAAAGCGGCTCAGATCGTCCTTCAGGAGGATCACGTCTTCGGACTGATCGTGCGGGCAGCAGGCCCGGAATGCATCACCCAACTGTTCGACGGGGCGCGCATCAAGCCCGCAGTCGCACTCGGCGCAGACCGACCAGGTATCGGCCTTCCGTTCCTCGATCAGCACCTGCGCTCGCAAGAGGCGCTCGACTTCGCTTGCGGGAAAGCGGCCCAACGCCCGGCCCGAGATCGCGACCCGGGCGCCGCCCTCACTCAGCCGCGTCCACAACCATGCCAGCATCGCGGTCCTTCTCGAGCCCATTGCGCTGCACCAGCGTGTGGATCGCCTTTTCAAACCGCGTCCGTCGGAAGGCGAGCGTGCCCGGCGGCTTCAGCCGCACCGTGACCTGTGCAGGCCGCTTTGCGCCTGTTTCGAAGGCGACCCGGAAGGTGATCTCTCCCAACCGCCAGCCCCGACCGAACCGCACCTCGCTGCCCCGGAAATGGGTCAGCGCGCCGCCGGATGCGTCCTTCGACTCCCAACTGCGCACATGACGCCAGCGCTGATCCTCTTCATCCCGCTCGAATAGGTCAGCAGCGGCGGCAACGATCCGAACCTCCTTGATGGTCTCGTCATAGCGATGCTGGAACGCGAAATCGGGCCCGGCATCGCTGATCGGATCGAGCGTATAAAGATCGCGGGCGTCCCGCCCCGAGAAGAAGCCCGGCCGCCTCAGGATATGCCGGGCGAAAAGCTCGGAGATCTCGCCTTGCTGCGCCTTGACCACGCCGCCCACGAACAGGCGCCCTTCGACCGGGGAGTACCGCAGCACCGCATATTTGACCGCCCGAAGGGTAATGATCTCTTCGCGATCCCCGGTGACCACCGGCGTTGTGGTGACTTGCGCGCCGTGGCTGATCACCAGGTTGATTTCGCCATCTTCCTCATAGGGCCCTAGGCGGCAATATTGACCCTGCAGGTCCTGCGAAAACAGATTGATCACCGCTGCCTTGAAAGCCTCGGTCATTTCTTCGGTCAGGTCCGCACCCACGTCCCGCTCTGGCCCGCGGAACTCTGCAGGCGATGTCGGCGCACGCAGCGCATGAAAGTCGGCTGCAGCCTCGAAAACGCGGTGGTGCAGCAGGTAGGTGTGGAGCGCGACGTGTTTGGGATCATGGCGAATGGGCGCGGATTCGGCGTCGTCAGGGTCGGGCTCGGGATAGAGAACCACGCCACGACGCCGGGCCTCGTTCAGAATAAGCTGCATGCCCTCGCTGGTTCCAAGCTCGGCAACGCGATGCAAATCGGCGACCATTCCGGCGTTCCAGCCTGCAACGGTTCCTTCGAAATGCGCCGCCAGAGCTGCCCGAATGGTTGCGGCCTCTCCCTCGAATGCCACAGGCAGTTCATCCTCGCCGAAGTGCCGAACGAACAAAACCCGCATCAAGGCCGGATCAATGGTTTTGAGAAACTTCGGATTAACAAATTTCTTGAGATCGGAACCCACGGGAATACCTCGCAAACGGCCGGTCTGTTCTGATTATGTTCTACACGTTGGATCAACCATGAGTCGAGTCCGGCCTTTCGCATAACCGCCATCTTTCCCTGCGGGACGTTTTTCGGATCGGCTGAGTAGAGGCAGGGCAAGCCAACACGGACTTGCTCGCATGAAACGCCCCAATCCACTGCCACCCGATCAGATGACGCCCGCCGAACGCCGCGCCGAGTTGTGCGGGCTGCTCGCCCTCGGTCTGGTCCGCCTGATGCAGCGCGATCGGGACGAACCTTCTGACGATGCTGGAGAAATTCGCCTACACTATCCGGCCGACCGATGCCGTCATGCAACCCCGAACCCAACGGAGACCGCATGACGACTCAAGATCCCATCCCCGCGCGCCTGGCCGCGCTGAAGACCGCCAGCACGCCCGACTTGAAGCAGCAGTGGCGCGACCTGTTCGACAGCGAACCGCCGCCGTTCAACCGGCGCTACCTCGAATCCCGCCTGGCCTACCGGATCCAGGAACTCGCCTATGGCGGGCTCAAGCCCGAGACCGTCCGGCGGCTGGAACGGCTGGGCGAAGAACTGGACGGCGGCGACAAGAAGAAGCGCGGAAAGCGCCTCGACCGCGATCGCCCCATCACCGGCACGCGCCTCCTGCGCGAATGGCAAGGCGTCGAGTATGTCGTCACGGTCACCGCCGATGGCTTCGAGTGGCAGGGGCGCCCCTACAAGTCGCTGTCCGCCATTGCGCGCGCCATCACCGGCACCCGCTGGAATGGCTGGGTGTTCTTCGGCCTCAAGAACTACAGGGGGCGGACATGACGAAGCCCGTGGTCCGCAAGTTGCGCTGCGCGGTCTACACCCGCAAATCCTCCGAGGAAGGTTTGGAGCAGGAGTTCAACAGCCTGCACGCCCAGCGAGAGGCCTGCGAGGCGTACATCGCCAGCCAGCGGTCCGAGGGCTGGGTGCTGGTCCGCGATCACTATGACGACGGCGGCATCTCCGGCGGCACGTTGGAACGCCCCGGCCTGAAGCGGTTGATGGCCGACATCGAGGACGGACTGGTCGACGTGGTGGTGGTCTACAAGATTGACCGCCTCAGCCGCTCGCTCGCCGACTTCGCCAAGCTGGTCGAGGTGTTCGACCGGAATGGCGTGACCTTCGTCTCGGTGACGCAGTCGTTCAACACCACCACGTCCATGGGGCGGCTGACGCTGAACATCCTGCTCAGCTTCGCCCAGTTCGAGCGCGAGGTGACGGCCGAGCGCATTCGCGACAAGGTCGCCGCCAGCCGGAAGAAGGGAATGTGGATGGGCGGGGTGCCGCCCTGCGGCTACCGTGTCGAGAACCGGAAGCTGGTGGTCGACGAAGAGCACGCTGCGCATGTGCGCTGGATCTTCGCCCGCTTTCTCGAGATCGGGTCCTGCACGGAACTGGCGCGGGAGGTCGGCACGCGCGGCATCCGGACGCCGCGCGGCAACCGGATCGACAAGAAGTACCTCTACCGGATACTTGCGAACCGGGCATACCTTGGCGAGTCGGTCCACAAGGGCGACAGCTATCCCGGCGAACATGACGCGATCATCGACCGCGAGACTTGGGACAAGGTTCACGCCATCCTGCAGGAAAGCCCCCGCAAGCGCGCCGCCCGGACTCGCGCCGACACGCCCGCGCTGCTGAAGGGGCTCCTCTTCGGTCCCGATGGCGCCGCGTTCTCGCCGACGCACACGCGCAAGGGCGGCAGGCTCTACCGCTACTATGTCAGCCAGACGGTGCTGAAGCATGGCGCGGGGGCGTGTCCCATCGGCCGCGTCCCTGCTGGCGACATCGAGGCGGCAGTGGTTGACCAACTGCGTGCCGTCTTCCGCCAGCCCGAGATTATCGCGGGCACATGGAAGGCAGCGCGGCCGCAGGGCGACGGGATCACCGAGGCCGACGCTCGAGCAGCCCTTCAGAAGCTCGATCCGTTGTGGGATGAACTGTTCCCGGCGGAACAAGCGCGCATTGTGGCCCTGTTGGTCGAGCGGGTCGAGATCGGCGTCAGCGGGCTCAACGTCCGCCTGCGCATGGACGGGCTCGCGGCGCTGGCGCGTGAAATCACCGCCGATGCCGGAGCCGAAGCATGACCCGGGCCACGTCTATCCCCGACACCATGACCATCCATGTCCCGTTCCGCGTCGTGAAGCGCGGCGGGCGTAAGGAGATCCTGTTACCGGCGAACGCGCCGCAGAACCACAAGACCGACAATACGCTGGTCAAGGCGCTGGCGCGCGCGTTTCGCTGGAAGCGGATGTTGGAATCCGGGGATTTCGTCACGGTCGCCGAACTGGCTGCACGCGAGGGCATTGCGGTCTCCTACCTCACACGGGTTCTTCGGCTGACGCAGCTGGCCCCCGATCTCGTCGAGGCGATCCTCGACGGGCGGCAGGGGCCGGGGGTAACACTCGCCCGGCTGATGGGATCTTTCCCTGCGCCGTGGACGGAACAGCAGATCGAACTCGAGTGATGCGCCACGAACTCTCCGTCCGCCGACTGAAACGCGGGGAACAAATCCTTCATACTGGTTGACAACCTGAAGCCTGTTGTTGTGGATATTCGCCTTGTCGATCAGGGTGATGTTCTTCGAGGTGCCATCGTCGCGCTTCAGCACCTGCACATAGTCCTCCTGGATACGCGCGGTCTTTTCCAGGATGCCGTCATTGGCGCTGGCGATATGCTGCGTGAAGAAGCGGTCCCATTCGGCGTCCGAGAGCGTGACCTTGTTCAGCCGCTCCAACTGCGCCCGCAGGTTGGCGATCAGATCGGCCTCATGGGTGATCGGCAGATACTCATAGGCCTGTGCCTGTAACTGCCGGATAAGGGCGCGTTCAAGTTCGGCCTCGGACTGCCAGCCCGTGCCTTGCGCATCCTGCGGATCGGGCAGGAATTCGGCGACGACGGTGGATTCGCCGGACAGCGCGATGGGCTCATAGCGCGGCGAGGCGGGGGTTTCACTCATGCGGCCTCGGGGAAGGTCAGCAGCCGGTCGCGGTAATGCTCATACTGGCGGCGGCGGGCGACGATCTCGGCCGGCAGGCCGCTGGAGAGGTCATTCACCAGCATGTCGAAACGGTCGAGGATGGCGACGATGCGGTCCTGCTCCTCACGGGGCGGGACGGGGATTTCCAGTTTCGCCAAGCTCTCGCTCGACAGACGTTTGACCTTCGCCCGGGCGACATACCGGTCCTTCTTCGCGTTGAAGGCCTGGGTCTGAAAGCAATATGAAACGAATTTCGGGTTCATCGAGTGGTGGAAAGTGAAGCAATCGTCGTGAATCGCGATGTCGTCCGTCCCGAGCCACGCAACGGCCTTGCCAACGTCCTCAACCGTCTCGCCGACCGCCGCGATGATCACATCGCCCGGCTGCGCGAACCGGAGCGACGGTTTCATTTCCGGCCGGACATGGGAGACCGTTCGCGTCGTGGCGATGCCATAGCTGGTGTAAATGTCGCCGTAGTGAATGCAGCCGATCCCCTCGACGACATAGTCGTCCTTGGTGAACCGGCGGCCGCGCACGAATTTACCTATTGCGCCCAAAGCCATCCACCTTACGCTTGCTGCTTGCTGCTTGCTGCTTGCTGCTTGCTGCTTGCTGCTTGCTGCGAAGCTGAGCAGAGCGTCGCGGTAGTGGCGATACTGGCGCCGCCGCGCCTCCAGCTCCGCCTCCAGCTCCGCCTCCAGCTCCGCCTCCAGCTTAGTAAATTTATCAAGGATTACAACAATTTCTTGCTGAATCTCGAGTGGCGGGACGGGAATTTTAATCTTCGCAAGGCTCTTTGCCGATACGTCGATGACCTTTGTTCCCGTAGCAAGCCGTTTCTTCTCTCCAAAGAAATGCGGCGTCTGAAGATAGTAGGAAAGATACTTCGGATCTTGCCCGTGCTTCAGGACCGTGGCGTGTCCTCCTGTAACGATCTGATCATCCCCCAACCAGGCAACGGCCTTGCAAACATCGTCGACGTTCTCGCTGGTGTTGGTGATGATCAGATCGCCGGGATCGACCTTGGCTAATCGGGCTGCTTTCTCGGCCGGGACGAACGAAATTGTCTCCGAAGCCCACGCTCCATAGTAGGTATAGATTTGACCGTAATGAATACAGCCAACCCCGGCTTCCACGAAATCGGACTTCGGCATGCCGTTGCCGCGCACCAACTCGCCAAACTCACCGATGGCTTTGAACTCCACCCCATCCGGGCACAGGTCTGCTATCAGCGCGTCGATCCGGCTCATGCCTCTGCCTCCAAGTCGGCCACGATGGCGTCGATGGCCCGGCGCAACTCGGCCTGGCGGGCAACGATGCCTGCGATTTCGGCATTGAGCGCGCCGATATCCACCGCCTCGCGCCGATCCTCCTGCGTGACATAGGACGAGACCGAGATGTTATAGCCGTTTTCGGCAATCCCGGCATTCTCGACCAGCCGCGCGAAATGGGCCACGTCCTTGCGCCCGGCACAGGCGTCGAGGATGGCTTGCCGATGCGCGGCTGCCAGCCGGTTCTTGTTGCCAACCCTCGTGAACAGCGCGCTGGCGTCGATGAACAGCGTGGCGTTGTCGGATTTCGATTTTTTCAGCACGATGATGCAGGTTGCGATCGTGGTGCCGAAGAACAGATCGGGCGGCAACTGGATCACCGCATCGACATAGTTGTTGTCGATCAGATATTTGCGGATCTTCTGCTCGGCCCCGCCACGATACAGCACCCCCGGAAACTCGACGATGGCGGCGGTGCCGCTCACCGCCAGCCAAGACAGGATATGCATGGTGAAGGCGAGGTCCGCCTTGCTTTTCGGCGCCAGCACCCCCGCTGGTGCAAAGCGTGGATCGTTGATCAGCAGCGGATTGGCGTCGCCCGCCCAGCGGATCGAATAAGGCGGATTGGACACGATGGCCTCGAATGGCTCATCATCCCAATGCGCCGGGTCGGTCAGAGTGTCGCCATGGGCGATGTCGAATTTCTCATAGTTCACATCATGCAGGAACATGTTGATCCGGCACAGGTTGTATGTGGTCAGGTTGATTTCCTGCCCGAAGAATCCCTGCCGCACCCGGTCATGACCCAGCACCTTGGCGAAGTTCAGTAGCAAGGAACCGGACCCGCAGGCCGGATCATAAACCTTGTTGACCTCGGATTTGCCCAGCACGGTGATGCGGGCCAGCAGCTCGGACACCTCTTGCGGGGTATAGAACTCGCCCCCCGACTTGCCGGCGGTCGAGGCATACATCTGCATCAGGTATTCATAGGCATCGCCGAACAGATCGATGCTGTTGCCTGTGAAGCCGGCACGCGATAACGGCAAATCGCCGATCGCGTCCAAGAGGCCGACCAGCTTTTCGTTGCGCCGGGCAACGGTCGGGCCAAGCTTGCTGCTGTTAACGTCAAGATCGTCGAACAGTCCCTTGAAGTCGTCTTCGCTGTCGGCACCAAGGGCCGAGCCTTCGATATGGCTGAAAATGCGTTCAAGGGTTTCGTTCAGGTTGGCATCGTGACGCGCCCGTGCCCGAACATTAGCGAACAGCTCCGAGGGCAGGATGTAAAAGCCCTTTTCCTTCACTGTTTCCGCGCGGCCAAACTCGGCCTCCGCATCTCCCAGCTTCGCATAGTCGAAATTCGGGCTGCCCGCGCGACGCTCCTGTTCGTTCAGATAGCTGGTCAGGTTCTCCGAAATGAAACGGTAGAACAGCATCCCGAGGACGTAGCTCTTGAAATCCCACCCATCGACGCTGCCGCGCAGGTCGTTGGCGATGCGCCAGATGGTCTTGTGTAATTCAGCGCGTTCGATCCCGCGGGCGTCACTCACGGCCGGGAACCCATAGCTGATGTCGAGCCGAAAGCCCCGCCCTTACTTGCTCGACTGATCATTGCGCCCCGCTTCCATTGCCTTCAACCGCTCATACTCTTCAACTGCCAGCACGACGACGACCGCCCGGCCGTGCTTTTCGACGGTTACGGGTTCAGCCCGCGCCATGTCGATCAGCCTGCCGAAATTGTACTTCGCGTCCTTGGCCGATATTGCCTGCACGGTGTGCCACCTGCTAACCATTGGGCTATAGTGGCCAAAGTGGCCATGGATGCAAGGCGAATATGTGAAACCCCGCTCGATCAACATCTTCCTGCTCGACGGCGATCCGAACGGCATTCGGGTGGCGCAGATTTCGATGTCGACGATCCAGGCCATTGCCTTCCGCCGCAACCAGTTGCGACGGGTCCGCGAGGCCTTCCCCGAGATCGAACGGCCCGGCGTGTACATTCTGATCGGCGCCGACGAGGACGCACAGGATCGTCAGCTTTCCTACATCGGCGAGTCGGAAGGTGTCGGCGCCCGCCTGTCGTATCACAACTCCAACGAGGGAGGGCGAGACGCCAAGGGTTTCTGGACCGATACGGTCGTCCTGATCAGCAAGGACGAGAACCTGACCAAGAGCCACGCTCGCTATGTCGAGGCCTGCCTGATCCGCGGCGTAGGAAACAATCCTCGCTGGACCCTTCCCAATACGCGGACCCCCTCCGACGATGCCGGCAAGTTGCCGCTGCCCGACCGTGCCGCCATGGACGAGTTCGTGGATCAGACAAAAACGCTGGTCGGTGCTCTTGGCTGGGATTTGTTTCGTGAAATCCGGGGGCGCGCCCCGGAACAGATGCCGGAGCAGCTGTTGCCAACGACTGAAGCCCACGCGAGCCCTCGCTTTTTCTTTCGCGGCGAGGGCTTCGCAGCGGAGATGGAGATCGGCCCCTCAGGGGACTTCGTGATCACTGCCGGATCCAAGGCGAGGGTCCGAACTACGCGAACGATACCAAGAGGTACGGCCACCCTCAGGAACACCCTCATAGAGAAGGGCGTCCTTCGCGAAGAAGGTGATTTCCTCATCTTCACAAGCGACTACAGCTTCACATCCGCATCTGCCGCAGCTGCGACCGTCATCGGCGCGAGCGCAAACGGTCGAATTCTCTGGAAGCTTCCGGACGGACGCACCTACGCGGACTGGGAGGCGAGCCAAGACGTGGCGACAGGAACGGTTGGCTGATGGCCAGCCAGGAGCGACGGAGTTCGATTTCTGTTCCTTCTGTAGCGCGCCCCTGAAATCGAAGTGCTCAGCTGCGTGGCTTAGAAAGCATAGCGTTTTTAGTGGCTTGCCAAAAATTCACCAAAACCGTGCAGTCAACAGGTAGGGAGAATATTGGCCCGGAGAGAACGCTTTCGTCCCACCTGGCACGGGGGCCGGTTAACAGCCCCTCCGGCATAACCCCCGAATATAACGGAAAAATTCGGCCGCAGCCGGATGGGGAGAACTCTTTCGCGAGGGCAAGTGGCGGAGAGGAAGGGATTCGAACCCTCGAGAGGGTTTCCCCTCTGCACCCTTAGCAGGGGTGTGCCTTCGACCACTCGGCCACCTCTCCGGGGACCGGATATATTCGGGAAGTGCTGCGGGGACAAGGCGTTTTCACCGCAAGGCAGGGTGGGCCGCTCGGTCGTGTCCCCGCGGGTGGTGTAGCTCGACGGTAGCGTCGGCGGTTGCCTGCGCGGATTGACGCGCTGGCAGGCAGCCGCCGACGCGGTGGTCATCGCGCGGTCTTCGGTGATGGTCG
>Ga0075163_10010976_pt1 | contig 11816 bp, 15 predicted proteins | sample JI1023141ADNA_FD_71478 | JGI IMG/M metagenome (GOLD analysis project Ga0075163, IMG submission 71478) | Wastewater effluent complex algal communities from Wisconsin, to seasonally profile nutrient transformation and Carbon sequestration -... | ecosystem: Engineered > WWTP > Effluent > Algae... | reverse complement strand
ATGAACACCACGTACGAGGAATGGGCCGCCAGGAAACTGCGCAGGTCAAAAGCCACAGGTAGATCTATTCTCACCAGATTCGGCGACCAAGTAACCGTGGCCTTCAACCACGAGCTCGTGTTTTTCTTTCCGAGCACTCCAAAACCATGGGTGGCTTTCACCAGGAACGGAGAAGCCGCAGGGTGTAACGAGGTAGTAGCATTGGCGGCTCTGCGAACCAGCTACCCGGACCTGTTCGATTACCGGGCCGGATATGGCAAGACTAAAGAACATGGAGCCCCACGCGCTGACAAAGCAACACAATGACAGTGAAGCAGCTGCAACAACTGGCAGAGCCGCACCTGAGCGTTCTGAGTGATCTGGCCAACCGTCACCTATGCCGGGCGACCAGTCGGCAGAGGCACGCTTTTCGGCTGACAGGGCGGGACCCGTTCAAAAATGACCGCGTGGGAACAGATCAAACGCCAGTTTGAGGCCGGGGCCGTTTGCCGCTACAAGCAGACGCCACGCCTTCACTACGAACCGGGCTGCATGTGGATCGAGTGCGATCGCGGCGATGACTGCAAATGCCGGATGAACAACGGCGACACCAAGGTCGTCACGCCGTTCCTCGCCGAGTGGCAGGCCCGGCGCACAGAAGCCGCAACCAACTCCACAAGACGGCCTCCGAGCCGGGCGGCATCCTTTGCACCATGCGAGGCACCAACGCCACGACGGGCAAGGCTATCTCTGGCCTTGACCACCTGAAACAGTCCGTTCGCGACATCCTGACGACACCGCTCGGAAGCCGCGTGATGCGCCGTACCTATGGCTCGCGCCTGTTCCAGCTCGTCGATGCACCGCTGAACCGTGGTACCATCGTCCAGCTCTACGCGGCAACCGTCGAGGCGCTTCTGCAATGGGAGCCGCGTATCACGCCCCGCCGCGTCGCCGTCGTTTCGAGCTCCACGGGCCGCGTCGAGATTGAACTCGAAGCAACCTACACCCCAACCGGCGAGCCGATCACGCTCGACGGAATCACTGTCACCGCATGAGCAACTACACGCCCATCGACCTTTCTACCCTTCCGGCTCCCGACGTGGTGCAAACCCTGTTGTTTGAGACGATCCTCGCCGAGATGCTGGCCGACCTCCGCGCCCGTGACACCGCCTTCACCGCGCTCGTCGAGAGCGATCCGGCCTTCAAGATTATGGAGGTAGCGGCCTATCGCGAGCTGCTCATTCGCCAGCGTGTCAATGACGGCGCTCGCGCTGTGATGCTGGCCTACGCGACCGGCTCGAATCTCGAACAACTGGCGTCCCTGTTTGGCGTCACGCGCAAGCTCATCGACGCCGGCGACGCCAACGCCGCGCCGCCAGTGCCTGCCACCTACGAGACGGATGCGAGCCTTCGCTATCGCACGCAACTCGCTCTTGAAGGCCTCAGCACTGCCGGGCCGGTCGGAGCCTACCAATTCCACGCGCTGGCCGTGAACGGCGTGAAAGACGTCGGCGTGCAGGGACCGCCAGACACCGAACCCGGCGAGGTGCTCGTCACGATCCTTTCTGATGACGGCAATGGCACGGCTGACTCGAATCTCATCGCGGCTGTTGAAGCCGCATTGAACGGCGAGGATGTGCGACCGCTGACCGATCAAGTCACCGTTCAGTCTGCCACGATCACGGAATATGAAGTGGTCGCGACGCTCTATATCCCGACCGGGCCAGATCCGAATCTTGTTCGCGCTGCCTCGCTGGCAAGCGTGCAGGCCTACGTTGCGGAACAGCACAAGGTCGGCGCTGACATCCGCCTGTCTGCCCTCTATGCCGCTCTTCACGTTGGCGGCGTCGAGCGTGTCACGCTTGCGTCTCCAGGCGTCACAACTGACCTCGTGTGTGATGCCGAGCACGCACCATTCTGCACTGACATCACGCTAAGCACCTCCAATGCCTGACGATCTCCTGCCACCGAACGCAACGCCAGCGGAGCGGGCTTTGAGCCTTGCGACCGGTCGCGATATGTTGGTGCCGATCAAGCAGCTATGGAGCCCGGCAACGTGCCCGGCTGGAATTCTACCGTGGCTCGCGTGGGCTCTTTCCGTTGACGAGTGGGATTCGACTTGGCCTGTGGAAACGCAACGGCAGGTCATCGCTGCCAGCATAGACCAGCATCGGAAGAAAGGAACGGTCGGCGCACTTCGCCGAGCATTGCAGCGCCTCGGTTACGAGGTCGAAATCGACGAGCGCACGGGCGTTGCATACACGTTCCGGCTCCGATTTAAAGTCGGTGCTGGCGGAACGGCTGGCGGCGCTGTCCTCGATGGTGCTGTCGTTCAAGCATCGCGAGCTGCCCTCATCCACAAAAACGCCCGCTCTGAACTCGTTGGCACAGATTACCTTGCGGACACCGATCCGGTGACGATCTTCGTCGGCGGCGCAACAGTCAACGGCGCAGAAGTCGAAATTCAGCCTCCAGCATAAATCATGGCCTACGAAGCAATCCTTACAACCATCGGCCTCGCCAAAATCGCCGATGCCATCGCGAACGACACCAGCGTGAACATCACGACGGGCAAAGTCGGCGATGGCAATGGCAACCCTGTTACACCTGACGAAAATTGGACGGACCTTGAGCGAGAAGTTTTCAGTGACACGCTGAACCGCGTGGACGTTGATCCTGTCGTCAGTTCGCGCATTTTGGCCGAGCTCATCATCCCGGCAAACGAAGGCGGCTGGACGATTCGCGAGGTCGGACTGTTCGACAATGATGGCGACCTGATTGCTGTTGCCGCATTTCCCGCCGTTTACAAGCCAACCGCCAGCGAAGGAGCCACGCTTGACCTTATCATTCGATTGATCCTCGACGTGTCGAACACGAGCGCGATCACGCTGCAAGTTGACTCCAGTATCATCGTCGCCAGTCGCTCATGGGTGGAAGCCAACTTTGATCTCTCCGCATTGATTCCAGGCGGAACAACCGGCCAGATTCTCGCAAAAGCATCCAATGCGGACGGCGACACTGAATGGGTGGATGCTGCCGATATTGGCAACGTGACCGTTGACATCGTCGAGGAGGTGCAAACGCTGACAGCCTCTCAAACTGTCGTGAATTTCTCGATTGTCACCGCTGAAAGCATTGGCGTTTACATTGACGGCATCCGCAAACTACCGAGCACCTACAGCCAGACCGGACCCGCTCAGATCACGCTTGCGACACCGGCAACTGGTGGCGAAAAGATCCACGTTGTGCAAAATGATCCGGCGGGAGAGACTGAGTTTTTGCAGACGGCAAACAATCTCTCCGATGTGCCAAACAAGGCCACGGCCCGCGGCAACCTTGAGCTGCTGACCAATACAACGTATCTTGACGCGCTATGGCAGCTCATGCAGCAGCGCACCTATCCGGTAGGTGAAATCTTCGTTACTCGGCAGTCCGGCAACCCATCCTCGATCCTCGGTTTTGGCACTTGGGAACGCTACGGGGCAGGTCGCGTGCTCGTCGGCTATGATGAAGCAGACGCGTCATTCAACAGCGTGGACAAGACAGGCGGTTCAAAGACGCACGTCTTGACCGTCGCTGAAATGCCGCCGCACAATCACACGCTCAAGCTCGGCGCTGGCAACACGACCGCAGCCGTTTTCAACGGTTCGAACGGGAACGTCACCACTGACGACACGACTTCGATTCAAAACACCGGAGGCGGTCAGGCGCACAACAACCTCCAACCTTACATCACCGTGTTTATGTGGCAGCGGACTGCATAAGGACGGCAATAGACAACATCCGCAGTAAAGAAACGCATGAACTACATCCTCAAAAACTGGAAAACCTCACTCGTCGGCCTTGTTGCCATTGCGGGCGTCATCACCTCGACATGGTTGCCTGAATACGCACCGCTCCTCAACAAGGCTGTCGTGTTCCTCACCGGCATCGGCCTTCTGGCTGCAAAGGACGGTAACAAGACCGGCGTCTAATGTCGATCTCGACCGCCATCGCCGCGTTCTTCACCGCTGCCACGGCAGCCATGCGGGCGTTCCCGCTGTGGCTGGCGTGGCGGCAATCCGAAAACCTCGAAGCCCTGACTGATGAAATCATCCAACTGGAAAGCCGCGCTCGTCCTGATGAGCGTCCTCGCCTTGACCGCCTGCGTGTCAAGATCGCCAACGCCCGAAAGCAACATGCGGATGTTCTCGCCGTCATCGCTGCATCTGAAGGCGGGGCAACCCGTCCAGACAATCAACGGGACGTACATCCCCCAGGTTGATGAAATCTGGCACTCGCACGCGGACTATATGGCCCGCGTCTATGAAGGGCTCACCCGAAAATAGCCACGCAACCAACCCCACAAGACACCCCAACTCCAACCCCTAGAATCGCACCATGCCCGAGCAATTCCTTCACGGCGTTCAAGTTGTCGAAATCAGCGATGGCCCGCGCCCCATCCGCACCGTAAACTCTGCCATCATCGGCCTTGTCGGCACCGCTCCCGACGCCGAGGCAGCCGTTCCCGCTTCGATCAGCATCGGCACCGGCTCGGCAGGCCTGACGTTTGTCGCCAAGACCGCAGGCATCATCGGCAACGAAATCTCCGTCCGCCTGAAGAACCCCGGCGCTGCATCTCAAGCGCTGGCTGTCAGCGTCTCCGGCAAGGCGATTACCGTCTCGCTGGCAACGAACAGCTCCAGCGAAGTCACCAGCACTGCCGCACTCATCAAAACGGCCATCGAAGCCAACACCGACGCGAACGCGCTCGTGGAAGTCTCTGGCGCAGACGATGGCGACGGCACTCCTGGCGGCTCTTCCATCGGCACCGGCGTTGTGACGCCATCCGCGACGACCCGCCTGCAAGGTGGCCTCGATGAGTCCTTCCCGATCGACACCCCTTACCGTGTGGCTGCCAGCCGTGCTGAAGCTGCTCGCGCTGGCCTGACTGGCACCATCCCGGCCGCCCTCGATGACATCCTTGATCAAGTCGGGGCCGTGATCGTCGTCATCCGCGTGGAGTCCGACGAAGACGCGGAAGTCGCGAAGGCGAACGTCATCGCTGGCATCGAGAAGCTGCTCGACAGCGAGAGCGTGACCGGCCTCGTGCCGCGCATCCTCATTGCTCCCGAGTTCTCCAACGAGAAGACCGTCGCCGACGCTCTGGTGTCTGCCGCGAACAAACTCCGCGCCTTCGCGTTTGCCGATGGCCCGAACAGCACCGATGCCGCCGCGATCAACTACGCGACGCAATTCGGCAGTGACCGCTTGGCCATCATCGACCCGTGGATCGTGAAAGACGGCGTCGATCATGCACCGTCTGCCGCATGGGCTGGCGCAACCGCAAAGTCCGACTACGAACGAGGCTTCTGGTGGTCGCCTTCCAACCTCGAAATTCTCGGCTTCACCGGCACGTCTCGCGCCATCGGCTTCCGTCTCGGCGACGTGACCAGCCCGGCCAACCTGCTGAACGAAGCGAACGTCACGACGATCATCAAGCAGAATGGCAACCGCCTATGGGGCAACCGCACGACCAGCGCCGATCCGAAGTTCGCCTTCATCTCCGTGCGTCGCACTGCCGACCTCATCAACGACAGCATCCTCCGCGCTCACCTTTGGGCCGTGGATCGCAACATCTCGCGGACCTACCTCGAAGACGTGACCGAATCCGTCAACGCCTACATCAAGACGCTGACGAACCTCGGGGCCGTGCTCGGCGGCAAGTGCTGGCCTGACCCGGACCTGAACAGCCCCGCAAACATTCAGCAGGGCAAGGTTTACTTCAACTTCGAGTTCACGCCGCCTTATCCGGCGGAAAACGTCATCTTCCGCTCAATTCTCGTGAACGACTACATCACCGAAATCCTCGGCTAAAACTTCACCCTCCACCACCTGACCGATCATGGCTGCTGCCGCTCAAATCCGCAAAAACTTCAACCTGTTTCTCGATGGTTTCGGCTACGCCGGCAACGTCGAAGAGTATCAGGCTCCGACTCTCGCCGTGCAGGTCGAGGACTTCCGCGCTGGCGGCATGGACTCCAGCGTCGCGCTCGACATGGGACAAGAGAAGCTCGAAGCCTCGTTCAAGCTCTCGAAGATCACCGCCGATGCGCTGCGTCTTTGGGGCGTCGGGCAGGGGACGACGTTCAGCCTTGTCGTTCGCGGTGCTCTCGAAAGCCTCGACGGCACCGTCAAGCCCGAAGTCTTCACACAGCGCGGAACCATCCGCAGTGTCGAATGGGACGCGGTCACGGCCGGCGCAAAGGCTGGCGTTTCTCTGACGATGGACATCCGCGAGTTCGCTTACGACATCGACGGCGTGCGTGTGCACGACATCGACGTTCTTAACATGAAACGCATCGTCAACGGCGTGGATCGTCTCGCCGCTCAACGTGCCGCTATCGGCCTGTAATCCATCGCCGCCATGAGCAAAACCACCATCACTCTCGATCACCCGATTACCATCGACGGCGCAAAGGTCAGCGAGCTGGCGATTCGTCGCCCGACCGTGAAAGACATGCGCGTCGCAAAGAACTCAGGCAAGAACGACGCCGATCAAGAGATCGCGCTCATCGCGAATCTCGCGCAGATCGCGCCTGCCGACGTGGACAATCTCGACATCGCCGACTTCGTGAAGGTCCAGAAAGTCCTCCAGGGTTTTTTTGGCTTGAGCGAGACGACTGCATGAGGGCTGTGCTCGTCCTCGCGAATTACACTGGCTGGCCGCTGTCTGAAATCGACCTGATGCCCACTGACGAGTTTGTGGAGTGGGTGACGAAAATCCCAACTCCGAACCGCCGTGGCTAACCGAAACATCTCCGCAACTGTCCAGATCGGGGCGACCATGTCGTCGTCGGTCGGCAGTGTTTTCGGTGGCATCACTCGCAAGGTCAACGACCTCGGGTCCTCGCTTTCGAAGCTCAAGCGCCAGTCGGCAGACATTGGCCGACTTCAAGCCGCACAAGGCCGACTCGCCGACGCACAGAGCAAAGGCAATGCTGCCGCTGTCGCTCGTTACTCGGCGCAGATCGAGAAGCTATCGAGCTCACTCCGCGAGGCTGGCGTTGACACATCCAGGCTGTCGCAGGAACAGGCCCGGCTTGCCTCGCAGATCGGACGCACCGAAGGCCAGCTTGGACGGATGACGCGGCTGTCTGGCGCGTGGAGCGGCTTCAAGAGCAACCTCCTGAACGTCGGCGATGCTTTCGGTCGCGTGAAGAGCAACGTCACCGGGTTGGCGACGAAGCTCGGCGTGCTCGGAACGGCCGCCGGTTATCTGTTCAAGACTCAGTTCCTCGACACCGCTGCCGAGTTTGAGAAACTGCAAACCATGCTCACCAGCGTGGAAAAAGGCGACGTGAACAAAGCAAAAGCGTCGTTTGGGTGGATTTCAACCTGGGCCACTGAAACGCCGCTTCAACTCGCGGAGGCAACGTCAGCATTCATCAAGTTCAAAAACTACGGCCTCGATCCAACCAAAGGAGGGCTGGAGGCACTTGAAGATCAAAACGCCAAAATGGGAGGCGGCATCCACGAGCTTGAAGGCCTCATCATGGCCGTTGGTCAGGCGTGGACAAAGCAAAAGCTGCAAGGTGAAGAAATCATGCAGATGCAAGAGCGCGGAGTGCCCGTGTGGGATTTGCTGTCGGCAACGATGGGGAAATCTGTCGCTGAATTGCAAGACATGTCGAAGGCTGGAAAGCTCGGCAGAAAAGAGATTGAGCTTTTGCTCAAAGCCATTGGTCAAAACTCGAAAGGCGCTGCCAAAGCACAGATGAAAACTTGGGGCGGCATGATTTCCAACCTCCAAGATTGGTGGTCTAAATTTACCGTAATGGTGATGAGCGAAGGCTTGTTCGAGTGGATGAAGGGCAAGCTCGGCGGCGTGCTTGAAGAACTCAATCGCGCTGCCGAGGATGGCCGTCTGCAGATGTGGGCCGAGCAGACCGGCGCGGCGATCAAAGAGTTCTTTGTCAACGCCTGGGAACTCGGGAAATCGATCCGCGACGTCGCCGTCGCTGCCGCTGATTTTGTCGGCGGCTGGAAGAACCTCGGCATCATTCTCGGAGCCGTCGCTCTGGCGCCCACTATCGCCAGCGTCGTGCAGCTCGGCATCGCCATCGGTGGCGTTCTCGGGCCGTGGGGCCTGCTGGCCGCTGCCGTCATCGCTGCTTTCACCGCGCTCTACAAGTACCGCGACGAGATCAAGGCATGGCTGGAACAGCAGCCGCAGTGGCTTCAGTGGCTTCTGAAGATCACGAACCCGGTCGCGATGATGGTCGTCTATTGGGACAAGACCACCGCCGCGATTGCCCGGTTCAAAGACATCGCAGCCTCGGCGATTGATTGGGTGATTCAGAAGATCGACGCCCTGTTTGCCAAGCTCAGCAGCCTGTCGAGCATGTCGATCGGCGGCGTGTCCATCGGCGACGCGATCAACCTCGTGAAGGACTACAACCCTGTCTCCGTGACTTCACGGCTGATTCAAACAGGTCAAATCATGCCCGCGGCGTCCATGCCTCAAGTCAGCAACGCCAGCGTGAAGCAGGATTTCCAGATCAACGTCACAGCGCCGTCTGCAGATCCTCAAGCGGTCGGCCAGGCGGTGAAGTCGGCCATCAAAGAGGCTCCGCTGTATGACACAACCTCAGCCCTTGGACCGCGATGAATGGCGTGATGATGATCCTCGGCGGCTTCCCGTTCATTCTCGGGACCGTGCCTTATCAGCAGTTTGCTCGGCAGTCCGGCTGGAACTGGCCGGAACAGCAGCTTATCGGCACGACGCCGGCACTCCAGTTCACCGGCAAGCAATCCGAGAAGGTCACGCTGTCGGGCATGCTCTGTCCCGAGCTGACCGGCGGCCGTGGTGACCTCGAAAAGCTCCGCTTGCTCGCCGACCAAGGCAAGCCGCTGCCGCTCGTCGGTGGCACCGGTTTATTTCTCGGGTTGTGGGTGATCGATAGCATGGACGAGGGGCAGGACGTGCATTTCGCAGACGGCATGCCGCGCCGCATGACGTTCACGCTGAACCTGAAGAAGTACGGCGACTCGCTGTCTGGCGTCGGCAGCGTGCTCGGCAACATCTCACGCGTGGCGTCGTTGTTCGGCTAACATCATGGAAGCGACCTATCAGACCAAAACTGGCGACGTGCTCGATGAAGTGGTGAACCGCTTCTATGGCCGACAGGACAATCGGCTCGTCGAACTCGTGCTTGAGGCAAACCGCGACCTGGCAGAGCAGGGGGCGACGCTCCCGGCTGGCCTGACCATCATTTTCCCTGACTTGCCTGTGGCCGAACCCACCGAACGCGTTCAGCTATTCTCGTGAAAACTCCAGATCAGATCAAACCGAACTACGGCCCTGTTTACGCAGCAGCCTTGTATCCTGATCTTTGTGCGATCTTTCAAAAGCGCGGGTTTGCGCTGGCGGTGCACGGCTCACTAGCAAGAGACTTTGATTTGATCGCTGTTCCGTGGACTGAAACAGTTTCCAAGCCTGACGAGGTGTTGGCAGACATCATGGCTCAATTTGCTGTCGAAGTATCTGTTGATTCACCTGTTCAGCGCAACCACGGACGCATTGCGTACACGCTCATTTGTGGCTTTGGTCACTGTCAGATTGACCTGTCGTTCCTATCAATGAAATGACACCGACCTTCAAACTCACCGTTTCCGGCAACGACATCACGAGCGATGTTTCCGGGCGGCTCGTGCAGATGGAATGGACGGACGGCGTCGAGGAGAAATCCGACGTTTTCACAGTCACGCTGCACGATGCTGACAACCGTCTCGCCGTGCCGAAGAAAGGCGCGAAGATCGAGCTCGCTGTCGGCTACAACGGCGCACTGCAAAAGGTCGGCAGCTATTCCGTGGACGAAGCCGAGATCGACGGGCCGCCGGACAAGCTCACCGTGCGAGCATCCGCAGCGCCGTTCGTGGACTCGGCAGGGAAGTCAGCGACCGCTCGCAAGTCGAAGTCGTGGGAAGACACCACGCTCGGCGAGATCGTTCAGAGCATCGCGGGCCAGCTCGGCGTCTCGGCCGCCATCGACTCGAGTCTGTCATCCGTGCAGATCACGAACGAACAGCAGGTGGATGAGTCAGACACGAACTTCCTTCTTCGCCTGGCTCGTCGATTCGGCGGCTACGTCAAATTCGCTCAGGGCCGCATGGTCGTTGCCGAGGAAGGCTCGGGCAAAGGCACGGGCGGCACGTCACTGACAGCCACGATCACGAAGCAGCAATGCACGTCCTGGCGCGTCTCATCCGGCGGCAAGGCTGAGGGGCTGAAAAAGGTCAAAGTGCGTTATCACGACTACCAGACCGGCGAGACGAAGAGCGTCGAGGCCGAGATCGAGAAGCCTGCCAGCGCTGCCGAGTTCTCGGACGTGCCTTGGCTCGCGTCGAACGAGAACACGTTCACGCCGCCCGCTCCAGCAGCCAGCGAGCCCGAAGCAAAGGCCATCGCAAAAACGACAGCCAAGCGGATTGCTCGCGCCACTCGCTCGTTCGAGATCACGCTTCCCGGCCGCCTCGACATCGTGGCCGGTGGCAAGATCAACCTGACGGGCTTCCGCGAAGGAGTCAACGGCAACTGGCTCGTCAAGTCCGTCCGCCATCGAATCGACTCGGGCGGCTGGTCGATGACGGTTTCAGGCGAGGGGGCTTGACGTTCCGCCGATTAGAACCACTTCAAACAACGGTCGTCTATTGGGACAAGACCGCATGGGCTGATCCCATCCGAAGAGTGTGGTCGTGGTGCTCATGCAGTCCATGCCCCCGCTAGAGTGAGATGTTTCTGGCTGAATGATTGCGCCGCGGCGAGCCGATCCTCGGGCGCGATGCCGGTGAAGTGGACGAGGAAGTCGCCGGGTTTCCACGAGGCCTCATAGCCGAACTCTGGCAGCACGGCGTTCATCGTGCGCGGATGGCGGATCATGATGCCGCCGTCAGGCTGGCAGTTCTGAAGCGCGTCTTGATCCCACAGACCGCCCCATCGTGCGCCCTCGTCCTTCATCGCTTGATCGAGCCAGGCGAAGGCCTCGGGCGTCGGCCTCCAGCTCATGTTGCCAGCAGACCACGCTTTGCCCGGATCGCGGTCACCGATCTTGTAATCGAGGCTGGCGGACATGAAGCAGCCCTCGAACGGCATGAAGCTCATCGGCGTGAGCACGAGCGTCGTGATGAGGCTGTCGGCATCTAGCCACAGGACAGGCTCGCCACGACCGGCGAGGAACTCGCGAATCCAGCGGAGTTTCTGAAACGAGGGGTGTCCGTGCTCGCGTGGGAAGTCGCTGTCGCCGAGCACGACGAGCTCGCAGCCGTGGCGCTTTGCCCACTCGATCTTAGACGGCAGGCAGAATTCAGCGATTGGCTTGATGTGGTGGGTGTGGCCGGTGAGAATGAGAGGCTTCATGGATTGACGGGATATTCAAAGCGTTGGAGTTCGATGCTGATGCAGGCGGCGATTGGTCCGTAGTCGTCGCCTTTGTCGCCGTAGCATTCTTTCCAGCCGGGGATTTTGTGGACTTCTTCGTCAACGTAGAAATCCACGATGACGCCGTTCAATCTCCGGTATTTGCCGTAGCCGAGCGATAGCACGACCGGCCTGCCAATCTTGCAGGTCACGCCGTTCCAGCGAGGGCCAGCCAAGCGGTATTCGATGGTTTTTTCGCCACGCTCGAAAGCCTCAAAGTACTCGCGCTTGATCCTTTGGGTGTGTAACGAAGTTCGATGTCGCGAGTGAGATTGCCGGATGCCATAGGGCGAGCATGCTCGTAAAAAATTGCACGTTTGCAAGATGTTTATCCTTGCACGTTTGCAATGCGCGGTATGGTGGAAGCCCACACTATGAA
>Ga0075163_10010975_pt1 | contig 11816 bp, 11 predicted proteins | sample JI1023141ADNA_FD_71478 | JGI IMG/M metagenome (GOLD analysis project Ga0075163, IMG submission 71478) | Wastewater effluent complex algal communities from Wisconsin, to seasonally profile nutrient transformation and Carbon sequestration -... | ecosystem: Engineered > WWTP > Effluent > Algae... | reverse complement strand
CGATCAGCATGATCTACGCGATTGCTGCGGCGCTCGAAGAGGTCGCCGCCGAGGGCATGTCGGCGCGCGAAGTTCGGCATCGCCGGGTGGCCGCGGCCCTGCGCGCGGGCCTCGAACCGTTGGGTCTTGTGCCACTGGTGCCCGTGCCGGAAGCGACGCCGATGCTGACCACCATTCGTTATCCGGACGGCGTCGACGACAAGGCCTTTCGTGCGCACCTGCGCCAGGTCCACGAGATCGAAGTCGGCGGTGGGCTCGGATCCCTTGCCGGCAAGGTGTTTCGCGTCGGGCTCATGGGCCATGGGGCGCGCCTTCCGAACGTGCTGCGCGCCCTCGCGGCGTTTGGTGATGCGCTCGGCGCTTTGGGGCACCGCGCCGACCTCGGGGCTGCGCTGGCGGCAGCGCGAGCCAGCCATGCCTGACGCCGTCTCGCGGAAAACCCTCGCCGCGCGGGCCGTTCGCCGGCAGCATGCAGGAGGCAAATGATGAACGACGCCAAGATCCAGGCCACGATCCAAGAGAGCATCGCGACCAAGCAGCGCTTTCTCGACCAGTGCACCCCGAGCCTGCGCAGCCTCTGCGAGCTAGCGGTTGCCACGTTACAACGCGGCGGCAAGATCCTGTTGTGCGGCAACGGCGGCAGTTCCTGCGATGCCGCGCACGCGGCCGGTGAGCTCGTCGGTTGGTTTGAGACCAAGCAGCGTCGTGCGTATGCCGCGATCGCGTTGGGCCAGCAGGTGCCGACCCTCACCGCGATCGGGAACGATGCGGGGTATGAGCATGTGTTCGCGCGCGAAGTCGAGGCGATCGGCCGCCCGGGCGATCTGTTGATCGGGTTTACGACCTCGGGTGGCAGCAAGAACGTCGTTGCCGCCCTTCGCCAGGCGAGGAGCCAGGGGCTTGCGACGGCGGTGCTCTGCGGCGAGAAGCGCGGTGCAGCGCTGGAGTTCGCCGATTGCGCCGTGCAGGTGCCGTCGACCAACACCGCGCGCATCCAGGAGTGCCACCTCGTCTGCGTGCACATCATGTGTGCAGCCTGCGAAGCGGCGCTCGGCGCGTAGCGGTGGCCGAGCAGCCGGGCAGATCAGCGTTTCTCGAGGATCTTCCAGCTCGCGACCCACACGCCGGGATGGCCCGGCAGCGGCAACATTGGCCCGTTCGGATCGGTCTGTTCGCGCAGATGCGCGGCGGCGAGCTGCAGCAGGGGAATCGGCCATTCGGTGCGAGGTTTGCCGACCGGCTCGCCTTCGGCCGTCGGATTGCGCACCTGCATGGACCGGTCGCCGAGCACGCGGTTGGTCCATACGCGCACCTTCGGCAGTAGCTCCTCGAGTTCGGGGATCTTCTCGTTGCTGGCGAACGCGACGTAGGTCGTGGTTGCGAGGATGCCGCTGCGCGAGGTCCACGCGAGCTCCTTGCCATCGAACTTGCCTGGCAGCACCGACTGCCCAGCCGGCAGCGGATTCGTGAGGTCGCTCTGCACCTCGGTCGACGGGAACATCAGCACGGTGCCATCTTCGGCGCTGTGGCTCCAGACGTAGAGGTGCGCTGGGGTTTGGCAATGCACCGACAGACGCAGGGGGCTGTCCGGCGCGAGCTTGTCGAAGTTGATCCCCTGATGGACTTCCGTGCCGGTGCCCGTGCGCCACGTGCAGGCGGGCACTGCTTCGGGAATGTTGCTCCACTTCCAGATCGCGAACGCGGCGGCGACGACGACGAACGGCAGGACCACGAGGCGAGGATGCATGCTGCAACACTAACGTGCGGCGGTGGGGCCGGCGAGGTTGGGGAGGCGAGGATGGCATGGTTGGGCAAGGATGGGCCCGCGCCCCTACGTTTGCGGGATTGGGGCAACCTGTGCCTTGTGCTGGGAGGCGGTAAGGCGTCGCATGGCGAAAACTCACTCAGGAGCCTCTCGATGCGCACTCCTTGGCTTGCCGTGTTGTGTTGTTGCCTTTCCTTGCCAGCCCAAGGGGGCCTCGCCAAGAAGTCGGCCGATGCGGACGACAAAGCCCGTTCGGGGCCGCTGCGGTTTACGGAGTTTCCCGTGCCCGAGCCCGCCCCACTCGAGGTTGATGTGGCGACGAAAGCGGCGATCGCCGCGCTGCTCGCCCTGCAAGAGGGGCCGGATGGCGACCAGTGGCCCTACGAAGGGGTCTACCGCGAAGACGAAGGGCAGTTGCCGGTTGGGTATCGCGTGGGGGGCACCGCGATTGCGTGCCTTGGGTTGGTCGCGGCACCAGGTTTCCGCGACGACGCAGCGCGGGTCGCGGCGGTGGGGCGCGGGCTCACCTTCGTGCTGAGGACACTCGAGGCGCCGCGCATGCAGATTGCGTTCGAAGGCACCTACGATGTGCGAGGCTGGGGTCACATCTACGCGCTCGAGATGCTGCTGCAGCTGCAGGATGCGCAGGCCATTCCCGAGGACCTTCATGACGCGGTCCAAGGCAAGGTCGAGTGGCTCATCAAGGCGCTCGTCGAGTCGGCGATTCCGAAGGCCGGCGGTTGGAACTACTCGCGGCCGCGCGGGTACCTGAGCGCTGCGAACACGGCGTCGACGTTCATGACGGCGCCGGCCCTCCAGGCGCTGTTCCATGCCAAAGCGCGGCGCCACGCGGTGCCGGACGAGGTGATCACGCAAGCGCTCGATGCCCTCGATCGCGCGCGGGCGAAGCCGGGTGGGTATGCCTATGGGGCGCCTGCGAAGAGTCAGAACGAGGTCGAGGAGGAGGACCTTCCGTTCATGAATCTGACGCCGAGTTCGGCGGCGCGCGCGACCGTGTGCGAGACCACGCTATTGCTCGCGGGGCGCGGCGATGTCGGGCGACTGCAGACGGCGATCGAGCGCTTCTTTACCAACTGGGACGCGCTCGCCGTGCGCAAGAGCAAGCAAGGTACGCACATCAAGCCCTATGGCATCGCGCCCTACTACTTCCTGTTTGGGCACCTGTATGCCGCGCAGGCGATCGAACAGTTGCCCGACGTGGCGAAACGCGACGAACTGCGCGCGCGGCTCCGGCAGGTTCTGGCGCGGTCGCGCGAAGCCGATGGCAGCTGGAACGACCGTCAGTTTGGTCGTTCGGGTGGTTATGGCACCGCGTTTGCGATCATGACCCTGCACATGCCGCACCTGCCGAAGCCGTGCGAGTGGAGGCCTTCGGCGGCACCGTCGGCCGACACCAAAGCGGGCGCGCCGAAGTGAAGTGACTCAGCGCCCGCCGCGGTGCACCATCTGCGGCGTGGCCTGGTCGGTAGGCATCACGACGATCGAGTCGAGGTTGACGTGGGCCGGGCGGCCAGCCGCAAACACGACGCACTCCGCGACGTCGTCGGCGACGAGGGGGCGCGTGTCCTGGTAGACCTTCGCCGCGCGATCCTGGTCGCCGCGGAAGCGAACGATCGAAAACTCGGTCTCGACGAGGCCCGGATCGACGCTGGTGACGCGGATGCCCGTGCCGAGCGTTTCCATGCGCATCGCTTCGCAGATCGGCTGTAGCGCGCGTTTGCTGCCGCAGTAGACACCGCCGCCGACGTAGGCTTTGTGGCCCGCGATCGAACCGATCACGATCACGTGGCCGCGTTTGTTCTCGAGCATGTGCGGCAGTATGCGGCGCGTGACTTCGAGCAGGCCGAGCACGTTGGTCTCGATCATCTCGCGCCACGCTTCGCCGGTGCCCTCGGCGATCTTCTCGGTGCCGCGCGCGAGGCCGGCGTTGTTGACGAGCACGTCGATCGGGCCGTTCGCAGCGATGGCAGCGGCGACGAACTGCTCGACGCTCGTTCGGTCGGTGACGTCGAGTGCATGCGTGAACGCGCCGGTGGCGAGGTCCTTCAGGCGTTCGGTGCGCCGGGCACCCAGGGACAGGCGGTCACCGAGGGCGTGGAACTGGCGGGCGCAGGCGGCTCCGATTCCGGAGCTGGCTCCGGTGATGACGACGTGGCGGCTCATGCGCGCACGATAGGCACGCGCCGCCTCTCAGGCGAGCAGCAGCACGATCTGTCGCAGCTGTTCGACCAAGGTCAGCACGGCGACGACCACGACGATGCGCCGCACGGCGTTGGCGCCTTTGGCGACGCTCCAGCCACTCGCAAAGTAACTGCCGATCGCGGCGCCGCCTGCCAGGATGAGGCCCGGGACCCATTGGATGGCGCCGTGACTGGCAAACGTGGCAACGCTCGCGATCGAGGTCGTGATCACGACGGTGCTCTTCGCCATGTTCACGGCCAGCATGTCGCGCTTGTAGGCCGAAGCGAGCAGCAGGGTGGCAACGAGGCCGGTGCCGATCTGCACGTAGCCCATGTGCAGGCCAATCAGGAAGCAGCCCAGGTAGCCGACCCACGCCGCCCGCGGCACTTCGATCGCGGCGATCGCGCGCGGCCGCAGTTGTTGCCACAGCAGCAACACGAGCACGATGGCGAGGTAGCCGCGAAACACGAGGTCCGGCAGATCGCGCGCGAGATGGCTGCCGAGCAGCGCGCCGGGCACCGCGAGGGTCCCTTGCCACCAGGCGTGCGGCGGTGGGCGCTTGCCGGCGCGCAGGAACCCGAGGAACGCGAAGGTGCCGATGGCAATCGCGGCCACGCGCGCCGTTGGGTTGGCGGCGCTCAATGGCATGCCCCAGACGTGTTCGAAGGCCAGGAGCCCGAACACGCCGGCACCGCCGGCGAGGTTGTTGATCGCGCCCATCGCCACGCCGGCGAAGATGGTTACCGCGATGGCGAGCAGTTCCACTCGCGATCAGCCGAGCAGGTCCTTGACCATCTCGCGCTCGTCGCAGAGTTCCTTCCACGTGATCGCGGCCTTCTGCTTGCTGAAGTCGTTCATCGCGAGGCCCTGCACGATCTTCCAGTTGCCCTTGCCGTCCGTCGTGCACGGGAAACCGCTGATGATGCCCTCAGGCGTGCCGTAGCTGCCGTCGCTGTAGACGCACAGTGCCACGCTGTCGTCCGCCGTGGTCACCGAGTACAGCGAGCGCGCGTGGTCGCAGGCAGCCTGGGCTGCCGACAGGGCCGACGACTTGCCGCGGGCTTCGATGATGGCCTTGCCGCGCTCCTGCACGGTCTTCAGGAACGGCCCCTGCAGCCAGGCATCGTCGTTCACGGCCTTCGCCGCGGCCTGGCCGCTGATCGTCGCGTGGTGCCAGTCGGGGTACTGCGTGTTGCTGTGGTTGCCCCAGATGATCACGTTCTTGACCTCGGACCAGTGCTTCTTCGCCTTCAGCGCGAGTTGCGCCTTGGCGCGGTTCTGGTCGAGGCGCGTCATCGCCGAGAAGCGATCCGCGGGCACGCCCTTCGCGTTCTTCATCGCGATGAGGCAGTTCGTGTTGCACGGGTTGCCGACGACGACGACGCGCACGTCGGGCCCGGCGGTCTCGGCGATGGCGCGGCCCTGGCCGATGAAGATCTTGCCGTTGTCCTGTAGCAGGTCCTTGCGCTCCTGGCCCGGGCCGCGCGGCTTGCTGCCGACCAACAGGCAGAGGTCGGCGTTCTTGAACGCGACCTTCGGGTCATCGCTGCAGATCACGTCCTGCAGCAGGGGGAAGGCGCAGTCTTCGAGTTCCATGCGCACACCCTGGAGGGCTGGCAGCACGGGCGTGACTTCGAGGAGCTGCAGGATGACCTTGACGTTCGGGCCGAAGATGCCGCCGTTGGCGATCAACGGCAGCAGCGAATACCCGATCTGACCGGCCGCGCCGGTAACCGCAACGCGCTTCACAATGCTCATCGGAGCATTGCAACGTCGCGGGCCGCGCTTTCAAGCTTTCGCCGTCAGGGGTGGGTCTTACCGTGGGCGGAGGGCGGTGATTCAGTCGTCGTCGCCAGAGCCCTGGGCCATCACGTGGCGCTCGACCATCGGTGCCAGATCCTCATTCCAGACCCGCTGGTACTCGGGGTGGCGAAGGAAGATGTCGCAGGCGGTCCGGTTCTCGAAGGCGGAGAAGAGGGCGAGGTTGAAGCCGCTGCGGTCCTTGGCGACGTTGTGCGTCACGACCAGGTGTTCGACGCCGGGCATGGTCTCGACGAGGTCCTGCAGGGCACGGCGCGCCACCCGCACGCGGTCGAGCGAGATGCCTGGTTTCAGCGAGAACAGGATGACGCAATGGAACATCGGTGGGGCGCAATCGGTCCCGGAGGGCCGGGAGAGGGGTGTGGGCGCGCGTCATCGTGGCGGCGCGCAGGTCGCCTGGCAACCCGCGCTCCAGATCCGCCCGCACCGGATACTTCAGGCGCCCTTGGCGCGGATCTGCAGGGGGCGGCGCTGCTCCTTCTCCTGGCCCGTCTGGTGGCCGTAGCAGACGGCGCCTTCCCCTTCCTGCCAGCAGAAAACGACCGCCCCCGTCTTGCTCTGGCCGGGGATGTGCACGGTCAGCGGGTTGGTGCGCAGGACCGTCATGCCGAGATCTTCGAGCTCGGTGCTGCAGCGCTTGAGCGCTTCGTCGTGTTCCCAGATGCGCGCATCGAGATCGGCGAGCTCGCTACGCAGGCCTTCCGGCGTAACTGCCGCCTCGAGCTGATCCCGCTTCTGGCTCAGGGCGCGCCGCTCAGTGCGGCGTTCCAGCAATTCGGAGGCGATGGCGCGAACCAGTGTCAGCGCCTGGTTGGCCTCGGGGAGGGTGTAGTTGCGCTTCATGGTTGGGGTCCCGTGAGGGTGGTCCGGAGGGGTAATAAGGCGGGGTGGCTGCCTTCCTGTAGTAGCCGAGAGGGCAACGGCCATTCCGCGCTCGACGTTGCAGTCTTGCGACGCCGTTCTGTAGTGTGACGGGTCGCGGCGGTTACCAAGTGCGCCGCAGACGAAATCTCATGACCGAACGCGATGTGATGGAGTTCGACGTCGTGATCGTCGGCGGTGGCCCCGCCGGCCTTTCCACGGCGATTCATCTGGCCAACCTCATCGAACGGCACAACGCCGAAGTCGAAAAGTCTGGCCAGGGCAGCCCGATGAAGCCCGAGATCTGCCTGATCGAGAAAGCAGCAGAGATCGGGGCGCATTCGATTTCGGGGGCCGTGATGGATCCAAAGGGGCTCGACGCGCTGCTGCCGGGCTGGCGGACGATGGAGCCGAAGGCGCCGGTCGAGGCCGAGGTGCACGACGATTACGCGATCTGGCTTAGCGCGAATGGCGGCACCAAGTTCCCGATCACGCCTCCGCCGCTCAAGAATCACGGCAACTTCGTCGTTTCGCTCAACAAGATGGTGAAGTGGCTCGGCGGCATTGCCGAGGCGAAGGGCATCCAGGTCTTCCCGGGGTTCCCGGGGGCCGTCTTGCAGCGCGAAGGCAGCAAGGTCACCGGCGTGCAGCTCGCCGATGCTGGTGTCGACAAACACGGTCAGCCGAAGGGCAACTTCCAGGCGGGCGGCATTCTGGCGGGCAAACTCGTCGTGCTCGCGGAAGGCAGTCGCGGTTCGATGACGAAGCAGCTCGTTGCCGACCTGAAGCTCGAGGGCAAGAACCCGCAGGTCTACGGGGTCGGCGCCAAGGAAGTCTGGGAAGTTCCGAAGGGCCAATGCCCACCCGGACTCGTCGTGCACACGATGGGCTATCCGCTCGATAGCCACACGTTCGGCGGCGGTTGGGTCTACGGCATGGGCGAGACCGAAGGTGGTAAGAACCTCGTCTCGATCGGCCTCGTCATCGGCCTCGACTACCGCGACCCGACGATGGACGTGCACCGGCAGCTTCAGCGCATGAAGGTGAACCCGAAGATCGCGGCCTTCCTGAAGGGCGGCAAGATGCTGCACTACGGCGCGAAGTCGCTGCCCGAAGGTGGCCTCTACTCGATGCCCAAGCACCACGGCGATGGTTTTGTGCTCGTCGGCGACAGCGCCGGCCTCATGAACAGCATGCGCCTGAAGGGCATCCACCTGGCGCTGCGCAGCGGCATGCTGGCGGCCGAGACGGCGTTTCTGTGCATGAAGAAGGGCGACTTCTCCGCCGCTTCGACCGAGCACTACGCCGCCGCGCTCAAGAAGGATTGGGTGTATGACGAGCTCTGGAAGTGCCGCAACTTCCACCAGGGTTTCCACAAGGGACGCCTTGCCGGGATCATCAACGGCGCGTTTGCGACGATGTTTGGCGGCAAGGGCACGCTGTGGTCCGATGAGCTGAAGAGCAACGCCGGGCACACCTACATGAAGAAGGTGAGCGAGTACTTTGGCGGCAAGGGCAAGCCGGTGCCCGAGAAGCTCGCCGAGGATGGGGTGCTCACGTTCGACAAGCTGACTTCGGTGTATTCCTCGGGCACGATGCACGAGGAAGACCAGCCGTGCCATCTGGTGGTCACGCAGCCCGATCTGTGCTCCACGCGTTGCGTCGAGGAGTTTGGCAACCCGTGCCAGCACTTCTGTCCCGCGGCGGTCTACGAGATGGAGGAGAAGCCAGGTACCAAGCACGGAGTCGAGCTGAAGATCAACGCCAGCAACTGCGTGCACTGCAAGACGTGCGACATCATGGACCCCTACCAGGTCATCAACTGGGTCACGCCTGAGGGCGGCGGCGGTCCGAATTACACGAACCTCTGAGTTGGCGGGCCCTCGGCCCAAGAAACACCACGGCCCGCGGCGGAAGCTGAGCTTCGTCCGCGGGCCGTTGTGTTTGCCGATCGGAGGGTGACCCCGCGGCCACCCTCGGTCGACTGTGTCGCGATCAGTTCAGATCGATCAACAGGCGCACGCCGTTCGACGTGATGACGCCGAGAGCATTCGCGCCCGGGGAGAACGCCGCGGACTGCGCGAGCATGATCACGCCCGAGAGACCTGCGTCGTTCGGGATGTTGAACGCCTGCGTGCCGGTGCCGCCGGCCGGGATGAAGATCTGCGAGGCGTCCAGCGACAGGTACTGGAAGCAGTCCGGCATGCCGAGACCGACCAGGTTGAGGCCGGCGGTGATCTCCGCAAAGCCGAAGATCGTGGCACCAAGGCCGCTGTTGGCCGGGATGTTGCTCGTGTTCAGGTTGATCGACGTGCCGATCACCGGGCGAGCGCTCGCACCCAGCACGAGGGGGATCTGGTCCGGTTCGGTGAAGATGACCGGGGTGGCGCTGATATCGATGCTGCCGGGGTTGATCTGCGCAACGCCCGGGCTCCAGCCGACGAGAGCCTGGTGGCCGACGATGGCGCAGGACTGCCAACGCAGTTCGACGGTGCCCGTCGAGAAGAACGCGAACTGGAAGTTGTTCGAGTTCGTCTGGGCATACTCCGTAACGCCCGTGAACGTCACGTAGGCCGCGCCGTTGGCCGGGTCGGTGTCGAAGATCACCGTGCCCGCCGCACCTGGGTTCAGGTCGTTCCACAGGCCGCACCAGCGTGCGCCCGAGTTGAGCAGGGTGATCGGGTCGCCAGCGCAGCAAGCACTGTTCGTGTTGGCCTGGGCCCACACAAAGCCGTTGCTGCTGACGTAGACGTCGGTCGTGCTACCGCCTGGGTAGTTCAGGGTGAAGCCGAGCGGCAGGGCTGCGGAGACCGAGTCGTCCGTCAGGCCAAGGCTGGTGCCTACCGGCGTCCACCAGGAGTTGCTGCCGGGCAGGCCGATGTAGCCGTTGCCGGTGGGGGTGAGCAACAAGCTCGTGTTCGAGAGGTCGAACGTGTTGGCCGCGAAGGTCTCGTAGAACGAGGCGGTCGACTTGTCGTAGCAGCCGGTGCCGTAGGGCTGGGCCAACGCGAAGTTGCCGCCGCCCGTGCCGACGTACATTTCGACGCGGGACAGTTGGCCACCCGCCTCTTCCCAGCAAGGTTGGTTACCGCCGGCGCCGATGCCGACCTGCGTGCCAAACCGCGTCAGCGTCACCGCGTTGCCGAGAATATTGCTCGTGAACGGGCCTGCAGAAGAGGCGTACGAGTTGTAGGAGTTCGTGCTGCCGAGCGAGTCATTGCAGGCACCGAGGATGCCGATGTAGTCGCCGGGAGCCACCGGGATGTTGCACGGGATGATCGAGCCGCCGGCCGTGCTGTTGTCATAGAACAACTGCGTGCCGACCACGGTGCCCGGGTAGGCGGGAGGCGCGGCGCCGAGGTTGATGACCTCGACGACCTGGAACGGCTGGGAGGCTTCGTTCGGGACGCTGAGCCCCTGGATCGTGAAGCCAACGGGGGCTTGGAACCAGTAGCCGCGGGTGAGGGAGGCCGTGAAGGTGTTGCCGTAGGAAGGCAGGGGAATCTGAGCCGTGGCCGAGGCGGCCAGGGCCAGGCTCGCGAGCAGGAACGCGGTGCGCATGGGGGAAATCAGTGGGAGACTGAGGGGTGATGAAGCCACCAAAGGTGACTTGCCGCACCCTAGACGAAGCTCGCGGGCTTTGGGATCCGTTCCTCAGGGGATTGTTGTGTGCCGTTACGTCGCTTTCATTGCGTCCGTGCGAAAAATGGCGACGGCCGACCCCACCCCGTCCCCGGCTGCCACGCTGCCCCGGGCCGAAATTGGAGGCCGATCTTCGTTGGGTCCGAATCGACCGTCGCCAAATGGAGTGGGGTCGGCGGCAGTAACAAATGGCGGACAATCCGGAAAATCGCGTTTGCCAGCGCCGGAAACCGCAGCGATTACGCTCTATCGCAATGCCTGCACGCGGGTCCGGTGCACGACGACATCGCAGGCTCCGGTCGTGCCCAGCCTTCGCACCAGCCCCTGGCCGAGCTCAAGCCGTTGCGCTTCGGTGATCGGCAGGCAAGGGGCAAAGCCATCCACCAGGTCGAACGGGCACTCCAGGTGCATCAGGTGCGAGCCGAGCAGGGCCTGCACGCGGCGCAGGCCTGCATTGCGCAGGATCTCGGCGAGCTCGTCGTCGCGCAGGCCGCATAGGGGGGCGACGGCCTCTTCCCCGAGGCCCATTTCGCGGCAGACGGCGAGCAAGGGGGGCACCATGTCGGGGGCGGGCAGGTCGAGCACGAGCCGGCCCCCGGGGCGCAGGTTGCGGCGCGGCAGTTCGGCGTAGGCGCCCTTGTGCCAGTTGGGTTGGGATCTCGGGGCTACGAGCATCGCGTCGAACGTGCCGAAGCGTTCGTCGCCCGCTGTCGCGTGGGCGAGCACTTCGACCTGCGGCAGTGCCATGGCGGCGATCTTCTCGGCGAGCGAGCGGTCGGGCTGCAGCACCGTGAGTTCGCCGCCTTTGCCGACGAGCGCCGCAAGGCCTCGCACCTGCTCAGGGTCGGCGTGCATCGCCAGCACCCGATCTTCGTGGCGCAGGTCCAACAGCTGCACCGCGGCGTGAAACCACGGTTGGTCGGCGATGGGCGGCATCCTGGCAGCGTAGCGGAGGGCGGCTTTGGGTGCGCGTTTTGCTTCCGCGGTGCGGATGTGGCCCTTGCCCCGGGTCCGCGCCACAATCGAACGCCTTGCGCACGGATCCACGAGAGCTGCATGGCACGACCTGCGACCTGTTGGTCGTCGGCGCTGGTGTGCAAGGGGCGGCGATCGCTCGCGATGCGGCGTTGCGCGGCCTTGCCGTGGTGCTGGTGGACGCGCGCGATGTGGCGGCGGGCACCAGTTCGCGCAGTTCGCGTCTCGTGCATGGAGGGCTCCGCTACCTGCGGAACGGGCATCTGGCCCTAGTGCGCGAAGCGTTGCACGAACGCGAGCGCCTGCTGCGCCGCCTGCCGCACCTCGTGCGCCCGGTGCCGATGCTGATGCCGTTCTTCCGCGATGGTGGCCCTTCGCCGTGGCTCATGCGGCTTGGCACGACGATCTATTCGCGGCTGGCCGGGCGCAGCACGTTGCCGCGGCCGCGTTCGCTGCGCGCCGAGGAGGCAGCTGCGGCGTTCCCGGGGCTGCGAACGCGCGGCTTGCGGTCCGCGATCGAGTTCTTCGACGCGGCGACCCAGGATGCGCG
>Ga0075163_10010974_pt1 | contig 11816 bp, 12 predicted proteins | sample JI1023141ADNA_FD_71478 | JGI IMG/M metagenome (GOLD analysis project Ga0075163, IMG submission 71478) | Wastewater effluent complex algal communities from Wisconsin, to seasonally profile nutrient transformation and Carbon sequestration -... | ecosystem: Engineered > WWTP > Effluent > Algae... | reverse complement strand
ATGAACCCTTAGCCTACTGTTACTCAACCTGCCTCCGAAAATCAAAACGCCATCCGTAGAGTAGATCTCATATCTAAGTCCATCAGGCATAACCGGATAAAAATGTAATTCATTTTGCGCAGGTATCGGATATACGTAGGTCTTTCCGGACACATAATCCTTTGTCGCGGTACTCACCAAAGGGTCCGGCTGGATCACACCCCCTGTTGCAAATCCAACAGTTTTGTTTCCCAAAGTCACCGACCCGATTTCTCCAACTGAGTACGCGAACGAATAGTTGGCAGATTTGACACTACCGCCCGACGCATCAATAGATTGTTGAGACCAACAGTAGAACATCGTTGCAACCAAAGACAACATGAATGAACATTGTTTTTTCATAGTCCTAAAATATCTCAAATTTTTAGGATTAAAAATGATATTAATCATCGGTTTTTATGATTTAAAACAACAACCTGGTTGAATAAGGCATTAGTAAAATTTAAATTTATACTTACTTCAATAACTAAAAATATCTCCCAAATAATTTTCAAAAGGACCAAAAATTTAATTACTATGCAGAGCGAAACTTAACTTTTTATGAAGGAGTACAATATTTAAACATGGAAAGGAATAACTTTGTAGGAGCAAAATGCATACAAAGTGAAAGCTAACTTAATCATTCCATCCAGGTTTTTAAAATTTCTCTTTACATCGAGTCTGTTGGTCTTTCTTTTTGCATCATGCCATCCAATAAAGGATATCTTTTCTCAAAACAAACCAAATTCACCAATAAAAAACCCATACCTAGTAGTATTGGGAACGGTTCAGGATGCTGGTTCACCACAGGCTGGATGCACAAAAGATTGTTGCAAGAACCTATTTACCAATCCTGACCAATCTAGAAAAGTGGTTAGTCTTGGTCTTATTGACCCTGTAGAAAATAAGAAATATTTGTTCGAAGCCAGTCCGGATTTTGTTAGTCAATTGTGGAATCTTAACAAGCTAATGGAATATTCAAAAAGCGAACTACCCGATGCAATTTTCTTAAGTCATGCACACATCGGTCATTATACAGGTTTGATGTACCTGGGAAAAGAATCTATGAATTCAAAAAATGTTTTAGTGTATGCTATGCCAAATATGACACAATTTCTGCAGACAAACGGACCCTGGGATCAATTGATCAAACAAAGTAATATTAAAATTCAAACTCTGCAGAATAAGGAAAAATTAGAACTCAAAAAAGGATTAAACATTCAACCCATTCTTGTCCCTCATCGTGATGAATATTCAGAAACTGTTGGATTTATCATATACGGACCAAATAAAAAAGCATTATTTATTCCCGATATAGATAAATGGCAAAAATGGGAAACGGATATTAAGCAAATTATTCTGCAAATGGACTATGTCTTTATTGATGGAACATTTTATGATTCAGCTGAAATCAACCATAGAAATATAGATGAAATCCCCCATCCATTTATCATCGAAAGCATGAAACTATTTTCAGATATGGACGTCAAGTATAAAGCCAAGATACATTTTATTCACTTCAACCACACCAATCCAGTACTCAATTTAACAAGTAAGGAGACAAAACAAGTGCTCAAAAATGGATTTAAAATAGCCCGAATGCATGATAAATTTGAATTGTAATTGGAAGTACAGAAGCATGGATGTTTGCTATTTTTATAAATTTGTATAATAAATATTTACCCAATATAATTAAAAAATGAATTTTATTGAGATCGATGACAAAAAAAAGATGAATCTGTGAATCAAGAAATTATGCAAGAGACAGATTGTTCCCGATTAGTGATCAAATCAGTAGGACCAGCTTCCATTCAGTTTTTAAAATTGAAATGCAATAATTTTCAAGAAGCTTTTGATTATATTAAAGGTTTACCTTACAAAAGAAATCAGCAAAGACACTTTCCTTTGGCTGTTATAGTGGAAGGATGTGGAACCTGTAGTACTAAACATGCAATTCTGAAAATGCTTGCAGAAGAAAACAGCTGGAATCAGATTAGCCTATTCATTGGATTTTTTAATATGAGTAAATATTTTAACAAAAAGATTAGTAATATTCTATCCACTCATAAACTTATATACTTTCCGGAAGCACATTGCTATCTAAAAATCAATGGCCAAATATTGGATTGCACTTTTACCAATGAAACAAATTCGAATTTTGAAATTATTCATGAACAAGAAATTTCACTTCTTGAAGCCGGAGAACATAAAGCGATATTCCATAAAATGTATTTAGAAAATTGGCTAAAGGGGAGCCCTGAAATTAATTATAGTTTAGATGAAATTTGGAAGATTAGAGAATTATGTATTGCGAGTTTAGCCAACTAACATCCTAACTATGTATAACTTAGAAACTCTTAAAGACAATCTGCGCTCGATGCCCGGATGCAGTGAAGTTCCACATTTTGAAAAAACTGCCTATCGGACTAAAAAGAGAATTTTTGCAAGCTTACATGAGAACGGCAATACATTAACTGTCAAACTCAGTCCTGTGCAGCAATCTGTCTATACAGGATTGCCAGGTGTGGTAAAGGTCCCAAATAAATGGGGAGAACAAGGATGGACAAACATCAATATAAATGAAACGGATCCAGATATTATGCTTGAAATGTGTAAACTTGCATACTTAGGTGCATTAAAATGAAGTTTATATACTGAAAGAATTTTTCAAAATTTCCCAAAAATAAGTCCAATAAAATCGGTGCATTTCATTTAATCTTATTACCAATCCGTTAAAGAAAACAGTATTGCTTATTTTTAATCCAAAATCACAAATATGTATTTAATTCCAATGGATCAATGGCCAAAACCGTATTATGCGGTCATCTTTACTTCCAAGAGAACCCCTTTGGAAGAGGGATACGGTGAAATGGCTACAAAAATGGAAGAAATTGCATCAAGGCAGGATGGATTTTTGGGAATTGAAAGTGCCAGATCAGAAATTGGCATTACAGTTTCTTACTGGAAGACCCTTGAAGCCATTAGAAACTGGAAAGAAAATTCAGAACATTTAACTGCTCAGAAACTTGGTAAAAAAATATGGTATAAATGGTACCACATGAGCATATGCAAAGTGGAAAGAGCTTATGAATTTCATTGTGAAGCAGAAAATGAAAACTATAAAGATTAAAATAAATTAATCATGGTTGAATTTGATTTTGATTTTGAATATATTCTTGAAAATGACATTGTCTTGCTCAGACCTTTGTCTGTGGATGATTTTAAAGATCTTTTACCATTTGCCCTCCATGAACCGGGACTCTGGAAATATTCACTGATCCAGGCATCAGGTGAAGAAGGGATGAAAAATTATATAGAGCAGGCAATTAAAGGGAAAACCGAAAGAAAAGAATATGCCTTTACCGTTTGGGATAAAAGGACTAATGAATTTGCAGGTTCTACCAGATTCTATGACATACAATTATATCATGAAACTTTGCAATTAGGCTATACCTGGTATGGGAATAAATTCCAGGGTACCGGATTAAATAAAAATTGTAAATACCTATTGTTGGAATTTGCATTTGAGCAAAAGAACTTTAAGAGAGTTGAATTTCGCGCAGACCAGACTAATGCCAGAAGCATTGCTGCAATGAAATCCATAGGCTGCACAGAGGAAGGAGTCTTGCGATCCAATGTGATTAAATCAGATGGGGGACGTAGGGACAGTATTGTACTCAGTATACTCAGAGAAGAATGGTTGGGCAATATTAAAAATATGCTTGGCCATAAATGTGTAGGATGATCACGATGTCATGTTCATCTTTAGTATTTCTAATTAGAATAAATAAATTATTGCACCAATACTAAATAAAAAAAGTACCATACTCATAACGTGGACTTATTCATTATAGTTTCCTCATTTAAAATTACATACGAAAGGATTATAGTTACAAACTTCACTTATTATAAACATACAAATGAATCAATCCTAAATATTTTATATTATATAGACTAAATAATTAGTTGAAAAAAATTACTATTTCAAAATAAAACTAAGATAACCTTTATTAGATTAAAAAATGAACCAAAAATAAAATTTAATTAAATAGAAAAGATAAATCGGTAATCTTGTCTGCCACCTGAATCTTCTTGTTTTTACCCTTATTTTGAAGCAATATGGAATTTTGCCTGGCAATAAAATATTTCTCCACAGTGATTCTTGCCATCAGATAACTGATGGTGGATTCTGCACCTTGATTTAAATTCACCTGAGTCTCTTCCAGTCCATCATAACACCCTCCTGTACAAGGATTGTACATTATCTGATGTAAATGATTATTACCCATAAACCAATTAAATGCTATTGCCATTTTATGCAAGTGTTCTTTTTTCTTATAAACCTGATAAAATTGGTCCAACCCAAGAATAGTATAAGCTACATCAATAGGTTGCTCTCCGTGTCGCGCAGTCTTCTTGTCTTTTACCAGCCATGTTTTATTGGAAATTACTTTTATCCCTCCATCGTCAAACGTCATAGACAATAAAAAATCAAATGACTGCTTTGCAATTTCTTTATAGACTGGATCAGTGGTAACAGACCATGCGCAAAGCAAAGCCTCAGGTATGATACTGTTCGCATAAGTAAGATAACCCTCATACCAATTCCATCCATTTTCTGCTTCATGACGAAACATCTGAACCAGACGATCTGCCAACTTTTTAATCAAATCAGAAAATTCAACAGATGGTTCCCGCTGAAGTGAATAAAACAATCCTTTTATAATAAATGACATCGATCTGGTCGAATGCATCTTTTCCGCCAATGGCAAAGCTTTAATTAAACATGCTTTTGCTTCATTTATCCATTCTACAGGAAGTACATCATAACAAGACATAAAATATCCCAATGCCCATATTGCTCTTCCGGTTGAATCAGAGCAATTGGTAGACTCATTTTGACTTGTAAAATTTCTTTCAATATCCACATAATTCAAAAAACTACCATCGCTTTGCTGACAGAATTGTATAAAATCTAAATATTTTCTAATCTCCAACAAGTCTTCAGCGTGTGGTGTCATTTTATAAAACATACACATTGCTATCAGTGCCCGAGCATTATCATCCAGTGTATATCCACTGCTTAGATCCGGTTGATTGATCAATCCAAATTGGACAATGCCAAAATCATCTGTCATCCGCTTAATATGATTCAAACTTATCACAGGAAGCCGGTATTGCAAATTGATAAACTCTGCCTGATATCCTCCACGTTGTGACCCTGATTTAACTTGTGTATAAGAACTATTGATTTGACAGGCAGTTTCCATAAAAAGCATTGCATGTGAAATTGCAGCATTTTCCCAGGAAGTAGGCACAATTCTTTGAAGTGCGTTCAGACTAAAAGTAGTCCGAAGTGCCTCGTCACTCATCAATCGATTTACTGCATCAGAAAGCTGATGGCTGTTCTGAAAGTCGATCAGAATTCCAGTGTTTTCTCTTAACACTTCTTTAGCATGAGGTATCGGAGTGGAAATAATTGGACAACCACAACTCATTGCATAGGCGAATGTGCCACTTACGGCCTGATGCGGATCATTTGAGGTAAATAAATATATATCGGTTAGTTGTAAATATTCTAATAAATCTTCCAGAGGCAGAAAATAGTTAATAAACTTGACATAATTTTGAACACCCAGTTTTTCTACTTTGGCCTCCAGCATGTTGCGGTATGTTTCTCCATCACTAAGAATAACTCCTGGATGAGTTTTTCCAATGACAAGAAAAATTACCCCAGGATTTTCTTTAACAATTGTTGGCAATGCATCTAAAGTAGTCTCAATACTTTTTCCTGAACTCAATAATCCAAATGTGGATAAAACCTTCCTGCCCTGAAGTCCATACTTCAATTTTAAGGATTCCTTATTCAGATGGGGTACAAGATGGGTTCCATGTTGAATAACTTCAACTTTATGCGTTTGTATGCCATATGCGCTTTTGAGAATTTTAGCGGAATTTTTAGTCATCACCACTACTGAAGAACAAGCTGAAGCCAACTGGGTTACACTATCCTTCATAAAAGCATCGGGATTAGGTAAAACTGTATGGAAAACCAAAATAGAAGGTTTCTCTACCATTTGAATGAATTGCAATAACACATTATCGCTTCCGGAAGGAAACAGCCCAAATTCATGCTGAATCAACAGCAGTTTTACATTCTTATCTTTATTAATCAGTTGAGCGAGATTAAAAAAATTAGCCTTTTCACTTGGATTTAAAATGTACTTCACCTCTTCAGGATAATTTCTAACTTCTGAATCGGATTGTAATGCACAAACCTTGAGCGAAAATGAATTACTAAATTTATTGTTGAGTGCTTTAATCAAATCCTGTGAATATGTTGCTATTCCACATTCTCTGGGTGGGTAGGAACTAATAAACAGGATTTCAGGAAGTGTTTGCTCCCTGAGTTCCTGTCTGCTCTCATTCATCAATCTAAGATTCGGATGTATGGACAATTCTGAACCATCATGAATTCTAATCAAGCTATTGGTATTCATATTAAATGGAGTTAAGTAAAAGTTCTTTTGTTAGTTCATCCAAACTTATGGTAGCACATGCAATTCTCTCATCTGCCGCACCATAATAAATATAAAGTGTATCGTCAAAAACTGCCGTACCTGTTGGAAAGCATACATTATTTACTTCACCCCTTAGTTCCCAGGACAGCTCAGGACTTATCAATGGATAGGGCAATCTGGCTATTTCAATGGTCGGATCGTTTAAATCCAGAAGGGCTGCACAAGCATTGTAAACGTACCCTTCCGTTGTATCATGCACTCCATGATAGATGATAAGCCAACCATGAAGCGTTTTAATTGGAGGGCATCCCCCGCCTATATAACTCAATTCATGATCATATTTTGGCGCAAGCACTATGTGTTTGTCCAGCTTTCGTAAATAATCTTCCCAATATTGTGGTGTCAATTCGTCCAGACTTACAACACTGAACAATTGAATGTCCGGTTTTATGCGATGCAGGAATGTAAATTTACCCTCGATTTTTTCTGGAAAAAGTACCAGATTTTTATCCCAAATTAAATTTAACTGTTCAGGATGTGACTGATGATTATTCTTTTCATTGTAACGGCAATACTTTTCATTTAACTTTAAATCTTTTGTCCATGACTTAAAAGTCTCATAATCGATTTGCGGAACCACAATCCCCTTCCTTTCAAAATGCACCAGATCAGCTGATGTGGCAATTGCCGCCAACGCATTGGTCCCATCATAGGCTGTATAACACAAATAATAAAGTTCGTCGATTTTAGCAAGTCGGGGATCTTCTACGCCATGCGATTCATAATTTGTTTCCGGAACCATTAGTGGATGCTCTAATCGGTAATCGACTACGAGTGGGTCCTTTAAACATGCATACCCTATGCTGGAAAAATTTCCATCCTCCACTGCCCTGTATAACATATGGAGCTTCTCCTCACATTGGTAAACAGCAGGATTAAGAACACCATTCTGTTCAAAAGTTAATTGAGATTTTTCGAGAATAACACCCCTTTTGGAAATTTTTATCATTTGAATAAATTAGGTTAAAAGTAAATTTCTAAACGCAGCAGTTGATCCAATTTTATTCAAATAAAATTGAAAACATAAAATACAATCTTGCATCAAAGAAATCCTGTCTGGTTGGTTTTAAGAGGAGTGGCATAAAATTGAAAATAAGAATCAATCCTTACCCCAGACTAAAAATAACTACAACCTGTATATTGCCTATATCCATGAGAACATCAACTTAACCTATTAGGTTCAAAATACTTTAACCATCATCCAACATTAAGATTCTAAACACGATACCAAAGACCAATTTATTATAAAGTCCGAATCCTGCAAGTAAAAAATCCAGCGCTCCAATCTGAACTGAATAAAAAATGGAAGGCAAAACTATTATATCTCACCTTCCAATCAAAAGACAATTTAAACCCGGTATCTAATTATAATTTTAATTTGCAGAAAAGCAAAATGCACCTATGTTGAACTCTTTTTAGACAAGAACAAAAAGGCAACGCCTCCAACCAGCAATACCACGCCAGCAATAGGTGACCATTGAACTTGGTGTTTCTTTTCTCCATCAATTTTAACTGGACCTATGTCCACGATTCTTTCAGTAGTCACATAATTAAAACTTGTATAAGCTATCATGATAACTCCCACAACAATTAAAATAATTCCTATCGATTTTGACGGCATATCTTTAAAGTTTATAATTTAATAGATCAATTTACAGGGATACAAGATCAGCCTACAATAAAATAATCAAAAGAATGATGATCACAATCAACGAACCAATGGACAGATACAATCCTCCACCCGGTCTTAATTGATGCTTCATGGCCTTTAACTCGTTTTTCAGATTTGACTTTTCTTGTGCATTTAGTGTAGATCTGTCCATGTCTCTGATCTCATTTAATCTTTTGACAAAAGCATCTTTCTCTGAAACTCCTGCAATCCTGGTGTGATCTATCAGGACAATTTTTTCACCATTGTTGGCTTGTGCAAGATTTGGAAACACAGCAGTCACAGTCAATGATAAGAATAAAATAAACACATAATTTTTCATAATCCATTAATTTATTTGGAATAAATTTCCATGGGATAAAGATCTCACACTATTTCATAAAGAATTTACACAATTCCACTTTGTTGTTATATTAATCACATATTAAAAAAATAAATATTCGAATGAAAATAAGTTGAGCTCCGGATATCAAAAAAAGCCGGATAGTGAATTCACCTAATAAAAGAAATATATTCAGCAGTCCCTGAACAATGTTCTATATGTTTTCAAGAAAATTCTTCCGTTGTTTTCCAAGCTTCTTAAAAAATGAAGGGGAAAGACCTGTGATTTTCTTAAATTGATTGGATAAATGCGCAACGCTGCTGTAATGCAACTTATAAGAAATCTCGGTCAAATTCAATTCATTATACAGTATAAGCTCTTTAACTCGCTCAATTTTATGCATTATTATAAACTGCTGTATAGTTATACCCTTCACTTCTGAGAAAACATTGGACAGATAAGTGTAATCATAATCCAACTTCTTGCTGATGTAATCTGAATAGGATTCTCTGGGAATTTCATCAGAATAATGGATCATTTCCACAATTACATTCGCTATTTTTTCAATTAATATAGCCCTCTTGTCTTCCAGCAACTCCAATCCGGATTTCATCAGATTATACTTCAGCTGCTGACGTTGCAACTCACTGATGTCTTCCAGTAATTCAACTGTACCCAGTTCAAGATTGATAAACTTTAAGTCTAACTTAAGCAATTCATCTTTCACCACCATTTTGCAGCGCAAACTGACCATGGATCTAATGTATAACTTCATTCTTTGAAGAGCGATCGCCCCATTTGAACGAATATAACACAACTTAACTGAAAAACCTAATTTTTGCGTGTTTAAAATAATTTAAATCCTATAAATCACTATACTCAATTGTGAATGGCTCACCAATAAAAACTTTCATAAGTTATGAATTCACAACCAGTAAAATGCAAATTATTTCATATTCATTCAAACCATAATCCTTAGAATCGCTTCATGACATCATCAATAAATAATTGATCAGATACTTTTCTGATTTCATCCAAGCTTTTGCAATCTTTAGAGGTGAATCCAGTTGCATAATCATATTCCTATAAAAGCAATTTAATTTCGGTTTTACACAGACCACAAAATTAAGTTCTACAATTGTTGACAAAACTCATGCATTCTGATGACCAAGGTCATATAATTGCAGAATGCCGGCTTCTACCTTAGAGCTTTATTATTTGTTAACCCATTTTTAAACTTTAGAATATGAAATCCAAGTTGATCTATTTTCTCGCGTTTTTATCTATAGGCGCTTTTTATTGGGCTTGTACCCACGATGACGATGTGAATGCTCCAACCGGACCGAAAATAACAAGGGATTCCCTCATATTTTTACCGGGTTTGACAGCCGGAAATGCCAATGAGTGGAAGTTCGACAAGTCCCATTCGAGCGTGCTTTGGCAAACTAAATATGTAGGTGCTGCAGGACTTTTAACTGGCCGCTTTAACCAGTTTGGCATACACGAAGTAACGGATGTAAAAGCTGTAAAATATGCAGTAACGACACAACCATTGCCGGATACTTCCTGGGCCTTTTATGAAAATCAACCTTCAAAAACCTATTTCAATGGCTACGTCCAAATAAACACATCCAATACAGGGGAACCTGGTCGTGATGCAGGTTGTAATGTTGCCGGAATGGGAACTGTAGCCATCGAAGCCGGAACCCAGAATCTAAGCTATCCTAATTTAGCTAAGATCAAAACTAAAGAGGTGAAGTTTGACCCATCCAGTAATGGTTATCTCGTAACTTTAGATTTAACCTATCAGGGAAAATTGGCTGCACCTCTTACCAAAACCATAACTGGTAAAATGAGCTATGTTCCAAAACAAAGGGTTCAATTTGGTACCGCTGCGGCTTATGATGTATTTGGCTTGCAATTAAGCTTCCAGTTTAACTGCCGGGATTTTGGTATCGTTAGCACAAGTGTTTCTGATGTTATAGAAATTCAGTGCAATGCCAATTTTAACAATAAATAGTTTACCCAAAATCAAGTGTCATGAAACGATTAATTTATAATCTGGTATGGGTTCTGTTTCTTGGGTTGTTCCTGAATTCATGCTACAAAGATGTTATAAGTCCTGAAACAGACCCTGATGGTCCACCACAAGCGGTAAGTTTCAAAGAGGAGATTGCTCCTTTGGTTAAAACGAAATGTGGCTCAGACAAGGGTTGTCATGTTCCCGGTGATCACAAGCCTTATATGGATGATTTAAGTCTGACTTTTAGGAATCTGGTAAATGGTGGCTTTGTAAATACGCTTATACCGAAAGAAAGTACCCTATATATCCAAATCAACGGATCTATGGCAGAATACATTCCTTCTAAAGCAGACAGACAAAAGATTTACGACTGGATCAGAAACGGAGCACCTAATAACTAATTTCAAAAACAAAAGAAATGAAAGCTAATTCAATAATAAAATTCAACATGAGCTTCATCCTCTTTATGTTACTTGCTTGCACTGTTTGCTCAGTCGGTTTAGCGCAAGATGCAGAAGAGACTATGGACAAGCCGGTACGCAAAGCGGTGAAAAATACTTTTGAAAGTGTTTGGCTCATTGACAATCAATCTGTGATGGTTCCAATAAAGGGTACGTTTGAATTTGATATTCAACACAGATTCGGTACAGTAAAAAATGGATTCGAAGATCTATATGGTCTTTTTGCTCCTTCCAATATTAGATTGGGGGTCAGCTATGTTCCAATAGATAATCTTAATTTAGGTATTGGTTTGACCAAATCCAACATGATTCTGGATGGAAGCGCCAAGTATGCCATCCTTAAACAAACTCAGGACAGTTGGGCCATGCCTGTAAGTGTTAGCTATTTTGGCAATTTATCGTATGACCTTAGGGAAGATGAAGATGGTACGCTTTATAAAAATGAGACTGACCGACTCAGATTTTTTAACCAACTGATTATAGCCCGCAAAATTACAGATAAGTTTTCTGTTCAGATTGCACCAAGTATTTCCTGGCAAAATTTTGTGAACGGTTATTACAAAGTTACGGGAACTGACAGTTCAGGCTATGAAATCAAAGAGGTAGCCAATGAAATGAAACATGAACATATCGCCATCGCAATTGGCGGCAGATACAAACTGACAGAAAGCATGTCGCTAATAGCCAATTATGATCAGCCAATTACCAAACACACTGCCAACAATCCAAATCCAAATATTTC
>Ga0075163_10010973_pt1 | contig 11816 bp, 13 predicted proteins | sample JI1023141ADNA_FD_71478 | JGI IMG/M metagenome (GOLD analysis project Ga0075163, IMG submission 71478) | Wastewater effluent complex algal communities from Wisconsin, to seasonally profile nutrient transformation and Carbon sequestration -... | ecosystem: Engineered > WWTP > Effluent > Algae... | reverse complement strand
CTCCTCGTCCGATTCCTATATTGGAATTTCCATCCAGATTTGAGTTTAGAACAGCAGTTCCGATTCCTATGTTGTCATTCGCGTTTTTACTGGCAATAAGCACGTTTCTACCAATTCCTATGTTGTCCTGGCCAGTCTCATTTTGAGTCAGAGCATACGTGCCTAGCGCTATATTATTACTGGCAACATTCATTTTTAAGGCTTCAAAACCGATGCCAATATTATTGCTATTATTACTATTGCTATATAAAACGTTTGTACCGATGCCAATATTATTGCTACCAAGATTGGTATATAAACAACTTGCACCAAGGGCTACGTTGTTATTGCCATCAAAATTAAAAAACAGGCTCGCTTGGCCGACTGCCAGATTGTTACTGCCATTTACGTTTCCTGCCAATGCAGAATCCCCGAATGCACAATTGTTAGAGCCACCGTCGTTTGACAGCAACGAGTAACTACCAAAAGAGGAATTGTAGCTTCCAGTAGTGAGATTATAAAGAGCATATACCCCTGCGCCGGTATTATGAATACCAGTGTTGGTATTGTTACCAGCCTTGGTGGCAGCAAAGAAGTTATAAGTATCTTCCGCAGTATCTATAAAATAAGTTGGACGCCCAGCACTATATACATCCGCAATAGCTATTGTACTATCTTTGATAGTCTTTCCATCAATATCGGCAAAGGTCACTACATTATCAACAACAGAAAGATCAGGACCAGTTACGTCGCCCGTCCCCCCCCCTCCCGCTACTAATTCCCAGATACCATCAATATAACCATTTAACTCATGCGTATCAGTATTATAAATCATCATCCCATTAGCAGGAATTAAGGCGTCTCGTTCGGTAGTAGTTAACCTGGAAAGCAGTAGCGCCCCTGTAGTAGTTTGAAGTTCAATTAATGCAGACGGCGTTGTCGAAGAACTGGGTAATCCTCCAGTAAATAAAGAGCAAACATGGGAATCCGGCCCAAAATCATTAGTTATAAATCCAACTGGAGTAAGGCTATCAACAAAAATTAACCCTACATCATTAGTAAATTGAACATGACCTAAATTACCAATCTGATTAACAGTTAACAAAGTACTTCGTTTTGAATTAGCTCCAAAAACATCTCTTAAAAGAGCTCCAACCTGATCAATACCAACTCCACTGTCTTGAATAGTTTTCCCAGTATTATCGCTAAAAGTAGCTATATTATCCTGTATTGCACCATTAGGACCAAGCACATCTCCATTTCCCGCACCAGTATCTATAACAGACCAGACACCATTTATATAACCATTAAGATTATGGGTATCTTTATTGTATACGATCGCTCCATTAACTAGGGTAGCAGCCGGAATTGCTGCTATTTCTGCTGCAGTTAATTGCGGCGTATAAAATCCATTATTATTATTTGTCTCACTTGGAGAAATCGCTAATGATGAAAACCTTGTAATAGGGGCTTTACCCATAAAATCCTTTTTAAATTAAAAAAATTAGGATTCTTTTATGGACAAGCAAAAAACCAAATACGATTTTAAGTTTCGTAGAAACTATAATTGGAATTTAGACGGAGATATGTTAACCCGGTTATGACGTGTTAGTGTCTCGTTTGACAATTACTTTATGAAAAAGTAACAAAACTACGATTTTGAGTTTCGTAAAAACTAATAATTGGTATTATACCATATTTTTATTAAAATGTTAAAGGTAATTCATTGAGTCTGCTATAAGTAACTTCACAATCAAATTCTTGAGTATATCCATTAGAAAAACATACTAAACTATCACTTATACTTGGGGAAGTACTAAATTCTAAATGAATCTGTAATCCTAATTCCGCTACAATATCTACCGTCTGATATGCTTTAATCTCAAATTGATTAATATAAAATATTTCAATAGGAGAGATTTTGGTTCTAATCTTTTTTAGATTAAACCTCATATCTTTATCTTTAGTATTACACACCATAATTTGATTAACCCATAATACATTTGTATCGGCCACTAAAATAGTAGTAGGGAAAGCTGAAAGATTAGCAAACGGACTACTAGGATAATCAACAAAAATCCCCATAATTTATTGTGGGGTTGGAAGCACTGTTTTTAATTCTTGAATAGACACTATCACATCTTCACAAGATTTATTTAAATAGTTACACATCTCTATATATTGAGGGGTTTTCTCACCGGTAAAATTTAAAACCGGAGTACCATATTTTTTGATATCCTGAAAAGCATACTCACAATCGATAAGAGCATTTGATAATTTTTTTATAGATTCTTTGTTGTTTACCATAAGGTTGCCTTTAACTAAAGTAAAACAATATTCTAACACAGAATTATGTATTATTAAAAAAATCTTTTAATCTTTAGGTATGATATAAAACTCTTCCCCACATAGCTCTACTTCTTGTTCTGGTTGTATTGTTTGATTAGAAATATTAGGTGGTATAGATAAATAATTATCTATATGATCAACTGTAAAATCAACACTATACTTAACACCATAACCTGCCAACACTACATAAGTCATTGGGTCCACAACTGCTAGCCCATATTTTGCTATAGTACCCGTTGTATTAACTACCTTATTAAAACCTTTTTTGAATTCACCTCTTTTCATATCATTTCCTTCTTGATAATAAATTTTGTATATATCCTTGATTGTTAACCATAATAATGCACCCTAACTAAAATTGTATCTTATACAAATTTTGTGGTTATTAAAACGAGAAAATATTATTATCTGTTTTAATCTAGATATTTCTAAAATTAAAGTCTAGCTACGGATAAATTCATATTAACAACAGTTGATGTAGAAGCATTTGTTGTTTGTACATAAACTTCTACATAATCATTAGTAGTAAACTGTACATAAACCGAAACAGTCAATGAAGTTAAATTACCAGTAGTAGGTTCATATTGATCAGTAGGAGCTAAAACTTGTGCCCCGTTTTTATAAATACTAATTCCTATAGTAGTTCCAAGTGCAACATTATGAGATATAGCTACATTAGCTGTTACTAAAGTATTAATAATTGGGGTTCCTGTATATTGTATACGGTTATCCACAGGAGCTGTGAATTGATTTAAAGATGCAGTTGTAGTAGTCCCATCAATTTTAGTATAAGTATTTGCAGCTAATGTCGTGGTCGTAGCATTTCCGGACATGTAAATACTTCCATAGGGTCTATCATCTACATAATGTTTAGTAGCCGCATCTTGAGAATTAGTAGGATCAGCAAAGTTAATTCCTTTATAACCATAAAAAGAAACATCTCCATCAGCAGAAATATCATTTAACCGTAAATCATCAATTCTAGTGTTTAGATTAGCAATATCCGAAGTATGACCAGCTACGGTTATTAATAAACCTGCTACTTGTGTTTGTAATAATGCTATTGCTGCAGCAGCAACTCCTATCTCGGTTTGTAAAGTTGCTATCTCTCCTTCTATAGTAACTATTTCTGCTTGAATGCCAGCTATTTCCGCTTCTATTGCAGCTATTTCCGCTTCTATTGCAGCTATTTCCGCTTCTATTGCAGCTATTTCCGCTTCTATTTCGTTTTCCAGAGCTGCTATTTCTTCTTCTATACTAGCTATTCCTTCCTCTAATAAAGAAAGAGTTACATAATCAACATCAGGAACAGCAATCTCAAATTTACCTGTTATAGGTATTATTTTAGCTATTCCTCCGGCAGCAGTAAGAGGATCGGTAGAAAGTATCTGAGCAAAAGGTGTAGGTATAATATTAGGTGAGTTTAAAACAAAATGCGTCGTATAAAATCTACTATTAATAATAAGAATATCTGCTTCTGCAAAACTTAATGCATCTGACTCTTCTGGCCTATTAGAAGGGGTACCACGCCATATTCTACCTGCAAGATAATCAAGCCCAGGAATAGGAACAGCACTTAAATCAGGTAAATTATCAATACTAATAATTGGGTTAGGAGCAGGACGATCAGTATTATCACCTATCCAAATATTACCTTCCGGAAGATTAGGTAAATTATCAATACCAATAATTTGAGAAGCACTGGCATGATTAGTAATATCTCCTACAAACACCTGACCATAAGGAAGGTCTAAACTACTTGGAGGAATGGAACCAAAAGTACTAATTATTCCATTTGTATTATATACAAATCCATTTGCTAATGTGCTTAGTACTTGCGCATTTGGCAATTCATTATTAGGGAACCCGATAACAAAAGAAGCTTCTGTTAAAACATCAAAATCATGCTTTAGATCAATTATCTTTAGTCTAAGATCAATTAAAGCCGGGGAAGGAGTAGCAACACCTTGTCTATCTCCAACTAATATATATTCGGGATCAGCTAATACTCTTCCCGTAACCGGCGAGATAAAATTATGTAAAACATCAAATTTCATGCTATTAGATGAGATATAAAGTTAGTAATATTTTGAATATCATTATTAAAATAGGTTGTTACCGAGTTTTCGTAATATGTTAGGATTTCGGGCGTTGAATTATCTAATTCAGTATTAAGTAGCGGATCGAGGTAATATTGCATTCTATAATTAAAAAGATTATCAAGTGTATAAAGTGATTCTATTTCTAATTCTTTTGCTACTATTTCTTGAGGACCAGCTGTCATTGCTCCAATCAAGTACATAATTAAATAAGCACCTTCTAATATTTCTAAATTTTCTAAGTTATTAGCTAATTCTTGGACTTCTTGTAGTTTTTTAGTAGTTAAACACCATTTTTTAGCAAATAATTCCGGATTAGCTCTTAATTCAATTATTTCTTGGCGTGCTTTACGTACTACAGGAGGAGAGACAGCAAATCCTACATCTCCAAGACCAGTCCCAAGTGATAATATGCAATAGCGATTAGCTATTGGTTTTATTGCCTTAGCTATTGCATAAGCAAAAGAAGAAGGATTATTTTGAGTCACTCCTCCATCAATATAATTATCAGTACCAATTGTCCAAGGAGCAAAATATAAAGGCGCTGCACTCGTCGCCATTGCGACATCCGCAATTAAATTATTTTGTCCTGTTAATATAGGAACAATTATACTATTTGAGAAATATATGGGTGTATTAGTAGTTTGTGAAAAATCAGTTTCAACATCATTCTTTTCAAATGAGGTAATTACTACATTTGTATTTACATCTTGAAGAGTTTGCACCCCAAAAACAGAGTCTAATTTACTTTTTAATCTCATTGTTCCTATTCCTGCAACATCACTAGGGTAGAAAGTAGGATTATGAAAGGGACCTCCAACAATAGTATTTATCTTTGATAATGTAGACGGCATTACGGAGGGGGTACCGGGATTCGTAGTAAAAATCCATGGGCCGTCAGTAGTGAAAAATCCTTGTAAATCTGTAGGTGATAATCCCATAGCATAACCTAAAGCTTGAATACCCCCTATAGAGCTTCCTGCAATAACATCAAAATATTTCCAGATTTCATTAGGGTTAATTCCCCATTGTTGTATAAATAACTTTAGAAATGTAGCGGAAATATATCCTCGCATACCACCACCGTCTAAAGATAATATTCGGAGTGTCCTAGGATCGCTCATTTAATTCTCCCAATCCCAATTTATATTTCTTAATTTCACTAAAAGTTCAGAATATGGTAATACGGTCGGTTCTTCCGGATCGGTATAAGGGTCAGGCAGCCTTGGGTTTTTTACCGGATAAGGATCACTCTTTACAAGTGGGGGCCTATTTTGTTCGTTAGGAACATCTAAATATGGTTTACCTACCATAAAACCAGTCCAAACAAGAGAATCTCCTCTCCATTCCATTTGTTTAACTAAATCTTTATGGTTAAAAGTAAAACCGCTTTCATCACAAACCCCCAGTGCCGAAGGATGTTTTGGATCAATAGTTACGTATTTACCTTTCCAACGTTTTACCCATCCCATTAATAATACCCTTCATAAAAATCATACCTTCCATAAATTCTTATCGGCTCTCCTTCGGAATCTTCTTGAGTGGCAATACTAAAAGATTTTTCATATTCAGCTTGTAACATTCCAGCTATTTGAGGATTAAATTTTATAGCTAACTGCCAGCTAAGACCATATATTAAAGTGGGATAAAAACGCGAAGGAATCTCAAGAGTATTAGTATATAATCCCACATCTTGCATCATTTTTTTGTACGAATAAAATAAGCAATTATATTGAGGTGAAGGAGTAGGCCATAAATTAAGAATAGGCGCTAAAGGTTGACGATCTAAATAATAAATACTAGGGCGACTTTGTAAGTATTTATTAGGATAAGTGTTATATTCATACTTACTTACATTGGAAATCGCAAAATCTAAAATATTGTTGTTAAAATATATTTCTTGAATATTAAGAGTTTCTCCGCCGGTTTCTCTAATTCGATAGGCTCTTGCATTAATAGGAGTATTAACATCAAACCATACGTTAACCCCTTTTATAAAATCTAATGGTGGAAGAGTAATCAATGGTACCCAGGTGGCATTATCTACCGAACTTTCAACAATGATATGATAAGTAAGATCATCATTAGATTGGATACCGACAAAATTAATCTGTTGAGTAATACCCACCCCGTAATCATAGGAAATATTTCCATCAATAGCATTTTGAGTACAAGCGGTAGTCGGATTACCATCGAATGCATTTGCAGCTATTCCACCTGCACTTGATGCGGCAATACCGTTTAATTGACGAGTAGAAGTCCTAAGATTAGCTTGAATAATATCACTCACCGTATTAGGTAAGGTATATTGTCTTTGCCCGGTTACCAGAGGCAAATAAGCACCTTGTAATGTCCACAAATTAATAGTTTTATCCATCCACTCAAGAAGCAATAGGTTTATACTTCTTCTGGCAGATTCTAGTTTTACAGGTTCTACAAACTCCCCAGAAATTCCTATTCTTTCAAACGCTTCTCTAATAAGTATTTCAACTTGTACCGACTGAAAATTATAAGTACCGGATGTAGGAAGCATTAAACCAAACCATTATATATTATTATTTTCGTTTAAAATTCCTTAGTGTCTCAGCTAATATTGCCCTTTTTTTTGTAATGGGATCTTTAGAATGGGATGCTTTTTGCAATTTTTTCTCTGGAATTTTCTTTCCTTCAGGAACTCCTAAAGTTTTATGTAAAGCTCCAGGATGTTTTATGGCTCTTTGAATCCATTTCCCATCAGCATCGGAACCCTCTACATTTTTTTTAGTCATTTTTCCCATGATTTCTCGTTTTGCTCTACTATGTGCCATATTAAATCCTTTAAATTTGTATAAAATTCATCTGAATACTATTATTTATAGTCCCTGGGGCCCCGGTAATTTCTATTAATATAGAGTTACATACAATTATATTGGCAACAGGTAAGAAAAATTGATCATCAGCATTTGCCGCTTTAATCACAAACACATTATAATTATTACTCGTATTAGTTAAATAAGTTGATCCATTCTGAGATATGTTTTCAAATGTATTATAAATAGTAGTAGAAATTGATGCAGCAGTTAATGTTGCCGTACTTAAACTATAATTAATTATAGGTCTTTCAAGATTAATCCCGATGATTGGAAAAAACCCACTATGGCCACTGCCTACACTCACAGCATTTACTGCTCCACTAACACTAATAGATGTAATCACATCGTAAATTTCTACTGAGTAAACAGTATTAGCATTAGGACCATTTATATTTTCTGTAACAAATGTTCCATTTTGAGTGCCCGTAATAGTAAATACTACCCCTGCTAGATTATTTGCAGATGTAAGAGAAATTTGCCTACTATATCCCTGAGAAATAAATGATACTTCACTATTAATCTGATTACTAAGATGACCATTTAAAATAAGATTATCTGGTCCGGTAGTGCTTTGTAGTAAACAAACATCCGAGGTATTACCGGCTGGAAAAATATATTTTAAAGATCTAGACATCAATTAATCCGTTTTTTTGATTAAGCTACCTTTTTACTCATATTGGCAAAAAGGTATCTTAAATTGTCAATTATTAAACCCCTGGTGAGCCAAAAATCCCACGAGGATTAGAAACACCAAAAGAATATCTTTCAGTAGCTTTAGCCATAACGTTATCTGTTGGATAATCAACGTAAGTATCGGTTTCAACCGGGGTTCTTTGAAAATGCTTTAACCCGTCTTCGGCATCAGTAATGATAAACCAGCTAGTAGGTGAAGTAAGGAACTGATTGATTTTATACCCGTCAGGAATATAGTTATTATGATATATAGCGTTTATATCATTGTTGGCTACATCTACACGGAATGCGGAGTTTAAAAGTCTGGATGCCGCAAATTGTAGTTCACGAGGTAATATTAGTTTCTTAGCCATAGTTTGAGACAAAATTCCACTTTGCATTGGGAACTTTTGTATTTGAATTATGGCTTGTTCTACACCCGCTTCACTAAAATCAACTGTAGCACTACCGGCTAAACTATTTGAAAACGTACCGCCATCAATTGGATGGGCAGTAGAACATACTGATTGACCGTCGCCAATAGGATAACCCGGATTAAAAGCATTGTTTAATACATTTGCACCAAGGATGTTCTTCGTTATTCTAAGTGAGTTTCTCAGAGAAACAGCTTGCTGAGGGAACTGGTTTTGGTAAAGGTTGTCCTCAACGGCCTCCTTAGTAATCGTGAAACTTAATCCCACACGCTTGTGCACAAAAGAATTTGTAATTCTAGCCCCCATTGAATCCGTAGCAATAGGTTGACCTTCCGGTTTAATATCAGCTGCTCCAAGGTATTTCATTTCAACCTCGATTTCTTGATATTTATCAGATTGGTAAGTTTTAAATATCTCTGTCCATTGTTCAGGATATGTTGGGTATTGCCCAAAAACCGCCTTTAAGCCAGGGCGTAGTAATTGAGCGATTTGACCGGTATTAATCATTTGTTATTACTCTCTATATTATGCAGGTGTGATGCCAAGGTTACCTACCCTGTACACGTGGTTATTTATTACAACTCGGACATTTAAGAATTGATTAGCAGTAGTCCCATCAGAGGCATAAATTACATTTCTTGGATCTAGGGAATATCCCAAAGCCTTCAAAGGTAATGTTGCAAGAAGTCTATTGGTTGCAGCTGTACCAACCATATTTAAATAGATAGCTGATTGTCCTGTCCTGGTGGACCCGGTGGTTGGGTTTTGAGGGACCAAGTTTGCACCACCCGCCCCTAGACCAAAACCAAAATTTTGTCCCATATATGCAAGAGTTGCAGCTGTATTTGTAGTTCCACCAAAACGTGTATCATTAGCAACGTTAGTAGCTGTGGAAACTTGTATTTCCCAGACTACATCCGGATCATCTATTACATAGGCTTTAATCATACTCCCTGGTACAACGGTAGCAGCAGCAGGCCAATACTCTGATTTTATTAGGTTGTTTGTGCCGGTTACAGTCGATAGGTATTCGCATCCTGCAAACACTCCTAATACCGGAGTTATTTCATTTGCAATAGTAGCGTTGTCTATCGGATATCTCGCTATTGTAGGAATTGCAGAAACAGTAGTTGCAGCAGCCGGATTCCAAATAACAGGATCCCCAGTAAAAATACTGGTTCCGTAAGTTGTTAACCCATCTGCACTTGCATAAATAAAATATTCAGTAGTTTTTTCTGTCCATGCTCCACCACTAATAGAAGAAACAGGGCGCAAACCAAAAGGTGCATTAGTTCCGTAAGCCATAAAAATCCTCTTATGATCTAATTATTAAAAAAAATTAGGATTCTTTTATGGACAAGCAAAAAACCAAATACGATTTTGAGTTTCGTAGAAACTATAATTGGAATTTAGATGGGGATATGTTAACCCGGTTATGACGTGTTAGTGTCTCGTTTGACAATTACTTTATGAAAAAGTAATAAAACTACGATTTTGAGTTTCGTAGAAACTATAATTGGAATTTAGACGGAGATATGTTAACCCGGTTATGACGTGTTAGTGTCTCGTTTGACAATTACTTTATGAAAAAGTAATAAAACTACGATTTTGAGTTTCGTAAAACTAATAATTGGTATTATATCACGAAATTTAATATCTTACAAAAAATTTTAATTATTTCATATTAACTTGCTAACATTATCATTCCGGTAATACCATTAGGTACGGAGTCTACCAATTCACCGCTAGCATCTACTATAGCAATTGTAACCGAGTCTACTTCTCTAACGGTCCAATAAGCATGGGATACAAAAGGCAGTACTCCTCCGGTACTTCCTAATCCAAAAAAGATACCATAATTTGTAGAGTTAAGCGGTAAACTAAAGTTTATAATATAAACCCCGGCAGAACCGGTAATAGAAACAACATTAGTTTGATCTTGTATTACAATTGTATTAGCATCTGTCGTTGGTGTAAGAGTATCGGTAAAAGTAAAATATACACGGGGTGTCGCTATTCCTGTGACATTACCGCTAATATCAATTGTAATTCCATTAATATTTACAACGCCAGTTCCTACACTGCTTATTTGGACCGATCCATTTACAATACTAGTCGTAATGAGATCACCTGTTAAAACAAGGCCATTATTAAGAGAAACAGAACCAAGACTGCTTAATGCAGGATTTAAATCAATAATCGGATTAGCTGATACACCTGTGCCATCAGGAGAAATAGTAATATTTTCTCCTCCTAATAACTCTCTTGTAGTCCAGATTAAAGGGTCCACAGACTCTATAACTAAAAAATCCGTGGTACTGACATTATTTAAATTAGAGATAGAAGTCGGTAACTTAAAGTCAATTGTTCCACCCGGAGGGGTTAAAATCCCTCCCGTAATATCAATTGTACTATCTGTACTTTCTGCTTCGACAAAATTTATACTACTCGTACCACCTCCAAAAGGTATGGGAATCCATATACCGTTTGGCGTTGAAATATCACTTAAATAAAGATAGTATATCTCTCCAGCTAGCACTGTAGTTACGCTAGTTACCCCATCGTTATACATAATTTGAAACGCATTAGTAGAAATATTATTAAAAATAATATTCTGACCATTAGTTGCAAGCGTAGCATCCGGAAGAGTGATTTTAAAATTACCGGGGCTCGCTAATACATTATTAATATCGGCAATTATAGGGCCCTCTTGAAAAGAAAAAGGCCATGATAATACTATATCACCGGTAAGGTTAATTTGTTGATATGAACTTTGCGCCATAATTAAAAGCTATTTATAGAGTTAATAGGAGACGCAAAACTGCCAAGATCATTGGATACACCACGTAATGACTTTAATTTATTTGCATTATGTTCATTAAATTTTGCCTTTTGTCTATCGGACAATATTTTAGGACGTTCCATTAAAAGAACATCTTTAAATACTGGAAACTTTTGGGCTAAAGGATCACGCCCAAATGGATCTGCAAAAGCCTTTTTCATTCTTTCTATAGGAACCGGCTCCCACCCCAGACGACATAATTCTTCTATTCGATAATCACTTTCGCCTCTGATATCTTTACGGGCCCAATGATAAACATACCCTTCTCTTGCTACTCCGGGTGGTAGAGTTAAAGGGTTGGCATACTCTAAGTCATAAGTTTCTAACATTTCATGATCTCTTGTTTCTGCTTCTCTAGTAGTACGTGTAGTCATAATTATTTACCTTTTTTTAAATCTTCTAATTTATATCTAAGCCAATCTTTTTCAGTAATACCGGCATTTGCACACATTCTTTTTTCATCGGCAGTTAATATTAACTGAGTTGAAGAAGGAGTATTACTTGTAGAGGATGGACCGTAAGCGTTTCTAACGCTACCAACATGAGCTGCTGATTCTAAACTCTTATGGTTTTTTTGTGTCTTGTTTTT
>Ga0075163_10010972_pt1 | contig 11817 bp, 5 predicted proteins | sample JI1023141ADNA_FD_71478 | JGI IMG/M metagenome (GOLD analysis project Ga0075163, IMG submission 71478) | Wastewater effluent complex algal communities from Wisconsin, to seasonally profile nutrient transformation and Carbon sequestration -... | ecosystem: Engineered > WWTP > Effluent > Algae... | reverse complement strand
CGAGCGAGAGCAGCCGAGCGTCGCCCGTGACGTGGCGGCTCGAGCCATCGGTGTAGCTCGCCACCACCGAGAGCGGCAGCGTCTGGCCTGGACGAATCACCTCGTTCATCGGGTCGAGGCGCAGCGAAGTCACCGCTGGCGGGAGCACCCGCACCTCCTTGCGCGTCTCGAGGCCGCCGAAGCGCGCGATGAGGGTGACGTCGCCCTGCGAGTCGAGCCGGAAGTGCCCGGGGTCGCCCATGGGCCAGGCGCCGATGCCCGAGGCGCTCCACCGCGCTTCGTTCGTCACCTCTCGACGACTGCCATCGCTGAAGGTGGCGAACAGGTGCAGCTGCGGCATCAGCCCGCGCGGGGCCTCGAAGAGATCGTCGGGGTACAGCTCGAGCGCACGCGTGGTGGCGGGAGACACGACGAGCGAGACGCCTCCCTGGTACCCTTCCAGCAGCGCCGACACGTGCGCCTGACCTGCCGCGACCAGCCGCGCGACCCCGGTCTGATCGATCGCGATGATGGACTCGTCCGACGACGACCAGGTCACCTCTTCGGTGAGCTTCACCTTCTTGCCGTCGCTGTACACGCCGTACGCCTCGAGCTGCAGCGTGGAGTTCACCGAGAAGCGCAGGCCCGGCGACGCGACCTCGAGCAGCTGAAGCGTGGCCTGCGCAGAGGACGATTTCGCCGGCGCACCAAGACACGCCGAGAGCGCGACCGCGAAGGCGGCCGTCAGAAGAGAGCTGGGTTTCATGGAAGGTGCCCCTGGGAGGAAAAGACCGAAGCTCCTCAGAGCAACCGATGTGCCTCGACGCTCAGGCGTCGTGTCGCGGGGTTTCGGCGGGCGGCGCAGGGTCGGTGATGACCGGCTGAGTCGGTACAGTTGCGACAGGAGAGGACACTGACGCAGCAGCAGCCTTTGCGGCGCGGTCCTGCCTCCAGCCGGCGATGAGCAGCACGCCGATGCCGGCCAGAATCGCGAGATCGGCGACGTTGAAGACGCCGGTGCGGAGCGACCCGAGGCCCATGTTCATGAAGTCGACGACGACCCCGCCGAAGCGCGCGCGATCGATCCAGTTCGAGAAGCCACCCGAGACGATGAGCGCGTAGCCGCTCAGGTTCGCCGTATCGACCGGGTTGCGCAGCGCGTGAACGCTGATGGCGAGGAGCAGGGCTCCGACCCCGACGGTCAGCAGCCAGAAGCGCACGTTCGGCGGCAGATTTCCACCAAGCGACAGGAAGGCGCCCTCGTTGGTCGCGTACTGAAAGCGGAAGGTGTCGCCCAGGTACGAGAGCGTGGGCTTGCCCTTGAAGGCGTCGATCGCCAGCAGCTTCGTCACCTGATCGAGCGCGATGGAGACGAAGGTGACGAGCCCGAAGATGACGAAGCGGCGAACGAGAGACACGGGACGGGGCCTTGCCATTGGGCGACCAACGGCGCAACCCTCAGAATGTTCCCGAGAGCGCGAGGCCGTTGTGCATGGGGCTCACGCGAACGCTGACGGGTGCGTCTTCACGGCCGTGGAACAGCAACGGCACGGCGACCGAGAAGGCGCTGCCCACACCGACCCCGACGAGAATGTCACTCATCCAGTGTTTGTCGGCGGCCATGCGCAGCGTTGCGGTCGTCAACGCGAGCGGCACGGCGACGGCCCAGGTCAGCCACGCGAACTTGTAGCCGCGCAGCAGGCCCACCATGCCGGCAGAGACGGAGAGGCCGATCGTGAACGTGGTGTGGCCCGAGAAGAACGACAGGTTGTGATCGTGCGAGTCCTTCGCCTGCCCGAGCACCTCGGCTGGCGCATCGATCGAGTACGGCCTGGCGCGACCGACCGCGAACTTCACGGTCTGATTCACCGCGAGCGCCGAGAAGGTCGACTCGAGAATGATGACGAGATCGACCGCCCACGTCTTGAGGAAGTCGGGAGCATCTTTCGCTCCGAGCGCGTCGAGGCCAGCCACGATGAGGGGCACGCCGACGAAGCCGAGAATGTCTGACGCGGTCGCGGCAGGGCGAATGCCCGAAGGGCTGGGCTCGAGCGTGGGGTTGAAGAGGCGCCGCACACCGGTGTCGAAGCCGTTCGTCGCGCACCAGCGGCACGCATCAGGCGCGAGCTGCGACTTCACCGCGAACTCACTCACCAGCCATGCCGCGCCGAGCACTCCAGTGACGGGCAGGTCGATGCGAGGGTCCCACTTGAGGCGGTGCGGGCCGGGGCTGGCGGCGATGACGGCAGCGAGCACGAAGGACGTCATGTGCCCATCGTGCGTCACCCGGGAGGCGGAAGCCGCCCTTTTTGTGACACTCGTTTCATCGGGTGGGGCGACTCAGAACGCCTCGACGTCGGCGAAGACCTGTTCGGCTGGAGCCGCGTCGCTCATCGAGAACCAGCGCTCCATCGCATCGCGCGCCCGTGGAACGCACCCGCCAGCGCCATCGAGCTCGTAGCCGGGTCCGTCGAAGGCCGCGGCGGTTCGTCTGGCGGTCGAGAGCACGGCGATTCCACAGCCGGCGTCGTCTCGCGCGGAGACCCAGACGGCGGAGGCCACGGGTGGGCGCTCTCGACACAGCTCGGGCACCACCATCAGCGGCTTCGAGCACGCCCCATCGCTGAACACGCGAAACGAGTTGCGCTCGACGGTGAGCGGCACACACACGAGGTGGCCGGTCGCTGTCGGCTCCGGGGTGCAGGCCGTGTGGAGCTCGCGGTCGAACAGCGTCCTGGTCGACAAGCCGGTGGAACCACCATCGCCGAGCTCGAGCGTGAGGGCGCCGACCCGACCCACGAATCGGTCCTGTGCGACCAGACCGGGTTGCTCGAGGCGGCTCGCGTCGTCGAAGGTGACGAAGCCGTAGGAAGAGGCCGCCACACACCGGCCAGCCGAGTTGAGCTGGAAGGCGGACGTGACGGGACTTCGGGCACGCGACCACTGAGCCGCCGAATCGCCCGGAACGAAGCACGTGCGGGTCAGGTCGTAGCGCGCGACGACGGTGGGCACACACGCCGTAGGGCTCGTGTACGCAAGGCCTTCGCCGCCACAGGCAGCGCTCTGAAAGGCAAACGCACCACCGAAGGGAACGGTGCCCGAGGTCTCGGGCTCGCACGTGACGTTCCCTGGCGTCGCTGTGAACACCGCGCACCAGCCCAGCGACGCCGAGTCGAGGCCCGAGATGGCCCGAAAGCCGTCGTCACCCTCGAGTTGCCAGACGCCCTCGGTTTGCGTCAGCGACTGCCTGGTGGCCGTCACGCGCACGAACCCCTCGGGGCCCACGCGCTCCACCGAGTACACGCTGGGGCGTGGCAGCACCTGCCGGCACTCGTCGTTGATGCGCATGAAGGTCGGACCCGTCACGAGCGCCCCGAGGCGATAGACCTCGACCCTGCGAGGCTGCGTCTTCGGAAACTCGCATGGTCGCGACTCGGCCACCTCGCGGGAGATGAACCGGGGAGGCGCTCCGCATTGGGAAGAGACGAAGACCGGCGTGGTGCAGCCCGGGTCGCTGAAGTCGAGTGGCAGCAGTGTCGTGGACGGCAGCAGGCGCAGCGACTCGTCCGACGCCCGCGCGAGAGAGACAGGTTCGGCGCCATCGACGAAGCCCGTGATGGCCTGGCCTCCATCGGTCGCGAAGCCCGTCAGATGAATGCGGGACCCGTCCCGGGGAGTGAAGGTCGGTGGCGCGGGCGGGCACCCCGCCAGGAGCAGGACGAGGCCAAGCAGGGTTCGCATTCGGGCGCGATGTTGGCACTTCCAGGCACTGCAGTCCGGTACAGGTGTCAGCCCCAGCCGGTAAGGTGCCCGCGTGTCGTCTGCCTCGCCCTCGACCCTCGTCGTTCGTCCCGATTCGGGCAGGGTCGAGCTCGCGTTGCTGGCCGAGAGCCGTCGCACGGGCTTCATCGACGCGGGTTCCCATCGCACGTTCTCTCAGCTGGTCGAAGCGTGTGGAGGACCGGCGTTCGCGCAGCGGGCTCCGGCAGATCCATGGCTGGTTCGAACGATGCTCGCGACCGAAGCACCTCGCCTCGCGCGTCCAGTCTTCGGAGACGTCGCCACCACCGCCGACTTCGCGCTGCAGGCCGATCAGCTTCGCGGCGAGCTGTACTCGCAAGAGCTCACGCCATCGTTTCTCTCAGACGTCGCCCTCACGGGTCGCACGGGTGACAAGGTTCGTGCGCTCGCGGCGCTGTTCAGCTCGGTCGATGAACGGCTCGAGGCGATGCAGCTGGTCGATCGTCGTGCCATCGTGCACCTCGCGACGCGGCGACTGAAGGAGCTGGGTCTGCCGGATCCGTTGCTGCGCTTCGAGGCGATCGAGGTGCGCGACCTGCACGATCTCGCGCCGGCGCGGCTCACCTTCCTCGACGCCCTCGCGCGTGCGAGTGTCTCGTCGAATCGCCGGTTCCGATTGGTGTTGCCATGGGCCGGCAGCCCTCACACCGATGCGTTCGTCGGGCAGGTCGCGCGGTTCTTCGAGAAGCGGTGGGAGTCGCTGCAGGGCGCCGAGCTGGTGCCGGAGTCGTCGTCGAGCGAGCTGGGCGTGCAATTGAGAAACGTGTTCGCGGCCGAGGCGACGCAGGGGCCGGCGCATGGGCTTCGGGTCATCTCCTGTGCGTCGCCACGTGATGAAGCGCGCGCGATCGCGGCGGGCGTGAAGCAAACGCTCGAACAGGGAACGCCTCCCGAGCGCATCGCGATCGCGTTTCGAGATCTCGCCGACGACACCGAGCTGCTGGTCGAGCATCTCGATGCGCTGGGTATTCCTGCCCGTGCGCGGTTGGGAATTCCGCTCTCGGCGAGTCCGATCGGGCGGCTGTCGTTGTCGTTGCTGACGCTGGCGGATGATCGGTTTCCGGCCGATGCCGTCGCGAGCCTGCTCGAGAGCCGGTACGCGCGCGCGTTGTCGAAGGGCATGCCTCCGTGTCGTGGAGCGTTCGCCGAAGCGGGCGTTCGCGACGACGTGATCGGGGAAAAAGACGGGCAGGGCGCGTGGACGGTGCGGCTCGGAGCGCTGCGAGATCGTCGAGCCCGTGAAGCCGCCGAGCGGCGCGTGCTGACGGCCGACGTGCAGGCGCTCGAGACGTTGATAGGTGGCGTGAAGCGCGTGTTGTCGCTGGGCCGCTCGATTCCCATTCGTGGCACGGCGTCAGCGATGCTCGAAGCGTGGTGGAAGTCCGTCGGTACGCTCGGCATCGGAGAGGCACTCTCGGAGGTCGATCGCCCGGCCGTCGGTCACCTGCTCGAGGCGGAGATCGATCACGCGGTCGCGAGAGACCAGGCGTCGTTCGATGCGTTGAGTTCGCTCGTGCGTTCGCTGCGAAGTTCGCTCGAGAAGTCGGGGCTCGGTGCGGTGCAGCTGGAGCGGCGTGCCTTCGCGCGCTGGCTCACCCTCGCAGCGGCAGAAGTGAACCTGCAGGCACGGGGACCTCGGGCTGGCGCGGTGTGGCTCGTCGACGTGCGCGAACTTCCCGGCAGCGCGTTCGATGCCGTGTTCCTCGGCGGCCTGCTCGATGGGCGCTTCCCCGGACGGCCGAGTCCGGCGGCGCTGTTGTCCGAAGACGAACGCATGGAGGTGAACCTCGCGAGCTCGACGACGTTGTTCCGGCTCTCGGTGATGGACGATGGCGTCGCGCTGCCGTTGCGGCTCGCGGAAGATCGGCTCCTGCTGCATCACGCGCTGCTGTCGGCGCCCGTGGTGGCGTTGAGCTTCCCGAGAACCGATGCGCGTGGTCGTGAAGCGCTGCGATCGCCCTTCCTCGACGCGCTCGAGCGGGTGGTCTCACTGCCGATCGAGCTGCGTGCGCATCGCCCGGTGCCGCTGCTCGATGACGTGCAGTCGGCGACGGAGTTGTCGATTCGTGCAGCGCTCGAGATCTTCAGTCCGCTCGAGACGAGACAGTCTCCTCGCGACCATCGCGCGCTGGCGTTGCAGCGTCTGACCGTGAATGACTCGTGGGCGAACACCGCGCGTACGATGTCGGCGATCGAGATCGAGCGGCTGCGCTTCTTCTCTCAACCCGAAGCGAAGCCGGGCCGGTTCTCGGGGGCGGTGCTCGATGAACGCGTGCTCTCTCGGCTGCTGCCTTCGCTGGAGTGGGGGGCCGCGCGGCCGATCAGCGCGAGTCAGCTCGAGACCTGGTCGAAGTGTCACTTCCTCGGGCTGGGGAGACGCCTGCTTCGCCTCGAAGAAGATGAAGCGGCCGGCGAAGAGATGGATCACCGCGCGCTCGGTGACCTGCTCCACTCGGCGTTGAAGCGGCTCATTCCCACGCTGCAGGCGCAGGGACGTTGGCCGCCGTCGAAGCTGCAGATCGAGCACGTGTCGAAGGAACTCGATGGCGCGCTTGCGGCAGCTGCAGAAGAGGTCGGGCGCACGATGCCCGTCGGACATCACCTGCTCTTCGGTATCAGCGTCGATCGCGCGCGTCGTGAGCTGCTGCGGCTGGTGTTCGAGTCGGCCATCACGCCCATCGTCGGCGCGATCCCAAAGGCGTTCGAGAGCACGTTCGGCCGGCGCGACGCTCCCGAGTCGGTGCAGCAGGTCGCGATTCCGCCCGGGCTTCCTGACGAGCGGCCCATCTTCCTCACCGGCGCCATCGATCGCCTCGACGTCGCGCCGGGACTCGTCGCCGTCATCGACTACAAACTCTCGCGGCCCGGCACGCCGAAGGAGCGCCTCGACGGCTTGCTCCTCACCGACTTTCAGCTGCCGCTGTACCTGTTCGTGGCGCGCGCCATGTACCCCGGACGGAGCGTCGACGCGGCGTGGGTCGGCCTGCGGAAGAGCGAGTCGCTCGTGTTGTCCCGTGTGCTGCGAGACGAGGACTACTCACTCGAAGACGTGCTGGCCGTCGACGTCGAGCATCGGCGCCGCCTCGCGATGGAGGAGCTGCCGAACCTCGCCAATTCGGTGCACACGCTGCAGCACTCGCTGCGCAGCGGCGACTTCAGCGCCCGGCCGCTCGACTGCGAGTACTGCCACCTGCGCAGCGTCTGTCGCATCTCGGCGCGTCGCCTGAGCGAGACGGAGGGCGACTGACCATGGCCGCCCGACGGAGCGCCCCGCAGAATCAGATGGGCTTCGACTTCGGCGTGCTGCCGGTGCCGAGGAACACCCCGCCGCCACCTCCGCCTCCGCCGCCAGATCAGGCGACGCCGCTCGAACGCGCGCTTCGGCTCGAGTCGAACCTGGCGCTCTTCGCAGGTGCCGGAGCCGGCAAGACGTACAGCCTCATCACGCTCTGTCTTCACGTGCTGGCAGGCGCGCGCGAGGGCCACGATCCCGTTCCGCCCGCCAACCTGTGTCTGCTCACGTTCACCGACAAAGCCGCGGCCGAGATGCGCCAACGGCTTCGTGAACGGCTCGATCGGCTCGCGACGGGCGGCGCGAAAGGTGAGCAGCGGGAATTGGAGCTCGAGACGTCATTCGCGGCGCTCGGAAAGGCGATGCCGCCGAAGAAGTTCTGGCGCGCGATTCGTGACGATCTCGGCGCCGCGAGCATCGGAACGTTCCACTCGGTCATGACGCAGGTGCTGCGACGCGCTCCCGCGGGCACGGGCGTGAACCCCTCATTCGAGCTGCTGGAAGATCGCGACGCGAAGCAGTTGTTCGCCGAGTCGGTGGAGCGAATCGTGCTTTCGCGACTCGAGGACGGTGACGTGCTCGTGCGTGAGTTGGTGCGCGACTTCGGCTTTGGCGCCGATACGCCGTGGGGCCTGGTGAGCGCGCTCGTTCGGGCCTCGGCCGCGATTCGGGAAGAGGGCACGCAGGTCGAGCTGATTCCCGTTCAGGAGCAGGACGAAGCGAAGGAGGCGTTCCTCGCGACGATTCGCGGGTTGAGAGTGATGGCCACGTCACTGCAGCGCACGCTCGACGTTCGAGATGCGTATCGCGCGCGTGTCGACGAGATCTGCCGACGGCTCGCGCAGGTCACCGTCGAGACCTGGCCCGAACATCGCGACGCGCTCGACGAGGCGACGAAGAACTGGCGGCGGCAAGACGTGGTGATGCTGCGCGATGCATTGCGTGGAAAGAGCGACGGCACGGGAAGCCCGGGATCGTTGTGGATGGCGTGGCGCATGGCTCCGTACGACGCGACCGTTCGTGCGCTCGTGAAGGAGGCGATCGCTTCGTACGAGCAGGCGCTCGACGACCTCGGCGCGCTCGACTTCACGGCGTTGCTCGTTCGTACGCGCGATCTGCTCCGGTCGTCGGCTGATGCGCGCCTTCAGGCGCAGCGACGCTTCAAGGTCGTGCTCGTCGACGAGTTTCAAGACACCAACCGCGTGCAGCTCGAGCTGGTGCTGCTGCTCGCGGAGAAGCGGGAGGGCGCGCCTCGTCCGCTCTCGCTCGAGCTGGGCGAAGGGCCCAACGCCGAGACCATCGACGTGCCGCTCGAGCCCGCCGCCCTCGCCGTCGTCGGAGATCGGAAACAGGCCATCTACGACTTCCGCGGCGCGGACGTGGCGGTGTTCGAGCGCATGGCGCTCAGCATCGAAGCGAGCGGTGGACAGCGGCAGTTTCTGCAGCAGTCGCGGCGGTCCACGAGCGAGGTGGTCGAGCTCTGCAACAACCAGAGCCAGCGCTTCCTCGTGCGGGACGACCCCTCGCGGAGCAGCCTGTCGTTCGAGGTCGAGTTCGATGCGGCGACCGATGCGCTCTCGGCCGTGCGGACGGTCGCTCCGCCAGGGCCAGCGCTGGTGCGGTTGTCGTTGCCGAAGTCGCTCGCCGAGGCGTCGAGTCAGCCGACGGTCGAGGCGATGCGTGATGCCGAAGCAGAGGCGATGGCGCGCGCGCTGGCCCAGATGCTGGCCGACCCTCGGGCTCAAATCGTCCCGCGAACGCCGAAGAACGCTCCAGCCCGCACTGTGATCGGCGGCGACATCGCGGTGCTGTTCCAGCGCTTCACCCAGCTCGAGGTCTACCGGCAGGCGCTCGTTCGGCACGGCGTTCGGCACCGCATCGTTCGCGGTCGTGGCTTCTACGCAGCGCAGGAGGTCGTCGATCTCGCGTCGTTCCTTCAGTTGATCGCCGACCCCTCGAACCTGATTGCGTTCGCGGCCGTGCTCCGCAGCCCGCTCGTCGGCCTGTCCGATTCGGCCGTCATCTCGCTCGCCCTCGAGGGAGCGCAGGTCATCGGGCTCGACGCGCAGAAGGTGTTGCTTGGCGAGGGCACGGACTTCTCGGCCTTCGACGACGCCGAGCGGGCGCGGTTTCAGAAGTTCCACACGACGTGGATGACGCTGTTCCTCGAGCGCGATCGGCTGGGGCTGCGGCAGTTGCTGCGGGTGGCGCTCGAGGCGCTCTCGTATCGAGTCGCCGTGGCGGCGGGTCCCTTCGGGGAGCAGGCCCTGGCGAACCTCGACAAGCTGCTCGATCTCGCGGCGATGCGTCAGGCGCAGGGAGTTCCCGTCGCGCAGTTCGCGCGTGAGCTGCTGGAACTCGCCGACACCGAGCCGCGTGAAGCGCAGGGCGATGTGCTCGACGACGCAGACACCGAAGCGGTGACGTTGCTCACGGTGCATCAGGCGAAGGGCCTCGAGTGGCCGGTGGTCGTGATTCCCGAGTTGTTCGCGTCCTCCCCACCGGGCGGTGAGCGCGTGCGGTTCGATCGAGATGTGGGCCTCGCAGTGGCTCAGCTCGCGAACGAGCCGGTCGGGAGCGCCCGGTACCTGCAGTGCAAAACCCTCAAGTCGAAGCGAGACGAGGCGCAGCGACGACGACTGCTCTACGTGGCGCTCACCCGCGCGCGCGATCGGGTCGTGCTCGGGTTTCAGCCGACGAAGCCGCAGCGCAATACCTGGGCCGCGTGGCTCAAGTTCGACGACTTCTGGTGGCAGCAGTTTCACGATCGCGGCGCCGCCATCGAGGTCGACGTCGATGCGTTGCCGCCAGGCCGGCCGCCACAGCCGCCCGCGCAGGCCGATGACGCGACGATGCAGAAGACCGCAGCCCTCGTGGAGCGCGCGAAACGAGTCGTCGCTCCACCCGTGCGCGACGTGATGTTGCCTGTCACGCAGCTGCAAGACTTCGTGAGCTGCCCGCGTCGCTTTCACCTCGCGCATCAGGTTGGGCTCGCCGAGCGGCCGATCTCGTTCGAGTGGCGTGAAGATGGAGATGACGCTCCGCCGGCAGGTGACGTTCGCGTGCTGGGAACGGCGACCCACAAGCTGCTCGAGCTGACGCCGCTGGAGTGGGTCGCGCAGGGCGGGCTGCGGGAGCGGTTGACGTCGCTGCAGCGCACGAGCGGGCTGCCCACCGATCGCGACGAGGAAGTCGTCTCGTGGGCGCAGGGATTCTGGATGACGAAGTACGGCCAGCGGCTCCCCACGGCGCGACGCGTACTGCGCGAGCTGCCGTTCGTCCTGCGGCTGTCCGACGGAGACTTCTCGCTGCACCTGCGCGGGCAGATCGACCTGCTGGTCATCGACGAGCGCGTCGAGGTGGTCGACTACAAGACGACCACGCCGTCGGAAGCGGGCCTCGCGCCGTATGCGTTTCAGCTCGGCTGCTACGCGCTCGCGGCGAGACGAATCGTGCAGGTGCCGGGCGTCGAAGTGCGTGCCGGTATCTCGTACCTGCGCCATCACGACGTCGAGCCCCGGTTCCTCGAGTCGTTGCCCGATGAGGCTGCGCTCGAACGGGAGCTCGTCGGTGAAGCGAAGCGGTTGATCGCGTCACAGAACTCGCGGCAGTGGGCGTTGCGAGATCGGCCGACGTGTCTGCGAATCGGGTGCGGCTACGTGACGCGCTGCCACGGGGCGTGAAACAGCAGCAAACGAAGAACGCTCGCGGGACCCTCATGCCTTCGTCGCGTGCCGCACCCTTTCGTACGCGCACACGGCCGTCGCGAGTGGAGCTGGTCTGAAGCGCCGCCCCAGCTCCGCAAGCGCGACTTGAACCACCGCCCCGGTGGTCGGATTCGTTTCGCCGCCAACCTTCGCGAGCGCGACTTGAACCACCACCTCGGTGGTCGGATTCGGGTTCGCCGCTCACCTTCGCGAGCACGACTTGAACCAACGTGCTCGGATTCGGGTTCGCCGCCCACCTTCGCGAGTACGGCTTGAACCACCACCACGGTGGTCGGATTCGGGTTCGCGGCCCCGGCTCCGTGAGCAGGCTCACGTACCGCGAGCGAGGTGCTCCTCACACGCTGCGATGACGCGTGTCTCGACACCTCCTGAGGTCTGCGCGAGGCGGAGCAGGGCTTCGAGCTCGGCGGACGTTTCACCGAGTTGCTGAAGCGAGGCGAAGGAAGCCGTCACCACGATCATCACGTTGCCCGGGCGCATGACCGACTGCCTGAGCGCCTCGATGATGCCGCGCTCCTTCACGCCAGCGAGCCCGAGCCCTTCGGCAGCCGCGCGACGAACGCTCCACGAGGGCGACTCGAGCGCGAGGAGCAGCGAGTCAGTCGCCTTCATCGCCGCCATCGCGCCACGACACGCGTTGACCACCTGCGTGTCCTGCACCGTCGACATCGTCGAGAAGAGCAGCTCCTTCGCGAGCCCCAACCGGCCGAGCCCTGCTGCAGCTTCCATTCTCGCCGAGGGGTCGCGCTCATCGTTCAGCACGGCGACCAGCGTGGCCTCCACCGCTGCAGGACCCGAACGCGCCAACGCTCGCAACGCAGGCCGAACGCCCGTGCGAGCCGCGCGCTCCAGCACCTCGAAGGCGCCGACCGCAGCGAGTGCTCGTGCGCCGAGCTCAGACGTCACGTGCGCTTCGAGTCGTGAGCTCAGCGTCGCCGCAGCAGCGCCGAGCACGGCGATTCGCCCGAGGGCGTTGCGATCGAACGCTTTCGCCACCTGCAGCTCTTCGAGTGACGG
>Ga0075163_10010971_pt1 | contig 11817 bp, 11 predicted proteins | sample JI1023141ADNA_FD_71478 | JGI IMG/M metagenome (GOLD analysis project Ga0075163, IMG submission 71478) | Wastewater effluent complex algal communities from Wisconsin, to seasonally profile nutrient transformation and Carbon sequestration -... | ecosystem: Engineered > WWTP > Effluent > Algae... | reverse complement strand
GCCTGCACGTGGTTCATGCTGTGGCAATCGCTGCCGATCAGATCGTAGTGACCCGCGTCGATCAGCTTCTCAGCGATCTGTTTCGCCTGCGGGCCATAGGCGCCTGAAAGCGCGATCATGTTCAGTTGGAAGAGCACACCACGCTCCTTCAAGCGTTCGTACTTCGTGAAGTCGTTGTACCAAAAAGCGTATCGCTCCGGATGTGCAAGCACGGGCCGGTAGCCAAGGGTCTGCATCTGGAAGACCACCTGTAGCAGCATGTTCGGCTCGCTGATGAACGGCAGCTCGAAGAGGAGGAAGTTGTTCCCGAAGGTGAGCACCTTGCGCTCGATGACCTTTTGCTCCAGCTCATGGTCCAGGTAGTACTCCGCTGCGGCATCGATCTCCATGGGTATGCCGCGCCGTTTCAGTTCTTCCCGCACACGTTCCAAGCCACCCAGGATGATCTCCGGTGTGTTCTTGTAGCCGTCTGCCATGTTGTGCGGAGTGGTCACGACTTTCCGGTAACCGAGCTCGGCCATGGCCGTGAGCAATTCCATGCTCTGGTCCATGGTCTGTGCACCATCATCGATGCCCGGAATGAAATGTGAATGCACGTCGGCACGTAGCACCGAAAGGTCCACTGGACCTGCGTCCGCATCCCGCTTTCCGAAGAGATTACCGAAGAGCCCCATGATCAGCGCGCGTACTGAGCGTCGTAATAGCTGAGGTAGGCACCACTGGTGACATGGTCCAGCCACTCGGTGTTGGCGAGGTACCATTCCACGGTGCGCTCCAAACCGACCTCGAACGTGATGCTCGGTTTCCAACCCAGTTCGCGTTCGATCTTGCTGGCATCGATCGCGTAGCGCAGGTCGTGTCCGGCGCGGTCGGTGACGTAGGTGATCAGCTTCGCGCTTTCCCCTGCCGCACGACCGAGCTTCTTGTCCATGATCCCGCAGAGCAGGTGGACCAGGTCGATGTTCTTCCACTCGTTGTGACCGCCGATGTTGTAGGTCTCGCCGTTCACGCCTTTGTGGAACACCGCGTCTATGGCACTGGCGTGATCTTCCACCCACAACCAGTCGCGCACGTTCTCGCCCTTGCCATACACCGGCAGCGGCTTGTTGTTGCGGATGTTGTTGATCATGAGCGGGATCAACTTCTCCGGAAAATGATGGCTGCCGTAGTTGTTGCTGCAATTGCTCAGCACGAAAGGCAGCTTGTAGGTATTGCCATAAGCACGCACGAAATGATCGCTGGCCGCTTTGCTGGCACTGTACGGACTCTGCGGATCGTACGGTGTGGTCTCCAGGAAAAGACTGTCGTCGTGCAGTGACCCGTAGACCTCGTCGGTGGAAACGTGATAGAACCGCTTGCCTTCGAACGAGCCTTTCCAAGCGTCCTTTGCTGCGTTGAGCAACGTGACCGTACCGAACACATTGGTGCGCACGAAGGAGAGCGGATCGGTGATGCTGCGGTCCACATGGCTTTCAGCCGCGAGATGCACCACACCATCGATGGCGTATTCCTTGAACACCTTCGCGAGGGCTTCCGCATCGCAGATATCGGCCTTCACGAACACGTAGGTCGGTGCCTTCTCCACATCGCGCAAATTCTCCAAGTTGCCCGCGTAGGTGAGCACATCGAGGTTGATGATGCGGTACTGCGGGTACTTCGTGACGAAGCGGCGCACGACATGGCTGCCGATGAAACCGGCACCGCCGGTGATGAGGATGTTACGTTGCGCGCTCACAGGCTCCAGTACGTAATGTTCTTGATCTTCTTCCGGAACACGCCCTTCAGGTCCACGAGCACTCCTTTCGGTTTCAGCATGCTTTTGAACCAGGCTTCGTCCTTGTTCGCGTACTCGGTGTGGTTCACGGCCACGATGATCGCATCGTACGGGCCTTTCATCTCCGGTGCCAGTTTGTAGCCGTACTCATGCTCAACCTCAGCAGCATCAGCATGTGGATCGGTCACGTCCACGGTGCAGCTGAAGCTTTGCAGTTCCTTCACCACATCGGACACTTTGCTGTTGCGGATGTCGGTGACGTTCTCCTTGAAGGTGGCACCCATGACGAGGATGCGCGCGTCGGTAGGATTGGTACCAGCAGCGATCACCTTCTTCACTGTTTGCTTGGCGGCGTAGGCGCCCATGCTGTCGTTCACGAAACGTCCAGCGTCGATGATCTGGGCGTGGTAGCCCAGTTCCTTCGCCTTGTACACGAGGTAGTACGGATCCACACCGATGCAGTGACCACCCACCAGGCCGGGCTGGAATTTGAGGAAGTTCCACTTGGTACCAGCGGCTTCCAACACGTCGTAGGTGTTTATGCCCATGCGGTTGAAGATGATCGACAGCTCGTTGATCAACGCAATGTTGACGTCGCGCTGCGTGTTCTCGATGATCTTGGCGGCCTCCGCCACCTTGATGCTCGCGGCGCGATGCACACCGGCCTTCACCACAAGTTCATAGACCTTGGCGATGATCTCCGCGCTTTCCGGATCGCAACCGCTGCTCACCTTGACAATGCTCTCCAGTGTGTGCTCCTTATCCCCGGGATTGATCCGTTCCGGCGAGTAGCCGACTTTGAAATCCTCGACGAACTTCAAATTGCTCAGGCGCTCCAACAACGGCACGCAGTCCTCTTCGGTGCAGCCCGGATACACGGTGCTCTCGAACACCACGAAATCGTTCTTCTTCAATACCTGGCCCACCGTGCGTGTTGCACCCAACAGTGGTGACAGGTCAGGAATGTTCTGGCTATCGATCGGTGTTGGCACCGCAACAATGAAGAACTCCACGTCCTTCAGGTCGTTCAAGTCAGCGCTGAAGTGGATGTCGCAACCGGCGAATTCGCTCTCGGCCAGTTCGTTGCTCGGGTCTTCACCACGGCGCATCATGTCCACGCGCTTCTGGTTGATGTCGAACCCGACCACGCGGATCTTGCGTGCGAAGGCCAATGCGATCGGGAGCCCGACGTAGCCGAGGCCGATAACGGCCAGCTTGGCCTCCTTCTTCAGCAGGCGGTCATACAAGTTGCTCATTCCTTTTCTCGTAGATGCGTTCAATGATCTCCACCACCTTCAGGCCTTCCAGCGCGTTGGTGGTCAAAATGGTCCGGCCTTTCAGCGTATCGACCACGTTGTCGATGATGAAGCCGTGGTTGTTGGCGCTGCCCTTGTAGGTGCCGTAATCGTTCGCAGGATTGGTGGCACCGAGCACGGGCATCGTATAGTCCTTGATGTGGCAATACTCCACCTTGTCCATGTACTGGCCGCCGATCTTCACGCTGCCTTTGGCACCGATGATGGTCATGCTGCTCTCCAGGTTCTTGTCCCAAACGGCGGTGCTGTAGTTGATGCAACCCATGCCGCCATCCATGAACCGGAAGTTGACCAACCCACTGTCCTCGAACGCCGTGAGGTCCTTGTGCTCGAAGTCGGCGAACTTGCCCTGGATGTCGGTGATGTCGCCGAAGAGCCAGTACATGATATCGATGAAGTGGCTGAACTGCGTGAAGAGCGTGCCGCCATCCAGGTCGGCAGAACCCTTCCAGTTCCCCTTCTTGTAGTACCGATCATCGCGGTTCCAGTAGCAATTCACCTGCACCAAGTGGATGTCGCCCAAGAGCCCAGCGTCCACCACACCCTTGATCCATTGGCTGGGCGGGCTGTAGCGGTTCTGCATGACGCCGAACACCGTGCGGTGCATCTGCAATGCCTTGTAGATGATCGCTTCACAGCTCGCCTTGCTCAATGCGAGAGGCTTCTCGCACACCACGTGTTTGCGGTGTTCCAACGCCATTACGCACTGCTCTGCATGAAGACCGTTCGGCGTGCATACGTTCACTACATCGATGCCGGGCAATTCGGCCAGCATGGTGCGCATATCCCGGTAGTACGGCACGTCGAAAGCGGTGGCCCCGGTGTCCTCACGCGAGCGCACATCACAGATCGCGAGGAGTTCGGTCTCGGGATGGCGCGAGATCATCTCTGCGTGGCGTTTGCCGATATGGCCACACCCGACGATAGCGAACCGGATCTTCTCGTGCGCTGTCATGCTTGAATGGACCCGGTTTCCGACCGTGAGACTTTACCGTCCTTCAACTGGTACAGCTGACCGCTTTCCGGGCACTTTGCCATTCCCTCGGCATCGAACTTCAGCTTATGGCCGAGTTCGCTCATCCATCCTGTCCGGCGGGCCGGATTCCCGACCACGAGCGCATAATCCTGCACCGCACTGGTGACCACGGCACCCGCGCCGATGAAGGCATAGCGACCTATGTCGTGCCCACAGACAATGGTCGCGTTCGCCCCTATGGTAGCACCCTTTTTCACAAGCGTGCGAAGGTACTCCCCGCGCCTGTTCACGGCGCTGCGCGGATTGATCACATTGGTGAAGACCATCGATGGGCCGAGGAAGACATCATCCTCGCATTCCACGCCCGTGTAAATGCTCACATTGTTCTGCACTTTCACGTTGCGCCCGAGTTTCACCTCCGGACTGATCACCACGTTCTGGCCGATGTTGCAATTCTCCCCGATCTTACAGCCCGGCATGATGTGGGAAAAGTGCCAGATGCGGGTGCCCTCACCGATGGTGCAACCTTCGTCGATAACGGCGGTGGGGTGGGCGGTGAAGGACATGTGGACATGCTGTCATATGGATATGTGAACATCCATACAAACGCGGGCAGCGAAGGTACCTAAGGGGGGTGGGATGGGAAAGGCCGGAGATCAGCGGCCCTCGGGCTGCCACAACAGCCTGGTGGCCAGGTCGTCAGTAGCGGTCGACGGTGAGGGAATAACAGCCTCGGAAAGAGTATTCACAACGTCCTTCAGCATGGAAGCGTCTGCTCTTGCACCCGTGTTCCAATGCACTGCAGAGAACCACTCTTGTGCATCCTCCAAGGTCATACCGTAGCGGTGCGCGATCATCGCCGGCGCGGTCTTCTTGGTCATCAACCCGGCAGCTTGGTCGCGGATCACTTTCAAGAGACGACCGATCTCTTGCGGATGTGCTTCCAAGATCGACCCGCGCGCGACGAGCATGAACGACGGCCAGGTGGCTCGGCATTCATCCACACGGCGAAGCACACCTGCGTCCACATGTGGTTTGGTGGTGAACTTCTCCCATAAGAAGGCGATGGGCTCGGGCTTGGCCAGGCGTTCCAATGCGCCCTTCAGATCATTCACGATCTCGAAATCCTTGTCGCCCAACACACGTCCTTTCGAACGTGCATAGGTGATAGCGGCCAGGTGGCTGCCGCTATTGGGCCTGCTGATCGCGAAAGGCACATCCTTCAACTGAGCGGCGTTCTCGATCCCGGAATTCACACCGACATGAACACCCCATGTGAGCGGGCTATCCACGTAAGGTGAAATGATGCGGCTGGGATTGCCGTTGAGGATATCGCGTACGGCACCCTCCGTCACGAGCATGGCGATGTCCACCTCGTCATCACGCAGCATCGCACACATGGCTCCAGTGCCCTCGGGTACGGTGCGCCATTTCAGATCGATGCCGGCGCGCACGAACGCACGACGTTCCAGACCGAGTTGCCAGGGCAGGTTGAAATGCTCCGGCACACCCGCGATACGGAGCGTGGTCAGCGGACGTTCGTCCGGTGCTTCCTTCTTCACTTCCTGGAGTACTTCTCGAAACTGAAGTGCTCTTTTTCGGTAAGCTCCTTCTTCGAGAGTCCTTTGAAATACTCGAACGTGCGGCGCATGCCTTCGGCGCGGTCCACCTTCGGCTCCCACTTCAAGAGCTTCCTCGCCAGCGTGATGTCCGGCTGGCGCTGCATGGGATCATCGCTCGGCAACGGCTTGTAGATCAGCTTCTGCTTGGTGCCCGTGAGCTTCAGGATCTCTTCGGCGAACTGCTTGATGGTGATCTCCTTCGGATTGCCAACGTTGACGGGGCCGGCATAATCGCTCAACAGCAACCGGTAGATGCCTTCGATGAGATCGTCCACGTAACAGAAACTACGCGTTTGATCGCCCTTGCCGAAGATGGTGAGGTCCTCGCCACGCAAGGCCTGGCCCATGAAGGCAGGAACAACGCGCCCATCGTTCAACCGCATGCGCGGACCATAGGTGTTGAAGATGCGCACCATGCGCGTCTCCAATCCGTGGTAGTTGTGGTAGGCCATCGTCATCGCTTCCTGGAAGCGCTTGGCCTCATCGTACATGCTGCGTTTGCCTACCGGGTTCACGTGGCCCCAATAGGTCTCGTTCTGCGGATGGACTTTCGGGTCGCCGTACACTTCGCTCGTGCTGGCGACAAGGATGCGCGCCTTTTTCGCATGAGCGAGCCCCAAAAGATTGTGCGTGCCCAGCGAACCCACCTTCAACGTCTGGATGGGGATCTTCTCGTAGTCGATCGGCGAGGCCGGTGAGGCGAAGTGCAGGATGTACTTCAACTCGCCCGGCACATGCACGAACTTGGAAACGTCGTGGTGATAGAACTCGAAATCCTCGCGGTGGAAGAGATGCTCGATGTTCTTCAGGCTGCCGGTGATCAGGTTGTCCATCCCGATCACGTGGTAGCCTTCCTTAAGGAAACGATCGCACAGGTGTGAGCCCAGGAAACCAGCGGCGCCGGTGATCAGGACGCGGTCCTTGCGAGCCGCCTTCTTGCCGGCCTTGGCGGTCGACGCGACGGGGGCCTTCTTTGCGACCTTGGTGGTCGACGCTGCCTTCTTGGCCATGTGATCAGGCTTTCGCCGTGGCTTTGGTGCTGTGCTTCGGGCTATGCGCGGCGGTGACCACGTTGCGGCCGATGCTCACGTAGTGGAACCCTTTCGCCTTCATCTCGTCCAACTCGTACAGGTTGCGGCCATCGAATACGGTACGCTCTTTCAAGCTCTCCTCCAAGCGGTCGAAATCCGGTGTTCGGAACAAGGACCATTCCGTACAGATGATGAGTGAATCGGCACCGGTCAGCGCCTCGTACTCATCCTTCGCGTACTTGATCTTGTCGCCGATCAGTTTCTTCACGTTCGCAGCACCTTCGGGATCGAAAGCGGTCACCGTTGCACCTGCTGCCACAAGCGCATCGATCATGTACAAGGCCGGTGCCTCGCGGATGTCATCCGTATCAGGCTTGAACGACAAGCCCCACATGGCGAAGTGCCTGCCTTTCAAATTACCGCCGTAGTAGCCTTCGATCTTCGGCATCAACGCGGTCTTCTGTTTCTCGTTCACCTCCATCACGCTCTCGATGATCTGGAAGTCGTAGCCCGCCTCTTTGCCGCTCTTGGCAAGGGCCTGCACATCCTTCGGGAAACAGCTGCCCCCGTAACCGATGCCGGGGAACAGGAAGCGCTTTCCGATGCGCGTGTCCGTTCCCATCCCGATGCGCACCTTGTCCACGTCCGCACCCACTGCCTCACAGAAGTTCGCGATCTCGTTCATGAACGTGATCTTGGCCGCGAGGAAGGCGTTGGCCGCGTACTTCGTGAGCTCGGCGCTGCGCTCATCCATGAAGATGATCGGGTTGCCCTGGCGCACGAACGGCTTGTACAAGTCCTCCATCAGCTTGCGGGCACGGTCGCTGCTGGTCCCCACCACCACACGGTCTGGTTTGAGGAAATCATCCACCGCAAATCCCTCCCGCAGGAACTCGGGGTTGCTCACCACGTCGAATTCGACCTTGGCATGTTTGGCCACGGCAGCGTGTACTTTCTCGGCTGTGCCCACGGGAACGGTGCTCTTGTCCACGAGCACCTTGTAATCCTTCATCAGCTTGCCGATGTCCGCGGCGGCATTCAAGACGTAGCTGAGGTCGGCGCTGCCATCCTCACCGGGAGGTGTCGGCAAGGCGAGGAAGACGATCTGGGCCTTCTCCAAAGCTTCGGCCAGGTTGGTGGTGAAGCTGAGACGGCCTTGGCGGATGTTGCGCTCGAACAGCACATCCAAATGCGGTTCGTAGATGGGCACCTTCCCATCCTTCATCATTTGCACTTTCTCGGCATTGATGTCCACGCACACAACGTGGTTACCGGTCTCTGCGAAGCATGTTCCGGTGACGAGGCCGACGTATCCTGTTCCTACTACTGCGATGTTCATGGTTGGCGTGATGGTCGGGGCTGGAAATTTCCAGCCCTTACGGATCTAGTTGTTGAAGTAGCTCTTCACCGTGTTGGTGATGTGCGTGAGTTGTTCGTTGTCCAGCTCGGTGCTCATGGGCAGTGAGAGCACTTCGTGCGTGAGTTGTTCGGTGACCGGGAGCGAGCCTTCCGGAAAACGAGCGCTCTTATACGCATTCTGCATGTGGCAGGATACGGGGTAGTAGATCATGGCCGGAACACCATGGGCCTCCAGGTGCTTCTTCAGACCATCACGATGCCCTCCGGAGACCCGCATGGTGTACTGGTGGAACACATGGGTGCTGTTCGGGCTGCGTTGCGGAACGGTCAGGTGCTCAAGACCGGAGAACACCTTGTCGTAGGCATCCGCCACGGCATTGCGTGCAGCGGAGTACTGGTCCAAGCGCTTCAACTTGATGCGCAGGATGGCGGCCTGCATGGAGTCCAACCGGCTGTTGACCCCGACCACCTCATGGTAGTAGCGGACATCGCTTCCGTGGTTACACACGCGACGAAGTTTCTTGGCCACGTCATCATCGTTGGTGAACAATGCACCACCATCCCCGTAGCAGCCCAGGTTCTTGCTGGGGAAGAAACTCGTGGTACCAATGTGCCCTATCGCACCGGACTTCCGCTTGGTTCCATCGCCACTGGTGTAGTCGCTACCGACAGCCTGGCAATTGTCCTCGATCACGAACAGGGAATGTTCCCTGGCGATGGCCATGATCGCGTCCATGTCCGCCGTTTGCCCGAAGAGGTGGACAGGGACGATGGCCTTGGTCTTGGGGGTGATCTTCCGCTTGATGTCGGCCGGATCTATGTTGTAGGTACCGGGAAGCACATCCGCGAAGACCGGGACTATGCCGAGCAAGGCCACTACTTCCACGGTGGCCACGAAGGTGAACGATGGGGTAATGACCTCATCACCGGGTTGAAGGCCCAAGGCCATCATCGCGATCTGCAACGCATCCGTGCCGTTCGCGCAGCCGATCACATGCTTCACACCCAGATAGGCGCCCAACTCCTTCTCGAACTCCTTCACCTCCGGACCGTTGATGAAGGCCGTGCTGTCGATCACACGTTGCAGGGCAACATCGACCTCAGCCTTGATCTGCTGGTATTGGCCGACCAGATCGACCATTTGAATGGGTTTCATCGAGAACTGCTTTCCCCTGCGAAAAAGGTGGGCGAAGATAACGAATAGCCCCGCCCGATGCGGCCAGCCGCGCACCTCGGCCTGCAATTCCAAGGGTACTCCGGACGTTGAGGGGCCGTTACCTTCGCGGACCAATGCCCTTTCCACGCGCGCTTCTCGTCATTTTCCTGTTCTGCACCTCCGTATCAATGGCAGGGCAGAGCATTCGTGACACCACCATCGCACTGGTGGCCGTTCAAGCCAGTTATGCCCAGCAAGTGCCCGGTGGTGACATGGCGGAGCGTTTCGGCACCAATAGCAACCTCGGGCTGGGAGCCTTCCGAAAGTTCCGCAGCAATGTCACATTGGGTGGCGAAGGAAGCTTCATCTTCGGGAACAAGGTGGTGGAACCCGGTATCCTCGGCAATGTGATCAACAGCGCAGGCCAGATCCTGGATGCCGAGGGGGTTCTGGCTGACGTTTTCCTTTTCGAACGCGGGTGGTCGGCATTCGCCACGGTGGGCAAGATCTTTCCTGTCGTCGGGCCCAATCCGAATTCCGGGTTGCATGTGAAGGTCGGGGCCGGGTTCATGCGCCACAAGGTGCGTGTGCAAACGCAGAAGAACGTGGTACCACAGTTGGAGGATGAGTACCTGCACGGCTACGATAGACTGGCGGCTGGACCCGCAGCTATCGGGTATATCGGGTACCAGTATTTCGGCAACAAGCACATGGTGAATTTCCATGTCGGGCTGGAGGTGATGGCCGGATCGACGAAAGCTCTTCATCCGTACAACTTCGATACGGAACAATACAACAAGGCGAACCGCTTGGACATCCTGACCGGCTTGCGCGTGGGCTGGAGCCTGCCGGTCTATCGCAAAGCCGACACAGGTTTCCACTTCTACTGATGTCCGTAGCGATCGGCCTTGGCACTGCACTGTACCACACCGGTATCCGGTTGGCCGCACCCTTCGTACCCAAGGCGCGCAAGTGGATGGATGGAAGAAAGGACCTCTGGCGACGACTGGAACAGAAGTCAGCGGCATTGACCGGATGTGTTTGGATGCACTGCGCCAGCGTCGGTGAATTCGAGCAAGGAAGGCCGGTGCTGGAAGCGATCAAAGCTGAACGCCCCGAGCTACCGGTCCTGATCACGTTCTTCAGCCCAAGCGGCTACGAGGCCCGCAAGAATTTTCCGCTGGCCACCCATGTCGAATACCTGCCTCCCGATTCGCGTGCCAACGCTGAACGTCTGCTGCGAACGGTAAAACCCAAGGTGACCATCTTCGTCAAATACGAGTTCTGGTACCAGCACCTCATGGCCTTGAAAAGGGCCGCTATCCCGAGCTTCCTGGTCAGCGCGATCTTCCGGCCTTCGCAACCGTTCTTCCGCTGGTATGGCGGTGGACATCGGGCCATGTTACGCACCTTCACGCGGGTGCTGGTGCAGGATGAAGCGTCTCGGATACTACTCTCCAGCATCGGTGTTGAAGACGTTACCGTAAGCGGTGATACGCGCTTTGATCGGGTGGCTGCGATCGTGAAGGCCGATGAACGGATCACTACCGCACAGACCTTTCGTGATGCTCGCTCTTCCACGCTATTGATCTGTGGTAGCACCTGGCCAGCCGATGAAACCTTGATCGCTGAAGCGCTGAACGCTAAGAGCGATGCTCCACGCGCCATGGTCGTGCCGCACGAGCTGCACCCGGGACATGTGCGTTCCATCAGTAGGACGTTCCCAAAACCTGTGGCTACCTGGAGTGAATTGGAGAACCCTGCGGGCAGTTCCACTTCCGCATCCACTTGTATCGTGGACCGCATGGGTCTGCTCTCGAAACTCTACAAGTACGCCGACATCACTTACGTAGGTGGGGGCTTCGGCAGCGGCATCCACAACACGCTGGAAGCCGCTGCATGGGGCAAGCCGGTGATCTTCGGGCCCAACCACCAGCGTTTTGCGGAAGCGCAGGGACTGATCGATGCCGGTGCCGGTTTCGCGGTGCGCAACGCGGACGAACTACGGAGCGTTCTGGATCGCCTGATCAAGGAGCCGACCACGCTCGACCGCGCCTCGAGAGCCGCAGCGCGCTATGTAGCCGAGCGCTGCGGAGCCACGGCACGCGTAATGGACGTGGTACGGGGATACCTCTAACCCGCCTATTTCGACTCGGTGGAGAATTCGATCCGGACGGGAAGGAAGCGTCCGCTCATGAGCTTTTCCGTTCCCAAGGCGATGTACTCATCCTTCCCGGTGCGGACCAACTCCCACCCGCTGATGAAGTCCTCCTCCTTGTCGCTCTTCAAGATCGATTTGATCTTGAAACCACCGTTTTCATCGAACGCTACGTATGCCGAATACGGCCCCTTGATGTGGTTGGGCTTGATCTTCTCCCCGGCCTTCCGGCGTTCCGCCATTTCCTCACTGTCCAAAAGGAAGAGGAACAACTGATCGTTGTATTCCGCACAAAATACCCGGCCGAGAATCTTGCTTTCGCTCGCTGTCCATCGACGGAAGTCCGTGGACCATGTCTCATTGCCGGCCTTGTCGATACAGCGCGATTGGACCGGGCCATGAACGTACATGGTGACCATCCTTTT
>Ga0075163_10010970_pt1 | contig 11817 bp, 4 predicted proteins | sample JI1023141ADNA_FD_71478 | JGI IMG/M metagenome (GOLD analysis project Ga0075163, IMG submission 71478) | Wastewater effluent complex algal communities from Wisconsin, to seasonally profile nutrient transformation and Carbon sequestration -... | ecosystem: Engineered > WWTP > Effluent > Algae... | reverse complement strand
CGCTGCGAATCTGTCCGCGCAGCTGGCCAAGGTCCTGTTTGAGCAAGCGCCACCGCTGGCGACCCTGCGGCCCGACGTGCCGCTCGCCATGTCCGCGCTGCTCGATCGCATGCTGGCCAAAGAGGCCGAGCTGCGGCCGCAAGATGGGGATGCGCTGCTGGAGCTCATTCAGTCGCTGGGCGAGCTGACGTTTGAAGATCGTCCCAGTCAGCTCAGCAGGCCGCAGCGGCTCTTTGTCGGCGAAGAGCGTCTGATTGCGATCGTGCGGGCCAGCCCATCGGCGGCTCAGGGCAGCAGGGCGGAGACGCTGGAGCCGGAGCAGAGGCCCACCGATGAGCGCGTGCAGCGAGCTGCGCTCCAGCACTCGCTCTCGCAGTTTGGTGCGCAGGCAGAGTGGCTGGCGGATGGCTCGCTGGTGGCGTATGTGCTCGACGATCGTCCGGCCGGAGATCAGGCCCTGCTCGCCGCGCGCTGTGCGCTGCTCATCAAGGATCGAGTTCCGAAGTTTCTGATTGCAGTGGCGATGGGCCGAATCCAGGTCGGGGACTATCGGCCGCTTGGGGATGCGGTCGACCGCGCGTTTCAGTTCCTGGCCGGGCCAGCGCAGGGTGCGCAGCGCACTCTGGACAAGCCAGCGCCCAGTCACGCGGTGCTCATCGACGAAGTGATTGCGGGTCTGATCGTGAGGCAGTTTGCGGTCACGCGGTCTGGTCCCGGCCTGTTTTCGCTCGGCCCGGCGCACGAGTTTGCTTCGGAAGCGCGCTCGCTGCTGGACCGTCCAACGCCGTTTGTGCGTCGAGAGCATGAGCTGGCGCTGCTCGACGCCGCGCTGCGCGAGAGCATCGACAATGCAGAGGCGCGCGTGGTGCTGATCACGGCTGACTTTGGCATGGGCAAGTCGCGGCTGTGTCGCGAGATGGGCGCGCGAATCCGCCAGCACCACCCGCAGGTCCAGTGGCTGCTCGGGCGCTGCGATCCCCTGGCCGCAGGTGTGCCTTATGCACTGATCAGCCAGGTGCTGCGCCGACTCATTGGCGTGCAAGATGGCGAGCCGCGCGGAGCCGCCCAGCAGCGCCTGCGCGAGCGGCTGGGATACCATCTGCCGGTCGGCCACCTGCAGACCACCATCGAGTTTCTCGGCGAGCTCGCCGGACTGCCCTTTCCCGACGACGAGAGCCAGCAGCTGCGTGAAGCGCGATCTCGGCGCGAGATCATGGACGAGAAGATGGCGCTCGCGTTTCTGCGCTATCTCAGCGCTGCCTGCGCCGCCAATCCCATCCTGTTCGTGCTCGAAGATCTACAGTGGATCGACATCCAGAGCGCGCGTCTGCTCGACCTGGCTCTGTATGCGCTCTCATCGCAGTCGCTGTTCCTGCTGGCGCTGTCCCGACCCGAGGTGAGCGCCCGCTTTCCGCGCCTCTGGGGCGAGCATCGGGTACAGGAGCTACAGCTTGAGACCTTGCCGCGCAGCGGCAGTGCAGAGCTCGTGCGCGCAGTGCTGGGCAGCGATGTGTCCGAGCGCATCGTGCAGCAGCTCGTGGAGCTCTCGGGCGGGGTTCCGTTTTATCTGGAAGAGCTCCTGCGTGCGAGGATTGACGGCGCGGAGCTGGCACTGCCCGGCAGCCTGCTCGCGATGTTTCACAGCCGGATCATGACGCTGCCCGTTGACGCGCGTCGCCTGCTGCGCGCCGCCAGCGTATTTGGACAGAGCTTCACGGCCCAAGGGCTGCACGCACTGCTTGGGCCCGATATGGGCATCCGGGAGATCGAGCGCAGCCTGGGCAACCTGGTCCTGGCCGAAGTGCTGGTGCGCGAGCGAAGGCGAACGCTGAGCGAGACAGCCGAGTATCGCTTTCGCCACTGGGTCATGCAACGGGCGATCCATCTGATGCTTGACCCGCACGATTGCGAAGTGGGCACCAGATTGGTGCAAGAGTTTCTAGATGAGGGTGCGAAGCCCCAAGGCTAATCTTGATAGCCTTGGGGCATTTCGCTGCACTTGAGCGGCGTGATTCATGCCCCGAGTGGGGTGAGCAGGCCCCAGCTTCGCTTCCGCTTGTCGAGACTCTATGCTCACAGGATCTAGTGGTGTAACCTAGGAAAGCTGCAGTCGACTCTGAGGTTCCGATCGGAGTCGGAGAGCTAGGTCGCTCCTGGAAATCCTACATGGTCAGTCTTCTCTCCGTTCGGAGCATATTCGCTGGACGCTTCGAGATCGAACATGAGGTCGATGCGGTCGGCATGGCGCAGGTCTATCGCGCCATCGATCTCACCACGCAGCAGCCCGTTGCTCTGAAGGTGATGGGATTCGCGATGCAGCCGGCGATCATGCCGAACGGCCGCTTTCGCGAGGTCGAGCTGCTTGCCTCGCTCTCGCATCCGAGCATCGTTCGCTATGTCACGCACGGCGAGACGCCCGAAGGGCTGCGCTATCTGGCGACCGAATGGCTGGAAGGTGAGGACCTTGCACAGCGGCTCCAGCGCCATCCACTTACGCTGTCAGAGTGTCTGCGTCTGCTTCGTCGTGTGGTAAAGGCGCTGGCTGTCGTACATGGCAGCGGGATCATTCACGGCGATATCAAGTCCGCAAACCTGTTTCTTCGCGATGGGCTGGCCGATCGCGTGACGCTTCTCGACTTTGGCATCGCCCGCTCGATCTCGGGGCCGTCGCGCGGTCACTTTTCCGCGGACCACCGGCGCCTGGCCGGCACGCTCAACTATCTGGCGCCCGAGCTCGCGCGCGGCGATGCGCAGGTCAGTCCCGGAGTCGACATCTTTTCGCTGGGCTGCGTGCTGTTTGAGAGCCTGACCGGCCAGCTGCCATTTTCCGCCGAGCACACCAGCGCCGTGCTGGCGCGGATCCTTTTTGACGAGCCCCCCTCGCTTCGGCGCATGGGGGTCGAGGTGCCCGCTTCTGTGGAGCGGCTGCTGCGCCGCATGCTCGCCAAGCAGCCCGAGAATCGACCGGCCGATGGCGCCGCGCTGCTGGTCGAGCTTGAAGACATCGAAGGGCTCCTGGATCAGGCCGAGCTTGGTGAAGAGACGCCGCCGCCCACGCTGACCTCGGGAGAGCAGCGGCTCGCGACCGTGGTCGTGGCGCAGAGTCCGGTGCTCATGGGCGAACATTCGTTTCTGAGCTCGGAGTCCACCGCATTTCTCGAAAATCTTCGCGGTGTCATCGCTCCGTGGGGCGGCCAGCTGGAGCGACTTGCGGACGGGACGCTGATGATCTCCTTGGCGAAGGTGGTCAGCAACGAGGCCACGGATCAGGCCGAGCAGGCCGTGCGCTGCGCGCTGCTGATCAAGGAGCGGTGGAAGCTCGCCTGCGTGGTGATCACGACCGGGCGTGAGCGGGTCGGCAATCGCACGCTCATGGGCGAGGCTGTGGATCGCGCGATGCGCCTTCTCACAGACGGAGAAACCGATGGCCGGACGCGGGCGATCCTGCTCGACGATGTGACCGCTGGTCTGCTTGAGACCCTGTTCGAGGTGCTGCCCATCGGCGATGGCCGCTACATGCTCACGGCCGAGATTGAGCGCCTGGATCGCACGCGACTGCTCTTGGGAAAGCCCACGCCGTGTGTGGGTCGTGAACACGACCTCTCACTTCTGGAATCGACACTGGCGCAGTGCAGCGAGCACTCGACTGCGCGCATCGTGCTGGTGTCCGCTGCCCCGGGCATGGGCAAGTCGCGACTGCGACACGAGTTTCTGCGGCGCATTCAGGGGCGATCGAGCGCGCTGCGAGTGCTTCAGGGCCGCGGGGATCTGATGTCGGTTGGTTCCCCATATCAGGCCATTGCGCACGCGCTGCGCCGGCTGTGCGGGATCAGCGAGGGCGAGGATGTCAGCGTGCAGCGCGCCAAGCTGCTTCAGCAGATGCAGCGTCGCCTGCCCGCTGCGGATGCGCAGCGGGTCGCCGTATTTCTGGGCGAGCTGTGCAGCATTGGACTTCCCGAGGATCAGCCGCCGCTCTTGACCGGCGCACGTCAGAACCCGCGCACCATGAGCATGCAGGTCTCGGAAGCGTGGGTCGATCTGCTCTCGAAAGAGACCGAGCAGCACGCGGTGCTGCTGCTGCTGGAGGACTTCCACTGGGGCGATGCGCTCAGTGTCGGACTTCTGCACACAGCGCTGCGCGAGCTGGAGGATCGTCCGCTGATGGTGGTGGTGTTCGGCCGCCCGGAGATGGAGGACCTGTTTCCATCGCTGTGGCAGGAGCACAACGTCCGCGTGCTGCGGCTTGGGCGCCTGAGCAAGAAGGCCAGCGAGCGTCTGGCGCGCCATACGCTGGGCGAAGAGGTGTCGCAGCCGCTGGTCGGTCGCATCGTGCAACAGGCCGAAGGCAATCCGCTTTATCTGGAAGAGCTCATCCGCACGGTGGCTGAAGGCAGTCGCGACGCGCTGCCCGAAACGCTGCTGGCCATGCTGGAGAGCCGCCTGATGCGCCTGGAGGCCGTGATGCGGCGCGTGCTGCGCGCGGCCAGCATCTTTGGCGATGTGTTTGATTCCGATGGCTTGCGCGAGCTCCTGGGCCGTCAGAATGCGAGCGAGGCCGTGGAGCGCTGGCTACAGTGGCTCCTTGCCGCCGAGCTCATTGAGCGCTCGGTGGATCAGCATCGGGATGGCGCCGCCCGTTTTCGCTTTCGTCACGCCCTGGTGCGCGAAGCTGCCTACGATCTGCTGACCCCGGATGACCGCCTGCTCGGGCATCGCCTGGCTGCGCAGTATCTGGTCTCGACCGGAGTGCGCGAGCCGCGGATCCTCGCCGAGCACTATCGCCGTGGTGGACAGCCCGAGCAGGCCGCCGTCCACTATCTGGCCGCAGCTGAGCGCGCGCTGGGCAACAGCGACCTGGATGGTGCGCTGGAGAGTGCCGAGCGCGGCGTCGCATGCGGTGTCAGCGGGACGCTGCGCGGCGAGCTGCGCGGGGTGCAGGTTCAGGCCTATTTCTGGCGAGATGACTGGCAGCTGCTGCTGCCGGTCGGACGCGAGGCCATGCGCCTGCTCGCTCCCGAGACCGACTGCTGGTCGCGTACGGCCGCCGTGCTGCTGCCCACTACCGCCCTGACCGGAGACATCGAGGGATTCTCGGCCCTGGCCAGCCAGATCCCGCAGATCAAGCCCCTGGACTGCGCGCGCGTGGCCTACTTTCAGGCTGCGGCGCATCTGCTGGTGATGTGGAGCCTTCTTGGGCAGCGTGAGCCGGCCCTGGGACTGCTCTCGCGACTGGCTTCCGAGATCGATGCCGCGGATCTGGGGCTTGTCGAGCAGGGCTATTACAAGTTCGGCAAGCTCGTCTACTCGCGCAGCCTGTGCTCGGATCCCTGGAAAAATTATGTACTTGCCGAGGCTGCGACGCGCATCACAGCCACCGGCGGAGATCTGCGCACGCTCCTTTTTGTCCAGGGATTTCTGGGCACTGCGCTGGGTGAGCTCGGGCGCTTCGAAGATGCGGAGAGCGTGCTGCGCGAGTGCATGGAGCTGGCGCAGCGACTCAATGAGCCGCTGCTCAACAACCATGTCCGCGTGCAGTATGAGCTGGTGCTCTTGATAGGTGCCGATCCCGCACGGCTGCAAGAGGCCCTGATTTCAGCACAGTGCACCGTAGACAATGAGCGCACCAATCCGCTGTTGCGCGGAGAAGCTCTCATCAACCTGGCCGCGGCGCTTCAGCGTACGGGCCAGCTGACACAGGCGGAGACCGCGGTGCGCAGTGCCCGAGGTCTCCTGTCCCAGGTGCCAGCCGACCATGTGCTGGCCACCAGCGTTCTGGTGGGCATTCTGGCGGGGCAGGGCAGGCACGTGGAGTGCGCTCAGGCCATCCAGACCGAGCTTGAAACCATCCGTCGTCTGGAAGCGGGCGGATATGCAGCGCTGACGTTCTACTGTTGCGCTGCCGAAGCCTATCTGGCGGCTGGAGATACTCCGGCCGCCCGCGCCTGCATCGTCGAAGCAAACACGCTGCTCTTGCAGCGCGCTCAGACCATCAAAGACCCCGCGATGCGGGACAGTTTTCTGAACCGTGTTCAGTCGCAGGTGCGCATTCAGGAATTGGCACGACTCTGGCTTGATTAGCTTCGCATTGCTTTTCTGACTGGAGAACGATTATGCGGGTCGGCTTTGCTACTGATGCGCTTGTAGCACCAACACCAAGCCTACAGTCTCGCTCCCTGGAGTGGGCCTACAAGTGCGGCTTGGTGCCGAATCAAAATGCCTATAAGAAGGCTGCGGATATCCGGGTGGATGATCTGGCCAGACGGACCTACCCGATGGCCAACCAGATGGTCCTACAGGTCTGCACGGATCTTCTGCTGTGGTTTTTCATTGCTGACGATCAGTTCGATGAGCGCTCGGTCGGTGCGTCGCCTGGACGCATGGAGGCCGTGAGCAACAACTTCATCGATATCCTACAGAGCGGCTGTCCCTACTTTGCGGCCTCGCCGCTCGATTGGGCGCTGCTCGATCTGGGGGGCTGGCTGGCGCGCCACTCGCAGCCTTCGTGGATGCCGCGCTTCATCGCCAACATGCGGCTGTATCTGGATGGCTGTCTCAGCGAAGCGCGCAACCGCGCCAACGGACACCATCCGGGCTTCGAGGAGTATCGCGATATTCGTCGCGCCAGCGTGGGCACCTATCCCTGCTTCGATGTGATTGAGCTGACTCTCTCCGGCACGATCTCGGAGGAGATCATCCTCGATCCGCGCATGGCCGAGATCCGCCACATCGCGACCGATCTCATCGCATGGATCAACGATGTTGTCTCATTTCAAAAAGAGTCGGCATATGACGATCCTCACAATGTGATCTCGGTGCTCATGAACGAGTCTGGGATGTCGCTGACCGATGCGACTGCAAAGACCATCGAGCTCTATGAGCAGAACCTGCGCGTGTTTTTGCGGCAGTCGGCCGACCTGCGCAAGGTCTTCCCCGACCCTGTGGTCGCCCAGTACCTGAGCGGCATCGAGAGCTGGATCCGCGGCTGCCACACATGGTCCTTTCGCTCCAAGCGCTACGGCAAGGAGTATGTGCTGCTGAGCAAGCAGTCGAGCCACGAGCTGCTTCAGAAGCCCAAGGCCACGGCCGCGCCCATCCGCAGGTAGCCAGTCCCCATCCACAATCCACTGGGCTCCCCCTCGGCGCGTCGAGCGTCCTCAAGCCACACTCCTGATCGCAGCGTCAACGCTGCCTGAGCAGCGGCCGAATGTGGGTGCGCAACCTGCATAGAGGCGCCCCCGATTGAGCACAGGACCGTCGGCTCGCGCCTTAAGTCTATTAATTTGTGATATTTGTATTACATGAAAAAATCTATCAATTGGCTTAGCGCTGTGGGTCTTTGCGCATTGGCTCTATCCGGCCTGACCGGATTTGGCGGCTGTTCCGCCAGCGTTCCTCCCTCCGTTTCCGGGGACGGCCCCATCGCACTGTTCAATCCGGCCAGCTCGCCGGCCGTGGTTCCTGCTCCCACCGACCTTGTGCGCGTTGGCGGCTCGCTGCAGATCCCGGTGGATCCAGCCGAGTCGACCAACGGCGCGCTCAAGACCTTCAACGACTACCTGCGCAGCCTCGATGGCTTTCCGCCCGATACGGTCGCCAGCACGACCTTCTCGGCCGCGATCGATGCCGCCTCGCTCACCGAAGGCGTGGTGGTCTATGACGCCACCACGCAGCAGGTGCTGAGCGCTCCCGATGCATCGGCAGCGCTGGATGCTACGGCCGCCAACAAGCGCATGGTGATCAACACCAAGACCCGCTGGCGCAACGGCCACACCTACCTGGTCGCGCTGTTCAGCTGGCAAGAGGGCGACGCGGTTCACGGCGTGCGCGGGCAAGACGGCAAGAAGGTCCTGGCCGACACCGCGTTCGCATTCTTGCGCAGCCAGACGCCGCTCTTCGCCAAGTGCCAGGACGCGAGCAACAGCGCCTGCGCGTGCCCGCTGACCGATGTCGGCCCCAGCTGCCACAGCGTCGTCGACGGACTCAGCGATGCGCAGGCGCAGCAGCTGGAGTTCGGGCGCCTGACCATCCAGCCGCTGATGGATGCGGTGGTGAAGAGCAAGGGGCGTGCGCGCTCGGAGCTGGTCATGGCGTGGAGCTTCACGATCAGCACGCGCTCGTTTGCGACCTTCGATCCCGACCGCAGTCAGGCGCCGTTTCCATCCAACCTGCTGCTGGCGAACAAGGGCATCGGCGATCCCATGGCCGATGTGCTGGTCAATGTTCCGGTGCTGCCCACCGACGATGCACGCACCGCGGCGCTCAAAGGCGGCCTGAACACGCTCGATGGCTTTACGACCACCGGATCGGTTCAGTTTCCGGTGGATACGGCGTTGGCAGGAACGGTGCCAGTTGATATCGATTCTGCCACCGTGATTCCGGGCAAGACGGCGTTCCTGGTGAACCTGACCGTGCCCACCAAGCCGCCGACGTATACCGCGCAGCCGCTGCACGCGCTGCTTGATCCGGCGAACTCTGTGGTCGGTTTTGCAGGCCAGATCTGGATCACGCCGCAGCTGCCGCTGCTCGGAGATCGCACGACCTATGTCTCGGTGCTGACCACCGACATCAAGGACAGCAACGGCAAGGCGCTGACGCCCTCACCGGCCACGCTGCTCTTGACCCAGGGCTCGCCGCTGACCGACGCTGACGGCAAGTCGACGATCTCGACCGTGACCGCGGCGCAGGCGGCGCAGCTGGAGTTTCTGCGCACCACGCTGAAGCCGCTGGTCACGCAGCTGGGGGCAGCGGGCATTCCGGCATCCAAGATCGCGGCGTTTACCCTGTATCGCACGCAGGGCATTGTGAAGCCGCTGCTCCAGCTGATTGGCGGCACCGCGCAGCTTGCCGCGGCGGGTGCAATTCCCACGGCCGTGACCATCCTCCAGACCATCACGCCCACGTCCACGCCTGCGCTGCCGGCGGTCTTCACCAATGTGAGCGCGATCATTCACGGCACGCTGACCGTGCGGCGCGTCGTGGATCTGCTGGGACCGTTCAACACTGCGCGCCTGGCTGCTTCGCCCGCGAACAATGACGTGATTCCGTTCATCATGACGCTGCCGGTGACGGCCCCGGGCGGCGCTCCGGTGGTGATCGCGCAGCACGGCCTGACGCGCTGGCGCGGCGACATGCTGGGGGTCGCCAACTCGCTGGCGGGCAAGGGCCTGGCCATGATCGCAATCGATGTCATCTATCACGGCTCGCGCGTTGTGTGTCTCTCGGATGCCGACTGCGCAACCGGTGTCACCTGCACCGCTCCGGCGCCCACCGCCACGCAGCCGGGCAAGTGCAATGGCCTGCCCAAGCCCAGCCCCACGGCAGCGGCAGTGGTCGGCACCGCCGATGTGCAGCCCGATGCCAGCCTGCCGAACCGAGACTTTACGAACCTGACCAATCCGTTCGCCTTGCGCGACAACTTCCGCCAGCACACGCTGGATCTGTTTCAGCTGGTGCGCGTGATTCAGTCCGCTGGGGCAGGCAACCTGACCGCACAGATCGCGGCCCTGGGCGGCGGCATTCCGGCGATCGACAACACCAAGATCGGCTACCTGGGCCAGTCGCTCGGCGCGATCCTGGGCACGAGCTTCCTGGCGATGACGCCCAGCATCAATATGGGCGTGCTCAATGTCGGCGGCGGCGATGTCGTTGACATCTTCAGCGATCCCGCCTCGCAGCTCTCCACCGGTGTGGCCGAAAAGCTCGGAGTGGTGGGCGGAACGCCAGCCTTCTACTCGCTGCTCGAAAACTTCCGCTGGATCATGGATCCGGGCGAGCCGCTGAACCTGGCGCGCTTCGTGCGGAATCCCGACCCGACTCTCATCCCCGGGCGCACGGTGGCGGCCAAGGTGATCTTGCAGGAGGCGGGCAATGACCTCGTGATTCCCAACCGCTACACGCTGGCGCTGGGCAAGTCGCTGGGCCTGCCGGTCGATGCGATGTCGCACCTTCAGGGCATCGATAAGGAAGGGGCAGCTGGTGCTGCGCCGGTGTCCACGTACTTCGCAACCGCGACGCACGGAGCCCTCATCGACTTCGCCAACCCGACCCTGACTCTACAGATTCAAGACCAGGCCGTGACCTATCTCAGCACGGGTCTTGGCGGCGCAGCCCCAACCGTCAAATAGCGGCCAAACAGAGCGAACATCCTCTATCGCCTTTTGCCTTTTTTCATGGAGCGCAGCATGTCAGCAATCTTGTCCTCATCGCCCAGCGGAGGGCTCCGGTATGGCCGTGGCGTCGTCGCCCGCGCCGTCGCAGTTGCCGGTTCACTCGGTGTCAGTCTCAGCCTTGGGCTCGGTCTGCTCTCTGGGGCGCAGCAGGCCCACGCCGCCGGATTTCTAAACTCCGATCAGTCGCCGACCGCAGTGGGTCTGGCAGGGGCGGTGGTCGCGCGTCCGGACGACGCTTCCGCCATCTTCTACAACCCCGCGGGACTCGGCTATCAGGCCGGGCTGTCGGTGCTGGCGGGAGCGACGCTGATCAACCTCAAGCAGAACGTCACGGATCCCAGCGGTGCGAGCTTCGACTCGAAGGGCGGAAACTTTGTCGCGCCCAACCTGTTTGTCGCGGCCCGCGTGACGGATCGCATCTCGCTGGGCGTGGGCGTGTTCGCCAACCACGCCAACAATGCCGACTGGCAGAATCCCGACGACACGCGCGACTTTCCTGGGCGCTACAAGGCGCTCAAGGTCAGCCTCCAGGGCATCACGATCAACCCCACGATTGCGGTGCGTCCGATCCCCGAGCTCTCGTTTGGCGCTGGGATCGATCTGGAGATTGGCCAGCTGGAGCTGATTCGCGCGCTCGCGCTGGGCGGCGCCGATGCGCGCATCGCCCTGGCCGGAAACACGGTCGGAGTGGGCGGCAACATCGGTGTTCTCGCCCGGCTGCTCGACGGGCGCCTGAACTTCGGTCTGGCCTTCCGCTCGGCCCTGAACCTGCACTTCCAGGACATGCAGCTGGGTGCATCGGCGCCGCCGGGTGTCTCTTTTACGTTTCCGTACACCAAGGCCAGCACCGATGTGGGCGCCCCGCACATCGTCTCGCTGGGCGTCGCGGGCAAGCCGATTCAGTTCCTGACCATCAGTGCGGACTTCATCTCCACGATCTGGTCCGATACGCGCTCGCAGACGCTCACGCTCTCCGATGATCAGGGCAACCAGCAGAGCTCGATCTCGCAGCGCAACTGGCGCGATACCTACAGCGGCCGGTTCGGTCTCGAAGGCGATCTGGGGACGGTGCTGAAGCCGGGCTCGAAGCTGTGGCCCAAGATTCGGCTGGGCTTTGGCTACGACCCGAGTCCGATTCCGGCGCAGACGATCGATACGAGCTCGCCTGACTCGGATCGCTTCCTGGTGTCCGCGGGTCTGTCGCTGGGATACCGCGGAATTGGCAGCATCGAGCTTGGCTACACTGCGCAGATCTTCCGCGGCCGCACTTCGGAAAACCCGGATCTGCCGCTGAGCTACAGCTCGATGATCAATACCTTCAGCGCCGCCATCAACCTTCAGCTGGAGCGCCTGCTCGGCAAGCGCAGCGCCGCGTTCGCCGGTCGCCAGCTGGAGCCGACGCCGCCCGAGCCCGTCGCTGCGCCCGACTCCGCCGCGACCTCCGACCCGAACAGCTAGCGCTCGCTTTTCCCGCTCCATTTTTGTCGCCGTGATCCGCAGCCCAACAAATTGTTGGGCGCGGCGCGTTGTCTGATACGTTTTCCCCCATGAATGCGCGCCGGTACGTGATGTCCTGCTTTGTCGGGCTGGTCGCAGGGCTGCTGCCTGCCTGCGATGGGCCGGCGCGACGCGCGACGCCGCAGCCGCC
>Ga0075163_10010969_pt1 | contig 11817 bp, 12 predicted proteins | sample JI1023141ADNA_FD_71478 | JGI IMG/M metagenome (GOLD analysis project Ga0075163, IMG submission 71478) | Wastewater effluent complex algal communities from Wisconsin, to seasonally profile nutrient transformation and Carbon sequestration -... | ecosystem: Engineered > WWTP > Effluent > Algae... | reverse complement strand
TACCGTTTTCCTCCACTGTTCTTGTACAGGTACAAGCACGAAGAGGTTCTTTTTCTGGAACTATAATTATTCCTAGTCCACAGTTCTTACACTTATATCCCATGTTGTTTGTTTTTACAAATATAAACAAAAATAATTACAAATTACTACCTATTACTTTATTTAAGTGCTGTAAGTATATTTTTTCTGCATCTTCCTTACATTGAAAGTATCCTAAATAAACTCGTTTACCGTTTAATTTAATTCGTGCCCACCAGGGATTCTTTTTACATCTTATATCATACCCAACACCTTTACTCATTCTTTTATAAGCCGAGACTGATTGTTGTTTTTTGGTTTCTAGTCGGTGTTTATATCCGGGAATACCATCTCCCCCAGATGTTAAGTTTGTAAGACTACAAAATTGTTGGTAATGTTTTATAAACTCTACTTCTAAATTTAGAGCTTGTGGCTCAGTTAAATTTGTTACTAATATTTTTATTATAGGTTTATGGCCTTTATTTTCCAAACTCTGCAACCAATTTTTATGGTAACCAAATCTCCGTTTAGAAGTTATAACTGCACACCTTTTTCCGCTTCCCTTCCCTATATACCTTACTTGATTAGTAATTGGGCATAGATGGGCGTATATGTAATACTTTGCCACCTAATCTTCGGTTATTGAAAGTGCCCCAGCACTGAACTGAGGTTGAATACCTGATGATACAGAACGAGAAGCTGTTAATGCCCCTGAGTAAAGTATCTTACTTGTTCCAGAAGAAGCTGTTGTAATAGATACGTGGGTAATAGTTTCTGAACCACCAGTACATTCAGGAAATTGAGCTAAAGCTGTATTACTAGCCGCATTACCAGATACAGTCCATCCTCCAACTGTTCGTGCTACAGCTACCCTTGCATACGAGGTGTAAGCACACTCATTTGTAGCGGCTGTACCAGCTTCCCCAGGATCAGCCGTGTGTAATGCTAAATATAGTGATCCAGCAGTTGCTGAATTTTGTATACCACCAGCATCTCCTATATCAGCTATATCTACATTGTTAAATATTAGCTGTAAAAGATCGTTTTCAAACAAATTTGACTTACTCATATTTTTATTATCAGGTTGTTAAGTATCTTACGTTGTATTGCTATTTATTTTAGTCTTTTTAATTCGGCTATAAGATGTTCAGTGTAAATTTCAACACCGTTTTCTATTTCCAATACTTTAATAATATTTAAAGTTCTAAACTCTTTATTTTTTCCTATAAAAATCGTTTTACCTTTTTGTGGCTTACCTACCAAAATCATTCCTTTTAATGAAGGCATAGCAGAACAAGAGGTAACTTCATACTTCCTATTTACCCCATTATTCCACCAATCTTTTATTTCTTCTACCATACTACGTTTTTACTATGTTTGTTAAATTGCCGTCTATATCATAGGTAAAGGTTAATCTTGCAACTTCACTAGTAGCAAGTTTAAAGGCTATATAATCTATATCTCCATTACCTAAATAAACAAACTCCTTCTCATCAAACTTCTCATTTACGTAACTACTAGCTCTTCTATCATTATTTGTTTCTTCTTCTGTTAAAATATCATTTAAAACAGAGAGTTGTGATGTTTGTAAAGTATTTGTAGCATAATCTGCTGGCCAACTACCTCCACCACCACCAGAGTAATCAAAACCAAAGAAGTAGTCTGTTCTTAACCAAGCTGCTACTGCATCAACATCGTCAGTAGGTCTACCATTGATAACTAGTGGGGAAAGAGTTAGTGTAGGTTTGTGTGGATAAACTACACTAAAAGCTTCCCCCTCTACTTGAGAAATATGGATTTTCCCGTCTTTTACATGGACAAGAGAAGCGGGAGACAGTGATAAAACACTATCATCTACTTCAACTATTAACACATTTCCAGTACGGGAAAAAGTAAACATTACTCAGCTTTTATCTCTTTTTCCGTTTTCTTATCCTTTTTTACCTTCTTTTCCTCAAATTTGAAAACAAGGAATTCTCCATCTAATTGTAAGCTTTTAGCAGCTTCTATCCCATTAGCTTCAGCTACTAGTTGGACCACCATACCTTCTTTTTCAGAAACAGCCTGGAAAGCTTGATTTAATTCTGCCTTCTGTTTTTCAAAGCTTTGAATTAACTGGAGCTGTTTTTTGCTCAATTTTACACGTTTTTCTGTCATTTTATTGTTTGTTAAATTAAAGCCAAAGATAGAAAACTATATGTTAATCTCCAAATTTATTATTCAATAATTAGTGTTGTTAGTGTACCCCCTGAGTTGTCAATCTTTGATGCTGCTACATTACCCCCTATAAACTTTACTACTCCTTTTTCTCTAAGTAAGGCTAGTTTTAAGCTACCCCCTGTGAATCTTTCATCAAAATAGCAGTATTCAAATGTCATATTAACTTTTTGTGCTGTTGTAGTTTTAGTGGTTTCTATCAACCGTCCACTAGTAAATACGCCTACAGCAATAAACCTGCTTCTCAAAAACCTAACATTACAATCCTCAGCCACATTGTTTAGATAAAACCCCTCTGGCCTTAACCCGTTGATTACACCCGAACTATGTGGCCTTATGTAAAACGTGCAATTTTCAAATAAAGGATCACTCATACGGTTCATACGCCTTAACTCACCGCCATCAATAAAGAAAATACAGTCCTTTAAATGTCCGCCAACTTGGTATAGGTAGGCATAATCAGACGTTCTAAGATTGTCCGCTAACAGGTAAAGAGATTGGCCCTTGCTGGCAAAGTCAAAGCGCCTGAGCGATACATTCAACATGGTGAACTTTGCGGGCATAAATTCTTTTGTCGCGGGGGCATTAAGCCAGCTATCATTGCTTTCGGCTTCAATTTTATCCAGTGTCAGGTTGTAGAAGTTTGCATTTTCAACAAGGCCACTAAACCCAATATCTGCCCGTTGCTGGTTGATGTTGTTAAATGACTGGATGTTATTAAAGTTCAGCTCTTCAATGTGTGGCCTGAAATAGCCTCGACCAATCCAGATAGCGTCACTAAATCCACGGTTCAAAATCCGTATATCTCGAAACTCCACGAACTTGAAACCTATGTACAGCTTCTTGGTTGCCCCGTTGTGCGTTACATTGTAGTAACGTCCGGCCAAGCCAATCATGCTGCTATGCTCGTATTGTGATTTATTGGCTGGAATTGTCTGAAAACCCATGTTGCAATCAATGGTAAGGTTTTCAAGAATAATTGAACCGCGTAACAGGATGCCCACTGATTCACCGTTATACGTTACCCATGTGGCCGCGTTTATTTCCTCAGTAGTTGGGTTATCTGGAGAAAAGTATATTCCATAGTTGTTATCCGTTGGTGTAATCGTATAATCTGGCCGCTTGATGACTGACGTGTATTTGTTCAGTCCAATGATATGCACATCGGTGATCTTCTCTTGCCTACCTGCTGTGGTAGTAGTTAAGTTTACCCCTTCAATGTAGGTGGGGTATTCGGTGTGGATGCGGTCGTTGATAAGCGTGTCTTGTAATTCAAGCTCAAAAGCACTGCAAGAAAGGGTGATTAAAAAAAGTAAGAAAGTTTTCATGATTTATTATTTAAGATCCTACAGGCATATACTCAAGTTTTGATAAATGCCAAGTTATATTATTGTTTGTCGCACCAGTTACACGAACTCTTGCTGTTGCTGCTGTTACATCAAAGGTTGCATCCCATCCAGCTTGGTCTTCATGACTGCTTACTACCGTAGTTGCTCCTATTTGTGTTGCTGTTCCGGCTACATTTTTAAACGTGGCTATTATATTATATGACGCACCATCTTCTGCTGTTCCTGCACTTCCGCCTGTTCTTCTAGCCGTTACAAATGCGTTAAGCATTACTGTTGTTGAAGATGGTATGGTGATAGTGTGTAAAGTTGTAACCGTGGCATCTGTTGTGGCTGCTCTATTCTGGTATACTATTACACTTGGATCGTCATTAGTAGCTGTAGATGCTATTTTATGAGCAGCATCACCTAATGTAGATTGCAAAACATCTACCGTAGCTGCTGGTGTAAAATCATCACCTATAGCCAGCTTATTGCCCCTCAAACGCATTCTGGTTGTTAGCGTTCCTGTTCCAGAATTATTAAATGTAGCCCAATCAAAACCAGTAGTAATTAAAGGGGTTACCGTGTTTTCAAAAACCACAAATCTGTAGTTTCCGCCAACAAGAGTAGAGCCACCGTTACCCGGCTTCATATTAAATTCTTCCACTAAAGCTGTACTTGCCGTAGTGTTTGAGTTAGGAACAATATTCCAGATATTTCCTATTATGTTTCCTCCAAGTCCACCATCAATTCTATTTGTAAAATAACCTCTACTGTTAGTTACGCCAGCACTAGAAGTTTGACCATTAAGAATGGACTGTGCTCCATCTGCTTGTATACTTGCAAATGAACCTGTGTTGCTTACTCTTAAGCCAATTTCGGCAGTAGCTGTTATTGTTAATGGTCTAACGCCAGATGCTCCTGTAATTGTAGTTGCTCCATTTTCAAGCAATAAAAACCTGTTGGTTGGTGTATTGTCGTCAAATCTTACAAGCTCTCCTGTTCCTGATACGTTATTACCTACTACTCTAAATTTGGCCGTTCCAGAATTTCCACCTATAACAAATGTTCCTGTTCCTGTAAAGTATTTAGCAAAATTTCCTGATATAGTATTGTCTGCTGTTATTGTACCACCAGAAGCAAGTAACCAAGCGCCTGTAGAAACACCTGTACCCCCATTAGCTACTGGTAATATACCAGTAACACCATTAGTCAAATCAATTTGTGACCATGCGGGGTTATTGCTTGATCCGGTATTACTTAAATAACGAGTAGCATTAGTGTCTTTTGCTAAAATAGAGTAAGTATCTAAAGCAGAGCCATAAGGAATTCCTCCCTGAGACACCGTATTTAAGTTTAGGCCACCTCTACTTATGGCTAATTGTCCTGACCAACCTAATGTTAAAGATGTAGCAGCTAACAAAGAGGTTGATGGAGTTCCCCCTAATGTAAGTGTAACATTAGAATCATCTACTTTTGTTAAAGCTGCTCCATTAGTAGAACCTAGTAAGGCTATTGTTCCTGAAAAATCTGGAACTGTTAACGTTCTTGTAGTTGCAGTGGCAATCCCATTTAATTGAAAAGCAAGGATTTTACTATTATCTACATTATCTAATAATGTAAACGAATTATCTAAGAAGGAATGAGTACCTGTCCAAGCCTTATTTATATTTGTGTCTACTGTAAATACAGTACCAGTAGAAGACACTGTTATATCTCCATAATCACCGTCAGCTACTACAGAAGATACTGTAGCCCACTTAACTCCTGTGGTTTCTGCACTATCAGCAACTAAGGCTTGTCCATTTGTTCCTACAGCTAATTTAGCTAATGTAGAAGATCCTGATGCTACAAGTATATTACCTTTAGTATAAGAAGAGTTGCCTGTTCCCCCAAAGGGTTCATCTAGTGTTCCAGATGATAAAGTAAAAGTTCCAGAAGTTGTTATTGGACCTCCTGTGAATACTAAACCAGAAGTAGCACCATCTATATCAATAGATGTTACAGTTCCTGTACCTGTTACAGATTGCCATTGAGGATACCCACCAACTAAAGTAAGAACATAACCATTTGTTGCAGCCGCTAATTGTGAGGCGGTTCCAGAAGGATTCCCATAAAATATAGCTCCAGGGCTTAATGATGTAGGTAGTTTAGTGTTTATTTGTGCCTGAGCTGGACTTGTTAAGTCAGATATATAACTTAAAATTGTTGGTGTTATACCGTTTGTATCCGCCCCTAGTAAAACATTAATATCATCTACAGAAGCTGTAACATCAGTTATATCAGTAAGTACTAAATCATACCAAGACGTATTATAATCTGTTCCGTCTGTTTTAAGTAAAGCTTGTCTTGTTGTACCACCACTAGGGATGCCTTGAGAGGCTGGATCAGCTAAGGTCCAAACACCATTACCGTCATCCCACATGATAGCAAACATATCCTCAGAAGCTGAAGGAGCTGTTACTAAAGCATCAGCATCATTCCCCGCTATTTTACCATCTAATTGAGCTTGTATATCTCCAGTAGTATTGGATAAGTAGTTTATCTGTGTATTAGTGGTAGTTAGGGAAAGTAGCTGTCCATTACCATCAGCACCAACTGCTCTTAAAGCAGTTAAAGCAGCATTTTCAGAAAGCTGACCTGAAGCATTATTTGCTAAGATTCTATATGTAGTTCCAGTAGCTATTTTAGTTCTTCCTATTGCGGCTGAATTGGATATGTCAGCATTTACAATAGAAGAGGCTAAGTTTAATTTAGAATAGGCTATTGCAGCAGAGGCTGAAACTTTAGCATTAGTAACAATACTATTGGCTAGTGTAGTTACTCCAGTATTGTTAATTGTAATTGCTCCACTTAAATCTACAGCAGTAGCTACATTGGAAGAATTCCCAACTAACACTTTAGCAGAAGCTAGTGTATTAGAAAGATAAGCTGTTAAATCTATTGGAGAAATTTGACCAACTTCTTTAGAAGTAGAATCTATAGTTAATACAGGATCACCTGTACCTGAGCCAACAGTACCTTTTAGTTCTAAACCCCCACGAAATACTACTTTCTTAGCCATTAAATTAAATATCTTTTACCTCTAACTAACCAAGTTCCTATTGTAACATTTGCTATAAATTGTACATCAGAACCTACTATTTGTATTTCAAATTCTATTCCATCAGTTGATGCTACTAAATCTGCTGTGGCTATTTCACCACTAGTATCAGAAGCAGAACCATCTGTAGACCAGGTTCCAATGACTGTTCCTGCTCTCTGTGCTCCAGCATCTTCAATAACAACAAAATCCCATCTTGCCATGTTACCATCAGCAAAGGGGAATGAATCTACTATTGTAGGGGTGGATATAACATCTTCTTCAAAATCTGTTCCACCACCAGTTGCTCCTGTAGCTCCTTGTGGACCAGTATTTCCTTGTGGGCCTTGAATACCATATAATATTGCAGGAGCTGCTTGAAATTGTAATGGAGAAGCTGTTGGAAAACTATTGATTTCACATAAATCAATTAGTTCTTCTAAAATGAAAGTAACATTAGTAATATCATTGGCATCCTGTAAGCGAGTGTGGAAGTTTAATTCTTCCAAGTAGCCCAATATTCTATCAGCTTTTCTCCACTTACTTTCTAGTGCTTTTCCTAGTTTCTTTTTGTCAACAAGAGTCTCAATAAGATTTATGTAGTAAATCTCAGACTGGTATACAATAGTATCGTATCTTGTATCTAACATTGTTATTCATCTAAGCAGCCACAATCATCACAATATTTTTCTAAAAGCCTTGCAGCTTTCTCACCATCAGTATATCTACCAGTAGTTTCATACATGGCAAGAGAGGTATATAAGTTTCTTATTTTAGTGTAGTATTTACCCAATCTAGTATCACAACCACAATCATCATTAGGACATTGTTGTTTAGCAAACTGTATTCCTGATTTAAGCCTACAAACAGAACCATAAATATCCAGTACTTTTTGTACTACTAGGTAAGATAAATTACCTGATTCTTCTGCTGTTCCTACATCAGCTATTTTAGTTGTAGGATCTTCTAAAGCTGTCCAGTAGTTCACGTCTGTAACTAAGTTTCCAGCAGAAGGAGTCGCATTAGTGTATTCATAAAATCCTTCTTCATCAGTACTCCAAACTACATCATATTGATTGTAGGTTGTGCCTACTAACCAGTTATCCGCAAAGATGAAGTAGTATTTGTAATGACCATCACCAGTAGTATCTGGGTTAGCTGTCGTAAAGGTAGTAGCAGTTTCTGGATCAAATGCTGTAACTGTAACAGCAGTTTCTACAAGTAGAGCATCTACTTTATAAGCTGTAAGATATACAGCTCCTTCATTCCTATCAGGGTTTGAACCACCATAAACGGAATCATCTTCCCAAGAACTTGTAGACAAGTCCTCTGCGTATGCTGTTCTTGTTAGTGCAAGTGTCATTGGCTTTTATTTAAAAATAAAGCCTTGCAGCTTGTTTATCGCTACAAGGCTCATTTATTAAGTTAGATTAATTAAAGACCAAATACAGTTTTCAGTTCAGCTTCTGGAGTTGTACCAGTATTAGGAATTGCAATTGCAATCTTTTCAAACTGAACTTGACGACCTTGTGTAGGAACTGCTGATGGTTGGATTGATGGTGCTATTTCAAGTAGCAACAAATCATAAAGTAGAGTTGAACCTGCGAACTTAGTAGGTTGACCGTAATCACTTGCAAAAGCAGCATTTACAGTTGAACCAACACCATCCCAGATAGCAGCTTGACGATTTTCCCACTCAGAGATTTTATCGTAGCTACCAGTTCCAAGTTTCCATGCAGTGCTATAAGTTACTGGAGACAAGTATAAGTTGTCAACACCAACTACTTTGAAGTGACTTTCATCAAACAAAGAAGTAAGGCGAACACCGAGTTTAGTTGTACCTGAAGTATAAGCTACAGCATTACCAAATACAGTAGTTTCTGCTGAAACATCAATTGTTTCAGATGCTCCCTGGTAAGGACGATCAATTATCAAAGAAGTACCAGATGTTACACCAGTTGCTACTTTGTAGATTGCTCCACGGATTGTTAAGAATGCACCAGCAGCTACAGTTACGTTACCAGAGTAGGTAACTACAGTTGAACCGTTTACTAATGTAGGGTCAATAGTAGAAGACAAGTAGGTTGGTGATCCATTAGAGGTAATCTCTGCTTTTACAAAACGATCAGGTTGAGTACGTTCGTAGTCATAATCACCATTCAAATCAGATACGATACTTGCTAAAGTAGTATATTCATCTTGAGTAGCACTTGTAATAGTTGCATAACCTTCTTGTACAGGGAAAGGCATGTTGCCAGGTGAAGTATCTCGTACTGAAATACCTGCTGTCAAAGCATTAGTTACTGAAGCTCCTGTAAAGTCAAAAGACAAATCATCAGATCCTGTATTGGCATAACCAATATAGCTAATCTGGCGTACAGGTGCTACATAATCAATGTAGATTGAACGAACAATTTCACTAAATTTAACAAGTGGAGTAGCATTAACATAGCCATCCCGCATTTGTACAACCTTGAAAACATCACCAGCAGTCAAGGCTCCTGTTTGCAGTGTACCATCTTCCAGGTAAACACCAATTTCACCAGAAGCAGCATTAGCCATGAACAGGCGAATAGAAGCATCAGTTGTATACTCAACTTGAGGAGATACAAATAGTTTGCTGTTTTCTCCCTGTAGATTTTTACTGTAATTTGACATATTATTTTAAGTTCTTTTTATTGTGTTCTTAGTTCTATATCCTGTACTGTTGCTGGATAGGCTTGATCTTTAGTATCCAACCTCATTAACTCAACAGCTAAATCCACTATTTTAGGGTGAATTGTATCTGCCAGCTCACAAGATTGATTCAAAAGTAAAGATATTGTTCTTGGCTTCCTAATGTAGTCATAGTAGAAGCGGGTTATTATAAAGCTTTCATCTCTATAAAGTGTAAAATAATCGAAGGTCTGATCGCAGGACACTTCTCTTTGTTTAGTTTTATAGAATACGTTCTCTTTTAAGGAGGAATAGAGTAGATTAGCTTCTTGTACTTTTACAGGAGCTAGAGTAACATTCCCATTAGTAATATTAGGAATTAAGGCTCTGTTGTACTTTGTGTAGTTGGTAGAAGACATCACTGCTGAAGAAGTTGTAACTCCTGTAGCAGTAATACTAAATGTTCCTTGGTTAGAATACGCTACAAAAATGAAGCTATTTTTAGAATAAGTATCTCTGTATCTTTCCCAATAACAACGTATTGTAGCATGACTATAAAGTGTTTCTAAAATACTGTTGATGTACACGTAAGCTGAGGAAGTACTTGTTACTCCAGTAGAAATAGGACTTGGAGCAGTGTATAATGTACCTGCTACAGTACTAGAAACAACCAGAGAGGGCCAATAAGAAGAACTTGCATTAGCTGCTGGGAAAGGAACTACACATTTCCATTCCTGGAGAGTTTGTGTAGCTAAAGTAGGAGCTTCTTCACAATTAATTGTATCGTTAATAGTTTCAACTCTACCATTGATCAACCAGTACAAATCTGGTGGTATAGTAGCATAAACAGAATCTAAATGTTCTTCGTATAAAGGATCAGAAGTAGAGGGTATAATAACCTCACTAATCTTATTCTTCTTTAGTAACGCTGTAACATGGGATAAGTTTACTTCAGCATCCTGAAACCTTTTATTTACACCTTGTTCAAGAAGGCGGTACATAGCCTTATTCAAGTACATATCAACTTCTTGAGGAAAGAACTTGTCCCTCTTATGGGAAGCAACTTCCATTGCTCGTTGATTAAAGGCTAGATGTAATTCTCTTACTGTACTCATAATATTTGTAGCGTCTTTTGGAATCGAACCAACCCTGATGGCTTATGAGGCCACAATGCAACCATTACACTTTAGCGCAATTTACCTTATTCTTTTGTTAAAGGTTTTGGAAGAATAATCTCCCTGCCTATAATTTGATTCTCAGAAACACTTGAATACTCTTTTCCAAAATCTACTAAAGGTTCTCGTCTTGCTCCATTCATTAAAAGCACCCGATCTCCTTTATGTAATCCTTGTGTACAGTTTGGTCCAGAAGAAACTACTGTAAAATAAGCTCCTTCAATATCTCCTATTTCATGTTCTTTATCGTTCTCGAACATGGGGGAGAATGTCTGCATTTTGTAGCCCCTTTCTGGTATAATAAGTCCACCAGAGGTTTTCTCTGGACGGACTTCTTTCAACCAAACATTGTGGAAAGTTGGTATAAAATCTTCAATTTTCATAGTTGTTGGTTAGAATTGACTTACTTTTATACAGCTTGTTTCTCAATATTTTCTACTTCTACAGTTTTAAAGGCTCCTTTACGGACTTTAGTTTCGTATTCTGCTTTCAACTTGTTGAGCATTCTAGTGTTCTTAGCATTCTTCAAGAACAGTACAGCATCTTTAACACTATCACCTAGTTTCTCTCCAGTTTCTTTAAGCAGGATGTTGCTACCAATACGTTCTAGTACTTGAGCACCTACCAGTTCCTGAATCAAGAATTTGAATTCCAGGTCTTTATCCTCACAAACATCAATAAACTTCTTGTAAAGTTCTTTTTGCTGGTATTCATTCATACCATTCTGACGTTGAGCATAAGACTTAAGCTTGATCTTCTTCTCATCAGGCTTCATATCGTAAACCTTTGTAGAACCCATTAGAGTCAATATTTGATTTACTTTCAGTTCGTTGTCTTTTTCTTTAAAGTAGAACTCAAGAGCTTTATCTTCAAGTTTGTTATTATCAATAGCTTCACCTGAAACCTTATCTGGGTCTACAATGTAGAATTTCTTTAAAGGATTACGTTTAGCTTCTATTTCATCCATTGCTACTTCTGAACTACCTACCAAGTGACGATAAGCCAGGTAATCCTTCATTACATGAGGCTTGTTTGTTTCACTTACAGCTTTGTCATTATTCTCTAGTCCAATATTTAGCTTTACACCTCCTTTAGGGATAGGGGTAGTAAATTCATGATACTTCTCTTCTACCTTCTTTCTAAAATCTCTATCAGAAGCTTCTAGTCCTAGATATTCCGGTAAAAGGAGTTTTTGTTCATCAAAAGTAAGACCTGTTGCTACTGCTTTATTAACGAAATAAGGACCAATAGCACGATAAGACTCTCCTAACCAGGATTGAACATCTGGATCAGCTTGCGCTTCTTCAATTAGTCCAAAAAACCGTTTTACTTCAATAAATTT
>Ga0075163_10010968_pt1 | contig 11817 bp, 8 predicted proteins | sample JI1023141ADNA_FD_71478 | JGI IMG/M metagenome (GOLD analysis project Ga0075163, IMG submission 71478) | Wastewater effluent complex algal communities from Wisconsin, to seasonally profile nutrient transformation and Carbon sequestration -... | ecosystem: Engineered > WWTP > Effluent > Algae... | reverse complement strand
CGAGTGCCGGATCGCGTTGTCGAGCAGGTTCGTGACCACCCGTTCGATCATGCCGATGTCGGCGCAGACGTCGGGCAGATGGGCCGCGAAGCGAGGCTCCAGGCGCTGGTCCCGCGCTGCGGCGGCCAGCGCGAGCTTCTGCATCACGTCCAGCGTGAGCTCGGCCAGCGAGAACCTCTCGACCTTGGCCCTGAGCGTGCCCAGTTCCAGCCGCGACAGCTCCAGCAGCTCCTGCACCAGCTGACTCACGCGCTGGCTCTGCGACAAGGCCGTGCGCAACAGGCGCTGCTGCTCGGTGGCATCGAGCTGGGGCGACTTCAGCAGCAGTGTTTCGAGGTAGCCGTGCATCGAGGCGAGCGGCGTGCGCAGGTCGTGCGACAGGTTGGCGATGAGCTCGCGCCGCTGCTGATCCTGATGGCTCAGCCGGTGCCACTGCGCCGCGTTCGTCTCGACCAGGCGAGAGAAGGCGGCGCGCAGGATGGCGATCTCGTCGTGCGTGCCCGCTGGCAATGGCCTGCCGGCAGGCCCGCGGTCCAGCAGACCCTTGGCGCCGGGGGCCTCGAGCGCTTCGACCTCACGGGTCAGGTCGCTCAGGGGGCGGGCCACGAGCGCGAAGGCCACCCAGCCGGCCATCAGGCCGAGCGGCGCCACGAGCCCCACCGACCACAGCGCGATCCCGATGGCGCTGTGGCGATGGGCCTGCGCCGACGCCATGTCGTAGGCGGCGCCTTGCAGGACCGCGTAGAGAAAGCCGGGCGAGCCAGTGCCGCGGGCGTACAGGGCCGCGCTGAATGCCTTGGTGCCTCTGACGCTGAGCGGGTCGTCACCCAGCACGAGGCGCTCGGCGCCGGCAATGAAGTCGTGAACCGGCGCGAGATCCACCACGCTGCGCTGCAGTGGCGCGGTGTCCGGGTATCGCATCTGGATGCGGCCGTCGGCGTCGAGCACGTACAGATCGACCCCTGGATTGGTGATGCGCACGCGGTCGACGACGATGGCCAGGCGAGCCGCATCCAGCCCTTGCGGACCCATCGCGCTCGCCTCGGCCGCGATGTGGGCAGCCAGGCGCCGCAGCAGGTGCTGCTCGACCTGTTGTGCGTGGCGGGTGCTCTGCACCATCTGCAACCACGCGGCTGCGCCGAAGCAGGCCAGCAGCAGCACGGCCAGCAACAGCGACAGCCGCTGCGACAGGGTCAGCGCACGGGCCCGTGAACGGACAGCGGAGGTGTACGGCAGGCTCCATCGAGCCCTCCGCTGCCCGGCAGGCATGGCCTCAGTTGGCCGCGAGACCGGCGGTGCCCGCGGGCATGCCACCGACACCACCCAGCGGTGCCAGGCTGCCGTCGGCGCCGATCGTGAACGACACGATCTGCAGCCCGCGCGAAGCGAACACGTGCAGTTGCTGGCCATCGGGCGTGACCGCCATGTCGATGGCCCCGGCGTTCGCGCCGGTCAGGCCGGCAGCGCCCTGCAGAAGCGTGATGGCGCCGGTGCGCGCGATCGAGAAGCTGCTGATGCTGCTGCTGCCGGCATTGGCAGAGTAGGCGAACCTGCCGTCCGGCGTGACGGCGATCCAGCAGGCGGCTGTCTGCGTGGTGGGCACGGCGCGGCTGACCAGCACCGGCGCCGTCGGCGCACGGTTGTCGAAGCGGTACGACGACACCGTACTGCCGTCGGCTGCACCGCCGGCTGCCTCGGAAACGACGATCTGGTTGCGCCTCGTGAAGGCGAAGCCGAATGGGGTGATGCCACCGGATTGCGTCACGACGCGATTGCCCAGCGTGCCATTCGGGAGCACGGCGTACGAGGTCAGCCGGTTGGTGTTTCGCTCGGTGACCAGCAGCACGTCGCCATCGTTGCTGAGGCTCACCTGGGCGGGCGCCGTGCCGCCCGATGCCGACAAGGGCCGGCTGCCGTCGGACACCGGGGCCAGCACGCCCTTGGCGTTGCGGAAGCCCGTCACGTTGCCTTCTCCCCCGGCGTTGAGCACGTACACGAGGCCGTCGCGTTCGGTCACGCTGGTGGGCGTCAGGCCGCCCGAGTCGACCACCGAGGTGAGGATCAGACCGGCGCCGCTGAAGGCGAAGGTCGACACCGTGTTCGAGGCTGCGTTGACGACGAACAGGTACGCACCGTTGCGGCTGAGGGTCACGGCGCCCTGCGACCCCAGGCCGCCGCCGGTGCCGGCCCCGTTGGTGGCGGCGCGGGTGACGAAGGTTGCCGGGCCGGTCTCGCTGTGCGCATAGACCAGCACTTCGTTGCCGGCGGGTGAGTTGGTGCTGGTGAAGATCTTGCCCTGGCGCAAGGTGTCGCGCTCGGCCATGGCGGGCGACGAGGTGGCGATGGCTGCGACCGCGAGTGCCGTCATGGCAAGAACCTGACGACGGGTTGAAGTGAAGGTCATGTCTGCTCCGAAACCGATGGGTTGGCGCGGAGCCGGGTGGTCCGCGCAGTGCTGCAAGTGGGCAGCGCCATGCGGTTGTCGGAGCGGCCGAGCCTGGCTTACGGCACGGATGAATCTTTGTTCCGATGCTGAATTTCTGTAATTGCGGTGACGGCGGCTCGACTATCTCCCGTTGCCGGTCGTTGTGGGCCAGGTCGGCGGCAATCACTCCAACCGGCCCCTGCAGGCAACGCCTGCATCAACAGGACATCCTCATGCTGAAGCAAACACTCATTGCCTTGATCGTCACGCTGGCCGCTGCTGGCGCCACCACGCCTGCCTTCGCCGAGACCGACGCCGACGCGTCGTTCAGCGGCATGGTGGCCATGCCCCGCATCGACAAGAACAAGGACGGCATGGTCTCGAAGAAGGAGTTCATGGACACCATGAGCAAGATCTGGGACATGAAGGCCAAGCAGATGAAGGCCAAGGACGACAAGTTCGACGCGGCGCAGATGCAGCAGATCCTGATGTACCTGCGCGCCGGCGGCTGAGCCCCCGAAGCGCGGACCCTGCCAGACCAACGAATCGACAGCGCCTTTGCCCGGACTGGACGGCGCGACATCCTTGACCATCGAACACCATGCACAAGATCGCCATCGTCGTCTACAGCACGCTGGAAGGGGCCGGCAAGTCGGCCATCTACCGAAGCATGATGTTCGCCCAGGAGCTTCATCGAGCCGGGGACGACGTGGTGCTGGTGTTCGATGGTGCGGGCAGCACCGCCGCGGCCGAGTTGTCGGCCCCCGGCCATGCGCTGCACCCGCTCTACCTCGACGTGCGGGACCGCATCCATGGGGTGTGCAGGTACTGCGCCAAGTCGTATGGCGTGCTGGAGGCGGTGTCGGCCGCGGGCCTGCGCTTGCTGGGGGATGACCGCGGCCATGCCAGCCTGCGCGCGCTGCTGGAAGAAGGGCGGCAGATCATCACGGTCTGACCACGACCTGCGGCGACCGTCGGGCCTTCGTCTGGCGCAGACCGCATCGCCTCGTGGTGTCGGATCGGGAGAAGCCTTGCGCAAACCGGAGCCCCGCACCGCCCTGTCGGCCGACGCGCCCGACGGGCTGTTTGCGCTGGCCATCGACGAGGCCCGGTTGGCCGAACTGACAGCGCTTCACGCGGCGGCGGTGGAGCCGCGCCCTGTGTTCCGGGTGGCATTGGCCTGGCACCTCCGGCAACGCGAGACACGTCGCTCGGTGGCGCTGCTGGACGAGGTCCAGACTGCGCTGGAAACCGCTTCGCCGCAGTGGTTGCAGCGTGCGGACCTTGTGCGCGCCGAAGCTGCGTGGCTCTCGGCCGATCTCGATGCGGCACGAGCCTTGTTGACGCCTCTGCTGGAGCCTGTGGCCGGCGGTGCCATCGGGTGTGATGCCTGTTCGTTGATGGCCTGCGTCGCCCACGACCGAGGCGACTTGCCGGCGTCGATGGCCTGGATCGAGCAGGCCCGGTCCCGGGCCCGTCACGGTGGCGACGCGCAGCGGCTGGCGGTCGCCGAAGGCATGCAGGCCTTCTGGACCGTGACGGCCGATCCAGCCCAGGCGCAGGCGCGCTGGGGCGACCTCATGGCGAAACGTTCGGCAGACCCGGACCCGCTGGTGGCCCTGTGGTCTGCGCTGTTCCGCGGCCTGCTGCACGGCCGGCGCAGCGAGTTCGTGGAAGCCATCGCGCAGTTCGCCACCGCCGCCGAACTCGCCAGCAGCGTCGGTCATCTCCGGCGTGCCATTGCGGCCTGCGCCAACGTCAGTGCCGGCTACACCAACCTGAACGACCATTCGACGGCACTCCACTGGTCGCACCGGGCCCTCGACCTGGCCCGCCTCAACGAATGGCCCCTCAGCGTCGGCATGTGCCTGTCGGAGCTCACGCTGTCGTTCAGGCGGCTGAACCGCATGACCGAGGCTCGACAGGCCGTCGATGAAGCCTTGGCGGTGCTGCGCCCGTTGAAAGGCTCGGGCACCCTGATGGCGGTCATGCTCCACGCGGCCAACCAGACGCTGGCCGAGGGTGATGTTGCGAGGGCCCTGGCCGAGTTCGAGGCGATCTGCCGGCAGGGATCACCGGCAGAGCCACCGGTGCTGGGCGGCGCCCACCTGGGCCGCGCCAAGGCACTGCTCCAGATGGGGCGGACGGCGGCCGCGGCGGAAGCGGCGCAACTCGCCGTCACGCATGCCCGGGCGAGCCACTACAAGGGCAGCCAGTTTCTGGCGCTCGCGCAGCTGGGGGAGGTACAGGCCCGGCGGGATGAGCCACCACCACCGGGGCACACCAGTGCTGCGCTGACCACCTTCGATCAGGCGCTGGAACTGGCGGGCTCGATCAGCGGCTTCGCCGTGCCCCCTTCACTCTGGGACAGCATCGCCACGGAGAGGGCCCGCTGCGGGGACCTCGGCGGAGCCTATGGAGCGGCCTGCCAGGCGAGGCAGGCCCGCGAGCGGTCCGACGGCGTTGCGGCGGCCAAGCGCGCCGCGGCCATGGCCGCCCGCCTCGAAACCGAGCGCGCCCGCAACGAGCGCGAGCGCCTGCGCGCGCAGGCCGAGCAGGCACGGAACCAGGCCGAATGGCTGCAGGCCACGCACGGCATGCTCGAACAGCTGGGGCGCATCGGGCAGGAGATCACCTCGCAACTCGACATCGATCGGGTGTTCGGCGGCATCTACCAGCACCTGCAGGCACTGCTCGAGGCCCCGCACTTGTCCATCTGGTTGACCGACCCGGACACCAGGTCGCTTCACCGGGTGTTCGGCATGCAAGGTGATCGACGCCTCCACCGGCGCAGTGTGTCGATCGACGCACCCGCATCGGACGTGGCGCGTTGCCTGCGGGACGGCGCCGAGGTCGTGCGGGAAGCAGCGGACGACCCGAGCGAAGTGCATGTTGCCCCGGGAACCGCACGCCCGCTCACTTCGCTTTGCGGGCCCTTGCGAGTGCGCGACCGTGTACTCGGCGTGATCAGCATTCGATCGACCACCGCCATGGCCTACGGCGAGCGCGAGCGGTTGATCTTCGGAGCGCTGTGTGCGTTCGGAGCCATCGCGCTGGACAACGCCGCTGTCTATCGGCAGATCGACGCCGCCCGGGTTCACCTGCTGCAGGCCGGCGCCCGCGAGCGAGAAGCTCGAGAACAGGCCCTGCTGGCCACGCGACTGAAGAGCGAGTTTCTGGCCGGGGTCTCGCACGCGCTGCGCCGACCGGTGGAGCAGCTGCGCGAGAGCCTGGCGAGCGTTCAGGTCGATGGCCCCGGGCCGTCTTCTGAAATCGATCGCCAGCGGCTGCAGTTGGCATTGATCCGCAGCAGCGACGTCAACCGGCTGGCTCGTGACCTGCTGGACCTGGCGAGGCTCGAGTCAGGATCCGTGTTGCCTGTGCTCGAGTCGTTCTCGATGCGCGAACTCTGCCACGACGTGCTGCAGAAGCGGGCCCAGCTCGCGGTGGAGCGCGGCTCGCAAGTCGCGGCACGCTTTTCGCCCGGCCATCATCTCGTCGTGGCCGACATCGGCATGATCGAGAAGGTCCTGACCACCCTGATCGATGTGGCGATCCGACATGGCGAGGTGGGTCACGAGATCGTGTTGCGGCTGCAGCCGGAGCGCGGCAGGCTGCTGGTGAGTCTCGCCTACCGCGGAATCCCACCCGAAGGGCTGCCGGTCCGCGAGACAGGGGGTGCCCCGGACGACGGGGTCCCATGGGGCCTGTCGATGGCCCGGCAGATGCTGCGCCTGCACCATGGCGACCTGCACTTTCGTTTCGACCCGACGGCGGGCTCGCGGTTCGCCTTCGAGCTGCCAGGCGAGACATGACCCCGGATCGGGACCCGTCGGGGCACCTCTGGCCGGCCTTCGCGATCGGCGACGAGGCGGTGGCAGAGCTCGGGACGGAAGAACCACCGGCGGCAGGTGGCAGCTGTGCGACCGGCCTGGTGCATCGAATCGAGCTGGCGTGGCACCTTCGACAGCGCGACACCGAGCGCGCGCTGGTGATGGCCGACTCGATCGAGTTCTCCGAAGTCGCCGTGCTTGCCCAGCGCGCCGACCTCCGCGCGCGACTCGAACTCGTCAGAGCCGAGGCCGACTGGTTGTCTGCCCGCCTCGAGCAGGCCCGTCGCCGCGCGTTGCATGTCATCGATCTCTGTCGTGAGTCCGATGACCCGATCGGGCACTGTGATGCCCGGATCCTGCTTGCCTGCATCGCTTTCGACGTCGGGCAGTTCGACCAGGCGCGCGACCACCTCTGCGAGGCCGAGGCATGGGCCCGACAGGCGGCAGACCCGCGCCGCGTCGACCAGGCCAGGGTGGTCTCCTTCTTCTACCTCACGGTGGGTGACCTCGGCGAGGCGGAGCGTCACGGCGTGCCGTTGGCAACGCGTCTGCTCGACCCCGGCGACACCATGGCGTCGATGTGGGCCCACGAGTTCTTCGGCCAGTTGCACAGTCGTCGAGGCCGTCACTCCGAGGCCGTTGCGTCGTTCTCCCGCGCACACCACATCGCGCTGCGGCTGGGCCAGCTGCGCCGGGCCGTCAGTGCTGCGGCCAACGTGGCCGCCAACTGGATCAACCTCAACGAAGCCGAAGCCTCGCTCGAGTGGGTCGAGCGCGGCTTGAGCCTGATGCCGGCCCTGGGGTGGCCCGGGAGCCGGGGCGTCTGTCTGATGATGCTCGGCAAGACGCAACACATGCTGGGTCGAGTGGCGCTTGCGCGCCAGACCCTGGAAGAGGCCATCGCCGTGCTCACTCCGCTGCCGGCGTCGATCACGCTGGCGGGGGCAAAGGCCTGCTTGTGTGAAGTGGTCCTGGAGGCCGGTGACGGCCGCTACGCCGCCGAGATGGCGGACCAGGTCCTGGCCGTTGCCCGGACCATTGGCAGGGCCGACCTGGAGAGCGACAGCTACCGCCTTCAGTCGCTGGCCTTGAGCAGCCTGGGCCGCCGCGACGAGGCTGCTGCGGCGGGTCGGCAGGCCCTGGAGGTGGCCGAGCGCCTCGGGTCTGCACAGCGCGCCTTCTACGCGCTCCTCGCACTGGCGCAAGTGCATGCCGCCGAGTCGCCGCCCGGCCAGCCGGCTCGGGCGAGTCTGCCCCACCTTCAGAGGGCCGTCGCCCTCGCTGCCGGCATCGAGGGCTTCATCGTGCCCCCGGAGTCGCTCGATGCCGCCGCGCGAGAGCATGCGCTGCGGGGTGAGTTCGCCGAGGCGTTCGAATTGGTGCAGCGGGCCAATGCGTTGCGTGACGTGGCGCAGGCCAAGGCCGCCGATCAACGGGCCGTCGTGCTCGAGGTGCACCTCGAAACCGCCCGGATCCGCGCCGAAGCCCAGGCGCTGCGGGACCGGACCGATTTCGAAGCCCGGCGCGCCCGGCAACTGGCCGCCGCCAACGATGTGCTTCAGCGCCTGGGCGCCATCGGCAGCGACATCACGTCGCTGCTCGACATCGATGCCATCTTCGGCCGGGTCTATCGCCACCTGGACCTTCCGCTCGACCTGCAGCATCTGTCCATCTGGCTGCTCGATGGCGACGTGGCGACCTTGCGGCTGCGCTTCGGCGTCGAGAATGAAGGCCCGCTGCCGCCAGCGAGCGTGGCGCTCGATGACGGCGGCTCAGGGGTGGCGCGTTGTCTGCGCGAGGGGCGAGAGCTCCAGGACGAGCCCCTCGTCGACAGCCCCGACCCTCGCGCGCAGACTGCCGCGCCGCGCACGCGGTCGGCGCTTTACGGCCCCCTGCGAGTCCGCGACCGTGTCATCGGCGTGCTGTCGGTGCAGTCGGTCCGTTCTCGCGCCTATGGCGAGCGCGAACGCCTGTTGTTCCGCAACGTGTGCGCCTGGACGGCGATTGCCATCGACAACGCCGAGGCTTGCAGCCAGCTGGACCGCACCCGCGAGCAGTTGCAGATCGCCCTGGATGCCGAACGCCGCGCTCGCGAACAGGTGGAACTGGCGACTCAACTCAAGGGCGAGTTCATGGCCAACATCTCGCACGACCTGCGAACGCCGCTGGCGTCGCTGCATGGGTACCTGGAAACGCTTCTGTTGAAACCAGGCCTCGTGATCGATGCCGACCGCGAGCGCTACCTGGCGGCCGCCTCGGCGCTGAGTGCCAAGGTTCAACGCATGGTCCACGAACTGACCGAGCTGGCCCAGCTGGAGTCCGGGGCGGTCCGGCCGGACCTGCAGCCGATCGACCTGCCCGCACTGGCGCGCGAGGTGCTGGTCAAGCTGGAGCTGGACGCCGCTCGGCGGGAGCATCGGCTGTCCCTGCGCTGCGACCCCGGCCTGCCGCGGGTGCTCGGCGACATCGGAATGATCGAGCGTGTGCTGACGAACCTGCTGGACAACGCCATCGCCTACACGCCCGCGGGCAGCGCCATCGTCGTCGAAGTGCGTGCCGTGCCGCGCGGTGTCGGCGTGACCGTCGTCGACAACGGGCCCGGCATTCCCGCCGAACTGCGCCACGCGCTCTTCACGCGGCCGTCGCAGGTCGCGCAGGCGCATCGACCTGGCGGCGGCGGCCTGGGACTGCTGATCGTCCAGCGCCTGCTGCAGCAGCATGGCGTGGAGATTGCCCTTGTCGACCGGCCCGGGGCGGGCGCGGTCTTCGAGTTCGAGCTGCTGGGCTGGGATGGCCCGTGAAGGGCTGACCTCTGATCGTGTCCGCGGTCGGGGCGGGCGGCTCGGGCGTCCGAGGTCACTCGTCGATGCCCGCGACCCAGTCGCGCCTCAGCCCACGAATCGCCCGCGCTGTTGCATCGCCTGCACACGGGGCGACTCGATGTCGAGCCAGGTCAGGAAGTCGATGGTGCGGAACTCCCGGTCGATGGCCGGCGGGCCGCAGATGGCCGCACCGAGGGCCAGGTACGCCGACAGAAGGCGCGGGATGTCGGAGGGGGATTTGCCGTCGTCGCCCAGCGGGCAGGCCAGTGCACCTCGTGGCGTGGTGCGCCAATCCGAAGGTGCCAGGTGCGGTGCCAGTCGCCGATACACGGCAGCACCGACGTCCGGGTCCTGCGACGTGAGGGAGCTGCACCCCACCAGGTATCTCGCCCCCTGCAGGCGCGCATAGCCTGCGATCCCCTTCCACAACAGGTTCAGCACGGCGAAGTTGCGGTGACTCTGGTGGATGCAGGCCCGACCCAGCTCCAGGATCAACGGCCGGTGAGGCTCGAAGGGCGAGAAGTCGAACTCGCGTTCGCTGTAGTAGCCGAGGGCCGCGGCCGCGGAAGTGCCCGTCTGCATGCGATAGGTGCCCACGACGGTGCCCTGCGCCGCGTCCTCGACGATCAGATGGGCGCAGTGCTGGTCGAAAGGGTCGGAGTCGTGCCCGGTGTCGTAGGACTGCACCAGGCCTTCATCGAGTTCGATGTTGAAGACTTCGAAGCGCAGGACCTGGGCGGCACGAATGTCGTCTGCCGTGCTCGCGATGCGCGACGTGTACAGCGCCGGCGCTGCCGCAGCCGGTGCATGGGCGGTGTTGGCCGGGGACGGGCGATGCCTGAGCGACATGGGTGTACAGCCGGTGCACCGGCTGCCGAAGTGGCGGTCTACACCTGTGTCGTTCGGCGAGCCCCTGGCTTACACGCAGGCGGTCTGCCAGCGCGAGAAGTCGATCACTTCCTGTCCGGATCGGCCTTGTCCATGTCACGCATCGCCCGCCGCAGGAAGGCCATCTGCTCGTCGACGTTCCGGCAGGTCTCGCAAAGCACGAAGTGCAGTCGCAGGCGGGCCTGCTGTCTTGAGTCCATCTGCTGGTCCTGGCCATCGCTGATCAGGCGGGCCACTTCCTTGCAGTCGAGATCGAACCTCATCGTTGCCCCTGAAACCACCGGATGTCGAGACACTCGCGCAGCTGCATGCGGGCGCGGTACAGCATCACACCACAATTGTTGGGCGTGATGCCGAGTTCCTGGCAGATGTCGTCGACGTCACGCTCGAGCCATTCGCGCATCACGAAGATGCGCCCGATCTTGGGCGGAAGCCGTTCCACGCAGGCCTGCAGGGTCTCGAAGAACTGGCTCTGCTCCAGGGCGCGCTCCGGCTGCTGCCACGCGGCGGGCGGATCGCGCCAATGGCCATCGGACTGGAACAGGGCGTCCAGCGCATCGTCGAGGGATTCTTCGTCCAGGGGCTCGACATGGACTTCGCGGCCACGCGAACGCAGCACGTCGATGATCTTGAACTTCAGGATCCCCGTGGCGTAGGTGCGCAGCGAACTCCGACTTTCGAAGCTGGCGGGCTTCTCCAGGATGGCCAGCATCGTCTCGGAGACGACGTCTTCGGCCATGCTGTCGTTGCGCAGTTGCATGCGTGCGAACTTCATCAGGGGTGGGTGCAGTGCGGCGAGTTCTGACTCCAGGCTCATGGGGCACTTCTCGAGGGGAAGACCCTTGAAGTCGGACTCGGGCTGGTTTCCTTACAACCGATTCCCGATTTCGCAGGGGCTGATCGATGGCCAGCCTCAGGCCTCCTGGAGGATGGCCTCGGGCCCGGTCGAGCGGCCGATGGCGAAGGATTGATCGAACAGCTCGTCGCCCAGCCGCCCGCGCAGGCTGCGGGCGAGATGGTCCAGCTCCTTGGCGGCACGCGCCTGCTGGCGGATGCCCAGGCGATGGCGCAGCTCGGCGGCGGCACCGAGCAGGCGCGCGGCGCGTGTCGGCGCGCTGTGCTGGCACAGCTCGGCGAACAGCTCCAGCGAGTCGGCCTCGTCGTTGTGGCTGGCCGCGGCACGGCGCAGCGCGAGGCTCTCGCGGGCCAGCGCCAGCGCGCGCTCGTGCTGCTGCTGGTGGAACAGCGCGCGGGCCAGCCAGTCGAGCGCCGCGGCCAGCGTCGGCCGGTCGTCGAGCGGGCGCAACGCCTCGACGGCGGCCTCGATCACGGCCTGCGCGCCAGCGGGGTCGCCCTGCGCGATCAGGCAGGCGCCCCACTGGCAGCGCGCCACCGCCGCGCCGCGTGTTTCGGCGATGGCCTCGTGGCGTTCGATGGCGTCGCGGAAATGAGCCTGGCTCTGGTCGGCCCAGCCCAGGTCGTGGTCGATCACGCCGAGGTTGCCGAGCAGGCTGGCCTGTGCGCGCAGGTTGCCCGCGGCCTTGTAGATCTGCAGCGCCTGCAGCAGGTGCTCGCGGGCCTGCGCCGGGCGTGCCTGTTCGGTCGCCACCGCAGCGAGGTTGACCAGCGCGTGCGCCTGCGCGGCCGTCTGGCCGGCGGCGCGCGCCGAGGCCAGCGCCTGCTCGTAGTGGCGCAGTGCGCCGTCGTAGTCTTCGGCGCGGTAGGCCAGGTTGCCCAGGTGGCGCAGCAGCTCGCCGCGCAGCCCTTCGTCGTTCAGGTCGCCGGCAATGCCCAGGCCGCGCTCGAACCAGCGGCGCGCGAGGTCGCTGCGCGCCTGGCGCAGCGCCAG
>Ga0075163_10010967_pt1 | contig 11817 bp, 6 predicted proteins | sample JI1023141ADNA_FD_71478 | JGI IMG/M metagenome (GOLD analysis project Ga0075163, IMG submission 71478) | Wastewater effluent complex algal communities from Wisconsin, to seasonally profile nutrient transformation and Carbon sequestration -... | ecosystem: Engineered > WWTP > Effluent > Algae... | reverse complement strand
TAAGCTTTTTGGTATGAAGTGTCACCTTCTATAAAATCGGTATTGGTTTGTAATTTGTTTATCAACGAATCTCTAAAATTTGAAGATAAATTATCTGATTTTAGAAAATTTACATCTCTTTCCATTTCAGTGTTTAAAGGTTCTCTTCCTATCAAATCTATGTAAAGTTTGTTTACATAATTTTGTATTTGAATAGTTGAAATGTACTTATTTTGATAAGGTACATTGTCGGGAATAAGTATTACTTCCTTTTTACATGTGGAAAGCAAAACGGCAAGGACAAATATTATTATTATTCTCATCGGGGACATTATAGCCATAAATCTATATTAAAATACGGAGAAAATCAAGTTTAGTTCCAAAAAAAAACGCCCAAAGACTTTATTCTTTAGGCGTTTTGAATTTTTAGCAAGGATTTAATCTTACAATTCTTTTATTTTAATATCATCAACCTCCCAGTTACTACCAGAAGAACTTGTGCCTTTATAAACAAAAGCTATTCTTGTATTTGCCGTTTTGTATGAAGATAAAAGTACGTCGCCAGAATCTGTCCAAACAAAATTTCCTGCAGATGCTGTATAAGTTAAATTTACCCAAGTAGCAGCAGAAGGATTTCCTGATGTATAGTTAGTAGATACTTTAACTTCTAATGGATCTCCTGTATATTTATAAGCATTTCTAAAGTTTAAAATAGGTGTTGTAGAAGTAGTTAAATCTACAGCAGGAGAAATGAACCAAGCTTCTGTTGCTTGATTAGCGCCACCCACATAGTTTGAAATATTTCCATAATAATAAGAACCAAAAAATCCAACGTTCCAGTTTACGGTACCAGATGCTTGGAATGTAGCCCAGCCACCAGAAGTTAAACTGTTGTCATCAAAGTTTTTTGCTAAGTAGTTAGAACCTGTAGAACCACCACCATCGCATCTTGCTTCAGTAAAGTTTACATCTTTAGTATCTCTAATAAAAAGTTGAGCAGTAGATCCAAAAATATTGAATACTCCAGTAATTGAACCATTTCCTTCAGGAACAGTATCGCCAGCAAATTTTGCATAACCACTATTTCTTACTACAATTGTAGAGCTACAATCTGTTAAATCTAAGTTTACTGTAAGTTGTCCTATTGCATCTGCATATGTTATTCCATTTGCTCCGTTTTTGAACTCTACACCCATAATAGTAACTAATTTATTTACATAACTAGGACCTAAATCACTTAATGAAACAGTATCTGGTTTTGTAGTTTGAAAACAAGCACCTCTTAATATGTGTTGGTCTATTTCAGTATTCAAAATTCTATCTCCAGCAGCATTTCCTTGAATTTCATCATAAGTATCAATAAACAATCCGTTTAGTCTTACATAAACTGTTCTTCCTACAGGAAATAATGAATAGTAAGAAGTTCTATCAATATTAATAGCTATACCATTTGTTTCATCTTGTATAATTATTTGTTTGTAAAAGTTTCCAGATGCATCATCTGCAATTACTGTTCCCTCAATATATACGTCATCAGTTATGGCACCGTTGTATGTGTCAAAAACTTCTTGTATAGTTATTTTCTGACCTGTTGTTGGTTTTTCAATAACACAGCCTTGCTCTGGTCCGTCAAATTTATCTTTGACACAAGCATTCATTAAGATTAAAAAACTTGAAAACAAGATTATTTGTAAAATTTGCTTTTTCATATTATGTAAATTTAAGTACTTTTTTTTAATTATTAAAATCTATAACTCATACCAAGGTAAAAATTTAGACCTTGAGCATAGAAATATTCGTTTTGAAATTTAGTTAAATCTTTGTCTGTGAAGTCAAATCTTGAAGATTCATATCCTCCAGTTACAAACTTTGTATTATTTGTAAGGTTGCCTACATTCAAGTTGAAGTTTAAATAATGATATTTATCATTTTTGTCTTTCAATCTTAAACTTTTCCCTACCGAAGCGTCCATAACAAATTGACCTTTCATTCTTTCTTGGCTTAAAATATTTACCCAAAGTTCAGAATCTTTTGGTACATAATCTACTGCTTCATCTATTCTTCTTACCGGTGTTGGGTCTATGTATATTTTGTCGAAATAGCTAAAATCAACTCCAAAGAACCAATAGTTTTGTGTTCTATAATTTAAACCTACAGAATAAGCTGCTTGTGGTCCGTTTGCTAAGTGAAGACCTTTAAAATATACTTCTTTGTCTTCAAATAATGGTGTGTTGTTATTATCTTGTACCAAAGTTGCGTTTGGTCTAGAAGTATAAGTATGATCGCCCCAAGCTATTACAGGTGTTACTGTAAAACCTGTAAATACTTCAAAACTTGCTGCTGCTTCAACACCAAAATTTCTTGTATTTACTTCTGTCAAAGCTATAGTACCAAATGTTCTTTCCAAATCGAAATAAACACTTCTATTAGTAGTTTGGTTTTCTATTACAGCTGCATAAGCTTGCAATCTTACTTTTATTTTTGGTGATTTTAAAATGTATCCTATTTCTCCAGAATATTGTGTTTCACTTTTTAAGTTAGACACAAAATCGTTTCTAGTTCTTGGCGATAACATTATGTTTCTAATATATGGAGCAGCTGTTCCAAAGCTACCATTACCAAAAATATAGTTACGACCATTTATTTTATAAGTTAAACCACCTTTTATACCATAGTTAGTAAATTTTTGTATTTCAGAATCTCCTTCTGAATTATCAGGAAATAATCCATTTTTTACGTGTCCTGTTCTCCAAAGATTAGTAAAAGAAACTTCGTTAGCTAAAAAGAAATCTACTTTTTTAAATGCTATTGCAGTTTGTCCCCAAACGGCAGCTTTTCTAGTGTTATAAGTAAAATCATAACCGTATCTATCACCAACACTTAACAGTCTATTTGGTCTGTTCAAATCATTTTGAGCTACAGTAGCATTTCCAGGGAAATCTCTTTCAGCAAAATTGTTTAAATCTATAAAGTATTCTGCACCTAATAAATCTTTTATAACTTGAAAGTTTCTCGTTTTTTGATTTGCATAATTAAAACCTAAGTTAAAAGTTACTGCATCAGAAAATATTTTTTCATAAATTGAACTAAAATTCATTACTGTTGGGTCATATCTTCTTTCAGCAAGTACATATTTAGCAATGTTATAGTTTGCAGTATCATTTGTTCCATTTACATTATTTACTTGTACTGAACTTAAATAATTTGCTTCGTAAAGATTGTCCCAATTTATTTGTCTTAAGTCTTCATTGTTAGTTAATATTTCTCTAACGTTATTTGAAGTTTCAAGGCCGTTTGAAATCAATGCATAACTTGGCATATTTCTATAATAATCTGGTCTTGGGTCTGTAGCATCTTTCCAATCTAATGCTGTACTTCCGTTGATACCTTTTCTGTAAGCAATAGAAGTTTTAAGGCTTGAGTTATTTTTTAGCGTCCAGTCGTGCATTAAAATAGCTGTAGGTACGAATACTGTTCCAACTGCTGCGTTTCTTTTATAAACTTTACCATCTTTTTCCGTTTGCCAGCCCCAGTTTGGATTGTAGTAGTTAGAACCTGCTATGTCCATCATTTCTTGAGTAGCTGAAGATGCTTTTCCTCTTTTATTCATAGAAGCAAAAAGATTTAAAGATAATAAGTGGTTTTTACCAAATTTTTTATCTACACCTCCAAAAATAGAGTATGCTTCGTAAGTTGTGCCTTCTTGATTAAAACGTATTTTTTCAGAAATTTCGTCATTATTTGCAAATCTCCATGAACCTGAAAATGAAACAGCCCAACCACCTTTCATTACGCCAGAACTGTATGTTGCCATTGCTCTTTGCATGTATGATCTGTTAGAAAATGCATAAGAAAGTTTTAATTCTTTTCTTTGATTTGAAGCTCTTAAATCTATGTTTGACGCGCCAAGCAATCCTCCAAAAGCGAAATTGCTTTTTTCTAAACCATTTGCATTTGTTCTATTTCTTAAAACATCATTCAATCCTCCCCATTGTGTCCAAGCTGGTCTTCCTATGTCTAAATCATTCATTTCGATGTTGTTCATCAAAAGTTTTCCATCTGCATTATCCATTCCTCTTAGTCTAAACCTGTAAGAACTTAAGCTAAATGCAGCAGCATTATAAAATGGATCTCTTGAAGCTGAAAGTACTGAAGAAATATTATCAATATTGCCTCCGTCTGATGCTACTGATAACTCGTTTAAATCTATAGTTGGTACAAATAGAGCAGGAGAATCTAATGGTACTACATATTCATTTACAGGTTTTTCTGTTTTTAATATGTTTTCAGTATTTTTAGGTGTCTCAGTCGAAGGAACAGTGATAGTATTAGTAACTATCTTTTCTACATAAACTGTATCTCTTATATAAATCACTTCTGGTGCTGCTTTGGTAGTTGTGTTAGAAGTAGTTTGTTCTGTTACAGTGTTCACTTCTCCCATACGAACTCTCAAATACTTATAGTCCGAATCTAAATTTACTTTTTCTGTGTATGTTGTGTACCCAGTTCCATTAGCTTTTAATGTATAGTTACCATAAGGTAAGTTCCAAATTTGAAAGTTTCCTAGCGAATTACTTTTAACAGCCTCGAAGCCTTCAATGAAAACTTCTACATTAGAAAGTGGCTTTAAAGTTTTAGAATCTACTACAGTTCCAGAAATGGTACTATTCTGACCGAATGAAACAGCTGAAATAGCTATGAGTAATAATGTAAATAAATGTTTGATATACATACTTAATGTTTAAAAACGTTTCAATTATTATTGTCGTTATTTTAATAACGGACACAAAAGTATAACAATTAATTAATGAAATTTAACTTTTAGGCATAGTGTTTATAAAATGTGAAGAGTTTTAACAATTTTGTGTTCGTAAAACTAAAAATGCCCACATCTCTGTAGGCATTTCATAAATATTTTAATAAAATTAATTTTACATTAATTTTTCTATTTTCTCTGCTGCATTTTTCATTTGTAAAAATAACATTCCTAGTCTAGTGTCATTTGAAACTATTAAACCTAAAACAGCGAAATCACTAATACCTTTAAAAAGTACGTAACCATCTGTTCCTTTTATATATAGCTGCTCTAAAGTTCCTCTTTGAAGCTCAGAAGCAAATTTTTCTCCTAAAGACAAAATTGTTGCAGACATTGCAGCTATTCTATCTTCGTCTCTTCCAGATCTTAATTCTGATGCTATAGATAAACCATCGCTACTAACTATTACAGCACCTTCGGCATCTGTACCTCTAATAAGTTCATCAAGTGTTTCGTTTATTGGATTTGCCATAATTTTCGTTATTTATTTTTTTACGATTTTATTTCGATAATGTTACAAATATATAAAATAAAAAATGCCATTTCAAGAAAAATGGCATTTTTATTATTTAGTAAACTAAAAGATTTATTAGTCTTTCTTAGTAGTTATCTTGTTTTGTACTTTCCATGTATCTACCAATATCGCAGATGCCATAAAAATAGAAGAATATGTACCCACACCAATACCTATCAATAAGGCAAAAGAAAATCCTTTGATAGATTCACCTCCAAAAATGAATAGTATTATAACAACTAATAGAGTTGTCATTGACGTTATAGTAGTTCTACTTAAAGTTCCATTTATAGCATCGTTTACATTTTTCTTAAAATCTCTAGATGGATGCTCAATTAAGTATTCTCTTATTCTATCAAATACAATAACAGTATCGTTTATAGAATAACCAATTACGGTAAGAATAGCTGCAATGAATTTTTGCTCTATTTCTAATGAGAATGGCATAATGTTTTTGAAAATAGAAAAAATCGCTAACAATACCAATACATCGTGAATAACAGATACAATAGCACCTACACCATATTGCCATTTTCTAAATCTTACTAAAATGTAAAGGAATATAAAAATAGCACCTAAAGAACCTGCTTCTGCAGCACTTATTTTAATATCATCTGCTATACTAGTAGAAACTTTATTTGCTTGTATAATATTTGTTTCTCTAAATGTTTTAGAATCTGGAGCATTTACGAAAAAACTATTTAAGCTTGCTTGCAATTTATCTACTATAATACTATCTGTAGCCGCATTATCATTTTCTATTAAGTAAGAAGTTACAATTTGTGCTTTGTTATCAGTATCGTATTTTTTTACTGTTGCTTGTTCTCCAAATTCTTTATAAAATGCAGATTTTATTTCTTCTGTAGATACCGCTTGGTCAAATTCTACTACATAAGAACGTCCACCTTTAAAATCTACACCTAACTCAAAACCAGATGTAAAAAATGATACAATACCAGCTATAATTATTAATGAAGAAATAGTATAAGTAATTTTTCTTTTCCCTAAGAAGTCAAAATTTGTGTTGGTCATAAATTTATTTGACCAGCTTGTACCAAATTGCACTTCTTTATTTCTATCAGACAAACCATCAAAAATTAATCTAGATAAAAATACTGCCGAAATAAATGAAGCTACTATACCTATAATTAAAACAATAGCAAAACCTTTTACAGAACCTGCACCAAATATATATAATGCTGCACCAGCTATCAAAGTTGTTACGTTTGAATCTATAATGGCAGAATAAGAATGTTTAAAACCATCTGCTATTGCCATTTTTAATGCCTTACCAAGTCTTAATTCTTCTCTAATTCTTTCAAAAATAATTACGTTGGCATCGACTGCCATACCAATAGTAAGAACTATACCAGCCATACCTGGCAATGTTAATGATGCTCTAATAGAAGTTAAAGCTCCCATTATTAATACCATATTTACTAATAATGCTAAGTTTGCTATAAGACCAGCACCACTATAGTAAAGTACCATAAATAAAATTACTAAAAGTAAACCACCTGCTAAAGATAATAAGCCAGATGTTATTGCAGATTGTCCTAAAGATGCACCAATTAATGCTTCTTGAGGTATATTAATCTTTGCATCTAATTTACCAGATTTTAATATGTTTGCTAAATCGCTTGCTTCTGCTAGGTCGCTCATTCCAGTTATTTGTGAATTTCCACCTGTAATTTCTCCATTAGATCTTGGAGCAGAGAAAACTTTATTATCTAAAACTATAGCTATAGATTTTCCTGAATTTTTGTCGCCTGTCGGGTTACATTCTCTTGTTAAATCTGCCCATTTTTTTGCACCTAAGCTGTTCATACTCATTCCTACAATATCTTGACCTAACTGGTCTTTGCTATTGTAAGCATCTACTATTACATCACCATTTAAATATGCAGCGCCTGTTGCTTCAGCTTTTAACGCATATAGCATATATGTGTCAGTAATAGTTCCATCTTGGTCTGTAATAGGTTTTGCACTCCATACAAACTTCAAATCTTTTGGCAATAAAGATATTACTTCTTCCATTGCAAAATAAGAATCTATTTTAGCTCTATCTCTTCCTACTGCATAGCCAATAACTGGACCTTCGTTGAAAACATAGTTTCCATCTGTTCCTTGACGTATGTTTGGTGAGAAAATTTCGTATAGCGGATTTGCTTTCTTTACTGAAGTATCTGTACTTGCTTCTGTTGAAGCATTGCCTGTTAAATCTCCTAATTCGCCAAGGCTAGCTGTGGTATCTTTAGTAGTTAATGCTGTTGTAGAGTCATTTGAAGCTAAAGTAGAGTCTGAGGCTAAAGGAGATTCTACTGCTGCTACTTCTTCGTCTAAGCCTAATTTTGTTCTTAACGCATCATTTACTTGACCTAATGCACCTTCTATTTCTCTTAATTCATATACTTTGTAAAATTCTAACAAAGCAGATGTTTTAATTATTCCTCTTATTCTTTCAGAATCTTCAGCACCTGGCAATTCTATATAAATTCTACCTTTATCGTCAGGTGTAGTTACTAACGGATTAGAAACACCAAATTGATCTATACGTGTAGAAAGTACATTGTACGTTTCTGCCCATTTAGATTTTACTTCTTCTTTAATTGCTTTAATAACTTCTGCATTTGAATCTTTCCAGTCTATTTTACCTTTAAATTCTTCATAAGGTGCAAAAATAGCTGCTAAACTAGCGCCATTGCTTACTTGGTTGTAGTTTTTTTCAAATGCTTCTATATATCCCATTTGATTTTGAGATGCTTCTGCAGTTGTTAATTCAAGTGCTTTGTTAAAAGCTGCATCATCAGAATCGTGAGAAAGTTTTTTCAGAATGTCTGCATTGTCTATTTCTACTAAAAGAGAAATACCACCTTTTAAATCTAAACCTAATTTTAAAGCTTGCTTATTTATGTCATCATAAGTCAACTCTAAAGGTCCAAAATCTATTACTTTTTCACTTTTAATAGAGTCTAAGTAATAAAGTCTTTGTTGTTTTGCTACAATATTAGCTTCGCTTCCAGTATAAGCTGATGCTTTTTCAAGTGCGTATTCTGTAGCTGCATTTTTATAATGTCTATCTAGTAAAGTAAACCCTAGCTGGTAAATTGCGAATACTAATAATGATATTATTATAAATTTTATAAATCCTTTTGCTTGCATTATATATGTTATTTAAAAATTTTTGAAGCGCAAATATACCTTTATTTCAATTATTTTATAATCCTTTTTTTGATTTAATTAAAATATGTGTATTTGTACCCGTTTGTAATTGTATTTTTTTAATTTAATTTATCTATAACTCTATTGAAATTATTTAGTTTTTATTATGGTTTCGCTATATGTTTTATGCTCAAATTCTAATGTTAAAAAGTAGGTTCCTGCATCCCAATTATTTAGAAAATCTAACCTTCCAATATTTTCGTTTACCTTTACTTTTTTAATTTCTTTTCCTGAAGCATTATATATTGTAACACTATTAAGCTTTGACTTTTGATCTATGTTTATACTTAATTTATCTTTAAAAGGGTTTGGTAAAATTTGATATGGTTTTTTTTCTTCTATACTATTTATAGAAACTGGGATTTGACAATTGGTTTCTATATTTAAATCATAAACTAATCCTTCCAAAAGTTCTATGCCAGAAACTATTATAGTTTTACAATTTGGAAAAGAAAAACGAACATCATAAAAACCTTCATCGGCTACTCCAATTTTGTAATTTCCTCCAAAAATAGATTCTTTTATATAATTTGTACCAATAATTTCGACTCGCATATCTTTAATTGGTGTATTTGTAGAAGTATCTGTAATTATTCCTTCCAAGTATGCAGCGCGTTTATAGGTTGGCGAAAGTATAAACAAACCTTCTTCTCTGTCTGATGCTATAATATTGCCACTTGGTAAATATGGATAAACACCCCAACAGCCTTCAAAACCATCATCTGAAGACAATGGAGAAGTGTCAAAATATCCTACTTCTACTATGTTGTCTTTTTTTGTGGCATCTACAAGTGTTACGCCATCTCTATAGTATGAGGTAAAAAAGAAGTCTTTTCCTTTAAAATATGTATTGTGAGGAATTACATTATCGTCTGGGTGCGAACGATATTTGTCTAGTCTTTCTATGTTGTTTAAATTAGAAACATCATAGATATCTATATATGCACCTGCTTTTTCGTCGTTGGTTATTAAATAATTATCGTCATCAGAAAGCCAAACTTGATGCGTAAAGCCTCGAGAAGTTCTTTGGCGAGCTAAAATAATAGGTTGCTGTTTGTTAGAAACATCTACAACAGAAAAATTTCCTTCATATACTTCTGCTGTCCACATTATATTGTCACGTACAAATGCATCGTGTACATATTTATCGTCGTAAATACCAACCATAGGAGGTTTAAATTTATTGCTAAAATTTAAATCCAAAATTACAGCACCTCTGTTTCCTATATTACTACCTAATAAGTAAGCAAAACCAAATTCATCTATAAAAATATTGTGAGCCGTTTCATAACCAACTGTGTCGATTTTCCAATTTTGAAAATCGATAGAATTTGGTAAATCGCTTAAATCTATAATTAAAAGACCACCACCTTCTTCATTGGTTACATAAGCAAAATTTTGGTATGTTTTTATATCACGCCAAATACTGGTGTCGCCTTGTATAAAAAAAAGTGGAGTAGGAGCAGTTGGGTTGCTTATATCAACAATCGAAGTTCCTGTTGTACCGCCAACTAATGCATATTCGTTTCCATTATCATCTGTATAACCCCAAATATCATTTACTTTTTGGTTGTATTGCAGGTTTCCTAAAAAACTTAGATTTTTTTGTCCAAAAGTATTTAAACATATTGAAGAGAAAAGAAATAATATGAAAACTAGTTTTTGCATTAGTTTTCTAAATTTAGTTTAAATTCTTTAAACGATATTATATGTAGATGTGTATTTTCTATTCTATTGTTTTCAGAATTTTCTTCTTCTATGTCTATATTCAATGGTTTAAAATGATATGTATTTAACATTCCTTTATAAGTTTCTTTTTGAATGTTTTTATCTAGGCTTAAACCATATTTATCTAACAATAAAGGAAAAAATGAAAATAAATCATAACCTAAAAAAGCATTTAGTTCTGGTATTATTTTATATTTCTCTTTGTATTCTGTTATGAATTTTTGAGTTGATTCTTCTTCTGCATCAATCCATTCTGAGTCTGTATAATGAACGTTTAGTTTGTTAAAATATTCTAATCTTAAAGTGTTAGAATCTTTCCAATTGGGCATTCCAAAAACGGTTATATTGTATGTTTTTGCTATTGGGCTTAAATTTGTAAACATATTGTGTACAAATCCTTCATTGAAACTTGGTATAATTAAAATATTTCTTTTGTTTGCATCTAAATTTTCTGATAGTCTAAAAGATCTTCCATCGCTAGTTTTTGAACCCATATCTAGCAATTCGTATTTTATTTTTTTGTTGGCTGGCAAACTATCATTTATCGATTTAAACATAGCTTCTATTGATTTTCCATAAGATTTGCCTTTATCGTTGTTAGGTGCTAATATTTTTATACTACATAAACTTAAACTATCTCTAATATAATTTGCCATAGCTAAAAAATGTACATCTAATGATGGATTTGACATCATATACTTTGAGTAGTTGTTGCTTGCAGATTTTGAAGGTGAAAAAGGAGAAAGCATTAAAATATTTTCTTTTTTTGCAAATTCGGATACAGCACTTATGTTTTGCTTTTGAATTGGCCCAATTATTAAATCTGTGTTTTCTGAAGTTATGCTACTAAGAATAGTTTTTGTTTTTTCTAAAGACGATGAATTGTCATATATTTTAATTTTAAATTCAGATTTTAATTCTAAATTTTCTAATGCCATCATAGCGCCTTCTATAAACTGTAGAGATTGTCTTGATGCATAAGGTAAATTAAAATCTTCTAAATTGGTTTTGTAGTGTCTATTCCAGTTGCTTTTTACAGAGTCTGCCATTAAAGGCAAAATTATGGCAACATTATAAACACTTTTCAACTCTAAAATTGGTTCTATTTTTATAATAGAATCAGTTTTTGTAATGGTATCTGGTTTTATAGGTTTTGTTGAAATTATTCTTATTTCTGTAGTGTCAACCTCTAATGGTTTTTCTTCATCAAATATTAAATTTGTATTAATGTCTGTGTCGTCAAAAATAAGAACATCCTCAGTTTTTTTTAATTGTTTTTGAGCAGCACAAGAAGAAAATACTATAATAAATGAGAAGATTAATAAAAATTTATTTAAAAGTGTCATAGTTTATTTTTAAAGTTATACTACCAAAATTATTCCCATTCGATAGTAGCTGGTGGTTTGGAACTAATGTCGTAAACCACTCTATTTATTCCTTTTACGTTATTTATAATTTCGTTAGAAGTTTTTGCTAAAAATTCATAAGGAATGTGAACCCAATCTGCTGTCATTCCATCTCTTGAATGAACGGCACGCAAAGCTACAACGTTTTCATA
>Ga0075163_10010966_pt1 | contig 11818 bp, 10 predicted proteins | sample JI1023141ADNA_FD_71478 | JGI IMG/M metagenome (GOLD analysis project Ga0075163, IMG submission 71478) | Wastewater effluent complex algal communities from Wisconsin, to seasonally profile nutrient transformation and Carbon sequestration -... | ecosystem: Engineered > WWTP > Effluent > Algae... | reverse complement strand
GGCCCAAGAACCCCAGCGGCCAGGCGCAGCTCGTTCGCGTGCTTGATCTAATTTTGATCGAGCCACTCCAACTACCGATTATCCGCGGAGCTTCACTTGCGCTGCCGCTATCCGGCTTGAAGTCCTGGTCTGGCTGTTCCCTCGGCAGGGCGCTGCTGCGGACCGATTGCGAAGGGGATGGGCGACGGACTTTGGCGGGCTGGCGATCGGCGCTGCGGGCCTATTTGCCCTGGTGGCGCTGCTGAAAGCGGCGCGCCTTCATGCGGTTTCCGCACTGCCGCATGTCGCACCAGCGGCGGCTGCCGTTCTTGGAGGTATCGAGAAACAGCCACAGGCAGGCGTCCGAAGCGCAGAAGCGGACGCGCTCGCGCTCGGGCGTGACCAGCAGATCGACCGCAGCGCGCACGATGGCTGCGACGAAGGCATCGGGGGCGCTGGGCCCGGCCTGCCACTCCCAGGTCAGCTGCCCGCCCAGACGCAGCCGGGCCATGCGATCGTTGAGCACGGCGAGCGACCAGTCATCGGGTGTGTCGCCTCCTGCTACCGCGCCAAACAGGCGATGCAGCGCCTCGCGAAGCTCGATGGCCTCGGCCAGGACGCGCTGGGTCACCATGGGCTGGCTGCGCTCGTGGGTGCGAAACCGGCGGGCCTGGGCCGGGCTCAAGACCTGGGTCTGCTCTGCAAATGCCACGAGCCGGCCATAGCTGGTTAGGTGGTCGGTCGCGAGCGCCGGAGCATTGCGCTGACTCAGCGTGTTGGCAAAGTCGAGGGCAAGATGCCCGCCGCAGAGCTCGAACTGCGGGAATTCTTCGGATGCCGATGGGCTGGGGTCCAAAATAACCTCTAAACCCATTCATACCGGTTCAAGCGGCCTCAGGTCAAGAGCTGCACGGCGAACGTACCGGCCGTCAGCGCAAAGCCTCCCAGGATCACCGCAAAGAAGGCGGTCTCAAGCGTGCGCAGCGCATCGTGTCGCGACCGGGGTGCAAGGGGCGGCAGCACATATGCAGGCCCGGACTCCCGAGTCTTGTTTTTGGGGGTCTTTGTGGCCTCATTGCTCTTGGCGACGGGAAGGTGACGGCGAGAAAGAGTAAATCCGGTGTCAGTGTACATGACAGACCTCTCTTGCTGGCAGCTGTGCTGACTGCCGAAAAATGACTGGTGAAGACGCGGTGCTTCACCTCACTCGCTGCGAAAGGGGAGCAAGCGCTTCCCTTCACCAGCGACTCAGGCTCTGCGCTGCTCCCTGCGGCTGCATCTGCTTTGGCGAGGGAGCAGGTCTAACCTGCATGAGCGTCTTTACAAGTTAAACGTAACCCTGCGAGCTAACCTGTCAAACTTGTTTTGAAAGTTAACCGCGACGGTAAAACGCCAATTCCTACCCAACAAAAGTGCCTTCGGCGGCCATCAGGCGGCTATCTGGGAGAGCAAACACCCGAGACTCGGCGTTTGTTCGCGCAAATTCTTATTTCCGTTTTGCTGGTTGCGCTGCGTGTGGGAAAGAGGGGTCCGTGAGTGTGCAGGTGCGGATGGACAAGGGAGCCGTGATCGAGCGCTGATCCAGCATTGGGAGTGTCGAGCTCTGCGACGACAGCTGCGCGCAGCGACCTTCCTCGGCTGGAGGTTGGCGGAGCGATTTGTGGCGGCAATCCGGACGCTTGGTCTGGCTGCGGAACGGCCCAGCACGGCTCCGTCGCGCCCCCGCCAAACGCCCAGGCAGCGCTAGTCGCGCTTGCGGAAGGTGCTGGGATCGAGGCCGTGATCCGTGGCCCAGCGGCGAAACTGGCGACGGGAATAGCCGTGCTGCTCTTCGATATGGCTCAGGTTGCCGCGATGCTGTTCGAGCAGCTCCACCACGCGCTCGCGCGATGGCACGGGATCGCCGCTCTGCCAGTGGCGCACTGCGGGCGCGGAGGCCGCGGGCGCGGGCGCTTCCGGCGCTGGCGTCGCTGCTGCGCGCGCTGGCACCGCCAGCGCCTGGATCACTTCATCTTCGCTGCGGTCCCGCAGCTGCGACACGATGTGGGTGAGCTCGCGAACGTTGCGCGGCCAGCTGTGCGCGAGCAGCGCCGCCACCAGTCGCGGCGACGGACGCAGCTCGGCACCAGCGAGCTTCTGCGCCAGCAGCAGGATGTCCTCGGGGCGGTCGCGCAGCGGCGGCAGCTGGATGACATCCGAGGCCAGGCGCGCATACAGATCCTCGCGGAATGCGCCGCTGCGGATCGCCTCGTTCAGGTCGCGGTTGGTCGCAGCGACGATGCGGACCTCGCGCGTCTGCGGCCGCCGTCCGCCCACGCGCAGCACCTCGCGCGTCTCCAGCACGCGCAGGAGCTTGGGCTGCACATCCAGCGGCAGCTCGCCCAGCTCATCGAGAAACAGCGTTCCGTGCTCGGCCTCGGCGAAGGCGCCCGGGCGCTCCAGGGCGCCGGTAAAGGCGCCGCGCTCGACGCCGAAGAGCTGCGCCTCTGCGAGCGTGGCCGGGATCGCGGCACAGTTGACCGCAACCAGCGGTCCCGAGCGCCGCGACCACGTGTGCACGGCCTGCGCAGCCACCTCCTTGCCGGTTCCGGTCTCGCCCAGGATCAGCACCGCTCGCTCGTGCAGCATGGTTCGCGCAATCGCGCAGCGCACCCGCCGCGCCTCGCGCGAAACCCCGACATAGGTTGCGATGGGGGCATCGTTGATGTGCTCGGGCTCATGGCGAACGACAACAAAGGAGTCGCCGATGCGCAGCACGTCTCTGTCAGAGATGCGCCGACTTTCGCCGGGCTTGAGCCGCACGCCGTTGAGCGCGCTGCCGTTGCGGCTCTTGAGGTCTTCGACCATGGGGCCGGCCTTGGTCATGCTGATGCGCGCATGCTCGCGCGAGACGCGCTCGTCCTGGATCTGAAGCCACGGCGCGCCGTCCGTTGCGGCGCTGCGGCGGCCGAGTCCCAGGGCGGCGTCGTCTGCGCGCCATATCACGGGCTCGCTCGGCACGATGCCGATGGAGGCTGCATAGACCACGCAGAACTTCCAGACCGACTGTGCATCGTCGCCCCGGTCGTCGTCGAGGCTACCGCCCTGCGTCGTCAAATCGGCATCTGGCTTAAAAGACTTCACGACGACATCATAAGAGAGACGCCCCGCCATCAACAAGCCTGACTTCCGCTGCGGAACGATTCAGCCCCTGAGTCAGACGGAAGAGGCACTACTCGGCTTGACGGTTGAAGGCGAAAATTCCACTGGAAAACAGCCACCTGGACGGACGCGATCAAGACGCGATCAAGGACACGCTTTGTTCCCCATGTCGAAACTCGGCAAGCGATATACTTTAAGCGCTGACCTCAGCGAGGAGGGTGACGTGCAGACTTCAGCGAGAATGACCCTGGGCAGCTTGATGCTCGTGTGCCTGAGCGTGCTGGGTGCGCCGCTTCGGCCAGCGCATGCGGATGTCCCGCCTGGGCCCCCGCCCAACGTGCTGCCCACGGCGCCAGCGCCTGCGCAGGGCGGCGAGCTGCGCTTTCAGTTTGTGCAGCTCAAGGAGGGCGGCATGGTCCGCTGCGCCCTCTACGCAACCCCGGCCGACTACATGAAAAAGTCGTTCCGCGAGACGGCCGGCACCGTCAGCGGCGGTCGCGCGCTCTGCGTCTTTGCCAACCTCGCCCCCGGCACCTATTCGATGGCCGCGTTTCACGACACCAACAACAACGCCAAGCTCGACACCGGCATCTTCGGAATTCCCGCCGAGGGCGTCTGCACCTCCAACAACGCCAAAGGGCGCCTGGGTCCTCCCAAGTATAAGGACGCCGCCTTCAACTTCAGCGGCAGCCCGCTGACCCAGGAGCTGCGGATGTTCTATCGCTGAGTTCGCAGTCGCAGCTGCCCGCGCCCATCTATATCTGATCACCGCCCCTCCGTCGCCTCAGCCCGAACCGATCAACCCTTGGCCGGCGCCGGCCTCGGGGGTCCTGCTACTCGGCTTAAGGTCGCGATGGACCCAAGCCCCCGTCGAGAAATGGCCTTCCTGCTTTCCCTGCTGGTGCTCAGCAGTGGGAGCTGGCAGGGAAAACCTTGAAGTCGCATCAGGAAAGGGGCATCCGAAGAAAGTGCAGCAGCTTCATGCCGCCTGGCAGCGCGCTTGCGAAGAACTCGCCGAGATCCCAGTAGTCCCTGTGATCGACAACGCGCTCCGCGCGCACGCTGGCGCGGGTCACGCCGTCCACGCTCACGCGTGGGCCGAGCTTGGGAACGCAGCGCATCGTCCACTCGATGAAGATCCTATCGGCACTTTCCTGCACACTGAGGACCTCGAACGAGAGCTCTCGACACCGGCCGAGCAGTCGGCGATTCATGGCCATGAACTCGTCGAGACCATGGATTTCCTGAATCGGGTCGCGAAAGGTGACCGACTTATCGTAGAGCGCGGGCAGCGCCTCCAGCGTCTGTTCGTCGCTTGCCCGGATTCCCTCCAGGGCGCTGGCGAGCATCTGTCCCAGTGTCTTTGCGGCTTGAATAGGCATGATGACTCGGGATAGCGCGGCGCCCCGCAATCGTCCAGAGGTATTTGCGAGTCCTGCTCAAGTCGAAATCGGACGAGGGATGGGCCTAGCTACAATGCCAGTGATTTAAGCCTAGTTTCCGTCGCTGATAAAGCCTCTCCACTGGCGGAGAGGCGGCCGAGCGAAGCGAGGCGGTGAGGTGGAGTCCCGTCGCGTGCCGCGCACCTCACCCGCGGCTATCGCCGCGACCTCTCCACCAAGTGGAGAGGTGTTCTCCGTCGAAGAGCGTCCTTTAGTCCGGAGCAGACTTGAACAGAGCCCTGACACATGCAGGGTCAACACGAAACCTGCCCGAGATGAACAGCGGCGCGTCGATTCCCGCTCCCCCTTCATCAGCAGCCGCGACCGTAGCAGTTCCGATTTGATCTCCAGCGCCCGGCGCGCGTTTCGCGTCTTGGTAACATCGCCCCAGAGGTCTTTTCCGCCATTATCCAGATCGCGCACCCGCAGTCCGAGCACTTCGGCAGAGCGCAGCCCCTTGACCACCTGTCCCGGCGAGTCTCATCAATGCGCAGCTGGCTGAGCAGCGATGCAGGTAGAAGGTCTCCCATCTCTATCGGCCAGATATTCCTCCAGCGCTGGGCCGACAAACCTGAGCCAGCGATCACCGAACAGAGCGAGATGGTTTGCTTTCAAGGGGCGGCCCACTACCTCCGGGATCAATGGCTTGAGGCCCGATCTGCGACGTTGTATCATGATCGTGCAGAAGCTGGCTGAAGCCGTCATGCCTCTCCTGAGCGACAGCGATGGCCAAGAACTGTAAGCAGGACGATAGGTTGATCGCCGCTTGCCTTGGCAGCCGGGCTCGCTCAATACGAGGACAGGATCACCATGAACCAGGATTCTGGGAGGCCGCCGCCGATTACGGCGCGAAGGCAGGCGATGCAAGAAGATGCTCAGTTCTGGCGGGGGCCGGATTGGGCGCAGCAGCCAACCCGCGAGTCGCAGGAGCCGCAGGCGAAGCCGTACCCGGAGAGCCTCGCGGCCAAGCGCACCTTGTCCGCTTCGCTCTTCACCAAGCTCGGTGCGGAGCAGCAGAAGGCCGTCAGCGCGATCCAGAAGACCGGCGGGGTGTGGAAACAGGGCACCAGTAGCTCTTTCTACTTCGCAGAAAAGTACGCTGCGGCGCTTCTCAATGAAGCCAATATCCTCGGGGTCTTGAGCTATGCGCAGGAGAAGCCCGCCAAGGAGCTCGCCAAGACCTGGAATCGCACGGATCGCAGACTGATCGAGCAACTCGCCAAGGTGCATGCGCCGCTGCGCGAGGGAGATCTGTGGATTGGCAGCAGTTTGTCCCGGCACACCGCGGTGTTCGTGCAACTAGAGTCTGCCAAAGGAGTTGCTGATCCCAAGTGCACAATCATGGGTCAGGTGGCCCCCAAGTCCGAAGGCAAGGCCGGCGGCACCGGCGAGTTCCAGCTCCTTACCCTGAGCCAGCTCCACGAGTTCATGCTCGCCAGCTTTCCAGGCTTCGCACTCGCGGACCAGTGGGTCCTTCACCGCTACCTCGCCCTGAAGGGTTGAGCGCGATCCAAGGCCAAGGAGAGGCAGGGATGCAACAGGATTCAGGAAGTCGTTCGCCGGCATCAGACGCGCGCCCAGCACCGGTCGCGCAGGCCGAGCCCGCTGCGGACAACCCGTTCGGAGTCAGCTATCCCGAAGCGGTTGAGCAAAAGGACGCGCTCTCTGCCAGGCTCTCCACCTACCTGACAGCTGAGCAGAAAAAGGCGTTCACGGCCACTGCGACGAAAGGCGGGGCTTGGGAAGCGAGCAAGAACAGCTGCTTTCATCTTGCAGAGCTCTACTATCGCAAGCTGCGGAACGATCGCTACGACAGGTGCATCGCCGATCTCGCCGTTGAGGTCACCTTGTCCGGCGTGGACTTCGGCAAGCGCGTGAACCAGAGGAAGAAGCTGGTGGAGACGCTGGCCACCTGCACTCGCTCTCTCAAGGAGGGCGACCTGTGGTTTTGCAGGAGCATGAACCGCCATACCGCTGCCTTTGTGCAGCTGCACCTGAACCAGCGGGGCATCGATCCGGATCGCACCATCATGGGCCACGCGTTCCTGCGTCAGCCGGGCAAAAACGGCGGCACGGGCACCTTTCAGCTGCTGACCCTGACGCAGCTCCGCGAGTTCACCGCGGCCAGCCTGATTGCAGACGGGTTAAAGGCATTCGCTCCGCCCCAAGACGAGTGGGTCGTGCACCGCTCGCTCTTTACGCCCCAAAGCAAACCCAAGTCCGAGCCCACGCCCGGGAATATAGGGCCCTATCACAAACCTTACCCGAAGGACTTCAAGGCCAAGGTCGAGCTCTCGAATGAACTCTTTCAAGAGCTCAAGCCGGGGTCGGTCAAGCTCAAGACGGCCTACATGGCTGCCCAGCAACAGATGTGGTCGAGCGCTCCCGGGGGCTCTCTGCGCCTGGCCGAGCTCTTCGCATCCCAGCTGACCGGCGTCGGGCTCGGCTCGAATCTGGTGATGTTCATGGGCCATCACGGCCCCCAGCTCGCGTCGGTCTGGAACGATCAGGAGACCTGCGTGGAGTTGCTCACCAGCGGTGAAGCGGCCGTGGCGCCCGGAGACTTCTGGTTTTACGAGAAGCCGGCAACCCATACCGTGGCATTCGTCAAGGTGGTCCACGCCGATGGGCACATCGACCCCAACAAGACCATCATGGGCCACGGCCTGGTACGCGACATGTCGATTGCAGGCGGAACGGGAAAGTTCCAGCTCCTGACCCTCACGCAGCTCCGCGAGTGCATGAGCGCCCGCATCAAGACCTACAGCCCTCGCAGCGAGTGGGTCGTTCATCGCCTCCGCTTCCCGCCCGGCTCCTGACGCTGCTAGAGCCTTGCTAGCCAGGTGGGCTGGGAATTCGCGCTGCGTCCGCAAGAGCGCGAGCACGACCAGAGCAAAGCGCCTCCCGAGGATAGGACCGTGCATGAAAAGGATGCACTCGCGTTGGCTCGCATGCTGGCGTCGGAAACGAACGTGCAGCGCAGGTAACCAGCAGCGCCGTCTCGACGAGGGCCGTGCCGTTGATATCAGGCGCGCGCTCCTGTCTCTTCTCGTGATAGCTTGATATGCGTGATGATGCGGCTCACTGCTCCGGATGAAATGCCCTCGGGCTCGGTCCTGGCCGAGCTCGGATTTGCGCCCGCGGTCGACGTTTCGCTCGATACCACCCGACCCGGCGGCGTGCTCCGCGCGAAGGCGCATCCAAGCGACGATTACGCTAACAACGTTATCGCCATGCACCCATGCCGCATCGCCGATCTCGCGGCCGGTGCTGTGCAGCCCGGACTGGCGAGCACGGGCTTCGACTCTGTGGACATCTCGGGGCTCGCATCGCTGCAGCGCGTGCTCGCGCGGGTGCGAGGGGCAGGTACGATGACGGAGGCCGACACGCACGAACTCCGTCGCGGCCTGATGGGTCGCTCCGTGCGGCTGTCGGACGGGCGGCGGCTCCTCTTGCTCTTCGTCGCTCCCGAGGGGATCATCCTGCGCAAGGCGGGGCCGAACGGCGTCGCAGTCGCTCCGGCTGAGCCGAGAACCAGGACCAGCGGCCACAGTGCTGCAAGCTCGGTGCACGGGGATCAGGACGTGCGCGGCACGCCGATCCGCCAGATCCTGCGAGGGATGGGACCCTGGATCTTCCGTCACGACGCACCCGACGGCTCGAACCGCTGGTCACCCATCTTCCTTATAAATCTCTGGATTCCGCTGCAGCAGATTACGCGGCCGCTTGCGCTCATGGACCAGCGCACGCTGGACCGCCGCCGCCACCAGCTCCGCTACGCACTCCCAACAGAGTCCTTTCTCGATCGCGCTCCCGACCGCCGCTTGAATGACATCTGGATGTTCCTGCCGGACGAGGGCCAGCGCTGGTACTTCACCTCGGACATGGACTTCCGGCGCGCTTATGTGTTCAACACGCTGACCCTACCCCATGGCTCCTTCGTCTTGCCCGGCGAGGACCTCGCTGAGCGACTCTACATCCAGCTGCATGCGGCGAAAGCTGCGGTTGCGCGCGGCGATCGCGCTGCGCTTGCCGAGATCGCGCACACAAGACTCGATTCGACGTCTCACGTCGCGACCGTGCCGCTGCGGCGAGCGATCGACGCCATGAGTGCGCTGCTCGATGAAGTCCGCACGGCCGAGGGAGCCTCCTTGTTCCAGGCCGGCGAGGCATTCTGCACGCGCGCTGCCGCCGCGATGGATCGCGTGGTGCGCAAGTCGATCGAGCTGCGTATCGTGGCCCTTATCTCGCCGTTGTAGTGGCGCTCTGGGGGCGGCGGCCGCCTAAGGCGATTTGAACCATCGGTTGAAGCGCCGAACCACGGTTCTCCTTGACCCCGATGCATCTATGGCGTAAGACCCGCGCCCCACCATGATCACCATCCAGAACCTCTCCGTCGCCTTCAGCAACCAAAGCCTGTTCGAAGAGGTGAACGTCAAGTTCACGCCCGGCAATTGCTATGGACTCATCGGGGCCAACGGCGCCGGGAAATCGACGTTCCTGAAGTGCCTGGCGGGCAAAATCGAACCGACCTCCGGCACCGTGAGCATCGAGCCGAACAAGCGGCTCAGCATGCTTTCCCAGGATCACAGCGCCTTCAACGAGGTGCCCGTCCTGACGACGGTCATCATGGGCCACAAGCGATTGCACGCGCTGATGGCCGAGAAGGACGCGCTCTACGCGAAGGTCGACTTCAGCGAGGCCGACGGCGCGCATGTGGGTGAGCTGGAAGCCGAGTTCGCCGATCTGAACGGATGGGACGCCGAAGCCGAGGCCGCCAAGCTGCTCAGCGAGCTAGGCGTTGCTGCGGAAAAACACGCCTCGCTGGTGAAGGACCTTTCCGACAGCGAAAAGGTCCGGGTGCTCATGGCTCAGGCGCTGTTCGGCAATCCCGACATCCTCCTTCTTGATGAGCCGACGAATCACTTGGACGTCGACTCGATCCTGTGGCTTGAGGAGTTCCTGCTCGACTTCCCAAACACCGTGATCGTCGTCTCCCACGACCGGCACTTCCTCGACAAGGTGTGCACGCACATCGCCGACATCGATTTCGGCAAGGTGACGTTGTTCTCTGGCAATTACACCTTCTGGTACGAGACAAGCCAGATTGCGCTGGGACAGCGATCCGCTTCGAACAAGAAGAAGGAAGATCAGATCGAGCAGCTCAAGGCGTTCATCCGGCGGTTCAGCGCCAACGCCTCCAAATCGAGACAGGCATCATCGCGAAAGAAGCTGCTCGACAAGATCACGCTGGACGACATCCGGCCCTCGTCCCGCAAGTACCCCTTCATCCAGTTCAAGGCGGAGCGCGCCGCTGGCAAGGATGTCGTGACCGTGCAGAACCTCCGCAAGGCCATCGGCGGCGAAGTGCTGCTCGACGATGTCAGCTTCTCGATTACCCGTGGCGACCGCGTCGCGCTGGTCGGCGACGACCGCGTGATCTCGGCACTGCTCGACATCCTCGCCGGACAATCCGAGCCCGACGCCGGCACCGTCACCTGGGGGCGCGCGGCCGTGGTCGGCTACTTTCCGAAAGAGAACAACGCCTACTTCGCCACCGACAAGAGCGTCCTCGAGTGGCTGCGTCAGTACGCGCGAGACGTTCCGGACGAGACCTTCTTCCGTTCATTTTTGGGTCGCATGCTCTTTACCTCCGACGAGGTTCACAAGAAGGTCGAAGTCCTGTCGGGAGGCGAGCGGGTGCGCTGCATGCTCGCCCGTCTGATGCTGCAGGATCCAAACACCCTGCTTCTGAATCAGCCCACCAACCACCTCGATCTGGAATCGATCACGGCGCTCAACAATGGGCTTTTGAAAAGCGAGGCCTCGATGATCTTCTCCTGCCACGACGTGCAGTTCGTGGAGTCGCTGGCCAACCGGGTCATCGAGCTTTCCGTGAAGAGCTACTTCGACCTGCGCATGAGCTACGCGGACTATCTCGTCGACCCCGAGAGACTGGCCCGCGTCGGCCGGGCCGCAGCGTAAACGACCACTTATCGATCCAGGACTCATCCCCGCCTTCGCTTCGCCGATATTCGGCACGACGTTCGGCCAGATGCTGCGCTCGGCGACGACGTCGTTCCGGTCAGCCCGACCCAGGTCGTGCGCATGAGCGAAGGTGATCTACGTGCCGGTCAGCGGCAGTGGACCGCTGGTGTTCGGTACGCGCAGACGATCGTTCTTGTGTTGTCGTCTTCGTTTCGGCTCCTAATCAGCTGGGACGCTGTGCATCGTTTGCACTATTCTACGCCCCATGGCCACTGCAGCCGATCTGCGCCGCATTGCACTGTCGCTTGAAGGAACCGTTGAGGTTGCGCACATGGATCGTAGGGCGTTCAGGGTCGCGCGTATTTTCGCGACCCTGCCGCCAGACGAGCTGAGCGCCAACCTGATGCTCTCGCTCGATGAGCAGGAGTATCGCTGCGAGCAGTCGCCAGCAGCGTATGCACCGGTGCCTGGGGGCTGGGGCCGAATGGGCTACACCACCGTCAAATTATCCGAGCTGGGTGAAAGCGAGCTTCGCGATGTACTGACCATTGCCTGGCACATGGCTCAGCCTAAGCCCAGGCGTCGCGCCAGATCGAAGTAAGGACTCCCTCCCAAGTTAATCGCGCCCCAGATAGTAAAGAATCTGCCACCTCCCGCGAGCGAGCCCTGGCCCTCATCGCTCAATGAGCACAACCAGCCCAGCCAGGCCACCTCCCGCGATTCGCGTCATCTCTGCGGACGCACGCATCTCACCTGAATGCCAGCAGGCTCCGAGGCCCTGCTTGCCCCGACGACACCGGCACAACTGGAAGCGCGGCCAAGCGCCGTCGGTGCGCGCCGCTAACTGCCCATTTTACTGCGTTTCCCGCGCGTTTCCCGGTTCCAATCAGATAGCGGAATTTCTCGACGGTGAATTAGAAGTTATTAGGTCCGCGATGGACTCAGACTCCGACGGGAAGGCTGGTGACTCAGTTACAAAATGGCGATTTTTCGTCGCTATCTGTTGGTAACTGCAACCAGCCGCTCCAGTGTCGAGCTGAGCCCCAGGCCGGCACGCCGCTGTCAGTCAGCATGCAGAGGCGGACCGTAGAGCCTTATGCGCATCGACCCGCGATGAAACCGACATCAGGGTTCGCTTTTTTGAGCGCGGGTCGCTCCGCGGGCTCAGAGACAATACAGATATGAAATCTGCTCAGCATCAGACCCAACCGCATGCGGACAGGGCCACGCCGCCGCAGCGGACCCGCGCCGGCCGGACGCATCAGGAA
>Ga0075163_10010964_pt1 | contig 11818 bp, 11 predicted proteins | sample JI1023141ADNA_FD_71478 | JGI IMG/M metagenome (GOLD analysis project Ga0075163, IMG submission 71478) | Wastewater effluent complex algal communities from Wisconsin, to seasonally profile nutrient transformation and Carbon sequestration -... | ecosystem: Engineered > WWTP > Effluent > Algae... | reverse complement strand
GGACACGCTGCGCGACGATCCGCGCACGTGCGGACGGCACGCCCCTGCAACACGGCGCCCGGTGCCGTCGCTCGATCACGAGGCGCCGCTGGTGCTGCTCGCGAGGAGCCGACGCTGGTGGGAGGGGCGCGAGGAGGGGCGGTCAGCGCTCGCCGTCGACCTCGAACGTGAGGCCGGCGCGCCGCAGCCGGGTCAGCAGGTGGCCGCCCATCGCCAGGCTCGGGGTGGTGACGCCGCCGGCCGACGTCAGCGGATCGAGCGCGAGGCACAGCGCCGACTCGCCGAGCATCTTCGCCGTCGACGCGTAGCCGGGATCACCGTGGGCGTCGCCGGCGACGTAGCGCAGCCGGTGCGCGGCGCTGTCGCCGACCTCGCCGATCAGCCGCAGCTTCCAGTGGCCAGCGGCCCGCTTCGCCGCCGACGGTCCCTCGCCCGGCTGCGGCACCCGCCTGGCGAGGAGCGCGCGCAGCCGCGGGTGCTTCATCGCCAGCGCGAGCCCGGCCAGCCCGCCGGTGACCGCGGTCGCCATCGCCAGGCCGCGCGCCGAGCCGGGCGTCGACATCACCTCGCGGTAGACGAAGTCGTCGCCCCACGGCAGCCCGGCCAGGGCGTGCGACCGCCGGACCACGCGGGTGTTGATGCCGGCCATCAGGAACGGCACCGTGAACACCTTCAGTCGCGGGTCCCAGCCGATCGATCGCTCGTCGTGCACGCGGGGCCGCGGCGCCTGCGGATCGGGATCGAGGGCGTACGGGTTGGCGAGCAGCCGGCGCACGCCGCGGTCGGCGGTGGCCTCGGCCGCGGTCGACAGGCCGCTGGCCACGGTGCCGCCCGAGACCGCGCCGCTGCTCTCGCCGAACAGCGCGGTCACCGACGTCGCCGGGCGGCCGAACGCGGCGAGCATCTCCTGCTGCAGGGCCCAGGTCCCGAGATCCGACGGGATCGAGTCGAAGCCGCAGGTGTGGACGATGCGCGCGCCGCTGGCCCGGGCCCGCTGATCGTGGGCGTCGATCATCCGCCGCATCCACTGCACCTCGCCGGTGAGGTCGCAGTAGTGGGTGCCGTGGGCGGCGCAGGCCGCGACCAGCTCGCTGCCGTAGGTGGCGTACGGGCCGGCGGTGGTGCAGACGACCTTGGTCCGCCGGGCCAGCGCGCCGACCGCGGCCGGGTCGAGCGCGTCGGCGACGATCACCGGCACGCCCAGGCCGAGGGCCTCGAGCTTGGCCCGGTTGCGGCCGGCGATCGCCCAGCGCGGCTCGTCCTCGGCCCGCGCCACGTACTCGGCGACCAGCCGGCCGGTGAAGCCGGTCGCGCCGAACACCACCAGATCGAGCTCGCGACTCATGATGGCCGGACTCTACCCCCGGCGCCCGCGGCGCGGCGTGTCAGGGCCGCCAGCTAGCATCGGCGCACCTTGTCCCCGGAGCTCGCCGAGTCGGCGGTGGTCTACCGTCATGGCCGCGCCGAGCTGCACCACGCCGATTGCCTCGACTGGCTGGCCGGCCGGGCCGAGCGCAGCGTGCACGCGGTGGTCACCGATCCGCCTTACGGCCTGATCGAGTACAACGACGAGCAGCAGGGCAAGCTGCGGCGCGGGCGGGGCGGGGTCTGGCGGGTCCCGCCGTCGTACGACGGCCACCCGCGGTCGCCGTTGCCGCGCTTCACCACGCTGCGGCCGCAGGATCTGGTCCAGCTCGAGGCGTTCTTCCGCGCCTGGGCGACCGCGCTGTTGCCGGCGCTGGTGCCGGGCGCCCACGTCTTCGTCGCCTGCAACCCGCTCCTGTCCTACCTGGTGTCGAGCGCGCTCGGCGCCGCCGGGCTCGAGCGCCGCGGCGAGATCGTCCGGCTGGTGATGACCATGCGGGGCGGCGACCGGCCCAAGAACGCCCACGACGAGTTCGCCGACGTCTCGGTGATGCCGCGCTCGATGTGGGAGCCGTGGCTGCTCTACCGCAAGCCGATCGAGGGCCGGGTCCAGGACAACCTGCGCCGGTGGAAGACCGGCGGCCTGCGCCGGGTCGGCGCCGACCATCCGTTCGGCGACGTCATCCGGTCGCACCCGACCCAGCCGAGCGAGCGCGCGCTCGCCGATCACCCGAGCCTCAAGCCGCAGTCGTTCCTCCGCCAGGTGGTGCGCGCCGCGCTGCCCCTCGGCGAGGGCGTGGTGCTCGATCCGTTCGCCGGCTCGGGCTCGACGCTGGCGGCGGCCGAGGCGGTCGGCTACGCCTCGATCGGCGTCGAGCGCGACCCGGCCTACGTCGCCCTGGCCGCCGCCGCCATCCCCCGGCTCGCCGAGCTCCGGCTGCGCCCGCTCGCACCCGACCCGGCGGCGACGCCGGTCGACTGACGGCCTCGCGCGGTGAGCGGATCTCCGCGCGCCGCCAGCTCCTGCCGGCGCTGGATCCGGCGGGCCCGGGGTGCGATGACTCGGGGACGTCGAGCGCGGGGCTCGATGGCAGGAGCGGCCACGAATGTCGAAGACGCTGGGTGCGATCGCGCTGATGGTCACCGTGCTCGGGTTCGCCGGCTGCAGCGGCAAGAAGGCGGCGACCGCGCCCGGCAACCGCAGCAGCGCCGCCATCGATCCGGTGGCCGAGCTGACCGCGCTGCGCGACGAGCTGTGCGCGTGCCAGACGTCGCGCTGCGCCGAGGCGGTGGCCGAGAAGCTCAACACCCTGGGCGAGAAGTACGGCGACACCAAGGTCAGCGACGCCGACGGCAAGCAGGCCGAGCTGGTCATGACCGACATCGGCGAGTGCATGGCCAAACTGATGGGCGGGCCCGAGGACGAGCGGGTCTCGCCGTCCAACAACTGAGTGAAGTTCACGTCCGCCGACCGTCACGGAACGCGGTGGCTGACACCATCCGCCGGGGCCCAGGGCCCCCGGGCGGTCGGCCCGGCAATCGGCGGCCGGACCTACGACCACGAGGCCGTGAGGTTGAAAACCGCGCCGGGCGCGTGCTAGCGTGCCAACCGCCGCATGCAGGTCCACGTCGCGCGCGCCGAGCTGGTCACCCTCCCGGTCGATGCGATCGTCAACCCTGCGAATTCGCTAGGCATCATGGGTGGCGGGATCAGCGGATGGATCCGCCGGGCGGGTGGCGACGCCATCCAGCACGACGCCATGGCCGCCGCCCCGATCGCGGTCGGCGCGGCCATCATCACGACCGCGGGCACCCTGCCCTGCCGGTTCGTGATCCACGCGCCGATCATGGACGAGCCCGGCCTCAAGATCCCGGCCGAGAACGTCCGCCGCGCCGCCCGCGCCGCGCTGATCGCCGCCGACGTCAAGCAATTCAAGATGATCGCGTTCGCCGGCATGGGCACCGACCTCGGTGACGTGCCGATGGACGAGGCCGCCCGCGCCATCGTCGAGGAGATCCGCGCCCACAAGCGGCCGAACCCCGAGACGATCTACCTGGTCGACGCGCAGCAGCCGATGGTGGAGGCCTTCGAGGAGGCCCTCCGCAACGCGGTCCAGAACCTGTAGCCGGGCGCCCTGCCCGGGTCGCCCGCCGACCCCATCTCACGGTCGATTCCGCCCCGCTGGCGAGATCGCGGGTTCACGGTTTTTTTCTGCGACCCCGCCGGGTTGAACATCGCCCGGGCGGGTGCTCTATACTCGCCCCGCTTTGCAGCTCCAGGCATTCAACCCAGCGGGTCTCGCGATCCTCTGCACCCTTTGTTTCTGCGGGCTTTTCACGTTCCTGGCGGTCGCCATCGGCCCCAAGGCGTCGAGCCCCGAGAAGCTCAAGCCGTTCGAGTGCGGGTCCGAGCCCATCGGCACCCCGCGCGGCCGCTACTCGGTCAAGTTCTACCAGGTCGCCATCCTGTTCCTGGTCTTCGACATCGAGGCGGCCTTCATGTACCCGTGGGCCCAGCTCTACTCGAAGCTGTCGATCAACGCGGCCGGCCAGGTCAGCCCGTTCGGCTTCATCGAGATGCTGCTGTTCGTCGCGATCCTCGTCGTCGCGCTGGCCTACGTCTGGCGCAAGAAGGCGATCGGCTGGGACTGACCTGCGATCCGCGACCGGTCGATCGCGCATCCAACGTGCGCCCCGGCCGTCCAGGCCCAACACTGGCCGACAGAGCCGCCCATCAGGCCCCCCCCGGCGACCACCTGGCCGCCTCGCCCGGAGAGATGCCTTGCTAGAGATGATCACCACCAAGCTCGAGGACGCGGCCAACTGGGGCCGCAAGTTCTCGCTGTTCAGCTACCCGTTCGTGACGGCGTGCTGCGGCATGGAGTTCATGTCGGTCGCGGCGCCCAAGTACGACATCGCCCGCTTCGGCGCCGAGTTCCCGCGCTTCTCGCCCCGCCAGTCCGACCTGCTGATGATCGTCGGCACGATCACCGAGAAGCAGGGCCCGGCCCTCAAGCGGGTCTACGACCAGATGACCGAGCCCAAGTGGGTGCTGGCGTTCGGCGTCTGCGCCTCGACCGGCGGCTTCTACCAGAACTACCACGCGATGCCGGGCGCCGATCAGGTCATCCCGGTCGACGTCTACGTCCCCGGCTGCCCGCCCCGGCCCGAGCAGGTGCTCGACGCCCTGATCCTGCTCCAGCAGCGCATCCAGCGCGGCGACGGCCACAGCCAGCTCCGCCTCAAGCGCGAGAAGATCGTCATGAAGCAGCGCGAGGCGGAGGAGTAGCCATGGCCCAGTCCGTCCTCGACGCCCTCAAGGCCAAGTTCGGCGACGCCATCGAGCGCACCGAGTCGTCGCACGGCGACGAGACCGCGGTGGTCAAGGCCGCCAAGCTGGTCGAGATCGCGACCTTCCTCCGCGACGACCCCAAGCTGGCCTTCGACGCGCCGGTGTTCTGCACCGCGATCGACCTGGTCCACTGGCAGCCGGTCGGCCCGGTCCTCCCCGGGGCCCGCCCGGCCTACGACGGCGTCTCGCCCCGCTTCGAGGTCTGCTACCAGCTCCGCTCGACGACGTTCAAGCGCCGCATCCGGCTCAAGATCTTCGTCACCGAGGCCAAGCCGACCGTGGCCAGCCTGACCCCGCTGTGGCCGGGGTTCAACTGGCAGGAGCGCGAGACCTTCGACATGTACGGCATCCGGTTCGAGGGCCACCCCGACCTGCGCCGCATCTACCTGTACGAAGAGTTCATCGGCTACCCGCTGCGCAAGGACTACCCCAAGGAAAAGCGGCAGCCGCTGGTCCGTCGCACCGACCTCGTCGGCGATCACTGAGCTGGGAGCGCGAAAGAACCCCATGGCCGACCTCAAGACCCTGGTCCTCGGGCGCAAGGACGCCGCCGATCTCGATCGCGAGCAGGAGCTGCCGCACGAGCTGATGACCGTGAACATGGGCCCGTCGCACCCGGCCATGCACGGCACGGTGCGCATCGTGCTCACCGTCGACGGCGAGCGCATCGTCGCCGGCGACGTCCAGCCCGGCTACCTCCACCGCTGCTTCGAGAAGGAAGCGGAGTACGCGACGTACACGCAGATCTTCCCGTACACCGACCGGCTCAACTACGTCTCGCCGATGATCAACAACGTCGGCTACGCGATGGCCGTCGAGAAGTTGCTCGGCCTGACCGGCAAGATCCCGCGCCGCGCCGAGTACATCCGGGTCATCGTCAGCGAGATCTCCCGCATCACCGACCACCTGACCTGCGTCGGCGCGTCGGCGATGGAGCTGGGCGCGTTCACGCCGTTCCTCTACCTGCTCAAGGCCCGCGAGTGGCTGTACACGCTGCTCGAGGAGATCTCGGGCGCGCGCCTGACCCACTCGTACGTCCGGGTCGGCGGCGTGTCCAAGGACATCCCCGACGGCTGGATCCCGAAGCTCACCGCCCGCTTCGTCGAGATCCGCCACGCGCTGGTCGAGTGCGAGGCGATGCTCAACGGCAACAAGATCTTCCGCGACCGCATGGCCGGGGTCGGCGTGCTGTCGAAGGCCGACGCCATCCGCTGGGGCCAGACCGGCCCGATCGCCCGCGCCTGCGGCCTCGACTACGACGTCCGCAAGGATCACCCGTACTCGATCTACCCCGAGCTCGAGTTCGACGTGCCGGTCGGCACCACCGGCGACTGCTTCGACCGCTACCTGGTGCGGATCGAGGAGATCAAGCAGTCGCTCCGGCTGGTCGAGCAGTGCCTGGCCGAGGTCGAGCGCGGCGGCGCCGACGGCCCGATCATGACCGACGATCCGTGGGTCGCGCTGCCGCCCAAGACCGACGCGTACAACACGATCGAGTCGATGATCCGGCACTTCAAGCACATCGTCGACGGCATCCGGGTCCCGGCCGGCGAGGCCTACACCTTCGTCGAGGGCGGCAACGGCGAGCTCGGCTTCTTCATCGTCGGCGACGGCACCGGCCGGCCGTACAAGTGCTACTGCCGCAGCCCCTCGTTCGTCCACCTGTCGACGGCGTCGACGATCATGCACGGCCACCTCATCGCCGACATCGTGCCGATCTTCGGCATGATCAACATGATCGGCGGCGAGTGCGACAAGTGACCCGCGCCGGCTGATCCTTCGCCCCTCCCCTTCTTCGCACCCGCGCACCCGGCGAACCCTCCATGCCCGAAACTCCGCCCACCGCTCCCAGCACCGTCCCGCCCGGCCCGGCCCAGGTCCCGCCGGCGGCGTCCGCACCGCCCGCGTCCGCGCCGCCCGCGGCCGCGGCGCCGGCGCCCGACACCGTGTCGCTGACGATCGACGGCATGGCGGTCACCGTGCCCAAGGGCACCAACGTGCTCGAGGCCGCGCGCAAGCTCGGCATCGACATCAGCGCGTTCTGCTACCACCCCGGCCTGTCGATCGCGGCCTGCTGCCGGCAGTGCCTGGTCTCGGTCGAGAAGAACCCCAAGCTGCAGCCGTCGTGTCAGCAGGCGGCCGGCGAGGGCATGGTGGTGCGGACCAAGGATCCGACGTCGACCCTGGCCCGCAAGCAGATGCTCGAGTTCACCCTGGTGAACCACCCGATCGACTGCCCGATCTGCGACAAGGCCGGCGAGTGCACGCTGCAGAAGCTGTACTTCGACCACAACGGCGCCGACTCGCGGGTCGACACCCCCAAGGTCCACAAGCCCAAGGTCGTCGACCTCGGCCCGCACATCGTGCTCGACGCCGAGCGCTGCATCCTCTGCACCCGCTGCATCCGGGTCTGTGACGAGGTCGCCGGCAGCCACCAGCTCGAGATGGCCCACCGCGGCGATCACGAGCAGCTCGGCACCGCGCCGGGCGAGCGGCTCGACAACCCGTACTCGCTCAACACCGTCGACGTCTGCCCGGTCGGCGCGCTCACGTCCAAGGACTTCCGCTTCACCATGCGGGCCTGGGAGCTCGACAGCTCGCCGTCGATCTGCCCCGGCTGCAGCACCGGCTGCAACATCGAGCTGCACCACAAGCAGGACCGCGTGTGGCGGATCCAGCCCCGGCTCAACGCCGAGGTCAACGGCCACTGGATGTGCGACCAGGGCCGCTTCACCTACCACCAGCTCCGCGAGCAGCGGCTGGTGGCGCCGACGGTCGCGGGCCTGCCCGCCGGCTGGGAGCGGTCGATCAAGGCGGCCGGCGACAAGATCACCGCCGCCCAGAAGATCCCGGGCGCGATCGCGGTGGTGCTGTCGGCCCAGGCCAGCAACGAGGACAACTTCGCCCTGCTCAAGCTGGCGACCGCGTGGAAGGCGACCGTCTACGTCGCCGCCCGCCCGGCCGAGCCCGGCCGCGCCGACGACAAGCTGATGGACGCCGACGTCAACCCCAACAGCGCGGGCGTCAAGGCGCTGGCCCCGAACGCCCAGCCGCTGGCCGCGCTCGAGCCCGGCATCAACACCGGCGCGGTCCGGGTGGTGGTCGCGCTCGGCCACGACCTGCCGCTGTCGGACACCGCGCTCGGCCGGCTGGGCGCGATCGATCTCTACCTGGCGCTGTCGTCGCACGAGCGCGGCCCGGTCGCCCACGCCGGCGTCGCGCTGCCGATCGCGGCCTGGGCCGAGCACCACGGCTCGTTCACCAATCGCGACGGCACGCTGCAGCGCTTCCACGCCGCGGTCACCGCGCCCGGCCAGGCGGTCGCCGGCTGGGAGGCGATGGCCCGCCTGGGCCGCGCCACCGGCGTCAACGTCACCTGGGCCCAGGCCCGCGACGTGTGGAAGGACATGACCGCCGCGGTCGCCGCCTGGAAGGGCGCCGCCTGGGGTCGCGAGGTCCGACCCACCCAGCTCCGCTTCGCCGGCTCGCGCGGCTGATCGCAGCCCGCGCACCGAACCCATGAGCCACCCACTGGCCGACGCCCCGGGATCTCGATGAACACCCTCTACGCCATCCTCGACAACGCCGCGACCAAGTGGGTGCTGCTGGTCTTCGGGCTGGTGATGCCGCTGGCGTCGCTGCTCACCTGGGCCGAGCGGCGCCAGAGCGCGATGATGCAGGACCGCCTCGGTCCCAACCGCGCCAACATCGGGCCGATCCGCCTCAAGGGCATCCTCCACTTCGTCGCCGACGCGGTGAAGATGATCTCGAAGGAGGACTTCATCCCCGGCAACGTCCACCGCGGCCTGTTCGCGCTGGCGCCGCTGCTCGCCATCGGCCCGGTGCTGATCGCGTTCGCGATCATCCCGTTCGGCCCGACCATCTTCCCCCACAGCTTCACCGACACCCTCGACGTCGGCGCGCTGGCCCGCTCGCCCGGGGCCCACAGCTTCGCCGACTCGATCCGGCTCCAGATCGCGCAGCTCGACTTCGGCCTGCTGTTCTACTTCGCCATCCTCACCCTGGCCAACTACGGCGGCACCATCGCCGGCTGGGCCAGCTACAACAAGTGGGCGCTGCTCGGCGGCCTCCGCAGCTCGTCGCAGATGATGAGCTACGAGGTGTCGATGGGCCTGTCGCTGATGGGCTGCTTCCTCCTGGTCGGCAGCCTCGAGCCCGGCTTCATCGTCGCCTCGGGCGTGTCGTCGAAGATGTCGGCGTCCAACCCGCTCAACTGGCTGTGGCTGTGGCAGGCCCCGGCGCTGCTCTTGTTCTTCACCGCCGCCATCGCCGAGACCAAGCGGGCGCCGTTCGACATCCCCGAGGGCGAGCCCGAGATCATCGGCTACTTCGTCGAGTACTCCGGCCTCCGCTGGGGCCTGTTCTTCCTCGCCGAGTTCATCGAGATCGTCTTCATCTCGGCGGTCATCACCACCGTGTTCTTCGGCGGCTTCCAGGTCCCGTTCCTCGACCCGGACGGCTTCCGCTTCGGCGGCTACGTCACCGAGATCAACGGCACCTGGGTGTCGACCGGCGGCTTCGTGGCCAAGCTGCCCCACGGCGTGGTCGCCCTGCTCCAGGTCGGCGCGTTCGGCCTCAAGGTCGTGCTGGTGTCCTGGCTCCAGCTCATGATCCGCTGGACCCTGCCCCGCTTCCGCGCCGACCAGCTCATGAACCTGGGCTGGAAGATCCTGCTGCCGCTCGCGCTGGGCTGGACGATGTTCACCGCCCTGGCCAAGCTGTTCTTCATCTACATGGGCTGGCTGTAGGCCGGCCGGGCACGAGGACCACGACATGGCGAGCACCCACGATCACGGATCCGCGCACGACGCGGGCGGCGGCCACGGCCACGGCCACGGTCACGGCGGTCACGACGCCCCGCCGGCCGGCCTCAAGGTGCTGGCGGTCTCGGCCAACGCCAAGGTCCGCACGGTGGCGGTGTCGCGGCCGGGCGAGGCCGACGTCACCTACCTCGAGGCGACCCGCGAGGGCCTCGGCATCACGCTCAAGCACTTCGCCAAGAACCTGTTCGGCCGCCGGCGCAAGGTCGCCGACCTCAACACCGGCGCCCGCCCGGTGCCGACCACCACCGGCGGCAAGATCCTCGAGGCGCTGTCGCCGCTCAACGACATCGAGACCATCCAGTACCCCGAGGAGAAGGTGGTCTACCCGGAGCGCTACCGCGGCCTCCACCGGCTGATGCAGCGCGACGACGGCGCGGTCCGCTGCGTGGCCTGCATGTGCTGCCCGACGGTGTGCCCGGCCCACTGCATCACGATCATCCCCGAGCAGGCCGAGGACGGCTCGATCGAGAAGCGGCCGGCGGTGTTCGAGATCGACGAGCTGCGCTGCGTGGTGTGCGGGCTGTGCGTCGAGGCCTGCCCGTGCGACGCGATCCGGATGGACTCGGGCACCCACGCCAAGCCCGTCGAGGAGCGCGCCGACGCGGTGATGACCAAGGACAAGCTGATCGCGGTGTCGAAGGACAACGGCAAGAGCCCGACGTCGATCGCGACGCAGGGCGGCGCCGGGGCGAACTGGCGCGACGGCCGCTGATCGCCAGCGCCGATCGACCGCTGATCGAAACGAATCGCGCGATCTCTCGCGCGATTTTTTTTGCGCGCGGGAGTCGTAGGCGTCGCCGCGACTTGCGGTCGTCGACGACAAAATGTCGCCGCGCGTCGATCGAATTGCCGTTGACGACAGTGATCGAGGTCGCTAGGGTGGTTCTCGAACCTGGCGGTTCGATTCGACAAACGGGCAAAATCTGTCTCCTACACCTGCTATCCAGGGATCTGCCTCTGTCCTGGGAGTGCATGCCCGCACGTCGGGAAGCCCAAAGGGATATCGCGGAGCCCACCTACCGCATCGGTAGGGGATAGACCTGCCCACGGTCGAGCCAGTCAGGTTCACCTTTGCTCGAAGGCCTCCTCACGGAGGCTTTCGACTTTTCGGCGGTCAGCGGGGCTACGTGCGCTCGGCGCGGACGGTGGCGAGCGCGACCGCGCCGATGCCGGCGCTCAGCCACACGCACAGGAGCGCAGCGGTGGTGGCGCCGCGGGCCATGGCGAGGCCGGCGCACGCGGTCAGGTACACCGCGAGGGTGAGCTCGGCGGCGACCACGCCGGTCGAAGCGGCGCGGTAGCGGCGGCGCGCGCGGGCGCGGCCGGTGGCGCCGTCCTTGGGCGTGCGCTCGAACGGCGTCACGGTGCCCAGCGCGCCGAGCACGATGGCCCGCGACTGCGACACCGCCAGGCCGGCGGTGAGCGCGATCAGCGCCGGCAGCCGCGCCAGCGTGCCCAGGCGCGGGCCATCGCTGGTGATCACGAACGCGGCCAGCACCAGCGCGGTCGTGACCGCCGAGGCGGCGTGGAGCGCGGGCGCCCAGCGCGGGCCGGCCCCGAGCGCGACCGCGGCTCCGCCGGTGACCAGCACGATCAGCGTCAGCAGGTACGGCAGGTTGTGGCCGAGGTGGAACAGCGCCTCGAGGCGATGGCGCCAGCGCCACGGCGCCCGGGCCGCCGGCGCGGCCAGCTTGCGCGCGCACTCGATCGAGCCCTTGGCCCAGCGGAACTGCTGCGCCTTGAACGCCGCGATGTCGGCGGGCAGCTCGGCCGGGGCGCGGACCTCGGCGGCGTAGACGAAGCGCCAGCCCGCGAGCGCGGCGCGGTACGACAGATCGAGATCCTCGGTCAGCGTGTCGGCGTGCCAGCCGCCGGCGGCGGCGATCGCCTCGGCGCGCCACACGCCGGCGGTGCCGTTGAAGTTGAAGCAGGCGCCCGCCCCCGCCCGCCCGCGCTGCTCGACCGCGAAGTGGCCGTCGAGCAGCATCGCCTGCAGCCGGGTGAGCAGGCTGGCGTCGCCGTTGAGGTGGGCCCACCGGGCCTGGACCATGCCGACCCGCGGATCGGCGAACCCGCCGATCGTGGCGCGCAAGAAGTCCGGCGGCGGCACGAAGTCGGCGTCGAACACCGCGTGCAAGCTGCCGCGCGCGACCGCGCGACCGGCGTCGAGCGCGCCGGCCTTCCAGCCGCGGCGATCGGCGCGGTGCAGGTGGACGATGTCGACGCCGCGCGCCCGCCAGGCCGCGACCTCGGCGGC
>Ga0075163_10010963_pt1 | contig 11818 bp, 13 predicted proteins | sample JI1023141ADNA_FD_71478 | JGI IMG/M metagenome (GOLD analysis project Ga0075163, IMG submission 71478) | Wastewater effluent complex algal communities from Wisconsin, to seasonally profile nutrient transformation and Carbon sequestration -... | ecosystem: Engineered > WWTP > Effluent > Algae... | reverse complement strand
GATCTCGATGAAGCCGAAGGAGGTCACGGGAGCAACCACGTACTCACTGATGCCAGAGCGCATCAGCTCACGGTAGAGAATGACGTCGTTGATGTGGCCGATGACGATGACCTTGGTGGTGGCCTGGCAGACTTCGGCAAGACGGCCCAATTCGGCCATGACCTGGTCGCGGTTGCCATGGGTTTCAACAACAAGCACGTTCGGCGTGGGCTGCGTCTGGTAGACCTGCACGGCGGCGGCAATGCCGCCCAACTGGATGGTGACGTGGGCGCGGGCCATGCGGCGGTCACCGCTTGCCACCTGGATCGCCTGGCCCGTCTCTTGGGTTTCACAGAAGATGTGGATGTCGACACGCGGCACCAGTGCCACAAGATCGTCCTGCGGTGCGTTGGCCTGGGATTGCATTTGTGCTGCGCTATTCATTTTCTTGTCCTGTGCTGGTCCGCGGTCCGGCCCGATGCCTGTGTCGTGCGTTGCAGAATTATTGTGTTGCGGGAACCGTGATCTTGCGGATCGCAGTGTATTGAATATCGCCCAAGGGGGGCGCCAGTTCTGGTCCACCGCCAACGAGGTCTTCGGGATTTGCTGTCATGGCGGCAATGTTGGTCTGCACAGCGCAGCCATGGTTGCTCATCAACTCGTTCTGGCTGGTATGTCCGGCATCTTCGGCCCACACGCCACAACCGTCCACATGGGCGCGGCCACGCGACACCTTGATGGGGTGCTGCTGGGGACCACTGTTGGCGGCATAAATGTCGTCCTCAGAGAGGAAGTTATCGCCCGCGCAACCTGACAGGATGACGGCGGCAAGAGCAGCAAATGCCAGAGTGCGAAGACGTGCGTTGGAACTTTTCATGTTACTCACCTTGATACTCATTCGACGATGAAGCCGACGTTGCCGTGGTAGTTGCCCTCAGGCGGCGTGCCGTTCTGGCCATAGATCTTGTTCAGGCGACCAAGGAATATGATCTGGCGATCGGTCGGAGCGTTGAAGCCCTTGTCCGGCGTTGAGAGCTTTGCCTGGGTCGTTGGGCGCACAAGGATTGGCGTCACGATGATCACCAATTCGGTTTCGTTCGACTGGAAGTCACGGCTCCGGAAAAGAGTGCCGAGGATCGGCAGTTCCTTGAGGCCGGGGGTGGCATCGAGGCTCTGGCGGGTATTCTGGCTGATCAGGCCGGCGATCATCATGGAGCCGCCGCTGGGCAATTCGAGGGTGGTTTCAGCCTTGCGGGTGTTGAGGGCAGGTGTTCCGCCCACCGAGAAGTCACCCAGTTCACTGACATCCGTCTTGATCTTGAGAATAATGCGGTCGGCGGACATGACAGTTGGAGCGAATTCCACATTCACGCCGTAGGGCTTGAATTCAGAACCGCAGCTATCCGAGGAACTCACGGCCGAGCATTTCGTGCCCACGTCAAATTCGCCACCGGCATGGAAAGAAGCGGTTTGTCCCGTGAGCGCCGTGAGGTTGGGTTCCGCGAGGGTGCGTACCAATCCATCACCTTCCATGGCGCGGATGACGCTGTCGATGGACACGCCACCCTTGCTGTAAGCGATGGCCGCACCTGAGGCCGGGTTCATGGCGTTGGCACCCAGTGGAACACTGGCGAGGTTGAAGGCGAAGGCACCGGCATCAATCAGCGCCGACAGGTCAATGCCGAATTGCTTGATGACGTTGCGCTGGATTTCGACGACCTTGACCTTGAGCATCACCTGGTCTTCGCCCTCCACGATCATGGTGTTGATCGTGGTGTTGACGTCGGTGGCGGAGCCTGTGCCACCGCTCTGGCCAGCCGTGAACTTGTTGGCGAGGTCCATGGCAGTGCGGACTTCAAGGGCGTTGCGGGCAACGCCGCCAAGCACGACATTCGAGCCTACCATGTCAACGGTAATGCGATTGCCGGGCACGGTGCGGTTGATCAACTTGCGCAGGGCGGCCACGTCGAGGGCCACTTCCAGGTCAAGGTTGAGGATCTGCTGGCCATTGGCATCAAAGAAGAAGATGTTGGTCTGGCCGATCTTGCGGGCGAAAAGATACGCCGTGTTCTTGGTACGCACCACGGCATCAACGATGTCCGGGTTGCCGACGATTACGTCACGGGCTTCTGCCGGAAGGCGCACGACCACCGACTTGTTCAGACCGATGCGGACGAAGCGTCCGTCGTTCTCTTCTGCCGAGACATCGAGGTCCGTGGCCTGGGCCGAGGGTGCCGTTACTGCCTGCAAGCTGATAGCCAGGGTTGTCGCGGTCAGGAGACCGGCGAGCAAAAGTCCTGCCTTGGCGATGGGGCGCGCGAGGAAAGTGTTATTGAAATTCATGAACATGACGCGTTTGCCTCAGCGACTGGTGGCGTAGGTTTCGATGCCGGCGCGGATGAAGAGTGTGTCCGAAGACTTCGACTTCCCGTCACCGCGGTATTTTTCCGAGAGCTGCGGCCCTTCTTCCAGCGCCTTGCCATCGTTTTCAGCGATGGAGCGCAGTGCCAGGGACAACTCGCCTTCCGATTCGACCTTGGCGAGCACTTCCGACTGCTGCGAGGTCAACTCAAGTGTTGTGGTTTCAACTTCCTTCAAGGCGACATCTTCGCCTTCCTGAACCTTCTTGAAGATCTGGTTCATGGCGAGCACGCGGACATTCGAGATCACGGTCTCGCTCTTCACCAGCTGGCCAGCACCTGGGATCTTCTTGGTGAGAATGACGTCAACCCGGTCATTCGGGAGGATGAAGCCACCAGCAGTCGAACGTGGCGACACGGCCACCGACACGGCACGCATGCCCTTGGGCAGGATGGCGCTCATGAAGCCGCCTTCACCGGGCTTGACGATCTTTTTGTCGTTGACGACTTCACCTTCAAACATGGGCACGAAGGCGCGGGCCTCGGCATACTTCTCCTCGGCGTCCGGCATCTCGTCCTTGGTGATCATCGGCTCAGAGACGTTGTCTTTCGGCCAAGCTTTCCACAGGATGCTGCCAGCCGCGAGCTTTTCACCTGTCTGGATGTCGCGGGCCGCCACCAGAACATCAGTTGTTTCAACCTTGGTGACGATCTGCGGGGCAACCGGCGCTGGTTTCTTGCCGATCACGCCCTTGGCCAAGAGACCCGCCACAACAGCGGCCCCGATCGACCCAGCCAACACAATCACGCGCATCTTACTCATAAGCAGTTCCTCACCAGGCGCAGTCGGTCAATTTCCGGTGCGCAGACTCTCAAAGTCCATCTTTCGGACGGAATGGCAAAATATTGGTTAACGGCGTCCAACATCGGGAAACTCACCTCAGGCAATCCCTGTCATCCACCAGGTTTGTGGGTAGGCGACGATGGCGCCGATGGCCAAGGCAAAACCGTAGGGAAGCTTGGGCTTGATCTTGCGGGCAGCCTTGCCGATACCGGTGTCTTCGCCAGGTCCATGGATATCAACCACCGCCATGAACAGCGACCAAACCGCAACAGCGATCGCCAGTGCGCCGCCTGCAAGAACAGTTGCCACAAGGAAGGGCATGGTCTGTGCCGTACCGAACCACAGTCCAGCAGCCGCCAGCAGCTTGGCGTCGCCACCACCGAACAGGCCAAAAGAGAAGAGCGCGAAGCCTGCGACAAAGAGAATCGCGCCGGCAAGCAGGTGCCAGCCGAATTCAGTGAGCGGCATGCCCGTGAGCCAGGCCATGGGGAAAAACAGAAGTGCCGTGGCCAGAGTCAGCCAATTGGGAATGCGGAAAGACATCAGGTCGCTGAGGGCCGCCACAATCATCAGAATGGGCAGCAAGGCAATCGAAAGAGTATGAATCATGAGACCGGTCCGTTTGGCGCGGACAAGGAGGTCCACGCATTTCGCGTTTACCTTCCCATGCCAGCCGTAAAGACCCGGTTAACCCTGTGGCGGCGGCAGGAGAAACTTTACACACCTGGCACGGAGGGCGTCCGTGAGGGTCATGGTAACCGAAGATTCACCATTCCCATGCCACTGTCGGCCATGAATACGGGCGCAGTCGCGCGCCTTGTTGCTGCCGAAGGGTTTGTCCGCATGCGTTATCATACACCTCTGCTCATCTCTGCCGCCACGGCGTTCATGGCCCTTGCCGCGCCCGTTGTTCAGGCCGGCCAGGCTCTCAATGTCGAGACCGACCAATCGCAACTGGTCATCCTGCCTGCCACACCGGGCTCGGTCGTCATTGGCAACCCAACGATTGCCGACGCGACAGTGGAGGGCAACAAGATGTTCATTCACGGCCGCGCCTTTGGTACCACCAACATCATGGTCATGGACACCGACGGAAACCAGATCGCCGCCTTTGACGTGTCCACCAATCACATCACAAGCAATACTGTCGCCCTCTATCGTGGCACCGAGCGCCGGTCGCTCAATTGCGCGCCTTTCTGTGAGTATGAGTTGCAGATCGGCGATGCCTTCACCCACTCCGTGGAAGTCGCAGCTCAGACCAAGACCAAGATCGAACTGGCGACAGGTACCGACACAGCCAAGTCGGAAGCTCCGCCCGCACCACAGTGACGGACGTTGCATTTCACCTGATTTCACAAGGGCGGGCCGCGAGGTCCGCCTTTACCATGTGTAACGAAGGCAACCGTTACCTAAAATTTTAGACAATGCGTTCAAATAGCGGAAAGCCAGCGGTGATAGTTGGACATGACAGGATTGTTGCGGCCCTGCCGTGACCTTACAGTGGGGAGTTAAAACACGTGATTTCGAGATTCTCGCCAAAGCGGTTCTTGCGGAACACAAAGGGTGTGACGGCGGTGGAATTCGCCATGGTCGCCCCGGTGTTCTTCTTTGCCATGGGTGCCGTGGTTGAAACAGGCCTCATGCTGTTCACTGAATATGTCCTTCAGTCGAGCGTTCAGGAAGCAGCGCGCCAGGTGCGCACCGGCCAGGCGCAATCCGCCGGCATGAGCGCTCCCCAATTCAAGGCACAGGTTTGCGAACTTGCCAGCGTGATCATGGATTGCGATGCCGATGTCAGCGTCTACGTCCGCTCCGACGCGAACTTCGCGGCCCTGCAGGCGGCGACACCGTCCTACCTTTCCATCGGTGCGTCCTATGGCGGTGCGCCTTCGTCCACCTCCTATGTCTGCGGCGGCCCATCACAGGCGGTCGCCATTATCGCCACCTATGACTGGAAGATCGTGCTGCCGTTCATGAGTGCCTTTGGCAATGTCGACAGCGGCAACAGGCGGCGCATCGGTGGCTTCGCCATGTTCCTGAATGAGCCCTTCCCTTCGGGCACGAGTTGCACCTGATGGAGACGCCCATGAAACCGACCTTCAATCCCAAGGTATTCCTGCGCGCCGAGAATGGCGTTGCTGCCATCGAGACCGCCATCATCCTGCCCTTCCTCATTCTCCTGTTCTTTGGCATGATCGATCTCACGGCTCTTATCTCCTTCAATCGCAAGATCACCTACTCCGCCAGCGTCATCTCCGATCTCGTGTCACAGAACCGCACCAACGTGCTGAAAACCACGATTGACGACTACTACAAGGCGGCGGAAATGATCATCGCTCCGACACCTGCAACTGACTTCCGAGTCGAAGTCTATGGCTTCCGCAAGGTGTCGGGTGCCGTGGTACAGGTGTGGAAAACCGGCAAGGGATCCGGTCCGGTTTGCACGTCAACACCAGACACATCCGCCATGCCTGACCTGATGACAGCAAACAATGACGTTGTCGTCGCCATAGCCTGCATGCAGTACGCTCCCTACGTGGCAAGCTTCATGGGCGAGTCCATTCTGGGCGCCACGTCGTTCAACGTCGAACAGACCATCATGGTGCGTCCGCGCTCTACAACCACCCTGACCTGCTATGCAACCACGGTGGGCGGTTCGGTCTGCTCATAAGACCAGGCGCAAGCGAAATACCTCTCCAGTTCCAGGCCCGGCCGCAATGCCGGGCCTTTTTTATTGCACCGCAGACCTGTGGGGCTTATCGCTGGGTCTCCCCGAAGCGGTTTGAACCTTGAGCACCACCGTCTTTCTTCTCGTCCTGTTCGCCGCCTTCCTGCACGCCGCATGGAACGTGCAGGTGAAACTCAACCTTGATCGCTTCCTCGGTCTCTTTCTCATCCAGACGGGCATGGGCTTTTTCGGTATTGCCATGATCGCCTGGACTGGCATGCCCAATGCTGAAAGCCTGATCTACGCCTGTGTCTCCGGGTTGCTGCACACAGCCTACAACCTGTTTCTGGCCCGCAGCTACAAGACGGGCGACTTGAGCCTTGTCTATCCCCTCGCCCGCGGCGGCGCGCCCTTCCTGACGCTTGTCGGCACCCTGCTGATCCTCCACGACGTGCCGTCTTCCCTGGCGATCGCCGGTATCCTGATCTTGTTGGTGGGACTACTGCTTGCGGGCCTGTCCGGTTTGAAACGGGCGACGGTTGATGGAAAGACCCTGTTCTTTGCAGGTGGCACGGCCGTCTTCATTGCAGTTTATACCATTGTTGATGGCCTTGGCGGCCGCGTCTCGGGTGATCCTATCGCCTATGCCGGTGTGGTATTCTTCCTCGATGGAGTGCTGCTGCTGCTGACTGCGCTCTATTTGCGCGGTACCGCCATCCTCTCGCAGGTGATCCCATATTGGAAGACAGGTATGCTGGGTGCCGCAGCGTCTTCACTCGCCTATGCCATCGTCATCTGGGCGATGGCACAAGTTCCGATTGCCACTGTGGCGGCACTGCGCGAAACCAGCATCATCTTCGCACTCGCCATGTCGGCCCGATTTCTGAAGGAAACCCTGTCGGCGCAGCGGGTCATTGGCGCGCTTCTCATCGCCGGTGGCGCAATCCTGCTGCGCGTCGGCTGACTTGCATCGCCAACGACAGTCTTCTAGTTCTCCCACAAACAAGGAGCGTCATCATGCTGCACAAGAATTACATCAACGGCGAATGGCTTGAAGGCAAGTCGGCCAAGGACAATATCAACCCTTCTGATGTGAGCGATGTGGTGGGCAGTTACGCCCAGGCCGACAAGGCCCAAGCACTTACCGCCATTGCCGCCGCAAAATCAGCCCTCGCTGGTTGGGCTGCGACAACACCGCAACAGCGCGCTGACATTCTCGAGACCATCGGCGTCGAGCTTCTCGCCCGCAAGGAAGAGATCGGCAAATTGCTGGCGCGCGAGGAAGGTAAGCCGTTGATGAACGGCATCATGGAAACGGCCCGCGCCGCCCAGATCTTCAAGTTCTTCGCCCAGGAAGCGCTGCGCGTTGATGGGGTGGCCGTTCCTTCGGTGCGCCCTGGTGTTGACATCACCATCACCCGCGAGCCGGTCGGCGTTGTCGGTCTCATTTGCCCGTGGAACTTCCCCATTGCCATTCCGGCCTGGAAGATCGCACCGGCGCTCGCCTACGGCAATACTGTCGTGTTCAAACCCGCCGATCTGGTACCGGGCTGCGCCTGGGCATTGATGGAAATTGCCTCGCGTGCCGGACTCCCCAAAGGCGTGCTCAATCTCGTCATGGGACGCGGTTCAGAGGTCGGCCAGGCGATGCTCGACTCGCGCGACGTGAATGCTATCTCGTTTACAGGTTCAGTTCAGACCGGTGCCAAAGTGGCACTGGCTTGCGCCACACGCGGCGCCAAGTTCCAGTTGGAAATGGGCGGCAAGAACCCGCTCATCGTTCTGAACGACGCCAATCTTGATGCTGCCGTCGCCGGGGCCGTGGATGGTGCCTTCTTCCAGGCGGGCCAGCGCTGCACGGCCTCGTCGCGCCTGATCGTCGAAAGCAAGGTGCATGACGCCTTTGTGGAGAAGACCATCGCCGCCATGAAGGCGCTGAAGGTTGACCATGCCTTGAAGGAGGGCACACAGATCGGCCCGGTCGTGGATGAAACGCAATTGAAACAGGACGAGATGTATATCGACATCGCCCGCAAGGAGGCAGAAGTGGCCTGGGGTGGCGAACGCCTCAACCGCGACACGAAGGGTTTCTATCTCTCGCCAGCGCTTGTGATCAATACCCGGAACGACATGCGCATCAACCGCGAGGAAGTGTTCGGCCCGGTGGCCTCGGTCATCAAGGTGGAGAGCTACGAAGAAGCGCTGGCGGTTGCCAACGACACGGAGTTCGGCCTCTCGTCGGGCATTTACACATCGTCACTGAAAGCCGCGACGGACTTCCGCAAGAAGTCACAGGCTGGCATGGTTATGGTCAATCTGCCGACAGCAGGAGTGGACTATCACGTGCCGTTCGGTGGCCGCAAAGGCTCCAGCATGGGTCCGCGCGAACAGGGCCGTTACGCTGCCGAATTCTACACTTCTGTGAAGACCGCCTATATTTCCGCCTGACTTCAATCCTCGGGAACGGCTGCCGGGGTGGTAACACCGCGGCGGCGTTCCCGGTTAAAAACATAAATGCCACTTGCGACCACAATCAGGGCACCGATGACAGTCCAGGCGTCCGGCCACTGTCCGAAGAGGACCACGCCGGCCATCGTCATCCAGATGATCTGACTGTAGACAAAGGGGGCCAGTGTTGCCGCCGTGGCCTTACGATGGGCTTCGATGAGCATCAGGTGTCCACCTGCCCCGGCCGCCCCGATCATGACAAGCCACAGCCATTGCAGGCCCACTGGCAACTGCCAAGAGAGCGCTGCCACCGGGGCCGACGCCATGCTGCCCACCAGGCAGACATATAGGAGGGACGTTTCAGCCGCGTCCTTGCCGCCGACCTTGCGGGTCGCAAGATTGTAGCAGGCGGCACAGAGCGACGAGCACAGCGACACCAGCATGGCCCAATGGAAGTCCATTGACCCGGGCCGCATGATGATGAGCACGCCGCAAAACCCGACGAGCACTGCAAGCCAGCGCCGCAACCCCACTTTCTCTCCCAGCAGAGGCACCGACAAGGCACAGACCCACAAGGGGACAGTGAAAGAAATGGCCGCCGTTTGCGCCAGTTGCAAATAGGACATGGCGAAGAAATTCAGGAAAGTTGAGGCCAGCAGGAAAAAGCCACGTGACACCTGCAAGGCGGGATGGCGCGTCAGGAGCAGCGAGACACCGCCCCGGCGCAGCAAGAGAACAAGGGCGATCACCAGCGCGATGGCGTAGCGAAAGAACACCGTGACCACCAATGGCAGTGACTGGTTCAGATATTTCGCCGTCGCATCGAGGACCGTGAAGACGGCCATGGTCGCAAGGATCAGCAGAATCGCTTTGATGGTGTTGCTCACACCCTCAAACTACCACCACATCCAACGCGCCCACACCTTCGATCTCTGCATGAAGACTGTCGCCCCGCTGCACGGCTCCGACACCAGCAGGCGTTCCGGTGAAGATGATGTCACCTGGCTTGAGGAGAAAATACTGGCCGAGTGCTGCGATGATCTCCGGTACTGACCAGATCATCTCCTTCACATCGGAGGACTGGCGGCGCGCGCCGTTGACGCTGAGCCACATCACTGCCTGTTCCAGATCGCCCGCGTGGGGCCTGATGGCGCTGATGGGTGCAGAGAAGTCAAACGCCTTTGCCGTCTCCCAGGCGCGGCCCAGCGTCTTGGCCTCGGCCTGCAGGTCGCGGCGGGTGAAGTCGATGCCGACGGCATAGCCGAAGACCTTGGCCTCCGGCCCCAATGCCACCACCAGTTCCAACTCGTGATGAACATCACTGCTCATGGCCGGATAGGGAAAGCGGCCGTCGAGAACGATTGCGTCGTTGGGCTTGGCAAAGAAGAAGGGTGGATCACGCCCGATGACGCCACCCATTTCCTTAACATGGTCATTGTAGTTGCGCCCCACGCAATAAATGCGATGCAGGGGAAAGCGCTTGTCCATGCCCTGCACAGGCAGTGTCACCGGATCATGGGCAGGAAAAACCAGACTCATGCCAGCATGATGCCACGTTCAGCAAAGCTCTTGCGCGTTGCCTCTGCAGTGCCACCAAGATCAATGGCGCGGGTGGCACGTTCCACCACCGTCACATTGAAACCAAGCGCCTTTGCATCTTCGGCGGAGTAGCGCACACAATAGTCAAAGGCGAGGCCAGCGAGCGTGACATCCGTGAAGCCGCGCTCCTTCAGATAGCCGCCAAGTCCCGTTGGTGTGGTGTGGTCGTTCTCGAAAAATGCGGAATAGCTATCAATGGCTTTGCGATAACCTTTGCGAATGATGAGTTCGGCCTTCGTCATATCCAGTGCCCCATGAAAAGCAGCACCCTCACTGCCGATGATGCAGTGGTCGGGCCACAGGGTCTGCGGGCCGTAGGGCATCTCAATCGAGGTAAAAGGAGTCGCGCCCGCATGCCGTGAGGCGAAGGAAGAGTGGTCTGCCGGGTGCCAATCCTGCGTCAACACCACATGGGCAAAGTCACCCATCATGCCGTTGATCAGTGGCACCACAGCATCGCCGCCCGCCACTGCCAGCTTGCCACCGGGGCAGAAGTCATTCTGCACGTCAATGACGACGAGCACACTATTCTTCATCATGCAATTGCTCCCTGTGCAATGGCTCCGAGGGCTGCGGCGCAACCCTTGAAGGCCGGGAATTTGTCAGTGATGACAAACCACGGAATTGGTTTCATCACCTCAGCTATGCGGCCCTTGTCTTCAAAGACGGCGCGATATTTCGGCAGCTGCAGTTTGTGGGCAATTGAAGGCGCGATGCCGCCAGCGAGATAGACGCCTCCGCGCGCCTGCAAGGCCATGGCGGCGTCTCCGGCGAGGCGTGACAGGAATGTCATGAAATGGTCGAGGGTCTTTTCCGCCGCCGCATCGCCGCCCTTGAGAGCCGCCTGCAACACTGCTTCCGGCGTGGCGTGAACAGCTTTGTCCGTGACGGCGCGATAGAGCGCCAGCAGTCCGGGTCCGGTCAACACGTCCTCCACTTCCGAGAACTTGTCCTTGCCCATGATCCTGTCCTTGAGCGCCAGTTCCTCTGCGGTAACGACAGGCAGCGTGACGTGGCCCAACTCGCCGGGAATGGGCATCCATCCCCCACCCGGCAGGGGGGCGAGAGTGGCCATGCCAAGCCCGGTGCCCGGACCCAGAACCACTTTGACCTGCGGTTTGGCCGACACCGTGCCGCCGATCTGCACCAGGTCTTCGGCCGCGATATGCGGCAGGGACCAGGCCAGCGCCTCAAAGTCATTGAGCAGGCGGAACTGGCGCGCACGGGCGGCCTTGCGCAGGGACTCCGCACTGAACGTCCAATCGCGATTTGTGAGAGTGATCACCTCACGGTCCACGGGGGCGGCCACATCAACTGCGGCGGCGGCAAGTTCGCTGATGCCACGCTTTTCCACGTAGTGGGAGATGGCCTCTTCGAGACCCTTGAAGTTGTCATTCTTCAGGACCTCCACATGACGTACCGCCATGGAGCCCATTTCAATGAGGCCGAAGCGCGAGTTGGTGCCGCCGATGTCGCCGAGGAGTGCCAGATTGCTCATGGCGCCCCAAATGCCACAGCGATGGGCTTCGGGCAACCCGCTGGACGCTTCCCGCCCCATCCGCTAGAGGCGGCGCAGACAATCATTTCAGAACATCTCAAGACTGACCCCGTGACCCTGACGATCCCCCAAGAAGTCGCCCGCCGGCGCACCTTCGCCATCATCTCGCATCCGGACGCGGGCAAGACCACTTTGACCGAAAAGCTGTTGCTGTTCGGCGGTGCCATTCAGCTTGCCGGCCACGTGCGCGCCAAAGGTGACCGCCGCCGCACCCGCTCCGACTGGATGGCGATTGAAAGGCAACGCGGCATTTCTGTCGTCACCTCGGTGATGACCTTTGAATATGGCGGCTGCGTCTTTAACCTGCTCGACACGCCGGGCCATGAAGACTTCTCGGAAGATACCTACCGCACGCTCACCGC
>Ga0075163_10010962_pt1 | contig 11818 bp, 14 predicted proteins | sample JI1023141ADNA_FD_71478 | JGI IMG/M metagenome (GOLD analysis project Ga0075163, IMG submission 71478) | Wastewater effluent complex algal communities from Wisconsin, to seasonally profile nutrient transformation and Carbon sequestration -... | ecosystem: Engineered > WWTP > Effluent > Algae... | reverse complement strand
GCCAGCGGCCTGGTGATGGCCTCGAGCCAGGCCAGCGAGCTGATTGCCAATCGGGCATTCCTGATCAAGATGCTGCTGCTGGCCGCTGCCGCGGGCAATGCGCTCTGGTTTCACGGTCGCGGCAGCCTTGCCAGGGCCGACGGCCTGGCAAGGCTGCAGACCTTGATCTCAACAGGGCTTTGGCTCGCGATTATTCTTTGCGGGCGCTGGATCGCGTACGCCTGACCGGGCGCGCAATCGCGTGCGCCCGACCTACTGGAGGCTGTGTCATGCACCGCAGGAATTTGCTCGTCGCGCTCGCCGCCTGGCCGGCATCGGCGGCTTTCGCCCACCACGGCTGGAGCAGTTTCGACCAGGGCCGTCCCCTCTACCTGGACGGCTTCGCCCGCAAGGTGGCGTGGCGCAACCCGCACGTCGAATTCGATCTGGAAATCGTCCCCGACCTGAAAGTGCCTCCCGACCTGGGCAAGCGCACGCTGCCAGCGCAATCGGCAGCGGTCGATGGCGCCCGCCTGCTGGCCGGCGCACGAGCGCCCGTCCGCAAGGACAAGGTGTGGCGGATCGAACTGGCGCCGCTCACCCGCATGGAAGCGTGGAAGGTCGCACCGATCCGCGACGGCGATCGGGTCGCCATGGTCGGCTTCACCTTCGCCGACGAAAAGGGCGAGCCGATCCTTCGAGTCGAGTACCTTTTCGTCGGCACACAAAGCTACGGCCTGCGCTCGAGCCCTGCCTGAACAGCGGCGACACGGAACAGCCGCGGCGAGCAACGTCGGACCATTGCCGGAACAATCCCCCTGTCAAGCGCAGAGCGCGCGCAATGCGCCCACACTGCGCGCCGTGGCACGACGAAACTCCGCCCTCGCCTGGGCTTCGCATTGGCAGCGCGCGCTGACGAGCCTGACTCGCGGTGCGCTGGCCGCGAGCGGGAGCGCGATGACGACGGGCCGGCGCGCCACGACCCAGTCGCTGCGCTCGGCCGTGTCCGTTCGAGCCCCGCCCGCAGGGGCCGGCGATTGGATCGCCGGCGCGGCGATCGGCCCGGCCGGCCGGCGAAGATACCGGCTATTCCGGCCTCCTGGCGTGTTGTCCTCCGAGCGGCTGCCGCTGCTCGTCATGCTGCATGGCTGCGGCCAGGACGCCAACCGGTTCGCCACCAGCACCCGGATGAACCGGATCGCGTTGCGTGAACGGTTCCTGGTGCTCTATCCGGAGCAGGATCGGCTTGCCAACGCCCAGGGCTGCTGGAACTGGTTCGAGACCGCCTCAGGCCGGGCCTTCGGCGAAGCGGCGCTGATCATCGCAGCCATCGATCAGGTCTGCCGGCTGTACCCGGTGGATCCGCAGCGTGTCGCGGTGGCCGGGCTGTCCGCCGGGGCCAGCATGGCGGCCTTGCTCGTCACGCGGGCCCCCGAGCGCTTTAAGGCGGTGGCCATGCACTCGGGCGTCCCGCCGGGCACCGCGCACACCGGCCTGTCGGCCGTCGGTGCGATGCACGGCCGCCGCCCGACCGCGCCCTTGGACGTGAACCCCGCCACGATGGCCGCCTCATGGCCGCCTCATGGCCGCCCTTGCTGGTCATCCACGGCGACGCCGACCCCGTGGTGTCCGCCCAGAACGGACGGCTGGCCGTGGAGGCCTGGGCGCAGGCCGCGGGCGCGCTCGCCGGCAAACCGCGGCGGGTCCAGCGGGGTCAGCGCCACCCGATGACCATCACCGACTTCCGATGTGATGGCGACACCGTCGCCACTTTGGTCGAGGTGAGCCGGCTGGGCCACGCCTGGAGCGGCGGCGCGCCCGGCCAGGCCTTCGGCGACGCGCACGGACCCGATGCGTCGCGACTGATCTGGGCATTCGCCCGCCGTCAGTTCGGGGTTTAAACGGCCGAACTGCACCAGCGCGGTGCCCAGGCCCAGACAACCACCCGTCACGTGCGCTTTTGTTCTGCAGCGCACAGACGTCGACGCCAATGGAGCGCACACTGTTCAGATGGCCGGACTATCGCTGATCGACATTCAGCGCGCGGTCCGCGAGAACCCGGTCGGGAGGGAAGTCCCATCCGATCGAAAGCACGGCAAGTGCAGAGGAAACAAGCTTGAAGATCCGCGTCGGTTTTGAAATGGTGTACCAGTGCCCGCAACCCACCCCCATGATCCTGACCTTGAATATTCATTATTCAAGGGCATCGGATCTCGAGCGGCCCGATCACCTGACGATGACTCCATCGGTGCCGGTCACTGCCTATCGCGACCTGTTCGGCAACTGGTGCAGCCGCATCGTGGCGCCCAAGGGCCGCTTCGTGCTCAGCAACGAAGCCGTGGTCAACGACAGCGGCATCCCCGATGTCGTCGTGCCATCGGCCGCGCAGATCCCGGTCGAGTCCCTGCCTGAATCGACCCTCGTCTACCTGCTGGGCAGCCGCTACTGCGAAACCGACCAGCTTTCCGAGATCGCCTGGCAGCGGTTTGCCTCGACGCCGCCGGGCTGGGCGCGCGTGCAGGCGATCTGCGATTTCGTCCACTCGCACATCGAATTCGGTTATCAACATGCGCGTCGGACACGCACGGCCTTCGAGGCCTACCACGAGGGCCAGGGCGTGTGTCGCGACTACGCGCACCTGGCGATCGCGCTGTGCCGCTGCATGAACATACCGGCACGCTACTGCACCGGTTACCTGGGCGACATGGGCACCCTTCCCCCGTACGGCACGATGGATTTCGCCGGCTGGTTCGAGGCCTACCTCGGCGACCGCTGGTATACCTTCGACGCGCGCAACAACGTGCCACGTATCGGCCGGGTGCTGATCGCCCGCGGCCGCGATGCCTGCGACGTGGCGCTGACCAATACGTTCGGGCCCAATACGCTCGAGAAGTTCACGGTCTGGACCGACGAGATTGCCGCGGCATGACCTACTGCGTGGGCGTCAAGCTCGACGAGGGTCTGATCATGGCGAGCGATTCGCGGACACACGCGGGCGTGGACAATTACGCGACGTTCTGCAAGATGACGGTCTTCGAGCGGCCCGGCGACCGCGTGCTGGCTCTGCTCAGTTCCGGCGATCTCGCGGCCACCCAGGCAGTGATCAATCTGCTGCACAAGCGTGCCAGCGGCGATCCGCCTCACCTGTGGTCATGCACATCGATGGTCGACGTGGCCAACATCGTCGCCGACGCGCTGCGCGACATCGAGCGGCGCGATGGTCCCTACCTCGAGAGCGGAGGCCTGAAGTTCAATGCGTCGTTCATCCTGGGCGGCCAGATCGCCGGCGAAGAGATGCGCCTGTTCCGGCTGTATGCCGAAGGCAACTTCATCGAGGCGGGCACCGACACGACCTTCCTGCAGACCGGTGAGGCCAAGTACGGCAAGCCCATCCTCGACTTGGGCGTGACATCTCAGGCGACGCTCGAAGACGCCACCAAATGCGTGCTGGTGTCTTTCGACTCGACGATGCTGAGCAATCTCTCGGTGGGCATGCCGATCGATCTGCTGTGCTACAGCCGGGACAGCTTCAGGGTGACGATGAAGCGCCGGTTCGTGGCTGGCGACCCCTACTTCGAAACGCTCAAGCGGGCCTGGATCGCCGGCACGCGCAAGGTGTTCCACGAACTGCCGGCCCTGGCCTGGTAGGGCTCAGTCCGTTCGGAACGAGCCCAAAACGGCGGCGAGCGAATCGATCAGCACGGTGCGCACTGTCCGCCAGGGCTCTCCGCCCGCGGCGAAGAAGCGCTGGCTGACCTCCAGTTCGATGCCGACATAGTCAGAGTCGGCGTGGCGCTTGCGAAGCAGCGCGGTCAATCCATCGCCACGGCCCTGATAAGGGTAGTTGCGGCGCAGCACCAGGCTGGGTGCGCGTGACGCGACGGCCTCGAGCCACTGCCCAGCCAATCGCGTCTCGCCCGGACGGCGCGGGTCGTACAACCAGGCCACGTCCGCACGTCTCGCCACGCCGTTGAGGATCGGTGTGAAGCTGTGCGAGGCGACATGAATCACTCGGCACCCCGCCTCGATCAGTTGGCCGATGTGCGCTTCGACGGCATCGCGGTGCGGCCGATAGTGATCTCGAAGCACTGCCGCGCGCCGGGCTCGATCCAGCCCCCGGGTGAACTCGGAATAGAGCTGCCGGTGGCCCACCGACCGGTTCAGGTCGATGAGCAGTCGTGTGGTGGTGGCCGCATGAAGTGGCACGTTCAATGCGTCGGCCATTTCCCGCGCCAGTTCGAGCGCACCGGGATCCCAGCCGCGGTGCGTGTCGAGCAGCGCCTCGTGGCCGAGAAACAGGTTCGCATAGGCAGGCGGGACTTCATGTCCGCCGTGCTCGCAGCTGATGACCAGGCACAGTGGCACTTTCATGTCGCGGTCCGCGATGCGCGAATCACCGGCAGCCAACCGCCGCGCGGCGGTTGCGGTAACCTCGGGGCCCGCCCGGCACGGGGGCAGGACCCGCGCGCACCGTTCGATACCGGCGCGTGCAGCAGGCGGAAGGATTCAAGAAAGGTCATGGCCGGATGAAGAGCGCTCTTTTCGTGGATTTCGACAACGTGTACTCGCAATTGCGCCAGTTGCAGCCCGAGGCTGCCGAACGCTTTGCACGGCATCCGACCGAGTGGATCGGATGGCTGACCGACGCTCTGGCACTGCCCGACCCCCATATGGCGGGACAGCACCGACGCCTGCTGGTCCGGCGCTGCTATCTCAACCCGAACTGGTACCAGACCTATCGGCATGCGTTCTTGCGCGCCGGGTTCGAGATCGTCGATTGCCCGCCGGTGACCAGCCAGGGCAAGACCAGCACCGACATGCACATGGTGCTCGATATCGTCGACCTGCTGCAGCACGAAACGCGGTACGACGAATTCATCGTCTTTTCGGCCGACGCGGACTTCACGCCGGTGCTGCGCCGGCTTCGGCGCTACGACCGCCGCACCACGGTGCTGGCGATCGGGTTCCCGTCGGCCGCCTACCAGGCATCGGCGGACCTGCTGATCGATGAGCGCCGGTTTCTCCAGGACGCCCTGGGCCTGCGGCGCGACCCCGCGGACCCGCCGCCGCCCAGTGTCCCGGACTCCGACGAGGACTCGCCCGCGCCCAGCCGCACGACGGACAGCGGACCGGACAGCGCGCCGGATCCGGTGTCCAGCGCGCCCCCGACCGCCTCCAGGCCCGAGGCACTGGCTCGCAGCTCCAGCCGCCCGGCCCCGTCCGACGATCCGCTGTCGGTCATCGCCAATCGCATCCGCGTTGTCGTGGACCAGTCGCCGGTGCCGGTCAGCGCCGGGCACCTCGCCGCGAAGCTCAAGCAGGAATATCCCGAGACCCTTGAGAACTGGAACGGGTGCGGTACGTTCAGGGCGTTTTTCCGTTCGCTCAAATTGTCGCGACTGGAGTGGCTTTCGGGCTCCGGCGGACGCATCCTGGACCCGGTTCGCCATGAGACGCCCGACAGTTCGCCCACCGACGAGCCGGACTCGCCCTGGGCCGGCGCCGGCCCGATGTTCACGGTGGTCCGTGACGTCTGCATGCTGACCGCCGCGCCGCTGCTCGCGCCGCATGAAATGCAGCTGGTGCTGACCCTGCTGGCCGACGATCTGCAGAAACACACGTTCGAGCTCAGTGCTTCCACCGCGCGTGTGTGCAATCAGTGCCTCGCCCGGGAGGGGCTCCGGTTGCGCTTGCGCGATGTCGCCTTCCTGCTGCGCGGCATGCAGCTCAACGGCCACGTCTTCAGCCAGGGCCACGACGATTTCGCGACGCTGGCCTCGCGCCTGGTGAACCAGGTGCTGTTCCTGTGCGAACGCGAACAGCGGGTGCTCGACGAGGCCGGTGTCGCCCTCATCAGGCGGTGGATCGGCGGCGACGCCATCGCCTGAAGTCCGATAACGGGCGCTGATGTCGGGATCGTTGCCGGGATGCGCTGGCGGCACACCCGGCGTCGAACTCACGAAGCGGCTCGTCGCGCGCGCACGCCAGTGCGCTCGCGCGCGGGCGTGCCGGCCGGAAGCCGGGCAGGTTGAGCAGCGCCCGGCCCGGGACGGACGTGGACCTGGCGCGCCAGCACAGGCTCGGCACACTGCGAGCACACCATCACCGGGTCAAAATCCTTCCCGCACAGGTCATGGGTATGGATCAGCGGGCGGCCCTTGCGCCCGGCCAGATGCGCATCGCCCCAGTGCACGATCGCCATCACCACCGGGTAGAGGTCGAGCCCCCTCGGCGTGAGCCGGTACTCGTGGCGCAGCGGGCGCTCCTGATAAGGAACCTTGGCGAGCACCGACGCATCGACCAGTTTCTTCAGCCGGCTCGCCAGCAACGGCCGGGTGATGCCCAGCCGGGCCTGGAAGTCTTCGAAGCGGCGCACACGCAGGAAACAGTCGCGAAGGATCATCAGCGTCCACCGATCGCCGATCACCGCCACCGTACGGGCCATCGAACAGGACTCCTGATCGAGCTCGCTCCATCGCATCACACATCTCCAGGCGCACCGGTCCCGCACCGCGATTGATCATACCCTGGCGCTTCTCGATCGCGCGCCGCGCCGACCCGTTCAGCGGCGGGCGAGGAACGCCTCTTCGACATCGCGCAGCCGGTCCTTGCCGAAGTAGATATCGTCATCGACGAAGAAGGTCGGCGAGCCGAACGTGCCGCGCTCGACCGAGCGTTCGGTGTTGGCGATCAGCTCGGCCTTGACCGGCGCGCTGACGGCGGCCTCCAGGATGGCCTTGGCCGGCAATCCGGATTCTTCGAGCGAGGCTGCGATCACTTCGGGATCGCCCATGTTGCGGCCCTCGCTCCACATGTAGCGGTAGACCTCGTCGACGTACTTCTCGAACACGCCCAGGCCGCGCGCGGCAACGGCGCCGCGCATGATGGCCAGCGTATTGACCGGGAAGAACGGATTGCGCTTGTACTGGGTGATGCCGTGGCGAACCAGGAAGCGGTTCATCTCGAGGCGCTCGTAGTCGGGCTTGTTCTTGATGCCCGCCATGCTCTCCATGGGCGAACGGTTGCTGGTTGCCCGGAACACGCCGCCCAGCAGGACCGGCACATAGTCGAAGCGGGCCCCGATGCGCGCCTCGATGGCGGGAATCACCAGGTGGCTGAGGTACGCATTGGGGCTGCCGAAATCGAAGTGGAATTCCAGTCGGGTCATCGTGTCACCACCTTTCGCCAAATGGGCGGATTTCAAGTTCGAAGGTCCACGCGTCGCGTGGCTGCTGGTACAACTGCCAATAGGCATTGGCCACTGATTCGGGGCTCATCAGCCGGCCAGGGTCCAGGTTCTCGAGGGCCGCATCGCCTTCGCGCGCCCGGATTCGATCGCGCACGAAGGCGGTATCGACTCCGGCATCGATGATCAGGTGCGCGACATGGATGTTCTTCGGTCCCAGTTCGCGGGCCGCGCTCTGGGCCAGGGCACGCAGGCCGAACTTCGCGCTGGCAAAAGCCGCGTAACCGACACCACCGCGCAGGCCGGCCGTGGCGCCCGTAAAGAAAAGTTTGCCCTGGCCGTGGGCCAGCATCCGCTTGGCGGCCTCGCGGCCGGTCAGGAAACCGCCGTAGCAGGCCATCTCCCAGACCTTGCGGAACACCCGCTCGGTGGTTTCGGTGAACGGGAAATTGACGTTGGCACCGATGTTGAAGATGCAGACCTCCAGCGGCGCATGGGCGTCGGCCTCGGCCAGGAACGCGGTGATGTCCGCCTCGTTGCGGGCGTCCAGGGTGCGCCCCTGCGCGCGTCCGCCCGCGGCCTCGATGGCTTGCACCAACGGTGCGAGCTTTTCGCCATTGCGCCGGCCCGCGAACACGGTGAAGCCCTCACTGGCAAATTTTCTGGCAATCGCGGAACCGATGAAATCACCTGCCCCCACGACAGCGACCGTTGCATTGCGATGAATCACGTGCGTGTCTCCTTCAGTGGTTCTGCCTGGTGCGGCGCCCGCCCAGTACCCGTCGCCCTGCCGCGAATTGTAAGTGTATAAAACACACTCACTTCAGTCATTTGTCGCTATGGGTCGACGAAAGGCCATAGAAAACAATTGAAACAACTCGAACTTCGAACGGCACTCGCGCCGTATTCCCCTCTGACAAGGGCCCGAGCGGGGATCGTCGGCGGTCGTGGGCGTGGGGGCTCAAAAAGAGCCGTCTCTTTTAGAGCATGTTGGACGACCAGGCCGTTGCCTACGATCCGCCCCATGCGGTCAGCGCCCCGACGGTCACGCGGGACTGCCATGACGATGAAAGGGAAAAGCCAATGAACGCCTTCACCGACAACGCGAGCACCAACCCCGTCGCGATGGGCGACCCCTATGCCGCGTTGTATCTCCATCTGAACCAGACTGTGCAGCAGCTGGTCAGCGACGCCCTGGCGCGCGCCCGACACACCCCCGTTGCCGTTCCCGCCGTGCCGCCACCGGCCATCGTGCCGTCCGCCGCGCGCGCTCCGTTGAGCGAGCGCGAGTGCGACGTGTTGCGCCTGATCGCGGCCGGCGACAGCAACAAGATGATCGCGCGGGCGCTGGGCGTCAGCCCGCACACGGTGAAGCGCCACGTCGCCAATATCCTGGACAAGCTCGGCGCCCGGTCCCGCAGCCAGGCTGCGGCCTGGCTGCTGACCCAGCAGTAGGCTGCGCGACAGCCATGCACCCGCTCTTGCCTGAGCGGATCGCGGCGGCCGGTCACGCGGTCTGGGCGGCAGGTGCGCTGTTGTCGGCGCTCGAGCTCGGCGTGTTCACCGAACTGGGCAAGGGGCCGCGCACTCGGCTGCAGCTGCAGCGCCGCCTCGGCCTGTCATCGGTCAGTGCACCGGATTTCCTGGACGCGCTGGTCGGTCTGGGCTGGCTCGACCGGGAAGGCGACGACGACGATGCCGTCTACCTGAATACCCGCGAGTCCGGCCATTTCCTGGACCGGCATCAGTCCCATTACCTGGGTGACCTGCTGCAGGCTGGCCACGAGTCGCTGCGCGCGAATTCGGTTGCGCTCACCGCGATGCTGCGTGGGCGGGCCGTCGGCGCCGGCCGACCGGACAGACCGGGTCGGCCGGCGCTGCGCGAACACCTGGCACGCCTGCATGGCGACGCGCTAGCCGCGGCCTTCGACTTCAGCCCCTGCGCGCACCTGCTCGACATCCAGGGTGCAGCCGGTCGGCTGGCCTGCGCCATCGCACTGGCCAACCCCCACCTGCGCGGCACGACTCTGGAACGCGCGGAACAGGTCTCGCGCGCTCAGGACCACATCGAGCGCTGCGCTCTGGGCGGGCGTGTCGCGGTGGCGACGCGGCCCGGCGCGCTCCGGCTGCCTGCGCCCCTGCCTGCCGCCGACGTGATCGTCGCCAGTCTCGTCCTGCGTGCCGATGCGATGGCGTGGCTGCCGGCGCTGCTGCGCCAGGCGCGCGCCGCGCTGACCACTGGCGGTTGCCTGCTGGTCATCGACCATTTGCTCGATGATGCGCGCCGCGCGAGCGCACCCGCGATGCTGTTGTCGCTGTCGCGGCGAATGAACGGCGAGGCCCATGTGCCCGCAACGCGGGGCGACGTGCGGGACGCCTGCCTGGGCGCGGGATTCTCCCGCACCGACTGCCTGGGTCTGGTGGACGGCGCCAGCGCGGTGATCGCGCGGCTGTAGTGCGGCCATGGCACGGCGCTGTAGCACGGGTCCCGGCGCAGGTCTTCGCGCGAGTGTCTGCGCAGATCATCCTGGCCGCAGTCCGCGACCCTCGACCATTGCGGGCCCCACGCCCGCGAATTAAGATTGGCGCGCCCGCCGGCCAGGCGCCCCTTCTGGGCTCCGATCGTACGCCCGGCACTGACTGAGCACCGTCCGTGCGCCTACCATGACTGTCAACGGGTCTCCCGCTCGCCCCCCCGCTTCGCCCCATTTGCCGCGGCTGCGCTATCGGCCGATGCGCGCAACCGATCTGCCGGAGTGCCTCGCGCTGCTGCCCGACTCTGCCGGCCTGACGCCCACGCAGAAAGCCCGCATGCCCGAGCTGTGGGCCAGGCTGGTCGGCGAACCCTCGATCCTCGCCGGTGTCATCGAAGACACCGCACTGCCCGAGGGCGAACGCCTGCAGGGTTGGGGCGTGACGATGGTCCTGCCCTCGACGATGGTGAAGGCACTGCATCTCGAGACCAACCCGGGCGCCTACGTGGCGCGGCGCGTCTATGCGGCGCTGCTCGCCGGCGAGCTGCAGCCTCCGAGCGACCGCGAAATCGGCGTGCTCAATGCCAGCGGTGAACTGGTGCTGCTCATCCTGCACTACTCGATGCGGCACAACGACTACTTCGATCCGTACGTCTCCAAGGTGATCGCCACGGCCAACGACGCGTTCCGGGCCTTTCACGACGGCTACAACCTGCGGGCCATCTTCTACGAGAACAGTGCCGCAGCCGAGCCGGTCGCGCGGACCAGCGGATTCGACACGCACCGCCTGGCCGACCACGACGCGCTGCAGGTGCTTGCGCCCGAGGTTCGGCCCGCGCTGTACTCGCTCACCCGCGAAGCGGCACGCCAGCGCGTGCCGGGGACGCCCGCGCGCAATTGTTTCGAGCACCAGCCGCCGCGCTTTCGGCTCAACGCCTCGCAACGGCGCCTGTTGTGGCTCGCGCTGTTCGACGACAGCGACGAGACCCTGATGGCCCAACTCGAGGTTTCGACCCATGGTCTGAAGAAGCTCTGGCGCGGCATCTATGACCGCATCGCCGATACAGCCGACGATTTTTTCGGTGACTCGCCCGGCGAAGACGACGGCAAGCGCGGCCCTGAGAAGCGCCGTCAGGTCCTTGCCTACGTGCGCCAGCGGATGGAGGAGCTGCGTCCCTGGGTCGCTGGCGGATGAGTCAGGCGCGCGCCGTCACTTCGCGGCTATCGGTGCCATCGGCTCAGGCACCCGATTCGTCACCGGCGGGATGCTGCGCAGGTAGGCAAAGATCGCGCCCAGATCAGCATCGTTGAAGTGCTTGTAGGCCGGGATGGGCATCGGCGGCAGGACCTCACGGCCGCGGCCCAGATGGCGACCGCTTCGAATCGTGCCCTTGAAGTCCTTCAGGCTCCATTGCCCCAGACCGGTCGTCGTGTCCGGCGTCAGGTTGGCGCTGTAGCTGACGCCCCAGGGACCGGCGAATGCCGTGTTGGTCCCTGCAGAGACGACCAGCCAGGGCCCTTCGGGCAGCCTGGGCGCGGGCGGCATGGTCAGCGCATCGGGAGTTCAAGGCCTCGCACCCCGGCGGTTCGGGGTCTCGAGCACCGCGGTCTCTGGCTGAAATGAAGCCGTTCTGGCTCAGGCCGCCTGCTGGCGCATGCGCTCGGCCCGCTCGCGCGGCGCCGGATGCGTGGACAGCCATTGGGTGCCGCTGCTGGCCCCGCCCGCGAGGCGATCGAGTTTTTCCAGGGCCGTGACGGCCGCGCGACGGTCATGCCCGCGGCGCGAAAGAAATCGCATCGCATGGTCGTCCGCTTCGTTTTCGTTGGCCTGGGAATGCTGCGCCCGGACAACCTTGACGAACAGGTCGCCCAGCTCCGACTGGGCCAGCGCGCCAGCCCCGCCGCCTGCGGCCGCGGCCGCCTGCTGGGCTGCGCCCGATCCGAGCGCCAGCTGCATCCGCTTGCGCGTGTGCCCGGCCTGAACGTGACCGATCTCATGGCCGATGACATAACGGATCTCGTCGTCGCTCATCAGGTCCATCAGCCCGCTGTAGAGACGGATCGAGCCATCGGCCAGCGCGAACGCATTGACCTCCGGCGTCAGGTAGGTCTTGTAGTTGAGGGCCAGTCCGCCCTCTTCGCGACAGTTCGCGGTCAGAGCGGCCAGCCGCTGACCATA
>Ga0075163_10010961_pt1 | contig 11820 bp, 11 predicted proteins | sample JI1023141ADNA_FD_71478 | JGI IMG/M metagenome (GOLD analysis project Ga0075163, IMG submission 71478) | Wastewater effluent complex algal communities from Wisconsin, to seasonally profile nutrient transformation and Carbon sequestration -... | ecosystem: Engineered > WWTP > Effluent > Algae... | reverse complement strand
ACGAGCCCCAATGCCAGAATCCCCCTCCCCATGTCCGCCCCCGTCCTGCTGAGCGTCGTGCTCGGCTACTTCGTGCTGTTGCTGATCGTCGCCTGGCGCACCTCGCGGCGTGCGGACAACGAGGCCTTCTTCATCGGCAACCGCAACAGCCACTGGTTGCTGGTGGCGTTCGGCATGGTCGGCACGTCGCTGTCGGGGGTGACCTTCATCAGCGTGCCGGGCACCGTCGGCAGCCAGGGTTTCGGCTACCTGCAGATCGTGCTCGGCCATGTGCTGGGCTACCTGATCGTGGCCTTCGTGCTGGTGCCGCTGTACTACCGGCAGGGCGTCAGCTCGATCTACCACTACCTCGATGGTCGATTCGGTCCACGCTCGTACCGCACCGGCGCGGCCTTCTTCATCGCCTCGCGCACGCTGGGGGCCACGGCGCGGCTCTACCTCGTGGTGCGCATCCTGCAGGACAGCGTGCTCGAGCGCATGGGCGTGCCGTTCTGGCTGACCGCGGCAGTGATCCTGCTGATGATCGTGCTCTACACCGTGGAGGGGGGCGTCAAGACCATCGTCTGGACCGACACGCTGCAGACCGCCGGCATGCTGCTCGGCTTGCTGGTGTGCACCGGCTTCCTGCTGCACCGGCTCGATCTCGGTCCGGCCGAGGGCCTGGCGCGCCTGCAGCAGCAGGGCCTGGCCACGCTGTGGGGCACCGACCCGCTCGGCCGCGGCTTCTGGCTCAAGCAGGTGCTGGCCGGCGTCTTCATCGCGGTGGCGATGACCGGGCTGGACCAGGAGATGATGCAGAAGAACATCTCGGTGAGCACCGTGCGCGGCTCGCAGAAGAACGTGATCGTGCTCTCGCTGACGCTGCTGGCGGTGGTGGCGCTGTTCCTCTACCTCGGCGGCCTGCTGCACCTGTACGCGCCGACCGTCGGCCTGGCGGCAGCCGGCGACAAGCTGTTTGCCGCGGTCGTGCTCGGCCACCTGCCGGCCTGGGTCCAGCTGCTGTTCGTGCTGGCGCTGATTTCGGCCCTCTTTCCCAGCGCCGACGGTGCCTTGACGGCGCTCACTGCCTCGACCTGCATCGACCTGCTCGGGCTGCAGCGCCGCCCCGACTGGAATGCCGCCCGGCAACTGCGCGTAAGGCGCCAGGTGCACCTGGCCTTTGCCGCGCTGTTCCTGGGGCTGGTGCTGGCCTTTCGCTGGCTGGACGACCCCAGCATGATCGGGCTGATCCTGAAGCTGGCGGGCTACACCTACGGGCCGCTGCTGGGGCTGTTTGCCTTCGGCCTGCTGACCCGACGGCGGGTGCAGGACGGCTGGGTGCCGGCCATCGCGCTGGCCTCGCCGCTGCTTGCCGGCCTGATCGACGCCAACCAGCGGCTGCTGTTCGGGCGCTACGAGATCGGGCTGGAGCTGCTGCTGGTCAACGCCGCGATCACCTTCGGCGGGCTCTGGCTGGCCAGCGCTCCCGCTGCTCAGACGCCGAGCGCCAGCGCCACGCGGTAGGTGACGAAGGCCGCGCCATAGGCCAGCGCGAAGAGGTACGCCGCCATCAACGCCGGCATGCCCCAGCCGCCGGTCTCGCGCTTGACGGCCGCCAGCGTCGACAGGCATTGCGGTGCGAAGACGAACCAGGCCAGCAGCGACAGCGCCGTCGGCAGCCCCCATTGCTGCGCGATCAGCGGCGTCAGCGATTGCGCCACCGCGTCGCCGGTGGCCGAGAGTGCGTAGACCGTGGCCAGCGAGCTGACGACCACCTCGCGCGCTGCCAGCCCCGGCACCAGCGCGATGCTGATCTGCCAGTTGAAGCCGATCGGCTCGAAGACCCGGGCCAGGCCGTGGCCCAGCATCCCGGCGAAGCTGTGCTCGATGGCCGCGCCGGTGGCACCGGCCGGCATTGCCGGGAACGACGCCAGGAACCACAGCAGCACCGTCAGCCCGAGGATGATGGTGCCGACGCGGCGCGCAAAGATCACCACCCGCTGCCACAGCCCCAGCGCCACGTTGCGCAGTGCGGGCCAGTGGTAGCTGGGCAGTTCCATCATCAGGCTGCGCACCTGGCGGCCCTCGTGCGTGAAGCGCTTCAGCACCCAGGCCACGACGAAGGCGCCGAGCACGCCGGCCACGTACAACCCGAACAGCACCAGCCCCTGCAGTTCGAACAGCCCGGCCACCGCGCGCTGCGGGATGAAGGCGCCGATCAGCAGTGCATAGACCGGCAGCCGCGCCGAGCAGGTCATCAGCGGCGCGATCATGATCGTCACCAGCCGGTCGCGCGGGTTGACGATGGTGCGCGCGGCCATGATGCCCGGGATGGCGCAGGCAAAGCTCGACAGCAGCGGGATGAACGAGCGACCGGACAGGCCCACGCCGCCCATCAGCCGGTCGAGCAGGAAAGCCGCGCGCGGCAGGTAGCCGGATTCCTCCAGCACCAGGATGAAGAAGAACAGGATGATGATCTGCGGCAGGAACACCAGCACGCCGCCGATGCCGGCGATCAGCCCGTCGACCACCAGGCTGCGCAGCCAGCCTTCGGGCAGCCATGGACCGACCGTCGCACCGGTCCAGTTCGTGGCCTGTTCGATCCAACCCTTCGGCGCTTCGGCCCCGCTGAAGACTGCCTGGAATACCAGGAACAGCACCACCGCCAGCAGCAGCGGGCCGACCACCGGGTGCAGCACCACGCGATCGATGCGGTCGCTGGCGGTGTGCGGCACCAGGTCGTCCAGGCCGAGGCGCTGAAGGATGCCTTGCACGGTCTCGTGGTCACCTGCACCGGCTGTTGTCGGCGTGGCCAGTGACCCGCCCTGGCGCCACGCGCCGGGGTCGTCGAGCAGGGTGCGCAGCGCATCGACGCCGTCGGCCTTCACGCCGACGGTGCACACCACCGGCAGGCCGAGTTCGCGCGAGAGCGCCTCGGGGTCGATGGCCAGCCCGCGCCGGGCGGCGAGGTCGGTCATGTTCAGCGCCACCACGCAGGGCAGGCCGAGGCGGCGCACCGCCAGCACCAGGCGCAGGTGGCGGCGCAGGTTGGTCGCGTCGACGACGCACACCGCCAGGTCGGGCCGCTTCTCGCCGACGGCGCGGCCGTAGAGCACGTCGGCGGTGACCTTCTCGTCGGGCGAACGCGGCTGCAGGCTGTAGGTGCCGGGCAGGTCGAGCAGGCGCAGCGCCTTGCCGGCGGCGGTGAGCAACCGGCCCTCCTTGCGCTCGACGGTCACGCCTGCGTAGTTGGCCACCTTCTGGCGGCTGCCGGTGAGCAGGTTGAACAGCGCCGACTTGCCGCAGTTCGGGTTGCCGACCAGTGCCACCAGCGGCCCGCCACGGTGCACGTGGATGACCGCCGCGTTCATGCCGGATCGCCCGTCACGAGAATGCAGGCCGCCTCGGCGCGGCGCAGCGCGAAGGTCGAAGTGCCGATGCGCACCGCCAATGGGTCGCCACCGGGCCGGCCGCGAGCCGTGACCATCACCCGCTCGCCGGACATGAAGCCCAGATCGGACAGCCGCTCGGCCCACTCCGGCGCATGCGCCGGCGCGATGACGCGCACCACCGTCGCCGCGCGGCCGAGCGGCTGCTGGTCGAGCGGCAGCGCGAGCGCTGGGGACATCAGGGCCGCGAGGGGGGTCGGGGCGTTCATGCAGATCGGGCCGTTCAGATCACAACGGCTCGATCCTATATTAAATACGAATCCTTCTCAATTGCGCATCATCAATGCCAATGCAGAACGATTGCTTCACGCCCTGCGCTGCCGCCCGGCCTCGTACAGGCAGATGCCCGAAGCCACCGAGACGTTCAGGCTCTCCACCGCACCCGCCATCGGGATGCTCACCAGCGCGTCGCAGGTCTTGCGCGTCAGCTGGCGCATCCCCGCTCCTTCGGCGCCGAGCACCAGCGCCAACGGGCCGCACAAGTCGGCCTCGTACAGCGTCTGCGGCGCATCGTCGCTGGTGCCGACGATGCGGATGTCGCGCTCCTTCAGTTCATTGAGGGTTCGCGCCAGGTTGGTCACCATCAGGTAGGGCACGGTCTCGGCCGCACCGCTGGCCACCTTGGCCACGGTGGCGTTGAGGCCGACGGCGTGGTCCTTCGGCGCGATCACCGCGTGCACGCCGGCACCGTCGGCCACACGCAGGCAGGCGCCGAGGTTGTGCGGGTCGGTCACGCCGTCGAGCACCAGCAGCAGCACCGGGCCGCGCCCCTCGGCGTCGATCGCATCGAGCAGGTCGTCCAGCGAATGGTGCTGCGGCAGCGGTTCGACACGCGCCACCACGCCCTGGTGGCGCGGGCCGCCGGCCAGGCGCGTCAGACGCTCGTCGTCGCTGTCGATCACGCGGGCGCCGCTGTCGCGCACGCGCTCGACGAACTGGCGCATGCGCGCATCGCGCCGCGTGCTGTCGACATGGATCTCGACGATCGTCGCCGGCGCAGTCTTCATGCGCACGGTGACGGCGTGGAAGCCGAACAGGACCTTGTTGCTCATGTCGTGCCTCGCCTTGTCGTTCAGCCCGGGCTGCGCAGCGTCGGCAGGCCGACGCCGGCGGCGTCGAAACCACCGTCCACCGCCAGCACCTGGCCGTTCACGTAGCTCGCCGCCGGGCTGCACAGGAAGCCGACAGCCGCAGCGATCTCCTCCGGCGTGCCGTAGCGGTTGAGCGGAATCGTTGCGTGGTAGTCGGCGCGGATCGCCGGTGTGTGCACCTGCTTGGCCATCTCGGTGTCGACCGGTCCGGGCGCGATCGCATTCACGCGGATGCCGGCGTTGCCGAGTTCGACCGCCTGCTGCCGCGTCAGGTGGATCAGCGCGGCCTTGCTGGTGCCATAGGCCACGCGCAGCGTGCTGGCGCGCAACCCCGAGATCGACGCGATGTTGACCACCGCGCCACCGCCGCCGCGCAGCATCAGCGGCGTGGCCGCCTGCGTGCACAGGAACGGGCCGTCGAGGTTGGTGGCCATCACCTGGCGCCATTCATCGAAGGTGGTCTGCGGCAGCGGCTTGAAGATCGCGATGCCGGCGTTGTTGACCAGCGCGTCGAGGCGGCCGAAGGTCTGTTCGACCACCCTCAGCGCATCGTGCACCTGGTGCGGGCTGGACACGTCGGCGTGGATCGGCTGCACGCGGTCGGCCGGCTGCAGGCCGGCGGCGCTCAACGCCAGCGTTTCGGCGTCGATGTCCAGTACCGCGACGCGCCAGCCCTCGCGCAGAAACCACTGAGCGACAGCCAGCCCGATGCCACGGGCGGCGCCGGTGACGAGGGCGACGGGGAGGATGGTGGGCAGGCTCATCGGCACGTTCCGCTGCAGGAAGAACCCGATTGTCGGCGCTCGCGCCAACCGCAGCGGCGGGGTCCGAGTGCCGGCAATGATCACGGCAGACCCGATCGGCGCTCGATCGCCGCGCCGATCCGGACACGGCGCCGTCGTGGTTCAGGCCAGGAAGAACCGGCGCAGCCGAGCGGCCTCGTCGGGCGCGAAGGCGAGACCCTTGAACGGTGTGTGGTCGAAGGTGCGCGGGTCGGCCGGTTGTGTCAGCGCCAGACGCAGGCGTTCGGCCAGGCCGGGCGCCAGACGAGGCGCCGCCACCAGCGCGTACAGCGGCATCGGCACCGTGCTGTGCACCACCCGCAGCCGCTGCTGCGCCACGCCCAGGTCGACCAGGGCCTTCGAGCGGCTGACGCCGGTGGCCACGGTGCGCAACTCGACCATCAAGGGCACCACCTCCTGGTGACGCGTCGGGCGCAGCAAGGGGTCGCGCCCCGGGGACTGCAGCCGCAGCGCTGCGCGGGCGGTGGCCGTGGCCCAGCTCTGCGGGCTGGGCACGCCGATGTCGCTGCGTGCGGCGTCGGCCAGGCTCTGGATCGGGCTGTCCGGCCGCACGAAGAAGTGCACCGTGTTGTCGCGGCGGTCGTCGCTGAAACCCAGCACCTGATAGCCGGCCTGGCGCTCGGCCTTCAGCGCCGCATGGGTGTGGATCAGCAGCAGGTCGTGCGCAGCGCCGTCGACAGCCTGCGTGACACGGTCGCTGTAGACCACGTCGAAGGCCAGTCGCCGGCCGACGGCCAGCGATAGAGCGTCGAGCATCTCGGCGTAGCGCCGGCGCAGTTGCTCCTCGGTCTCGCTGAAGCTCACGCCGGCGTTGATGCCGACGCGCAGTTCGGCCGCAGCGGCGGCATGGCCACACGCCGCAGCCGCGATCAGCCCCGCGCTGCCTTTCAGCAACCGGCGACGCAGGGCCGAGGGCTGGCTCACGGCAGCCTGCGGATCACGAAGTTGTCGAGGATGCCCACGCCTTCGAAGCCGGCGTAGCGCGGTGCGCCCAGGTTGGCCGTGAAGGGGCCGAGCGCGATGCCATTGATGCTGGCGGTGAGCGTCCGGGTGGCCGGGTCGTAGGCGATGACCATGCGGTTCCAGGTCTCGTCGTCGACGACACCGCTGGCCAGCAGGGCGCCGGTGCGGCCATTGAGGCGCAGTTCATAGACCAGCGCGCCGGTGGCCAGCACTTCCTGCGGCCGCAGGCCCAGCCAGACCAGGCCGGCGCTGGAGAAGTTGGACAAGGTCACGGCGCTGTTGGTCAGCCCGAGGGCGACGTAGGCCCCGTCCACCACCGAGGGCCAGCCTTCCATCGAGACCTGCCACTTGCCGGCCGGCGCAGCAAACGGCAGCAGCGCGGTGGGGAACTGCGTGATCGGCAGGTCGAACCACTCCGACGACGCACAACCAGCGTTGAAGAAGTCGTTCTCGGCCGTGCCCTGCAGCGGCGACGGCAGTTCGTAGGGGCTGGGGTTGGTGCCGCAGAACTTCCAGGTCTGGTCGCCATCGGGCGTGATCCATGCCGTGGCCTTCTTGCCCGGCCATTCGGCCCAGAAGCCGCCGATGGTGGTGTGCACGAAAGACGACTTCAGCTGACCCTTGCCTCCGGCGGGGCGGACCGTGTCCGGGCCCATGCCGAACGACTCGCGGACGAGGATGTCGGGGGCCGGCGCGGTGGTCGGCAGCGGGTTCGGCAGCGGCGGCGGCGTGGTGCCACCGCCGCCCTTGCCCCGGGTGGCGAACTCGGTCGGCGCCTCGGCGGTCGGCGCCGAATCGCCGCCACCGCCGCAGGCGGACAGCACGAGGGTTGCAACGGCGGTGGACAGCAGGGTCCAGGCGGAAGAGTGGTGGTGCATGGTCAGGGTCTCGTTGGATGTTGGGAGCAGACGGTGTGCTCGGCGGACACCCAGAGCGCAGGTCCCGTGCCAGCCGGCCGGTCGAGGGCCGACAGGCCGTCTCCACCGAGGAGCGGGAGGCGGTTGGCGTGTCTCCGGCGGCTTCGTCGGTTGGTGCCCGCCGGGCGCATTCACCCAACGCGGCGGGGGATTTGCCCCAGCACCCCCAAGGCCCGGACAACCTGCGGCGCGCCGCGGGCAGCCGCCAGACTTGACCATTGGTATTTCCGACAAGCAGCGCGACTTGCCAATCACGCCCATCATCACGAACCGACCACCACCCTCCGGAGAGCGACGCATGGCCCGACTGAACGTCAACGGCAAGGTCCAGGAGTTCGACGCCGAAGCCGACACCCCGCTGCTGTGGGTGCTGCGCGAGCAGATCGGCCTGACCGGCACGAAGTACGGCTGCGGCGTCGCGCAATGCGGCTCCTGCACCGTGCACATCGACGGCGCGCCGGTGCGCTCCTGCGTGCTGCCGGTGTCGGCCGTGCAGCCCTCGCAGAAGATCGTCACCATCGAAGGCCTGTCGCCCGACGGCTCGCACCCGGTGCAGAAGGCCTGGGCCGCGCTCGACGTGCCGCAGTGCGGCTACTGCCAGAGCGGCATGATCATGGCTGCGGCGGCGCTGCTGAAAGCCAAGCCCAAGCCCACCGATGCCGACATCGACGAGGCGATGACCAACATCTGCCGCTGCGGCACCTACAACCGCGTGCGTGCTGCGATCAAGGTGGTGGCCGCCGGCGGCGACCCGAAGACCGCTGCGCTCGACATCGTTCACGTCACCCGGAGCGTCTGACATGAGCGCCTTCACGATGAACCGCCGCGACTTCCTGGGCACGGCCGCGACTGCTGCCACCGCAGCCGCCGCTGGCTCGCTGGTCTTCGGTTTTCCGACGACGGCCGCCGCACAAGGCGCCACGCCCGAGATCAATGCCTGGGTGGTGGTGCAGCCCGACGAACGCGTGATCATCCGCATCGCCCGCTCCGAGATGGGCCAGGGCACGCTCACCGGCCTGGCGCAGCTGGTCGCCGAGGAGCTCGAGTGCGACTGGGGCAAGGTCACCACCGAGTACCCGACGCCGGGCCAGAACCTCGCGCGCAACCGCGTCTGGGGCAACTTCTCCACTGGCGGCAGCCGGGGCATCCGCGAGTCGCAGGACTACGTGCGCAAGGGTGGCGCCGCCGCCCGCATGATGCTCGTGCAGGCTGCGGCCGACGAGTGGAAGGTGCCAGCGGCCGAGTGCAGCGCCGCCGCCGGCGTGATCACGCACGGTCCCAGCGGCCGCAAGACCAGCTACGGCAAGGTCGCCACCGCGGCCGCCGCGCTGAAGCCGCCGGCCGAGGTGCCGCTGAAGGACCCCAAGACCTGGAAGCTTGCCGGCAAGCGCATGGCGCGGCTGGACACGGTCGACAAGACCACCGGCAAGCAGGTCTACGGCACCGACCTGAAGCTGCCCGGCATGCTCAACGCCGCGATCCGGGCCTGCCCGGTGTTCGGCGGCAAGGTCAAGGGCTACGACGCTGCGGCGGTGCTGCAGCGCCCCGGCGTGAAGAAGGTGTTGACGGTCGGTGACAACGCCGTCGCGGTGGTGGCCGACACCTGGTGGCGCGCCAAGACCGCGCTCGACGCACTGAAGATCGACTGGGACCTGGGCCCGAACGCCGGCGCCTCGTCGGCCTCGTTCGCAGCGACGCTCAAGGCCGGTCTCGAAGCGCCGGAGGCGGTGGTCGGCAACAGCAACGGTGACGTCAAGACCGCATTGGCCGGCGCCGCGCGCACGGTCAGCGCGGTGTACTCGTACCCGCACCAGAACCACGCCACGATGGAGGTGATGAATGCCACCGCCAAGTGGACGGCCGGTCGCTGCGAGGTGTGGACGCCGACGCAGAACGGCGAGGCGGCACTCGCCGCGACCGCTGCCGCAGCCGGGCTGCCGCCGGCGCAGTGCGAGGTCTACAAGATCCACCTCGGTGGCGGTTTCGGCCGCCGCGGCGCGGTTCACGACTGGGTGCGCCAGACAGTGCTGATCGCCAAGGAGATGCCGGGCACGCCGGTCAAGCTGATCTGGACCCGCGAGGAGGACATGACGCACGGCGCCTACCACCCGGTGACGCAGTGCAAGATGACCGCCGGCCTCGACGCGCAGGGCAACGTCACCGCGCTGCACATGCGCATCTCGGGGCAGTCGATCGTCGCCGGCATCTTCCCGCAGAACATTCGCGACGGCCGCGACCCGGTGGTCTTCCAGGGCCTGAACAACGGCGGCGGCGAGGCGATGATCGGCTATGGGTTCCCGAACCTGCTGATCGACCACGCGATGCGCAACCCTCACGTGCCGCCGGGCTTCTGGCGCGGCGTGAACCTGAACCAGAACACGATCTACCTCGAGAGCTTCATCGACGAACTGGCACATGCCACGCAGCAGGACCCGCTGGCACTGCGGCGCAAGCTGATGGCCAACCACCCGAAGCACCTGGCAGTGCTCAACGCGGTGGCCGAGCGCGCCGGCTACGGCAAGGCGGCGCCGGACGTCAATGGGCAGAAAGTCTTCCGCGGGCTGGCGCAGACGCATGGCTTCGGCAGCTACGTCGCCGCCTGCGCCGAGGTCTCGGTCAGCGCCGACGGGCAGCTGACGGTGCACCGCATCGTCGCCGCCACCGACCCCGGCCACGCGGTCAACCCGCAACAGATCGAAGCCCAGGTCGAAGGCTCGTTCGCCTACGGCCTGTCGGCGGCACTCTTCGGCGAGTGCACGGTGAAGGACGGTGCCATCGAGCAGAAGAACTTCGACACCTACCCGGCGGTGCTGATGAAGCACATGCCCAAGGTCGAGGCGCTGGTGCTGCCCTCGGGTGGCTTCTGGGGCGGTGTCGGCGAGCCCACCATCGCGGTGGCCGCGCCGGCGGTGCTCAACGCGATCTTCGCGGCGACGGGCAAGCGCATCCGCGACCTGCCGCTGAAGAACCACAGCCTCAAACGAGCCTAGATGTGGCCCCGTGTCGCCGTCACGATGGTGGTCCTGCTGGCCAGCACCGCTGCCAGCGCGATCGACATCCGTGGCGACACGATCCCGGAGCCGCTGACCGCCACGCCGGGCGACGCGGTGCGCGGGCGGGCGCTGGTGGCCAGCCGGCAGCAGGGGTTGTGTCTGCTGTGCCACCAGGCACCGATTCCCGAAGAGCGCTTCCAGGGCAACCTGGCGACCAACCTGGCCGGTGCCGGCAGCCGCTGGACGCCGGCGCAGTTGCGCCTGCGGCTGGTCGACAGCCGGCGGCTCAACGCCGACAGCCTCATGCCGGCGTTCCACCGGATCGACGGCCTGCACAACGTCGGCAAGGCGTGGGTGGGCAAGCCGGTGTTCGACGCGCAGCAGGTCGAGGACGTGGTGGCCTGGCTGTCGACACTGAAGGATTGAGGCGATGACGCTGCGTCGTCGTCACTGGCTCGCCCTCGCGCTGTCGCCTGCCTTGCCGGCCACAGCCACGCCCGAGGCGATGGAGGCGGCCGTGAAGGCCTTCGTCGGCAGCGGGTCGTTGCGCAGCGGGCGCATCACGCTGGACATCGCGCCGCTGGTCGAGAACGGCAACACGGTGCCGGTGACGGTCAGCGTCGACAGCCCGATGACTGCCGCCGACCACGTGCGCAGCATCGCGATCTTCAACGAGCGCAACCCGCAGCACGAGGTGGCGGTGTTCCAGCTCGGGCCGCACAACGGCCGCGCGGTGGTGTCGACGCGCATCCGCCTGGCCACCTCGCAGCAGCTGGTCGCATTGGCGCGTTTGAACGACGGGTCGTGCTGGCAGACGCGGGTCGATGTGATCGTCACGCTCGCAGCCTGCATCGAGAGTTGAAGCGATGGCCGTGCGCGCACTGCTGAACCTGCCGAAGACCGCTCGCCGCGGCGAGATCATCGAGGTGCGTGCGACGATCGCGCACCCGATGGAGACCGGCTACCGCGCCGACTCCGAGGCCCGCGTGCTGCCGCGCGACATCGTGCGACGTGTCGAGTGCCGCTACGGTGGCGAGTTGGTGTTCAGCGCCGAGCTGCACCCGGCGATCGCCGCCAATCCGTACCTGGCCTTCCCCCTGGTGGCCACGCGCAGCGGCGCCGTGAGCGTCACCTGGTCGGGCGACAACGGCCTGCAGCACACGGAAAGCGCGAATCTCGAAGTGAACGCCTGACATGCGGCTGGCCGCAGCGGTCCTGCTGCTGCTGGCGTTGCCGGCCGGCTCGGCCGACGACCGCAGGTCAGGCTTCGACTTCATGTCGCCCTCCACACAGGCGATGCAGCGCGACGACAGCCTCAACCCGGCCATGCTGTGGGTGCGCGACGGCGAGCGGCAGTGGTCCGCAAAGGCCGGCCATGCCGAGCGCAGCTGCGCCGACTGCCACGGCGAGCTCGCCCGCTCGATGAAGGGCGTCGCGGTGCGCTACCCGGCCTTCGACCCCGTCGCGGGGCAGCCGCTGACGCTGTCGGCGCGCATCAACGCCTGCCGCGTGCGCCACCAGCAGCTTGCGCCGCTGACCCCCGAGAGCGAAGCACTGCTCGGCCTGGAGAGTGCGGTGGCGATGGCCTCGCGCGGGCTGCCGGTCTCGCCGCCGGACGACGCCCG
>Ga0075163_10010960_pt1 | contig 11820 bp, 9 predicted proteins | sample JI1023141ADNA_FD_71478 | JGI IMG/M metagenome (GOLD analysis project Ga0075163, IMG submission 71478) | Wastewater effluent complex algal communities from Wisconsin, to seasonally profile nutrient transformation and Carbon sequestration -... | ecosystem: Engineered > WWTP > Effluent > Algae... | reverse complement strand
GCTCCGACATCGTCGACGCCCGCATGCCCATCTTCGGGATCTTCTCGCCGGTGGTGAAGCCGGCGGTGCCGCGCTCGACCAGGAAGGTGGTGACCCGGCCGTCGAGCTTGGCGTAGACCACGAACAGCGACGCCTCGGGGCCGTTGGTGATGAAGGTCTTGCGGCCGTCGAGGACGTAGCCGCCGTCGATCTTGCGGGCGACGGTGGTCATGCCGAGGACGTCGGTGCCGTTGCCGGGCTCGCTCATGCCCATCGCGCCGATCGCGGCGCCGCTGAGCGTCGACGGCAGGAAGCGCGCCCGCTGGTCGGGCGTCGCCGCCCAGTAGAAGTTGTTGACGAACAGGAGCGCGTGGGCGAGGTAGGCCAGCGCGAAGCCGGGGTCGGCGTAGGCGATCTCCTCGTGGACGATCACCGACGCCACCGCGTCGAGGCCGGCGCCGCCGTCGGCGTCGGGGATGGTGACGCCGAGCAGGCCGAGCTCGCCGGCCTGGCGGAGCAGGCCGACGTTGAGCGTGCCCTGCTGGTCGTGCTCCATCGCCTGCTTCTCGACGTCGGCGCGGGCCCACTGGCGGACCGTGTCGCGCAGCATGGCGTGCTCGTCGGTGGGATGGAGGAGGCGGTGGGACAGCGCGGTCATGGCCAAGGATCTACCCCATCGCGGGCGGGGGGCTCGCCTTGCCGGGGGGCAAAAGCGGCGTACCATCCGGTCCGTGACCGACGAGCGCGGCGCCGACCGCGGGATCGACGTCTGGCGCGGCGGCCAACCCGCGGTGCTGTTCGCCAACCCGGCGGCGCAGAGCGGGCGCGGCGAGGCCGCGATCAAGCGGGCCAGCGCGCTCCTGACCGCGGCCGGCGTCGACCACCGGTTCATCGCCACCGCCCCGGCCGGCGGCACCGTCGCCTTGGTCCGCGATGCGATCGACGAGGGTGGCGCCCGGGTGGTGCTGGCGATGGGCGGCGACGGCACCTTCGCCGAGGTCGCCAAGGGCGTGCTCGGCTCGGCCCACGCGCCGCGGGTGGCGATGGGCCTGTTGCCGACCGGCACCGCCAACGATCAGGCCAAGTCGTTCGGCATGAGCGCGGGCGCCGACGCGCTGGCCGCCAACGTCGACACCATCGCCGCCGGCGCGGTCGCGCCGATCGACGCCGGCCGGATCGAGGTCCTCGATCGCGCCGACCAGCTCCTGCGCCGCGACCTGTTCTTCGACTCGGCGTCGATCGGCTTCGGCGCTGCCGCGCTCGCCACCCGCAACCGCGACCGCGAGCTGGTCGGCCGGGTGCCGCTGCTCGGGCTGGTCTACCGCGACATGGCGGTCTACGCCGGCGCGGTGGTCCGCCGCTTCCTCGACAGCTACGTCGCCGACGTCAAGTTCGACCTCGAGGCCGAGATCGACGGCCGGCCCTACCACTTCGACTCGCTGCTCGACGTCATCATCAAGAACACCCGCATCTTCGGCGGCGAGTGGGTGCTCGATCCCGAGACCCGCGCCGACGACGGCGTGCTCGAGCTGATCCCGATCGCCGGCCGCCGCGATCTGACGTCCAAGCTGTTCGCCTCGCTCCGCCACCTGCCGGTCGACGCCGACACCCTTCGCACCCTCGGCATCGAGCACTCCGAGCCGATCGCCGGCCGCCGCTTCGTCCTCACCGTCACCCACCCCGGCCGCGGCGGCCTGCCCGCCGCCCAGATCGACGGCGAGGAGATCGACCACGGCTCGCGCTACCGGATCGAGGTCCTGCCGCGCTGCCTCAACGTCATCGTCCCCCGCCGCCGCCGGTCCGACGCGCCGCTTTGACGTCCACCGCCCGAGGGCGGGGTGACCCGGGTTCGCCGCTGACCTGCCCGCGCGGTGTCCGGCCACCGGACACGGAGGAGCGCGGAGCGAGCGCTGTGGGGCCCGGCCGGCCTCCGTTACCCATAGACGCAGATGTCACGGCATGCGTGACATTGGAGTCATATGGGTACTCCAGCCTGGAGGGGCACGGGGCGTCATCGTCCGAATGCCAGTACATGGCTGGCGCGCGGGCGCCTCCGCTCCGGGGCGTCGCCGAGGGGGCGAGACGTTGCAGCAGCTCGACTTCCGTCGCGCGCCGTCGATGGCGGCGTGGCACTGACCGTCGCCGTCGGTCGAGCGGGGCGAGTGCTAGGATCGACCGGTGATCCCACGGCTCGCGGCGCAGCGTTGGTGGCGGAGGCTGGCGGTCGTCGGCGTCGCGCTGGCGGTGCTCGGCTGTGGCTCGTCGTCACCGCGGCGCACGGGCCACGGCGCGGCGGGGGACGGCGGTGACGGGCTCGCCGGTGACGGGGCGACGATGACCGCGGCGAACGACGGCGCGGTCGCATCGGCGGTGGTCACGGTCGACGCCGGCGCGGCGGCGCCGTCGTTGCCGGTGCGGGCGATCGGGGTCGGCGAGCACCTGAGCTGCGCGCTGCTCGACAGCGGCGCGGTGCGGTGCTGGGGCGCGCTGCGGCTGACGGCGACGCCGCAGGCGTCGGTGCCGACCGCGGTCGGGATCGAGGACGGGGCGGCCCTGGCGGTGGGGACCGATCACGTGTGCGTGGCCCGCCGCGACGGCAGCGTGTGGTGCTGGGGCGCCAACCGCGACGGCACGGTCGGCGACGGCACCGAGACCGCGCGCGGCGCGCCGGTCGCGGTCGCTGGCGTCGGTGGCATCGTCGAGATCGTCGCCGGCGGGCACCAGACCTGCGCGCGCGACGACGCCGGCGCGGTCTGGTGCTGGGGCCATTCCGGCGCCGTCGGTCACCCGCGCGCGAAGGACGCACGTCGGCCGGGGCGGGTCGAGGGGTTGGGCCGCGCGACCCGCCTGGTCGCGGGCGACGACATCACCTGCGCGTTCGTCGCCGATGGGCCGCCGCGCTGCTGGGGCTTCAACACCACCGGCCTGCTCGGCGACATGCTCGGGCCGTCGACCCGGGCGGTGCGGTCGGCGATGCTGGCGCGCGCGGTCGAGGTCGCGCTCGGCCACCGCACCGTGTGCCTGACCCAGGCCGACGGCGCGGTGTACTGCGCGGGTGACGATCAGTTCGGACAGCTCGGCGATCAGTGGGTGCCCGACGAGGCGCGCTGCGATCCGTACGACAAGCGCGGCGTGGTCTGCCGGTGGACCGATCCGGAGCCGGCGCCGTGGCGCGATCGCTGCCGGGGCTGTCCCGACTGGCCCGATCACCGGCCGCCGCCGCCGAAGCAACACGAGGAGATCTTCGCGGCGCGCAGCGGCCCGGTCATGGCGCGCGGCGTGCGCGCGACCCGCCTCGCCGCCGGCTACGGCCGGAGCTGCGCCATCGGCGGCGACGGCCCGGCCGCCGAGGTCACCTGCTGGGGCCAGTGGTACAGCGGCGGCGACTGGGCCCACCGGCGGCCGCGCGTCATCGCCGGCACCGCCGGCGCGGTCGCGATCGCGGTGGCCGAGGAGCACGCCTGCGCGCTCCTCGCCGATCGCACCGTCCGCTGCTGGGGCTACAACCGCAGCGGCGAGCTTGGCAACGGCACCTTCACCGAGAACCTCGGCGTCGCCACCGCCGCCGCCGCCGTCCCCTTCTGACCCGCCCGACTCGCCGGGCGGGGAGGGCGATCAGTCGTAGTACTCGGCGCCGAGGTGGGTGATCAGCTCGTCACCCTTGGTGTAGCGGAGCGTGTTCTTCAGCTTCATGAGCTGGATGAACAGGTCGTGCTCCGGGTAGAGGTCCGGCGACGGGGTCATCGGGCTCTTCCAGTAGAACGACAGCCACTCCTGCACGCCGACCATGCCGGCCCGCGACGCGAAGTCCATGAACAGCGCCAGATCGAGGACGATCGGGGCGGCCAGGATCGAGTCGCGGCAGAGGAAGTTGACCTTGATCTGCATCGGGTAGCCGAGCCAACCGACGATGTCGATGTTGTCCCAGCCTTCCTTGTTGTCGCCGCGCGGCGGGTAGTAGTTGATGCGGACGACGTGGGACAGGTTGCCGTACAGGTCGGGGTACAGCTCGGGCTGGAAGATGTGATCGAGGACGCCGAGCTTGGTGACCTCCTTCGACTTGAACGACTCGGGGTCGTCGAGGACCTCGCCGTCGCGGTTGCCGAGGATGTTGGTCGAGTACCAGCCGGCGACGCCGAGCAGCCGGGCCTTGAAGCCGGGGGCCAGGATCGTCTTCATCAGGGTCTGGCCGGTCTTGAAGTCCTTGCCGGTGACCGGGACCTTGTTGGTGCGGGCGAGCTCGAGCAGCGCCGGCGCGTCGACCGACAGGTTGGGCGCGCCGTTGCAGTAGGGGATGCCGAGCTTGAGGAAGGCGTAGGCGTAGATCTGCGACGGCGCGATGTCGTCCGACGACGCGCGGAGGCCGTCCTCGAACGCGGCCAGGGTGGCGTGGACCGCCGCCGGCTTGCGGTAGACCTCGGTCGAGCCGCACCAGACCGCGACCAGGCGATCGCAGCCGCGCTCGGCCTTGAACCGCTCGATGTCGGCCATGAGCTGCTCGGCCAGATCCATCTTCGACGTGCCCTTCTTGACGTTGGGCCCGTTCAGCTTCTTGACCCAGGTCTGCTCGAACACCGCCGGCATCGGCTTGACCTGCTCGAGCTCGTCCTTGAGCTGATCGAGGAGGCGGCTCTCGAGCACGCCGGCGCGGACCGCGGCCTCGTAGGCGTTGTCGTTGAAGATGTCCCAGCCGCCGAACTCGATGTCGGCGAGGCCGGCCAGCGAGATGTAGTCCTTGATCGCCGGCGTGTTGCCGTCGGTGCGCTTGCCGAGGCGGATCGTGCCCATCTGGGTCAGCGAGCCGATCGGCTTGGCCAGGCCGCGGCGGATGGCCATGACACCGGCGATGAACGTGGTGGCGACCGCGCCCATGCCGGGCATGAGGATGCCGAGCTTGCCGGCGGCAGGTTTGACGTCGACGCCTTGCTTGAGTGCCATGAGGCACACGAGTTACTTCGGATCCCCCATCGATGCAAGCCATCGAGCGCGGACGGTGCGTCCCAGTCCGGGGCCCTGTCGGACTTCCGACAGGCGACGGCGGTCACTCAGGATCGGGCGGACGGTGCGGCCAGGGCCGGCGCCATCCGCGCCGGATCGTCGGTCATGATGCCGTCGGCGCCGAGCGCGATCAGCCGGCGGGCCTCGGCCGGATCGTTGATCGTCCAGAAGTCGACCCGCATGCCGAGGCGGTGGCACTTGTCGATGAAGGCCGGGCGATCGAGGCGGATCGGGCCGGCCTTGACCGGCACCTGGGCGGCGACGCCGAGGAACGGCATGCGCTCGATCACGGCGACCGGCAGGCCGAGCACGGCCAGGACCTCGGGCTGACCGAGCGCGGTCTCGCCGCCATAGCCGAGGCGGCGGATGGCCAGCAACGTCCGGGTCTGGAAGCTGGCGAGGGTGACCCGGTCCTCGGCCTTGCAGCGGCGGAGCAGGGCCAGCAGCGGCCGCACCATCGGCGGCTCGGCTTGCTTGACGTCGATGTTGAGGCGGACGCCGGGCAGCTCGATCAGCAGCTCCTCGAGGCTGGGGGCGCGGAAGCCCTTGCCGGCGTGGGGGTGGCTGCCGTCGGCGGCGACGAAGCCGCGGCCGACGTCGAGGGTCTGGGCGGTGGCGAGGTCGAGGTCGCGCCAGGCCCGGCGGACGCCGGCCATCCGCTCGCCGGTCGGATCGTGGGACACGATCGGGTGGCCGTCGCGGGTCAGGTGGACGTCGAGCTCGAGCGACTCGATGCCGTAGTCGAGCGCGCGGCGGAAGGCCGGCAGCGTGTTCTCGGGCAGCTCGGCCGAGGCGCCGCGGTGGGCGTAGAGGCGGAAGGAGCGCGGCACCCGCCTGCTATACCGCGAGCGGCGACGGGCGCGGTGCTATACCCGGGGCATGACGGCTGGACGTCGATCGGCGGTTCGTGCCTGCGGCGTGGCGCTGGGCGCGGTCGGGCTGGCGCTGGCGGCGGCGTCGGCGCAGGCCGACGTCAAGGTGGTGAAGGGCGGCGCCCTGCGGGGCGGGGCGCTGACCGCGCTGCGGGACGCCGAGCGGGCGATGATCGTGTGCTGGCGCGGCTCGCCGCCGCCGGCGGTGCGGGTGGCCCTGACCGTCGACGCGTCCGGCGCGGTGACCGCGAGCCCGGTGGCGGGCGGCGCGGCCGGGCAGTGCGCGGCCGGCGTGCTGGCGGTGTTCACGGTGCCGGGCGGGGCGTGGCAGGGCGAGGTCGAGATCGGCTCGCGGGTCGGGGCCGGCGATCTGGCCGGCGCGATCAGCCGGCAGCTCGCCGCGCGCGGCGACACCATCCGCGCCTGTCAGGCGGTGGCGCCCAAGGCGCGCGGGCCGGCGATCATCCGCATGCAGGTCCACCCCGAGGGCGAGCTGACCGACGTCGCGGTGACGTCGAAGCTGGGGGCGGCGCTCGATCGCTGCATCAAGACCGCGGTCGGTGGCCTCCGGCTCGATCCGCTGGCCGCCGAGGAGCCGGTGGCGTACCAGCTCTCGCTCACGTTCTCGGGCGCGACGGCGGCGGCGCCGACCGGCCCCGGCCCGGGCACGGTGGTCGACGGCGGAGGCGGCGGCGAGGCCGGCTCGGTCAGCGGCGCCCTGGCCGCCGCCGACGTCCAGCGGGTGCTGCAGCCGGCGCAGGGCGCGATCGCCCGCTGCTTGAAGGCCGGCAAGGGCGCCAGCCGGATGGTGGTGCGGTTCACCGTCCGCGCCGACGGCACGACCAAGAACGTCGTGATCAAGGAGGCGACCGGCGTGCCCGCCGACGAGGCCTGCGTCAAGAAGGCGCTCGGCGGCCTGACCTTCGCCCGCGCCAGCGAGGAGACCAAGGTGGTCTACCCGCTGGTGCTCCGCTGATCACGCCTCGTCGAGCTTGAGGGCCTTGGCCGGCAGCGGCGGCGGCTTGGGATCGGTCACCGACATGACCTCGAGCTCGTAGCGGAGGTCCTTGTCGGCCAGCGGGTGGACCAGGCGGACCTCGACGTCGTCGCCGGCCAGCTTCTCGATCGCCAGCACGACGTCGGTGGTGCCGTCGGTGCCCTTGGCGGCGAAGCGCTCGCCGAGCTTGAGCTTGGCGTCCTTGGGGAAGTCGGTCCGCTTCATCTTCTTGGACGGGTGCATCGACGGGTTGCCGAAGGCGTCCTTGGCCTTGAGCACGCCCTCCTTCTTGGCGCCCGCGGCCAGGCCCTGGAGGATCTTCTCCAGCCCCGGCAGCATGGTGCCGCCGCCGTGGATGTACTCGACCACGCTCTTCTCGAGGGTGTCGCCGCCGACGACGGTGAGGTGGACCTTGAGGCGAACCCGGCGTCCGTGTTCGATGTTCACCGCGTGACCGTACCCGATCTGCGGTGACGGCCGCCAGCCGGCGGCGACCACGACAGGACACGCCGGCGAGCGTGAAGATCGGTTCACGACCCGGCGATGGCGCGGTCGCAAGTCCGCGACAACATTCCGCCCGGCGCTTTCTTGCGGCGCGGCATGGATCGCGCAATAGAACGCTGACGCCTCGATGTACCGCCCCGCCGTCCTCGCTCGTGCTCGTGTCGCCCTCGCGCTCGCCGTCGCCCTCGTCGCCCCCGCCGCGCTCGCCGCGTGCGGCGCCTCGACCCAGCCGCAGCTCAAGGTGCTGTCGGTCGAGCGCTCGGTCCGCGCCCCCAGCCGCAACGTCGTGCTGTTCGTCGAGGTCACCAACCGCGACGCGACCCCGATGCACCTCCAGCGGCTCGAGTACACGTTCGCCGCGGCCGGCGCCCGCCACGCTGGCGGCGAGGTCACGCTGACCCGGGTCATCGAGCCCGGCGGCGCGGTGGTGGTCGAGGTCCCGGTCGCGCTCGACGGTCAGCCGTGGCCGGTCGGCGAGCGGGTCACGATGGACGGCCGGCTGTACTGCGAGCAGGACCAGCTCGTGCGCAGCTTCCCGGTCACCGCCGACGTCCCGGCCGACGACTTCACACGCTGATCGGCTCGGGCGCCGCGGCCGCCATGGCGCCGTGCCAGCCGGGCCGGGTCGGGCGCACCAGCACCGCCATCAGCCCGAGCAGCGCCAGCCCCGGATCGGCGCGCAGCCGATCGAGCCAGGCGCGGTGGCCGCTGGTGAGCGAGCGGCGCGCGGCCAGCGCGGTGGCGATGATCGCGGGCGTGACCCCGAGGTCGATCATCAGCCGTGCCAGCTCGCCGCGCAGGGCGGGGCTGTAGCCGCGCGCCAGCCACGGTCGTCGCCGCAGCCACCACAGCATCGGGGCGCTGGACACCGGCACGGCGACGAACGGCGCCACCGGATCGATCGCCTGCGACGCCACGCCGAGGATCGCGATCGCGGCCAGCCCGAGCGCCGGCGCGGCCGAGGGCAACCCGGTGCGCAGGCGGGCGTCGAGCGCCGCCGCCACCGCCGCGGGCACGCGATGGCGGCGCGCCGGCGGCGGCAGCCCCAGCCCGAGCACGGCCGCGACCGTGTCGAGCGCGCCGGGCGCGAGCCGGGTCGCCAGCGCGTCGAAGGCGGCGAGGTAGGTCTCGGGCGCGGCCGCCATGGCGCGGGCGAGCTCGGCCCGGCGTTGCTCGTACGCGCCGTCGGACGGCAACCATCGCCCGCCGAGGAGGCGGACGAGCGGGGCGGGCAGCTCGAAGCCGTCGAGCGCGCGGACGGCGGCGGCGGCGATGGTCTCGAGCTCGGCGATGTCGAGCCCGCGCTCGACCATGGCCAGCCGGGGCAGGTGGACGTAGCGCGCGAGGGCGCGCTCGGCGCGCGGCGTGTGCCACGCCGCGGCGGCGATCGTGGACAGCGCGCGCAACGCCAGCCCGACGTCGGCGGTCGCGCGATCGGCGACCTCGGGATCGTCGAGCAACGCGATCGCGTCGTCGAGCCGGTCGGCGTCGACCAGCGCGGCGAGCCGGGCGACGACGTCGACCGGCGCGGTCGGTGCGGCGGTGGCGGTGGCGGTGGCGTCGTCGGCGTTCGGGCGGCGCGGGGCGAGGTCGTCGGCGTTCGGGCGGCGCGGGGCGTTGTCGGCGGCGGCGTCGTCGTCGTCGTCATCGGCGGCGGCGCCGAGCTTGATGACCTGCGTGACGTGCTCGTAGGCGGCCTGGATGCGGGCGAACTCGGCCGGGGCGCGATCGGGTCGGAAGCGCTTGATCAGGCGGGCGTAGGCCCGCTTGAGCTCGCGCTCGTCGACGTCGCGGGCGACGCCGAGCAGCGCGAACGGATCGTCGGTCGCCGGCAGCGGCGGCTCGTCGGTCACGCCAGGCCGTCCCCGGGTCCGAACCGGTCTGCGTCGCGATCGTCGATGCGCGGGGCGCCGACCACCGGCTGCCAGCACAGCCGGCAGCTCCAGGTCATGGTCGCGGCCAGCCCGAGCAGCGCGAGGCCGCGGTCGGCGGCGATCGCCTCGACGTGACGGTGGAGGATGCCGGGCGGCGCGGGGTTGGCGCGCAGGCACTCGACCAGCACCGAGGCCGGGACCGCGTAGGCGATCAGCACGCCGGCGACGTGGCGGCGGACGTGGGGCCGGTACGCCGCGTCGAGCTTCGACCAGGCGACGGCGGCGGCGATCGCGAGAACGACCGACAGCGCCATCCCGATGGCCCCGAGCGCGGTGCTGAGCGCGATGACGATCGTGGCGCCGACGCCGAGCGTGATCAGGCCGACGTGCTCGACCGGCTGGGTCCGCCGGTACAGCGCCTGGTACACCTGATCGGGCAGGTGCTCGGACTCGGTGGCCCGCCGCGGCAGCTCGAGGGTCAGCACGGTGGCCAGGGCGTCGGCGGCGCCCGGCGCGCGCTGGCGCAGGTCGTCGAAGGCGCGCAGGTAGCTGGCCCGGTCGCGATCGAGGTCGCGCGCCAGCCGGCCGATCAGCGGCGCCCGCTCGGCGGCCGAGACCGCACGGCGCTGGCGGAGCAGGTCGAGCAAGGCGGCCGGCAGCCGCGGCCCGGTGGCCGCGGTCAGGGCGGCGGCGGCCTCGACCTCGGCCTCGGTGACGGTCAGCGCGGCGTCGAGCGCCGGGTGGGCTGGCAACGCGCGGTACCGCGCCAGCACCTGCGGCCACGGACCGTCGTGCCAGGCCATCGCGGTCAGCGCGCGCAGGGCGAGCAAGGCGAGCTCGAGCCGATCCTCGGCCGCGGCGCGGTAGGCGTCGTCGTCGATGATCGCCAGCACCTCGGCCGGCGCGCGGCGGACCAGCGCCTGCGCGAGGCGGCGGGCGAGCGTGGCCGGCGCGACCGGGATCGGCGTGATCGGGGCGAGCGGCGGCGCGGTCGGCGCGGCCGGCGCGACCGGCAGCGGGGTGATCGGCGCCATCGGTTGCAGCTCGACCAGCCAGCGGGCCTGCTCGAACGCGGCCTGAATGCGGCCGAACTCGACCGGGGCGCGGTCGGGTCGGTACACCTTGATCAGCCGGGCGTAGGCGCGCTTGAGGTCGCGCTCGTCGACGTCGCGGGCGACGCCCAGCAGCGCGAACGGATCGTCGGTGGTCGGCAGCGGCGGCGGCGGCGGCGGATCGTCGCTCACCAGCGGTCTCCACGATCGAGCCGATCGCACAGCGTGGCCAGGGCCTTGAACGCCTGCTCGATCGCGGCCGGGTTGCGGCCCTCGGCGGCGCCCTCGCAGGCGTCGAGCGCGCGGTCGAGCGCCTGGCGGCTGGCCGGATCGGCCTCGCGCAGGAGGAGCGAGGCGCGCGCGATCAGGTCGCGATAGCGCGGCCGCTCGAGCGGATCGGCGCGCAGCGCCCGCAGCGCGGCGCGGGCCCGGTCGAGATCGTCGCCGGTCAGCGCGCCGCCGCTGCGGTGGAACACCGCCGAGACCGCCTTGCCGGTCTCGACCACCGTCGCCTCGACCTCGAGCATGCCGTTGACGTCGCAGGTGAAGCGGACGCGGATCACCTTGGGCGCGGGGCCGAGCGGGATGTCCTTGACCTCGAGCCTGCCGATCGCGCGGTTGTCGGCGACCCGGCGGGCGTCGCCCTCGTAGACCGCGAAGTCGACCTTGGTCTGGTCGTCGCGGAGGGTGGCGAACGTGTCCCACTGCGACGTCGGGATGGTGGTGTTGCGGTGGATGATCGGGCTGAAGAAGCCGTGGAGCAGGTGGCCGCCGACCTCGCGCGTGGTGTCGACGCCGAGGCTGTGCGAGGCGACGTCGGTGACCACCAGCTCGCTGACCCCGCGGTGGTCGGCGATCATCGCCGCCTGGATCGCCGCGCCCTCGGCGACCAGCAGGTCGGGGTTGGCGTGGTGGATCGGCGCGCGGCCGAGCAGCTCGGCGACCAGCCGCTGCACGCACGGCATCCGGGTCGCGCCGCCGACCAGGATGACCTCGGCGAGCTGGCTGGGCTCGACCCCGGCGCCGCGCAGGGCCGCCCGCAGCGGCGGCCGCAGCCGGGCCAGGAGCGGCGTCCACGCCTGGTCGACCTCGTCGGCGGTGACGTCGAAGCTGGCGGCGGCGCCGCCGGTGACCTCGGCCGACAGCGCGACCTCGGTGCGCGGCCAGCGGGCGAGGGCGCGCTTGGTCAGCTCGGCCCGCTTGTAGAGGAGCGCGGCCGCCACCGTGCCCGCCGCCGGCACCGGGCAGCCGGCCCGCGCGCACAGCAACGTGGCCAGCGCGGCGGTGAAGTCCTCGCCGCCGAGCTGGCTCTCGCCGGCCACGCCCTTGACCTGCAGCACGCCCTCGAACAGCTCCATCACGCAGACGTCGAACGTGCCGCCGCCGAGGTCGACGACCGCGAACAGCGACTCGTCGTCGCGGCGGTGGAGGCCGTAGGCGATGGCGGCGGCGGTCGGCTCGTTGAGGATGCGCTCGACGGTGAAGCCGGCGATCTCGGCGGCGCGGCGGGTGGCGGCCCGCTGCGGATCGTCGAAGTAGGCCGG
>Ga0075163_10010959_pt1 | contig 11822 bp, 11 predicted proteins | sample JI1023141ADNA_FD_71478 | JGI IMG/M metagenome (GOLD analysis project Ga0075163, IMG submission 71478) | Wastewater effluent complex algal communities from Wisconsin, to seasonally profile nutrient transformation and Carbon sequestration -... | ecosystem: Engineered > WWTP > Effluent > Algae... | reverse complement strand
CAAATATAACAAATGAGCCTGCGAAAATGATGAATCTAAACAGCGGCGCTTTTTTAGGCAGACCTACCTACCCCTCTACGACGGAGGATAATAAATGAGAAACTTAAAGTTTATTAATTTAGTTATTCTTCTAGGAATACTCGTTTATCTCTTTAGCAGCGTTTATATGATACGCGAAGGACAGCGTGGGTTATTGCTGCGTTTAGGTGCAATTGTCAATGATAATAAGAGCAACCCCATTGTATTAATGCCAGGCCTTGGCTTTAAAACACCATTTATCAATCAAGTTCGTCTTTTTGATATCCGCTTACAAACATTAGCAGTGCAATCTTCTCGCATTATGACTCAAGAGAAAAAAGATGTACTTGTGGATTATTATATTAAGTGGCGGGTTGAGAATCTGCCTTTATACTATCAGCGTACTGGAGGAGACGAACTACGGGCTCAAACTTTGCTGCAACAACAAGTAAATGATGCCTTACGCGCCGCCTTCGGTCAAAGAACCATTACCGATATGGTCTCGGGAGAGCGGGAAAATGTAATGGAATTATTAACAAAGAGTACTAATGAAACCGCTAAAAACTTAGGTATGGAAGTCATTGATGTGCGCATTAAAAGCATAGATTTACCAGCGGAAGTAAGCGGCAGCGTGTTTGCGCGCATGCGTACCAGACGCGAACAAGTAGCTACTCAGCATCGCGCAGATGGCAAAGCAAAAGCTGAGGGGATTCGGGCTTCTGCTGACGCCAAAGCCTCTGTTGCCACCGCCGAGGCAAAAACTAAAGCAGCTAATATTAGAGCGCAAGGTTCTGCAGAAGCCGCGAAAATCTATTCGCAGGCATACGATAAAAGCCCTGACTTCTTTTTGTTTTATCGCAGTTTAAAAGCCTATGAAATCTCTTTCAAAAACAAAAACGACTTCTTGGTCTTAACCCCGGATAATGAATTTTTCAAGTATTTTAATAACATCACTGATGTACGCACAGCAGCGGTATCAAAAAACTAGGTGTATACCGCTCCTACTTGAATGAGCATAAAGATAGCTAAAATTTGTATGGGAAAAAATATTATTATTGTCGGCGCACAATGGGGAGATGAAGGCAAAGGGAAAATCGTTGATATTTTAACGCCACATGTTTCAGGTGTGGTTCGTTTTCAAGGTGGCCATAATGCAGGCCATACATTGGTCATCAATGGACAAAAAACTGTACTGCGTTTATTACCTTCTGGAATTTTAAGAGAGAAAGTACAATGTTTTATCGGCAATGGTGTTGTCGTGTGCCCCGTATCCCTGCAAACAGAAATACAAGAATTAGAAGCAAAAAATATTCCTATTATCGGTCGCTTATACCTAAGCGAAACCTGCCCACTATTACTGCCACACCATGTTGCCTTAGATCAGGCACGAGAACACAAACGCGGGAAATCTGCCATTGGAACAACCGGTAGAGGCATTGGCCCTGCGTATGAAGACAAAGTGGCACGCCGTGGGTTGCGTTTAGTCGACTTACTAAATTCTGAACAATTTGCTGAAAAACTAGAGGAAATTGTTGATTACCACAACTTTATGTTATCTCATTATTACGGCATATCTATTATTCCTTTTCACAAAGTCTTGGATGAAATGCTGTCCTATGCTCCTAAAATTAAGCCTTTATTAGCCGATGTTTCTGCCATGTTAGGCGATATACGCGTACAAGGCGGCAATTTATTATTCGAAGGTGCTCAAGGCACTTGGTTGGATATTGATCATGGGACTTATCCTTATGTGACTTCCTCGAATACGACAGCAGGGGCAGCCGCAACAGGCAGCGGTTTTGGCCCTCTTTATTTGGACGAAGTGGTGGGGCTACTTAAAGCTTATACTACGCGTGTTGGGGCAGGCCCATTTCCAACAGAATTAAGGAATGAACAAGGTCTTTTACTGGCTGAACGTGGTCATGAATTTGGCTCTAACACGGGTAGGCCTAGACGCTGTGGCTGGCTGGATGCTGTTGCAATGCGGCGATCTGCTCAAATTAATAGTTTCTCTCGTTTATGCTTAACGAAGCTTGATGTGTTGGACGCTTTTGAAACAGTCAGAATTTGTACCGCTTATCGCTGTGAAGGAAAAGTATTGTCTGTCCCTCCATTAGAACTAGAAAAATTTAGCGTATGCGAACCTATTTATGAAGATTTTGAAGGGTGGCAACAGAATACCCAAGGAGTACAACATTGGGAAGACTTGCCTGAAAAAGCACAAGATTATTTAAAACGTATTGAGTCGTTATTGGAAGTGCCTATTGCCATTATTTCAACCGGACCAGGCAGGGAAGAAACAATTATAATGAAAGCGTTGTTTTAGTATGTAACCTCAACTCGACATAAGAACACTGAAGAATGTCCATTCCTTTGGCACAGAAAAATGATCAATCCATAATATTTTCAATAGGTTAGCCCTTAAACTTGCAAAGACATCCTGTTGAGAGCAAGTATGATACGCTAAAAAAGCGGAGCATCCTTGTTTGTCTGTGAGCATTTTTTGGTGATTTTCAACGCAGCAGTTGGCGTATCAGACGATGCTATCACAGGGTTCTTAGGTCGAGTTGAGGTTATATAGATTATTAGAAATGCGAATTACTTTATTTCTATTTAATTATTACCGTTTTAGAAATGTCTATATAACATTATAATAAGTCATACAAACTTATAAAATGTTGAGGAGAAATACTATGGAAATGTTATCTGATAATATAGCTGTATTGCCTAATAATTTAAAAAATCGCTTATGTTGGTCGAGTGTCTTTGCAGGTGTGACAGTTGCGCTACTTCTTGGATGGTTATTTAATTTGTTAGGGGCGGGTATAGGGCTTAGTAATTTTGCCGCTAATAACGACCCGATGCCAAAAATAGGAATGGGTTCTATTATTTGGTTAATTTTAAGTGGCATCATTTCTATATTTATCGGAAGTTTGATAGCAGCAAGATCTGCCGGTGTCACAGCTAAATCGGTAGGTGCATTACAAGGTATATTAACGTGGAGCGTAGCTACTCTCTGCTCCTTTTTATTGGCAGGTATGGCTGCAGGATCCTTGATTGGAGCAACAGGAACTTTAATGGGAAAAAGCGTATCCTTTGCAGCTAAAAGTGTAGGCGCTGTCAGCAAAGCAGCGGCAGAAATCTCGCCACAAATAGCAGAAATGGCACAAGATGCTTTTCCAAATACCCTAAACCAAATCAAGGAACAAATTAGCCAAATCGAGGATAAAATAGAACAAAATAAATCTCAAACAGATACTGCCACAGACACAACCTCTTCCAACGCTAAAGAAGTAATAGAACAGTTAAGTCAAGCAGCAACGACATTTTTAAAAGCTGAAGATGAAGAGGAAATAGCATCTAGCCGTCAAAAATTAACAGGTTTATTAATGAAATACACTAACGTTGATCAAACACAGGCAGAGCAACAAATAAACGAGTGGCAAGAAAAATATCAAAAAGCCAAGGATAAAGCCCTTATAGCTGCCGAAGCCGCCAAGCAAAAAGCAGTTGAGCTTGCCAAACAAGGCAGTAAAACATTAGCACAAGTATCTTTAATTACTTTTTTTGCATTGCTGTTAAGCGGCATTGCTAGCGCTGTAGGTGGTGTAATCGGCGTAGTGGGTTATAAACGAGTAAACAGCAGGTAAGAAAAAAAGTTTCACAGCTCGGAAAATGTTATGGCAAGTTGCGCCAGGGCTTATGTGGAGAGTAGGCTTGCCATACATATCAGTTACTATGAATGAGGAAGTATGGACGTAGCGGAATTCTCAAACCGCTTTTCAATTCTAGGCAGTCAGAAAATTACTAATCCACTTACGCACAATCTCGGTCGAGCAATGTGCTTTATCATAACTCGCCTTCGCTGAAATAATAGCGTTTTTACCAAGCATATCATGATTACAATCCATTAGAGCACACTGATATTCTTTTGAAAATTCAGGATGAAATTGCATGGCTAATATAGTACTGCCTATTTGATACATTTGATGGGCATTAGAAGTGCTTGTTGCTAACAATTCAGAATTGGCTGGCAAACGTTGTACCTCACAGCGATTATTAAAAATAAGATGAAGTTCTTCTTGATAAGGATTCATCCAATGCGTTTTCTTCATAATCATGATTTTATTGAGGCCTAAATTCCACTCAGAAGAAGAAGGACCTACTTGCCCACCCAATGCATGAGCAATTAATTGATGTCCAAAACAGATTCCTATGAGTTTTGGTCCTTTAAATTCCACTACAAATTTTTTTAAACGCTCAATCCATGGTAGCGGCATGTCAACGTCATATTTGCTGCCCGTAATAATAAAAGCAGAAAAACCATCATAGGTATCTGGCCACTGCCCTTGCTGTAAATTAAAAAATTTTAGTTGAAAAGGCAACGATTTAAAAAAATTCCGATAATTTTCTTCGATGCTGTTAGCCTTATTGATTACATATTCCGTTGTAATTTCGGCTTGTAATATTGCTATTTTCATTTTTTTCACGTTAATTTACAAAAGGCATCGATACACTTTGGCGTTTTAGCCAATTTTCTTTATAGCGTCGCACAACGTTTTTATCTTGAATCATCAATAAGTTTTCAGCGTTTTTTTCTTGAGCTGCTTTGGTGAAATTGAAAGAACCCGTAAATACAGTATCATCATCAATAATCACAACTTTATTATGTGCAACGGCAACATTGAAATCTATCCAGATGGGAATATTTTGCCGATTCAAATAATTAGCCTCCGAGTATTTTTCTGTTTCTACCTGACTTTTATCTAAAATAACTTTAACTGCAACACCATTTTTTCTGGCTTTCGCTAACGCCCGTGCAATGGGTCTGCTAGTAAAACTGAATGCTTGCACGTAAACACACTTTTTTGCTTGTTGTATCGCTCTAGTAAGCAAATCGGTGCAATTACCCCCAGGCGTGAAACAAATTTCATACTGCGCATCAGGCAAGAATGGTTGCGCCAATATGTCTTGCGCAATTCCGCTCAAAACCAGGAATAAAAAGCAAAAACAGATGAAATTATTAGCCATCTCTTTTACCCGATAAAATCTCAGAAAGCAAACGATAATTGGTTAACACCTTACTTTGATAACGCCAATTTAAATTCGGAGTGAGGGAATGATAACCGGCAACAGCCGTCCAGTAATCTTTACCCCCATCGATAATATCTGCAATTTTACTGCTTAAAATCCACGCCCCCACCATTACATTGACGCAAGGATCGTATTGAATTTGCTCTTTGGTATAGCCATAAGGTGCTATCTTGGGCAACCAAATCGTATTGATTTGCATAGGCCCGTAATCAAACGTGCCGTTGCGATTTGGTGATGCTAACCCAGGCGACCCGCCTTCCACATTTAAGACTGCAATAATAATTTTAGCAGGGACAAAATAAGTCACAGCCGCTTGATTGATGCATTCAATCGGAACGCCGTGTATCAGAAGTTGACTGCTGTCAGTAGCTATCATTCTATCCATAACTCCATAAATTCATGTACCGGCATTTCTGCCAATGAGGTTTGGTCATCACAGAATAAAAATAGTCGATCAGATTTTTCTTTTGAAAAACGGGACCGAAGATTGTTGTAGAATTTTTGCTTTAATAAAGGAATGCCTTCACTGCGACGCTGTTTGTGACCAACTGGATATTCGATTTTAATTTCTTTTGTAAAAGTTCCATCGTTGAAAAAAATCTGCAATGCATTAGAAATAGCCCGTTTTTCAGGATTTAAATAATCGCGCGAAAATTCTAAATCTTCTGAAACCTGCATTTTATCGCGTAACTTATCTATGCGGAAGTCGCTGGAAAATTTATCCTGATAATAGTCCGAGGTTAAAACGCCATGTACTAAGCCCATTGCAATCATATACTGCAAAGAATGATCTCGGTCTGCTGGATTATGCAAAGGTCCTTTTTTGTTTAGAATACGCATAGCTGCTTCCTGAGTACGTACTATTATTTTATCAATCTGATCCAGGCGCTCTATCGTTTCAGGATGCAAAGCCACCGCGCATTCTATAGCAGTTTGAGCGTGAAATTCGGCAGGATAGGCAATTTTAAACAATATATTCTCCATCACATAACTGCCGTAAGGTCGCTGGCATTTAAATGGCTTGCCCTGAAATAAAACATCATACAACCCCCAACGTTTGGCAGATAACGCGCTGGGATAACCCTCTTCTCCCAACGCAGTAAGCCATGCCAAACGTACACCTCGAGCTGTTGCGTCCCCAGCTGCCCAGGATTTTCGCCACCCTGTGTTGGGTGCATGTCGATACGTACGCAAGCTTTGACCATCTACAAAAGCCTGTGACACAGCCGCGCAAATTTGTTCTTCCGTTAATCCTAAAAGTTCTGCTACAACAGCTGTTGTAGCCACTTTTACTAAGACGACATGGTCTATTCCAATACGATTAAAACTATTTTCTAAAGCGAGTATGCCTTGAATTTCATAGGCTTTTATCATCGCCGTTAGAATATCTTGCATGAAAATAACTCTGTGCTTTTTATGCCCAGCTTGCCGACTTAAGTAATCCGCAACAGCTAAGATTCCCCCTAAATTATCGGAAGGATGTCCCCATTCCTGCGCCAACCATGTATCATTGTAATCCAACCAACGTATCATCGTCCCAATATTAAACGCTGCCTGTACAGGATCTAATTCAAATGAAGTGCCCGGAACTCGCGCACCTAAGGTTAAATTTGCGTTAGGGACTACAGGTCCTAATAATTTGGTGCATTCGGGATAATTTAACGCTAAAAGCGCACAACCTAAGCTATCCAACAAGCAAAGTTTTGCGGTATCATTAGCCAGTGAGCTCTGTATCGTATCATGCTTGACATAATGCGCAATCGCTTGGATTTCGGAATCAAATAGCGGTTTCAAATTTGAATCTGGCTGCATAAAGAACTCTTTAATAGTAAAGTAGCTTTCCCGGTGAGATGATATAGCGCTTTTCTCTAGGAGCGTTATTGAATTATTCAAAATATAAACAATTCTCTCAGTTCACGGGAAAAGGAAACATTGTAAACTAACTTTTAAACAAACATCATGATCATTACTGGACAATTCATATTTCTACTTATCATTGCCATTATTTTAACGATACTCGCGCTGTTTGCAGATACAAAAATCTGCACTCATCTTTCTGGGAGTTCGACTGCAGCCAAACAATGGCGAAGACTGTTTGTCACTCTGCTTGTCCTGACGATTATTGGGTTAGGCCTTATGAACTTTCAAGTTACCCTAACATTACTGATGTTCGGCACGGGCATTGTCGTTGTCATAGACAAGCTTTTTTTCCAACGCGCTCGTGTCACACAAAACAGTGTACAACCATTTATCGTAGAAAATGCGTATTCATTTTTTGGGGTATTATTATTAGTTTGGGTCATTCGCTCATTTTTAATACAACCCTATCGTGTCCCTACGGGTTCTTTAGAACCTACTATAGCACCTGGCGATTTTTTAGTTGTCAACCAATTTGCCTATGGCTTGCGTTTTCCTATTGGCAATAAAGAAATGGTTGCAATTGGCAAGCCTCAAAGAGGCGATATTACGCTTTTTTATTACCCGATTGATCCTAATATCGTTTTTGTAAAACGGGTCATTGGATTACCAGGCGATCATATTCAATACCTTGATAAAGTATTATATATTAATGGCAGAGAAATGAAGCAAACTGATTTAGGCAATACTCTAGATAACGAACCTGCCTCAGGAAATAACCCAGAAGAACATATCCCCGTAGAAATGAAAGAAGAAAATTTAGACGGCATAAAACATAAAATTTATATCAATAAAGATGTTATAGTTATGAATAATAATTTTAGCGTGGATGTTCCTGCAGGAAGTTATTTTATGATGGGCGATAATCGGGATAATAGCGACGATAGCCGAGTCTGGGGCTTTGTGCCAAAAGAAAATTTACTTGGCAAAGCATTTGGAATATGGATGAGCTGGGATGCACTGCAAAAGCATGTGCGTTGGAACAGAATAGGTTTGGCTGTACAATAAGGTTGTCATACTGGCGAAAGCTGATATCCACAAGATTTATCATGCCAGCGCAGACTCGCATGACAAAAAAGTAAACATAATGTTATGCCCCACCTCTTAGAAAAACTTTGTCAAAAATTAGGTTACCATTTCCAGGACAAATCTTTGCTAGAACAGGCGTTAACTCACCGCAGCTATAACGATAAACATAATGAACGTCTGGAATTTTTAGGCGATGCTCTATTAAATTCCTTTATTACAAAAAAATTATTTAAAAAATATGTGCATTTCCCTGAAGGAGATTTAAGCCGTCTGCGTGCTAATTTAGTAAATGGAGAAGTACTGGCATCGCTGGCAAAAGAATTAGGTATCGCCGAATACATGCGTTTGGGTGCGGGTGAAATAAAAAGCGGAGGTTTGCAAAGAAATTCTATTCTGGCCAATGCTATTGAAGCTATTATCGGTGCTATTTACTTAGACGGCGGGACAGATGTATGCCGACAATGCGTAAATGCTTGGTATTCCGATAGTTTTATCCTATCTCATTCACGTGGGCTTCAGAAAGATCCTAAGACATCGTTGCAAGAATATTTGCAATCTAAAAAGATGACATTGCCTATATATAGCGTACTATCCGTGCAGGGACATGAACATTCACAGACATTTCACGTTGAATGTCGCATCCCTGATTTATCTCAAACAGCAATTGGAACAGGCAACAATCGTAAACGCGCTGAACAAGAAGCCGCAAAAAATATATTGTTGATGCTAGGAATATCTGCATGAACAGTAAAATTTCACCGTCCCCAAAACAAACTTACTGTGGTTATATTGCCATTATAGGCCGTCCTAACGTTGGAAAATCTACTTTACTGAATCATTTAATTCAGCAAAAAATTAGCATCACCTCCCGAAAACCTCAAACGACACGTCATCAGATTCTAGGCATTCGAACGTTAAAGCAGTTCCAAATGATTTACGTAGATACCCCCGGCTTGCATCAGCATACGCCGCGAGCGCTAAATCGCGCCATGAACCGTGCAGCAAGTCGTGCGCTTCATGATGTGGACTTAATTTTATTTATGTCCGATGGATTGCATTGGACGACAGACGATGAATGGGCATTAAAAAAAGTTATTCGTGCAAAAGCTCCTGCTTTGTTAATTGTGAATAAAGTAGATAAACTTGCTGAAAAATCAAGCTTATTGCCTCATCTAAATACGCTTAGTCAAAAACATGCATTCTCAGAAGTAATACCATTAAGCGCCAAATCATCGGAAGATGTTGCTAGACTGGAAAATATTATTGCTACATATCTGCCTGAAGCTGAATTTATATTTCCCGAAGATCAGATAACTGACCGAAGTGAGTCATTTTTAGCCGCAGAAATTATTCGCGAAAAATTGATGCGACATTTAGGGCAAGAATTGCCTTATGATACTGCTGTAGATATTGAAGAGTATAAAATAGAAAAGACTTCCAGAAAAAAATTATTGAGAATCAGCGCTGTTATTTATGTGAATAAAGCAGGACAAAAAAAAATAGTCATAGGCGAAGGCGGGGAACGCTTAAAAATAATTGGTCAGAAGTCAAGGCTCGATATGGAGAAATTATTTGGCCATAAAATTTTTTTAACCTTATGGGTAAAAGTAAAAAGTGGTTGGGCTGACAGATCGGGTATCCTCGGTTAACAGCTTTTAGGGACTGATCTGTTACGCTCTGCAACCAAAAATTGCTGTACCCACTCTCACGATAGTGCTGCCTGCCCCAATGGCGGCAGTAAAATCATTTGACATGCCCATTGATAGCGTATCTAACATATAGCCTTGTTCACACAAATCCTGTTGTATCTTTTGTATCCGTTGATAACCCAGAAACTGAGTTTCGAAGTCATGATCAGGCTCCGGAATTACCATTAGCCCACGCAACCTTAATCGCTTAAGTGTTGTAATCTCTTGAGCCAAAGGTATTAGTGCCTGTAAGCTAACGCCAAATTTACTAGCTTTTTGGCTAATATTTATTTCAATGCAAACATTTAAAGGAGGTAAATGTTCAGGTCTTTGTGCATCTAATCGTTGCGCAACAACAATCCTGTCTAAACTATGTACCCAGTCAAAATGTTGAGCAATTTGCCTAGTTTTATTAGATTGTATGTGTCCAAGAAAGTGCCACTTCAATGAAAATTTTTTTAACACTGCAATCTTAGGCAAACTTTCTTGCAAATAATTTTCGCCAAAATGCGCTTGCCCCTCCGCTATTGCTAACTGTATCTTTTCAACGGATTGTTGTTTAGAAACAGCTAATAACTGCACACTCCCAGGCAAGCGTTTATAATGTTCTTCCGCTAGCCGAATTTTCATGCGCATTTTTTGAAGATTTTTCGAAATATTCTCGGAAGTCATGATACAGGTTTTTGGATTACTGCACCTAACGATATCACCTCAAAAAAAAACCCGCAATAGTCTTAAACTAATGCGGGTTTTAGCATTAAAAACCTGGCAGTGTCCTACTTTCACATGGGGAAACCCCACACTATCATCGGCGCTGAGCGTTTTCACTTCTGAGTTCGGAATGGTATCAGGTGGGACCCACTCGCTATGGCTGCCAGGAAAACGGTTGAGTAATTAATCATTGCCTGCAAAACACTGCAAACTTGATTACCCATCAAAGGACGGGAGCAATACTAATTACTATTTAAAATAAATATAGTGATGTAAATGCACGTGGTTGTTTGTATAGTTTTAACAAAAACTACTTTGGTGTTATATGGTCAAGCCTCACGGTCAATTAGTACAGGTTAGCTTCACGTATCGCTACGCTTCCACACCCTGCCTATCAAAGTCGTAGTCTGCAACAGACCTTTAGGGACCTCACGGGTCCAGAGAGATCTCATCTTGAGGGAGGCTTCACGCTTAGATGCTTTCAGCGTTTATCCCGTCCGAACATAGCTACCCGGCAATGCCACTGGCGTGACAACCGGAACACCAGAGGTTCGTCCATCCCGGTCCTCTCGTACTAAGGATAGCTCCTCTCAAATCTCTAACGCCCACGGTAGATAGGAACCGAACTGTCTCACGACGTTCTAAACCCAACTCACGTACCACTTTAAATGGCGAACAGCCATACCCTTGGGACCGACTACAGCCCCAGGATGTGATGAGTCGACATCGAGGTGCCAAACACCGCCGTCGATATGAACTCTTGGGCGGTATCAGCCTGTTATCCCCGGCGTACCTTTTATTCGTTAAGCGATGGCCCTTCCATACAGAACCACCGGATCACTAAGACCTACTTTCGTACCTGCTCGACCTGTCAGTCTCGCAGTTAAGCACTCTTTTGCCTTTACACGCATTGCGCGATTTCCGACCGCGCTGAGAGTACCTTCGTGCTCCTCCGTTACTCTTTGGGAGGAGACCGCCCCAGTCAAACTACCCACCATACACTGTCCCTGATCCGGATGACGGACCTAGGTTAGAACCTCAAACATTCCAGGGTGGTATTTCAAGGTTGGCTCCACCGCAACTAGCGTCGCGGTTTCATAGCCTCCCACCTATCCTACACAAGAAGGTTCAAAGCCCAGTATAAAGTTGTAGTAAAGGTGCACGGGGTCTTTCCGTCTAGCCGCGGGTACACTGCATCTTCACAGCGATTTCAATTTCACTGAGTCTCGGGTGGAGACAGTATGGCCATCGTTACGCCATTCGTGCAGGTCGGAACTTACCCGACAAGGAATTTCGCTACCTTAGGACCGTTATAGTTACGGCCGCCGTTTACCGGGGCTTCGATCAAGAGCTTGCACTCCATCA
>Ga0075163_10010958_pt1 | contig 11824 bp, 9 predicted proteins | sample JI1023141ADNA_FD_71478 | JGI IMG/M metagenome (GOLD analysis project Ga0075163, IMG submission 71478) | Wastewater effluent complex algal communities from Wisconsin, to seasonally profile nutrient transformation and Carbon sequestration -... | ecosystem: Engineered > WWTP > Effluent > Algae... | reverse complement strand
CTTCCATGCCCGCTAGCGGTAAGGAAGAAGCGCAGACTGCAGAGATAATCGTCAAAAAAGCCATCCTCGTGATCGATACGGTTTCGGAAGATGGGGTTCGTTCGGTAACAGCACAATTGAAAGAAAAGGTTGGACAGGAATGGGTGGCGGTTAAAGATATTGAAATGAAGCTCGGCATCAAACGTGCACTGGGAAACCTTTCCGTAGGGGAGGACGAAACCTATACCGCAGATACAACCGGATTAGCGATAGCTGAATTCAAACACGATTCCATGCCGGGTGATGCGAAAGGAAATATATTTCTTGTAGCAAGGGTAGATGACAATGATACCTATGGAAACCTGGTGGTAGAAAAAGCTGTTCCCTGGGGTAAAGCACACCAGGCCGAATCTCATTTCTGGCATCGGTCCTTATGGTCAACCGGCGGGCGTGCTCCAGTTTGGTTACTTACGATTGCATTAGGCATCATCATTGGTGTGTGGGGAACGATCTTTTATTTGATCAGGCAAATGTTCAGGATCCGGAAATTGGGACATGAATATGAAAAGGATATTGCTGTCTGATTAAAAAAAGGTGAGATTTTTATTCCTTGCACTTATGAATGAATTTTGTAGTTTTTTTGAAACACAAAGACACGAAGACACAAAGGCACAGAGAAAGCTTGAAATACCTGGAAGTGTGTAAATCCTGTCCGACTAAAATCGGTTAGGCGGCTTTTCGAGGTTCCTTTTTGGTTTTTACTTTTTACTTCTTACTTATCAGAACCGGCCCCCGTTGGATACCAAGACACGAAGGCACAGAGAAAGCATGAAACACCTGGGAGTGTTTAAATCCTGTCCGACTAAATTCGGTCAGGCTGGCTATCGAGCTCCCTTTTTGGTTTTTACTTTTTACTTCTTACTTATCAGCACCGGCCCTCGTTGGATACCAAGACACAAAGGCACAGAGAAAGCTTGAAATACCTGGAAGTGTTTAAATCCTGTCCGGTTAAATTCGCTTTCACCTGTTTTTGACGTTGCTTTTTGGTTTTCCCCTTTTTACTTCTTCCTTATTACCACCTACCGATGTGGGGCGAAATAGCCTGACTTTATAACAGGTTATCAACCAACCCTTCGTAAAACCTGGGAAAAGAGCAATATTTTGCTTATTTTTAGTGCATAACAATGAGCCTATGCGCCTCTTTACATTCGCTTTCTTCCTGTTAATCTCTTTTTCATCACTGGCCCAGCCATGTGGCGGACCCGGCAGAACTGCAGATGCCAGTATTGCCGTTTGTGGAACGCTTGTATTTCCACAAGCCAATGTACCAAGTTGTACAGGACCTAATTTACCTTCTGCCGGATGTATAGATGCAGTGACCAGCAGCAATTCAGTATGGTACAAATTTCATTGTTATCAAACCGGAACACTGGGCTTCATGATCGTTCCGGCATCACCAGCAGATGATTACGACTGGCAATTGATGGATGTAACCGGCAGACCTGTTTCGGATGTTTATACTACCAACCTCGCCATTTCAGTTAACCTGAGTGCTACCACCGGGAACACTGGTTGTACCCCTGCGGGAACCGGTAGCCTCAATTGCGCCGGCAATACTCCAGTATTTAACCGCATGCCCACGCTTACTGCCGGTAACGACTACCTGCTGATGGTGACCAACTGGTCTAACTCTGGTCTCGGCTATAATCTAACTTTTACAGGTGGCTCCACTGTGCTTACCAATAACCTGGCGCCGGTTGTAGGAAGCGCCGGTATCGTTGGTTGTGACGCATCGAAAGTGAAAGTGAATTTTTCAGAAGACATGCTTTGCAGCAGTTTAACTGCTAACGGATCTGAATTTACCATTACCAATGGAACCCATGTGATCACCGGTGTAACCTCATTATGTTCGGGCACCTCCAGTACTTTTACCAGTGCTACACTTAGTTTGCAAACGCCATTGCCCGCCGGTAATTACAACCTCATCGTCAACAACGGAACCGACCTTAATACAGTATTGGATGTTTGCCAGAACCCGTTGACTGCCGGAACCAGTATACCTTTTACGGTGCCTGTTCAGACAGCTTTGACTATGTCGAATATTAGCTTTACCGGTTGTGCACCTACCATCATAAAAGTGGCTTTAAATAAACCTGTAATTTGCAGCAGCATTTCCGCTAATGGTTCCGAGTTTACCATTACTCCCGGTACCCATTCGATCACTTCCGTTCAATCAGCTTGTAATACAGGAGGCACATATACCGATACCATAAAACTTATATTGCAAAATCCTTTGGCATTTGGTAACTACCAGGTGAGTATCAACAATGGATCCGATGGCAATACACTTACCGATACCTGTGGTATTTCTATGGTTGCTGCATCTACATTGCCTTTTACCATTAACCAGCTAACTACAGCACCGGTTATACAATCTGTGATCTTTGATGATTGCAAACCTAACCGCGTTACTGTAAAATTCGATAAAAACATTGCCTGCAATTCTCTCACCGCCAATGGAAGTGAATTTTCCGTAACACCTGGTGCGTTCACTGTATTGGGTATCATCGGGAATTGTAACGCCAGCGGGTACACGAACCAGGTGGTATTGAACCTTTCGGGCAACCTCCCGGCTGGCAATTTCTCCGTGAGGATTGGCAATGGTACCGATGGCAATACCCTGAGCGATAGTTGTTTTTCATTCATGCCCATCAATGCAGCGCAGGCATTCACTGCCACCCAGGCTCCGGCACCACGGTATGATTCAGTGCAGTACGATAAATGCGGACCATCCACGATCAAAGTGTTTTACAGCAAACCCATTCGTTGCGCCAGTGTGAATGCCAACGGATCAGAATTTTCCATTACGGGTCCTTCTGCCGTGAGCATTGCATCGGTTACCACGGATGCAACCTGTAGCAATGGATATACCAAATGGATACTGCTGCAATTAACACAACCCATCAGCAGTTTCGGTAATTATGTATTACACAACAATGCAGGTACTGATGGCAACAGTGTGCAGGATACCTGTTTTGCAGTACAAAATACCACAGAAACCATTGGCTTTAACGTGTTGGGACGACCTTCATCCGTTTTCACCGATGCAGTAGCCTTTGGGTGTGTGAGCGATACCATCCGCCTGTCGCATCCCGGAGGCAATGGCATCAATTCCTGGAACTGGACTTTCAGTGATGGAACTACCGGTACCGGTCAAACGATATCGCATACCTTCCCGGTATCTACGGTAACCGCAACGGTGAAACTGATCGTTTCAAATGGTATATGTACCGATACGCTGCAAAGGAGTTACCCGTTGAACAATGCGATTCGTTCCGATTTTAAAACCGATAAAGACACAACCTGTGTGGGTGCCAATATTCTATTTACGAATCAATCTACCGGTCTCAATCTCCAGTATCAATGGTTGTTTGGCGATAATACGCAGTTTGCCGGATTAACACCACCAGCACATTCATACGCATTAGACGGCGATTACCTGGTAAAGCTTATAATCACCAATAATCACGGTTGTACTGATACGGCCCGCAAAAACATCAACGTGGCAGCAAAGCCACAGGTAAGTTTTACAGGATTGAATGCACAATATTGTACCGGCGATAATGTAACACTGGTATCTAACCTCGTGGGAAGTATCAGTCAATATACCTGGAATACAGGGAACGGCACCAGCGTGTCTGATCAGCCAACCATCACATATCCATATACGGCGCCGGGTGATTTCACAGTCACCCTTGATGCGACCAGCCGCTATTGCGGAACCATTCAATCGCAGGGCCTCACCAAAGTGTATCTCGTGCCTACTTTTGAATTGGGTGAACAAAAAACACTATGTCCTGGATTAACAACGCAACTGGGCATTGCTAACGTTCCCGGCTACCTGTATACATGGAACAGTGGGGGAACAACTTCCACGATCGTCACCGGCCCCGAAAGTTTTACTTACAAACTCATCGTAGATAATAACGGCTGCAAGGCTGAAGATGAAGTGTACATCAAAGTGCTCAGCAATTGTCTTATCAAAGTACCCAATGCCTTTACGCCCAATGAAGATGGAGTGAACGATCGGTTGAAAGCCATCAATGCCGACCTGGCTACAACATTCTCTTTGAAAGTGTATAATCGTTTCGGGGAACTTGTGTACAGTAGTATCAACCCGGTAGAAGGGTGGAATGGCCGTCACAAAGGACAACCTGCAGAAGCGGGCACGTACGTATGGCAGTTGAATTATGTAGATCCGATCAGCCGCAAAGTAGTTTATGAGAAGGGAACTTCGATCCTTATACGATAGTAACCAAGGATGCAGTTTATCCTTTTACCAGGTATTTTTTATGCTTCTATTGATTTGCATATAAATTATTGTATTATTAAAATCTTGCCGATCAGCTTTTTAATCGGCTTGTTCAATTGATATAAATTTTTTCCGTGTCATACTCTTAATCCATGTTATCGGTGCATACATCAATATAAATGACATTAACAGCATCCGTGCATCCATCAATACTCATCCACCACTTGCACAATGAATCCATAAGTATAAATCCCCTGTCCCGGAATTTCGGTTAACTTTATAACATCATCCCAGGGAACTACAATCGCAGCAGATGAATGTACAAGAAAAGCCAGAAAAGCAACAGCCCACTTCCAGGATCAAAAAATTCTTCTCCCAACTAGGACCGGGGTTGGTAACCGGTGCCAGTGATGATGATCCTTCCGGTATTGCAACCTATTCACAGGCAGGCGCACAGTTTGGTCCGAAGTTTCTATGGACGGCCATCTTTACCTATCCATTGATGGTCTCCATCCAGGAAATGTGTGCAAGGATCGGTCTCGTTACCAACCAGGGCCTCGCAGGTGTGATCAAACGAAAATATTCCCGCTGGGTGATCTACCTGATCCTGATCGTGAGTTATCCTTCCATAACGCTCAACATTGGCGCCGATATCGCCGGCATGGGTGCAGTAGGTAATCTCCTGTTTCCAAAGATCCCATCCTTCGTGTTTTCCATTTTGTTTACCGTCATACTCATGTACAGCATAATTGCCTGGAATTATCATAAGATCGCAGCCGTACTAAAATGGTTGTGCATCATTTTATTCAGTTATATCCTCATTCCTTTTTTGATCAAGACAGATTGGTGGGTGGTATTAAAAGGAACCTTCCTGCCCAGCTTTGAATATTCAAAAGATTATTTCATGGCGCTGGTAGGAATATTGGGAACCACGATTTCTCCCTATTTGTTTTTCTGGCAGGCGTCGATGGAGGTGGAAGAAATAAGGGAGCGTAGATTGATCGTAGATAAGAGAATACTTCATCAAATGCAAACCGATGTAAAGGGCGGAATGCTGTTCTCCAATATTGTTTTCTATTTCATCATCCTTACTTCGGGTACCGTATTGTTCAATGCCGGTATCCACCAGATCAATACCGTAGAGCAGGCAGCCCAGGCATTAAGACCGCTTGCAGGTGATATGGCTTACGCGTTGTTTTCCATTGGCGTAATCGGAACGGGCTTCCTCGCTATCCCGGTACTGGCCGGTGCTTCCAGTTATATGCTGGCTGAAATATTTAATTGGGATGAAGGGCTCAATAAAAAATTTCATGAAGCAAAAGGGTTTTACATCAGTATCATTATTTCACTTGTCATTGGGTTGATGATTCAACTGCTGGGCATCAGCCCTGTAAAAGCGTTGATTTGGTCTGCTGTTTTATATGGCATCACCGCCCCGATATTGATCGCGGTAATCTTACACCTCTGCAACAGTAAAGACGTGATGGGGCATTTTACCAACAGGCGATTATCTAACCTACTGGGTTTTGCCACATTGCTCATCATGCTGGCAGCAGCCGTTGCATTGATCTGGTTCCTGGTATAATTAAAATCCGGCCATTTCACATTTTACCTGATGATCGTAAGATTTCCCTTAAGCATTACCGTTATGTTATTCGCCTGTTTGTATTCGATCACGTAATAATAGGTGGCGTCCGGCAATGGTTTGCCCTTATACGTTCCTTCCCAGTTATTCTGGTAATTTTCTGTTTCAAATACCGGGCTGCCATAGCGGTTGAACACTTTCACCTTTGCAGCTGTGATGCAATTGCCATAGGTTACCAGCCATTTATCATTGATGCCATCACCGTTAGGGGTAATCGCTTCCATTGGTTTGGCGCATTCGGGGATCACCTGGATTTCCACCACATCGCTTCCCGAACAGCCTGTGGCATTGGTGATGACAAGGGTATACAGGGTTGTAACTGTGGGTGATGCAACTGGGTTGGGTATGTTGGCCACACTCAAGCTGCCGGCCGGTGCCCAGTTATAATTACCTGCATCTCCACTACCATTTAGTTGAACCGTTTGCCCTGCCGCAATCGTAGTACCAGAACCTGCTTCTACATTCACCGGGGGAGCAACGGATACCAAAAGATTACCATTCACACTGCATAGTCCGGTAGTGGCGGTAATGCTATACGTAGTAGTGGCATCCGGTGATAAAACAGGATTTGCAATCGTTGTATTGCTCACACCTTGTGTAGGCAGCCATTGGAAACTGGTTGCGTTACTTGTGATGATGGGTGTTATAGAAGAATCCGAACAAACAGTTAGACTTGGAGGTATGGTCAACGTTATTTCCGGACTAACGGTAACGGTAAACGTTCTAACGATCGGCGGGCAGGAACCCAGGGTACCCGTTACCGTATACATTGTACTGGGCGCCGTGGGAGATAGCACAGGATTTGCACTGGTTGGATCACTCACGCCCGTGGTGGGTGACCATGAATACGTTGTTGCATTGCTGTTGGTATTGGCATTGAAAGATGCATTATAACAAATGGGCGTATCGATATGGGCTGTCATAAACAGGTTATTGTTGAGGCCGATGGTTACGGGATACTGGCTGATGCAACCAACCGCATCAGTGATGCTGGCAATGTACGGGCCAGTCAGCAGGTTGGTGGCCGTCAGTCCTGACTGAGCCGGAGTGCTATTCCAGGTTACATTGTATGGAGAACCTGAACCAGTTATATTGAGTGTAACACTGCCATTGACCGTGCAGCTGGCAGCAGTGATATTATCGGTGACGGATAGACTAAACGGGATGGCAGATACGGCAAAGAAAACCGCATTGGGATAAGGCGCATTGGAACCAGCCGTGGTCACATTCGCCAGTTGAATTTTGTCGAGGTTCTTTTGGCGATCGGTACAAGAGATAGGTATATCGATATAATACATTCTTGGATTGCCGGGGTATGCATCATCCCCGGAGGCAGGCGTGGCACGGGTGCATCGTCCGAAACCAGACAACACTAAATTGCTCGTATTGTTGAACCAATCGCCTACGGAATAATTAGTAAGTGCATTGGTTGTAGATCCATCAGTAAAATGCAACGCCACATTTACCAGGCTGGTTCCTTCTGTAGAAAAACAAAGTAACCTGATCCTGCTATAGGCTGCCGGGGTGGTAATATTTAATTCGCCCGATTGACTCCTTTGAATAAGCATGGCATTGTTACCAGTATAATCGGCCAGTTGGTATGTGCCTGCGGCATCAGTGATCAAACCATTATCTGCAATACCTCCACCGCCAAAACCATTCAGGGTTTTAAACGTGTTCGTATACATCACTTTATTGGAAACCGTAAATCCATCTAATGAAATGGTTGTAGTGGTCAATGAACTAGTGCCTGCTTCCGCAATCACATCATGATTGAAGCCATTAAGGGCAACGGGGGTGAAGGGCTGAGAAAATGCTGGTTGAAAATTTAATGCCAATAATATTGTAAGGGATACCATGGCAGGTAACAGGGAGAATTTCTTCATGTTGGAAGGAGGGTTGAACAGTTATTGGAAATAGTTTTGGTAAATGAATATAACCATTCTTACCATGATTGAATAAGCAGGGAACAAAATATTTTCAACAGACTTTACAGTTTGCTTTACATAAACAGCAGAAGGGAATAGCTGTATAAGTTATGAATAGCCCCAACAAAGGCGCATAGGAAAAGAGAAAAATGGTGGGAATCAGCTAATGAATTGAAGTTGAACCAGGATTTAGAAAACAGCCTTATAAGTCATGCTCACATTGAATTTCACAGGACCGTTCTGGATATCTACGGGATTTAATCCCGACATTCCATCGGTTATATTCACATATAACTTTCCATCTTCCAAAATGGCGATGCTGTAACGGCCGGCAGGCAGGGTGGCCTGGAAAAAGCCTTCTTCATCCGTCATTACTTCTGTGATGAGGTTTGTTTGAAAGCTTGTATAAAAGATTGAATTATTCGTATCGGGCGTTGCCTGGCTTTGCAGCGTGTATTCATAAATTCTCACACTTCTTTTCACCGGGCAATGTTTACAGGTTGTATTGTTTGGATCAATCACCGGCATGCAATTGCCTTCCATCATGGAAACAGTTCCCCAAACACCCTGGGTGATGGTTTGCTTGGTTGCATTGTGTGCATACGCAGCCTGGATATCGCATCGATCATCTTCACATTTATTTTTTTTGCAGGAGAACAGGCTTGCTGCCAGCAGGAATGAAAAGATAAAGCGTTTCATAAAAGTCTTTTGAAAAAGACAGGCAGCTGCATAGAAACGCTGCTTACCCTGGCAAATGCATCCAATCAACCATGAATATCTTCCCGGCCATTTCGTTGATAATCCCAGTCATCATAAAAACGTTCGTCGAATGAATGCGCTGAGGGCTTCCCATTTTTTAGTACGATATAAACCATAAGGATCAACAGGAAAGGGGATAGCAGGTATAAGAATAATATTACCTGTTCCGGCAAGGAAGAAAGAAAGGCTGCCTGGTACAGCAGGGCGAACAGGCTAACCAATACCACGATGATGATCGGTTTATTCACATTGATCCTGTTTGAACTTTTAATGTAGTATAAAGTTAATAACAATACACGTTGATTATTGTTATTGAAACCTTTAAAATCACCGGTTGATTCCCTATAGATCATTGTATGTTAAATACTACTGGTCCCGGTCATATACGGAACCAGTAGAAAAGAGATTATTTTTTAAGCAGGCAGGTTCATTTTTTCTGCCAGGAAAACGAGCAACTTTTCATCACTCATTTTATTGGAAGTTGATTCTTCTGTTTTCGTTTGTTTGAATTGGGGTGTATCTGCCAGGTAATGTATGAACTGTTCCTGCGCCTGGCCTGTGCCTGTAATATGGATATTGGTAGCGTTCACTAAATGGGTACAGATTTCTTTAAAAAATTTTGCCTGCACCATTTTTTCGGCGTTATTGCTGTTTTTATCACTTGAAGAGCGGGTAACTTCTTCCCCGTTCACCTGGGCGAGGATCACCAGGTCGGTATTGTCATTGTTTGAAGGACCCGCAATGGTAGCATGATGGGAGTCCATCCACAAGCCGAAATTTTTGTGATTATTCATTTTTAATTGATTTAGTGTAAATAGGTTAGGTCAAGAACCATACCGCATAATCTAAAACCGGTCAGACCATAAAAAATGAAGTATCCACCGGTGAAAAAAACATCCAACCCTGTACATTTTACCGTAAAAGTGAATATATTGTAACCAAATCAATTGAGTCCACGCTATTTAACATACCATATGCAGATTTAAGTGCTAAATGGTTTTTCTAGCAAGGATTTTGCACTTGATGTATTGAAGTATTATTAAACTATTAACCAATGAATATGAAACTCCCTTTTTTTACTGCGCTCATGCTGTTTGTTTTTACTCATTCTTCCCACGCACAATTAAAAGCAACACCAGTTTGTCCAACTTTTTCCATTGATATACTTGATGGCAGTGTAAATAAACTTTATCCCAAAATGGGGTTGGGAGAGATTAAAACAAGATTTCCCTGTTACACGAGTATTGTGGAAGTGCCATCCGACAGTGCCTGTGCGGGTATTTTCTTCAAGGATAAGGGCCTTTACTTTTATACAGACAGAAATTATATTGAAGCTACAGAGAACTATAAAGGAAACATGATCCCGGCATTGATGGGGGCTGATCGTAAGAGTCTTTTTAGTACCCTCGGTAATCCACGTATCAAAGATGCCGGATGGGAAGCATATCAGATGCAATACGGAACACTGGTTTTGTATTTCAGCCCGGCAGGAAAGATAAATAAAGTACAAATCAGCAATAAAAGTGCAGAAACACTGAAACTCTGTAATTGAGCAAACATAAAAGTTTTACACTTCCATATATTTTCAGTTGGCTGAAAGAATATATAAAAACCCCGAAGCTACCGGCATCGGGGTTTTTACATTCGTAGGAATGCTATTTTGTATTTAGAATAATTAGCCGTTAAAAATCTTTTTCTTCCAAATTATTTTAACGTAAAACCCATTTCTTTCAAAATGTTAGTTCCTTGCTCAAGATCTTTCTCCATAACCATTACCAGGTCGTTTGAAAAACTGGAAGTGATCACAATGTCAATACCTTCCTCAGCCATACCTGTGGTAATGGTTGCAATAAACCCCGGGCAATAAAATGGATTGCCACAACGGATATTGAGCAGGCGCCATTTTTCATTATTGGCCTCATAGGATCCTAATAAAGTAAGATTTTCTTCGCGGGTCACTACCGTTATTTCTTCACCATCGCGTACGATCATGAGATGCTTTTCGGGATGATTAACTTCCTGCACACGGCAGTACACATATACTCCTGCTTCGAGGCTGAACCAACTGGCTTTGATCACTTCGGATAATCCTTGCCGAAAGTCTGGCATACTAGACATTATTTTTATTTGAAAATTAAGCTAATGAGGTTTTACAGCCAATTTTAAAACACGAAATGTGCATATATTTTTAAAAAGACAGTAATCGTTACCGGTAGAACATTTACTAAAGCGATCGGGTAACTGATGAAGATACATTTTATTGCGAGCTAAGAATAGGGTTGGTAATTTTCCGAAAGACCAAAAGTCCTTTCAGGTGCTTTATTCTCCAACTGGTGAAAGGCAACTGGTGTAAGCCCGGTAAAATCTTTATAATCCTTGGCCAGGTGCTGATAATCGTGATAACCACATTCGATCGCAATGCGTAGCCAATCGTAATGTGGAAAACTGTTCTTTAGCCTGAATGCCTTATCAAACCTTGTGATCCGGCTATAGTGCATGGGATTTACGCCCGTGCGTTCTTTGAATTTTCTTTCCAGTTGTTTATGACTCAGGCATGCCAGGCTGGCGAGTTTATCCAGCGATATCCTGCTGCCTTGCTGTAAGATGAGCCTGCAGGCTGCATCTGCCAGATCGGGTTTTCTTGCCCGCTTTTTTACCAGGCTTTCAATGAAATGTTCTGCTATATGGATCATGTGGTCATAACCATGGGCATGGTATAATTGTTCATTTACTTCCCTTAAGCTGGTTGAAAAAAACAATTCTGCATCGAGGTATTCATTGGTGAATTCGGTAGCGGGAATACCTGTGAGGCTATATAAGGACCCCGGAAAAAATATGACCTGTAAAACCAGGAATTGATGACCTATATGCCGCTGGGTGACTTCCAGAGGCTGACCATACAGAACAACCGGAATGTTTTCAATGATCCTTCCACTGTTTTCATAAACAACCTTTTCTGTATCGAGTGGATAAAAAGCGAGGCAATGTTCAGGTCGGGGAGGATACGCTTTGAAGGGTACCTCCATTTGTTTGTCAAACGCCAGGTGCACTATGCGGTAAAACTGCACATGATCTTGTGTTACAGGGGATGGCTTAAAATCTTTCAGTAACAAGGATAGACGTTTTTTTATGAAGATATATAATATATCATCACAATGAAAGGGGAGGCCCCATGAGTTTCATGCCATGTTCAAAGTGGAT
>Ga0075163_10010955_pt1 | contig 11827 bp, 8 predicted proteins | sample JI1023141ADNA_FD_71478 | JGI IMG/M metagenome (GOLD analysis project Ga0075163, IMG submission 71478) | Wastewater effluent complex algal communities from Wisconsin, to seasonally profile nutrient transformation and Carbon sequestration -... | ecosystem: Engineered > WWTP > Effluent > Algae... | reverse complement strand
CACACCGAAGCACTGCATCAATTCTACACCGACGCAAAGGCATACGATGCCGAGATGCAAGCGCTCCGGGCCAAGATCACTTCTGCGAACGACACGGCGCTCATCACGCAGTTCAACACCCTCAACGGCACGTTCTATCAACGGTGCAAGGACTTCGTGATCCAGCACGCCACTTCACCTGCTGCGCTCACCGCCCTCGGCAAACTGGACATGCAACAAGAACTGCCCCTGTTCAAGCAGGTGCGGGACAGCTTGCGCACCAGCATGCCGCGTTCGGGTTTCTATGCCATGTACCGTGATCAGGTGGATCGGCTGGACCAGGAGCAGATCGCCATGAAGATGCAGGAGGAAGAGATGAAGCGCTTGAGCAACTTGCTGCCCCTCGGTAGTGTAGCGCCAGAGATCCGCCAGCAGACCCCCGATGGTGGGACCGTTGCGCTCAGTGACCTTCGTGGCAAAGTGGTGCTGATCGACTTCTGGGCCAGCTGGTGCCGTCCGTGTCGCATGGAGAACCCGAACGTGAAACTCGTCTATGAGAAGTACGCGAAGAAGGGCTTTGAGATCCTCGGTGTTTCGCTTGACCGTGATCATGCGTCGTGGGTGAAGGCGATCAGCGATGACGGCCTTCCTTGGAAGCATGTGAGCGATCTAGGCTACTGGAACAATGCTGCGGCGCAGGAATATGGCGTCAGTGGTATTCCATACACCGTGCTTGTGGATCGCGAGGGCAAGATCATTGACAAGGGGCTGCGCGGAGAACAACTGGAGGCCAAGCTGGGTGAATTGCTCGGTCAATGACCATTCGTCGAACATCGATCTTCTTGAGCGGGCTCTTCGGCCCGCTCATGGTATTGGGCCAGGTCACTTTCGTGGAGAAACAAGTGGCCTACTTCCAACAGGAGGTAGACTACACCATCGCCGTGCGCTTGGACGATGCCGCACATGTGCTTCATGCGAGCGAGTCCTTCATCTATATGAACAACAGCACAACAACGCTCGATACGTTGTGGATCCACCTATGGCCGAATGCTTACCGCGACAAGACCTCCGCGTTGTGTAAGCAACTGGTCGATGGTAATGACCTGGATCTCTACTTCGCCAAAAAAGAAGAGCGCGGCTGGATCGATAGCCTCGACTTCCGGACCGATAACAGCAAACTAACATGGGGCTATCACCCTGTGCACGGTGACATCGGCTGGGTGAAATTGAATGAACCACTGGCTCCCGGTTCAAGCACAACGATCACCACACCGTTCCGTGTGAAGATCCCTGACGGGAAATTCTCGCGGCTTGGTCATACCGAACAAGCCTACTACATCACCCAATGGTATCCTAAACCGGCCGTGTTCGATGCGACGGGTTGGCACGCGATGCCCTACCTCGGCAACGGCGAATTCTACAGTGAGCTCGGATCCTTCGATGTACACATCACACTTCCTGCCAACTACATCGTTGGCGCGACCGGGCTGCTGCAAGAACAGACCGAACGTACTTGGATGGACTCCCTTTCCACCGTGCCTAACGATGGCAAGGGTCCCAACTCCTTCCCGGCCTCCAAAACGGAACTGAAGACGATCAGCTTCAAGCAAGGCAACGTACACGACTTCGCGTGGTTCGCTGACAAACGCTTCGTTGTGCGCAAGAGCGAGGTGCTACTCCCTAGGAGCGGGCGCACGGTGACGACCTGGGCGTTCAGCACACCAAAGAACGTGCGGCTATGGAGCGATGCCGTGAGCTATGTGAACGAAAGTGTGCGGCTTTACAGCCAATGGGTGGGCGACTATCCGTATGATGTTTGTACAGCCGTCGATGGCACCATCAGCGCTGGCGGCGGCATGGAGTACCCGATGATCACCGTGATCGGGAACATGAGCGACAAGATGGCCTTGGACAATGTGATCGCACACGAGGTGGGACACAACTGGTTCTATGGCATCCTGGGCAGCAACGAACGCGATCATGCGTGGATGGACGAAGGCATGAACAGCTTCGTGGAACTGCGGTACATGCGTGAGCGCTACCCAGCGACCGGATTCAATGTCGGCATTCCAGTGCTGGGAAAATTGACCGGCGGGATCGGCGATGCACACCGTCTCCAGAATGAACTCGGCTACCGTTTGAACGCGCGGCGAAACTTGGACCAGCCGATCGACATCACTTCATCAGCTTTCACGGAGACCAACTACGGAACGATCGTCTACATGAAGACGGCTCTGGTGATGGACCACTTGATGGCCTACCTCGGCGAAGAAACGATGGACCGATGCATGCATGCCTACTTCGATGAGTGGAAATTCAAGCATCCGCAACCCGCTGATATGCGCAAGGTGTTCGAGCGAGTGAGCGATAAGACCTTGGGCTGGGTTTTCGAGGGTTTGCTTGATACTGACGAGAAATACGATGTCAAGGCCGTCTCTTTGGATCGACGCCACTGGACGGGCACGGGTGAACATATGCATCTCGGTCATCGTGCAAAAGGACCGTGGCGGACCCCTTTCTCCATTACCGGATACTTGGGCACTGACAGCCTTGGTACGGTATGGGATGCGAATGATGGTTATGGTCGCCAAGGACGGACGGAATTTGCACGGCTTCCATGGGATAGCGTGGATCGGGTCCATATCGACATAGGCAACCGCACCCTCGACATCGATCGCCGGAACAACGAAGTACGCAGCCATGGTCTCTTACGTCGCTGGGCAAAACCCGAGTTGAAATTCCTGTTCGGGCTGGAGAAGAACGACCGGCGCAGCGTGTATTGGACACCACTTCCCGCATGGAACGGCAACGACGGCTGGCAGCTGGGTGTTGCGTTGCACAACACCACATTCCCGTCGCAACGCACGGAATGGATCGTTGCCCCACTGTATGGACTTGCCAGCGAACGTTGGGGTGGCGCTGCACGCATCGAGCATCATTTCGATCGGTTGCGCAGTGATGTGTTCCAGAACATCCATGTGGGTTTGAGCGCTCGATCGGCCTCCACATTCCACGACCACCAGGACCTGGACGCCTACACCAAACTCTCGCCGTACATACGATTCGACTTCAAACGGGACCCGTTGAGCAAACCGTGGAAGCATGATCTGAGCTTACGTGGCATACAGATCTGGAATTCTTCACGCTATGGCTTCGAAGATGGTTCCACCAGCACAGCGAAGAGCGAAGAGTTCTACCTCGAACTCCAGTATCGCGCCATGGACCAACGCAAATTGCATCCCACGCTGATCCAGCCGAACGTCACCGCCACTACGGATTGGGTGCGCACGTCCATTGAAGTACGCCAAGCCTTCGCGTACAATGCCAAGGCGAAACAACTTCGCTTTCGCGCATTCGCCGGTACGTTCCTCTACAAACCGGACAGAGGACTCACGAATGGCTTGCACGCTTGGGGTCTTACCTGGGGACCGGAGGACATGCTCTACGACCACGCCTATCTGCAACGCGGTTCAACGAATAATTCCCTGAGCCGCCAATACAACACACAACAAGGAGGGTTCAAAACGCCATTCCTGCAAGGTGGAAGCGACACATGGATCGCTTCCATGAACATTGAACTGGACATGCCGTTCGATCTGCCGGTAGCCGTCTTCGCTTCGTTAGGTGCTGTGCCGCTGACGACGGTGACCACCGCTGGGAAGACCATGGGAACAGCGACTTATTTCGAAGCAGGTATCGGCATGCCCGTGATCAAGGACGTGTTCGAGGTATGGTTGCCACTGGCGGTTTCCACACGGATCGCGGATGAAGAAGAGTACCTTGAAAGCACCGTTGGGGAGCGCATCCGTTTCGTGTTCGCCTTGGAAAAGCTGGATCCCACCAGAGTTCTTCGTAACCTCAAGCCGTGATGCGACCGGGCAAGAAGATCCATTTCCTCAGCGACTTCCATTTGGGCGTACCTGACGCGGCCTCAAGTTTGGCGCGCGAGAAACGCATCGTTGCTTTCCTGGACGAAGCGGCGAAGGATGCCGAGGAGATCATGCTGCTCGGTGACCTGTTCGATTTCTGGTTCGAATACAAGCGCGCTGTTCCTCGTGGGTATGTCCGTCTGCTTGGAAAGCTCGCGGAACTGACCGATCGCGGGATCCCCGTACATCTCTTCATCGGCAACCACGACATGTGGATCTTCGATTATGTGCCGAAGGAGACGGGCGTGATCGTGCATCGCGAACCGATCGTGCGTGAATGGAACGGCAAGAAATTCCTGATCGGTCACGGTGATGGACTTGGCCCCGGTGATCACGGATACAAGTTCATGAAGCGCATCTTCCGCAACCCGGTGTGCCAGTGGTTGTTCGCCCGCATGCATCCGAACTTCGGACTATGGCTCGGCGATTTCTGGAGCGGACGCAGCCGGAAGAAGAGCTACGCGAATGATCGCAAGTGGCTCGGCGCCGACAAGGAATGGCTCGTTCAGTATTGTAACGACGAGTTGAAGAAAGCCCACTACGACTACCTGTTATTCGGCCATCGGCATTTACCGATCGATATGGAGGTGGGCACGAAAAGCCGTTATGTGAACCTTGGTGATTGGATCACCTACTTCACCTACGCCACGTTCGATGGAACGGAGCTGAAGTTGATGAAGCGGATGAGCGACGGTGCACTCGATGGGGATCTGCCGATCAGTGGAGGGCCTGCGGTCTGAAGCGTTCCAGGAGCAGGGGCAATTGCTTGTCCGGGGCTTTGCCGTTCCTCTCGAAGCTGCAAGTACCCTTCAGCAGGACGGAGCCACTTGCCCCTGCTCCTGCCCCTAATTCTTCCCAAGTAACGCAACCAGATCCACCAATCGGCTACTGTACCCGTACTCGTTGTCGTACCAGCCCATAACCTTCACCATGTTTCCTACTACGCTGGTGAGCTGTGCATCGTAGATGCAGCTGTGTGGATCGCCAACGATGTCCACACTGACGATCGGGTCCTCTGTATACCGTAGGATGCCTTTTAACTTGCCTTCGGACAGCTTCTTGAAGTGCTCGTTGATCTCTTCTGCTGTCTTCAGGCCCTTCACGCGGCACGTGATGTCGGTGATGGAACCATCGGGCACTGGAACACGGATACCACCACCGCCCAAGCGACCATCCAATTCCGGGAAGATGCGTGTGATCGCCTTCGCTGCACCCGTTGTCGTGGGGATCATGGAAACGGCTGCGGCACGAGCGCGACGCAGATCCTTGTGCGGGGCGTCATGCAATCGTTGATCACCGGTGTAGCTGTGTACGGTGGTGATGAAACCATCTTCGATGCCACAGAGTTCATGGATGCCCATGATCATCGGCGCGGCGCAGTTCGTGGTACACGATGCGTTGGAAACCATCGTGTCCGAAGCTTCCAGGATGTGCTCGTTCACTCCAAGAACAACGCTCTTGATATCCGCATCCTTCGCAGGCGCGGAAAGGACCACCTTCTTCGCACCCGCCTTCAAATGTGCACCAGCACTTTCGCGCGTGAGGAAGTGACCGGTGCATTCGATCACTACATCTATGCCGAGCTTACCCCAAGGCAGGTTGGTCGGATCCTTCTCCGCGAACGCCTTTACCTTCTTTCCACCGAGGATCAAGTGTTCGGCATCATGGCCGACTTCACCCTGGAATACGCCGTGGATCGAATCGTACTTGTACAGATGTGCCAGCGTGAGATTGTCCGTGAGGTCGTTCACGGCGACGAGTTCGATGTCCGTCCGGTCCTGTAACAAACGCGCTGTTACACGACCGATGCGACCGAAACCGTTGATGGCGATGCGGATGGGCATTTCAGTTGGAAGTCGTAAGGTGGAATTGTCGCACTGAGCTCGTCGAAGTGCGAAAATGTAAGGTGTGGTTCGACGGTCTCACCACGACAATGATCAAAAGAGGTGCTTCTCAGCATGGTAGCTGCTGCGAACGAGAGGCCCGCTCTCCACATAGCGGAAGCCTTTGGCCATGCCCACTTCCTTGAAGCGCGTAAACCGATCGGGGTGGATGAACTCCGCTACCGGCAAGTGCGCCTTGGTCGGCTGTAGGTACTGACCGAGAGTGAGGATATCGACACCTGCGGAGCGCAGATCGTCCATGCTCTCTTCCACCTCATGATCGCTTTCCCCAAGGCCGAGCATGATGCCGGATTTGGTCCGCAGGCCGGCGCGTTTGGAACGCATGAGCACTTCCAAGCTCCGATCGTACTTGGCTTGGATGCGCACTTGCTTCGTCAGCCTGCGAACGGTCTCCAAGTTGTGCGAAAGGATGTCCGGTCCAGCCTCTGTAACAACCGCCAAGTTCTCCCACTTCCCTTGGAAATCGGGGATCAGCGTTTCCATGGTCGTAGCTGGTGTACGACGGCGGATGGCGCGGATGGTACGCGCCCAGATATCGCTACCGCCATCCTTCAGGTCATCGCGGTCCACGCTGGTGAGCACGCAATGCTTGAGGCCCATGAGTTCAACGCTGCGGGCAACGCGCGCTGGCTCGAAAGGATCAACGGCATCGGGCCTGCCAGTAGCCACCGAACAGAAACCGCAACTGCGTGTGCAAACATTACCAAGGATCATGAACGTGGCCGTACCCGCACCCCAGCACTCGCCCATGTTGGGGCAATTGCCGCTTTGGCAGATCGTATGCAGCTTGTGTTCACCGACGATCTCGCGCACCTTCCGATAGCTCTCACCGGTGGGCAATTTCACACGCAACCAATCGGGGCGTTTCACCCGCTCGGTTCCCTCCTTCACAACGATCTCGCTCATTTCGTGGTCTTCTTTCCGAATTGAAGGGCCAGGTAGAACTCAAAGTAGAACTGCTTGTTCGTCACTCCTTCCAGCGGTGCCATGATCGGTAACACCACCGGATAAGCATCCATTGTAGCGCCGACCTCGATGCCCTTTACACCTGTGACCTGCCCAGAATATTCGAAGTTCAACGCCACCCTTCCGAACCCGCCTGGATATAGTTTCATCTGGTTGACGCCGTTGAACCATGTGGCCCTTCCGTAGATGTTCTGCACATCGTGAATGGCCGGATCATAACGCTCTACAACGATGTTCTCGTAAGGGATACGGTCCGGTTTACCGATCTGCAGGTACACCGGTTTCAAAAGACCCAATGATGGACCTATGCCCCAGATGAAATTCACCTCCACCCCGGAGCGCCGGATCTTGTCCGTGATCTGGAACTTCCGCCCGTACGTGGGTCGGACGATCATCAGAGCATTCGATTTGCCGTAGAAGTAGCCGCGCGAATCCTCGTAATACGGATTGAAGCTCTTCACCTCCTTGGGGTGCTTCATGCCCACGACCTCCAAGCCCAACAAGCGGCGATCCCGTGCTGTCCTGTACTTCGCATGGTAGAACTGGAATCCCCAACCATCCCCATGGATCATGATCCCGCCGATAACTTCCGTGCGGTAAGGGACCCGCGTCTCCTCATAGATCGTCTGCTGGGCGCGTGCCGGCGTCAGCAGTAGAACGAAGATCGTTAGTGGGAGTAGGGAACGCATTGACGCGCAGGTCAACAAAGCTACGAAGCCAACGCTACCTTGGCCCTCGTTGGTACCCGAACGAATGCCCCATGGACACCGCGACCGTCACCTATCTCGGAGAGCTACGCACCAGAGCCACACATGTCCGCAGCGGGGAACAGGCCATCACCGATGCCCCGCCGGACAACCAAGGCCGAGGCGAAGCCTTCTCTCCTAGCGACCTGCTGGCCACATCTCTAGCGAGTTGTATGATGACGATCATGGGCATTGCGGCACGCGACAAGGACATACCCTTGGTCGGATTAAAGGCCCGTGTGGTGAAGCACATGACCCCCGCCCCGCGCCAGGTGGAACGTATTGAGGTCCATATGGAATTGGACGGTAAGGACTTGGGGGCGAGAGAACGCACCATCTTGGAGAACGCTGCCCGCACCTGCCCGGTGGCACGAAGCCTGCGGGAGGATATCGTGCAGGACCTGCATTTCATCTATTTGTGAGAGGCTGCGGTCGGTCATGTAAACAAGTAAGCCCGGACCAAAGGCCCGGGCTGAGATTGCTTTTGAAGGGATGATCAGGCCTGCTTCTCGGTAGGCACCTTATGTACCTTACCGTAAGCTGGGCAGGAGTGCGAAGAGCTGCAAGCTGATAGAACAGCGCTCGCTATTACTACTGCGGCGATCATCTGGAACACCTTTTTCATCGTTCGTTCGTTTGATCCGTGCGGGGCGGAGTGTGTTCTACGCACCTTCCTCGCACAAAGTTAGCCCACGGAACGTATGGCCCTTCAAAATGTTACAAAATGCGGTTTGTCGATCTTCGGGACCACCAATGGAACAGCTGGATAACGCTTCACCACGCCCGGATATTGGCGAAGGCTGGTACGAACCGCTTTCCGGCGAGTTCGCTGCGGACTATTTCAACGCGCTGAAGACCTTCCTAGTCACCGACCGACAAACCCACACGATCTACCCGAAAGCCCGGGAGATCTTCGCGGCATTCCACCAGACCCCGTTCGACCAAGTGCGTGTGGTGATCCTTGGCCAGGACCCCTACCACGGACCGGGGCAGGCACATGGACTTTCCTTTTCGGTGCCTCCGGGGGTTCCCCCACCACCCTCGTTGCAGAATATGTTCGTTGAACTCGGGCGCGATCGCGGAATGACCCGTCCGACCCATGGCGATCTCACCGCGTGGGCAAAGCAGGGTGTGCTATTGCTCAATGCGACGCTAACCGTGCGGGCCGGTGAAGCGGGGTCACACCAAGGTCGTGGCTGGGAACGTTTTACCGATGCCGTGATCCGCAACATCTCCGAACGCCACACGGGTGTGATCTTCCTGCTGTGGGGGCGTTATGCGCAACAAAAGACCGAATTGATCGACGCGGAAAAGCACTACATCCTGAAAGCGTCCCATCCCTCCCCTCTTTCGGCGCATCGTGGGTTCATCGGTTGTGGTCACTTCTCCAAGGTGAATGAACTGCTCGTAGCACAGGGAAAGGCGGCCATCGATTGGTCCTTGGCATGAGCTGGATCGGCCGATACGGACTACTGTGCGCCGCTTGCTGCGTCCTGTTGCCATTCGCTTCCAGAGCGCAGCGGCATGTGGTCCTGATGCCTGCGGACAGTACGCTTCCGAAGAAATGGACCCGTCCGGTCCAGGTCGGTTCACCGGATCTCGTTCCCGGCGCCATCAGTAGGCAGATCGCCTTTCTCCAGAGCAAAGGATATCTGGAGGCCAGTTCTGATACGTGCTTCATAGCGGGAGATTCGAGCATCTGCCCGATCGCACTGGGCAGGACTTATCGGTGGGCACGCCTCTCTGCAAGCGGAGTGGCGGCAGAGATCGCCAGCGAAGCGCGTTTCCGCGAGAAGCTCTACGCCGGAACACCCATCGATCCGAGACAAGTGGGCAACCTCTTCACGGACCTGTTGAAGCGCAGCGAGAACAATGGATACCCGTTCGCCCGGGTCTGGCTGGATAGTTTGCGTCCTGAAGGAGATGGCCTCTCGGCCACCGTCCGGTTGGACCAAGGACGCTTCGTGGTCTATGACAGTGTTCTGGTGAGGGGATCCGTAAGAACCAACCTGCAGTATGTGTACTCCAGCATCGGGATCAAACCCGGCGATCCCTACAACGAAGCGCTACTGTTATCAGTGGAGCGCCGCTTGCGCGAATTGCCCTTCGTCACGCAAAAGCAACGGCCCTATGTCCAGTTCACACCGGAGAAGACCAAGCTCTTTCTTTTCCTGGATGCCAAGAAGGCCAGCTCCATCAACGGGATCATCGGCTTGCAGCCGGATGCCGTTACAGGAAAGATAACCTTGACCGGTGATCTGGACCTGCGCCTGCGCAACGCCTTGAAACGCGGCGAGGCGATCGAGTTGAACTGGCGGCGGCTCCAGAACGCCACGCAGGATTTGAAGATCCATGTCAACCTGCCGTTCGCCTTCCGGACGCCTTTCGGCTTGGATGCCAGCCTGAAACTATTCAAACGCGACACCACCTTCCTGGAACTCACTGCACGGGGCGGCGTGGAGTACCTGATGGCGCAGGGCGACAAGGTCACGCTCTTCTTGAACAGCAAGACCAGCGACCGCCTTGGCTCCAACGCCATTGCACAACCCGGGTTGGCCGATGTGAAGTTGCTCAGCTACGGCCTTGGGACCAGCCGGGAACGGTTCGACTATCGATTCAATCCAAGGCGCGGGCACTCCCTTCAGTTGGAAGGATCGGCGGGGAGGAAAACCACCAGTCAAGCGGTGTACGGGCAATTGGAAGTAGCACCCGAGATCAACACGGTGCAGTTGGAAGCCATCGGCAAAGTGGTTGGACACCTTCCCTTGGGGAAACGCGGTACCGTACGATTGGCCGCACAGGGGGGACGCATGTTGAACGATGATCTTTACGTGAACGAGCTCTATCGGATAGGAGGCTTGAAGACCATGCGCGGTGTGGACGAGGCTTCCATCATCGCCTCCTCCTACTTGATCGGGACCATCGAGTACCGTTTCGTGTTCGAGGAGAACTCCAACTTCTTCCTTTTCGTGGACCAGTCGTGGTGGGAGAACGCCGTGAAGGACAACTACGCCACGGACACACCGCTCGGCTTCGGCCTTGGCACCACCTTCGAGACGAAGGCCGGGCTCTTCAGCCTCACCTATGCTTTGGGGCAGCAGTTCGACAATCCGGTGCAACTGCGCGGCGGGAAAGTACACTTCGGGTTCATCAGTTTGTTCTGAGCTTCCGACTGAGTATGATCGAAATTCCAGCAAGCTTCATAGGATGCGCAACAGGTCCCGAATGAAAACTCACTCGACGAACGACATTATCCGGCTGATCAGCAGTGCGACTCCTTTCCCACAATAACCTACTGGCCCAAGAACAGACCAACGCCTGCCTTGCACTGTGCGCGAGGCAGGCGTAGTGATTCTATGGTTCCGCGGGGTATTCTATCTACTTTGCGAGGATCGGCTTGCTGAATGGGATGGAATGGAACGAAGTTCTAGTACCGTCAGAATTCGCTGCGTGGTCATCGCACCATCCGATGCAGCCGAAGAACCTAGCCATACAAAGCCCCTCAGCTTCCGAGCTCGTAGAGTTTGCCATGCATTCATCCCAATTGTCAAAACAAACTTTCCCGCACTTCTTACGGTCTACTGTCCCGCCAGACCCGTTGTCCTGTAACAGTACGGAAGTCAAGTCCCCGATGAACTCATAAATGATCAATTCCCCTCCATCAGCACCTAACAGCGCTTTAGTGCTGCCCTTCTCCACATAGACCACTTTACGCCCTTCGACGTCCTTTTTCACGAGCGTTCCGAACGACGACATTTTGCCCGTTTTCAGGAACGCCTCGAACTGTGCCTGTGTAAAAACCGTGGCGCTGTATTTCTCTCTCGTACGCAAGTAGTTCTTCGCAACCGATTTAGGCGTTGCTGCCTTCATCGTATAATACTCTACGCCCGCGGCGAGTTGCTGCTTAGCACTCACCACATACGAGGTGCTGCTGATGGTTACGGTCTGGCCCACATTTGCTGCAGGTTGTGCTACCGCCACGGGCGCTGCCGCAACAGGACTAGGAACTTGTGCGAACACGCCCGGTGTCGCGCTTAGCAACAATCCGGTCAGGATCGCAAGAGTTGTTGATGTAGAATTCATGTTCATCGATTTGATGAGTGGTTCGTTCAGTTGGTGAATGACATGGCCAAACCTAGACCCAGTGCGAACCTCACACAATACCCATTTAGGGGTACGCAACCGGACTATTCCCTGGCCCACCCTAGCAGCAAAAGACCTGTACCTCGTTCGCGTAGAAATGCCGGGGCTGTTGGACAGTACCTTCGGTGAACATGTTGCGCGCTGCTTCTCTATTGGCTGC
>Ga0075163_10010954_pt1 | contig 11827 bp, 14 predicted proteins | sample JI1023141ADNA_FD_71478 | JGI IMG/M metagenome (GOLD analysis project Ga0075163, IMG submission 71478) | Wastewater effluent complex algal communities from Wisconsin, to seasonally profile nutrient transformation and Carbon sequestration -... | ecosystem: Engineered > WWTP > Effluent > Algae... | reverse complement strand
GCGCCTCAGACCAGAGGCACGCCGGTCTTGGCCTGCAGTTCCTCGCGGCCGACGCCCGGGGCCAGTTCGACCAGCTTCAGGCCGGCCGGCGTCACGTCCATCACCGCCAGATCGGTGATCAGGCGGTTGACCACGCCGACGCCGGTCAGCGGGAGCGTGCAGTGCGGCAGGATCTTCAGGTCGGTGGTGCCGTCCTTCTTGGTGGCCACATGTTCCATCAGCACGATGACGCGGCCGACGCCGGCCACGAGATCCATCGCGCCACCCATGCCCTTGACCATCTTGCCCGGGATCATCCAGTTGGCCAGGTCGCCCTTCTCGCTGACCTGCATCGCCCCGAGGATCGCCAGGTTGATCTTGCCGCCGCGGATCATGCCGAAGCTGTCCGCGCTGCTGAAGATGCTGGAGCCGGGCAGTGTGGTCACCGTCTGCTTGCCGGCATTGATCATGTCCGGGTCGACCTCGTCTTCCGTCGGGAAGGGCCCGATGCCCAGCAGGCCGTTCTCGCTCTGCAGCCAGACCTCCATGCCCGCAGGCACGTGGTTGGCCACCAGGGTGGGCAGGCCGATGCCCAGATTCACGTAGAAGCCGTCCTGCAGTTCCTTCGCAGCGCGGGCGGCCATTTCATCGCGGTTCCATGCCATGTCGTGGGCTCCTTCAGGCGGCCTTGCGGACGGTTCGTTGTTCGATGCGCTTTTCCGGCGTCGCGTTGAGCACGATGCGGTGCACGAAGATGCCGGGCAGGTGGACCTGGTCCGGATCCAGCTCGCCGGTCTCGACGATCTTCTCGACCTCGACCACGGTGATCTTGCCGGCCATCGCCACGTTCGGGTTGAAGTTGCGCGCGGTGCGGCGGAACTGCAGGTTGCCGCTCTTGTCAGCCACATAGGCCTTGACCAGCGACACCTCGGGCAGCAGCGAACGCTCCATCACATACGTGTGGCCGTCGAACTCGCGCAGTTCCTTGCCATCGGCCACGATGGTGCCAACACCGGTCTTGGTGAAGAAGGCCGGGATGCCGGCGCCGCCGGCGCGCAGCTTCTCGGCCAGCGTGCCCTGCGGGGTGAACTCGAGCTCCAGTTCGCCCGCCAGGTACTGGCGCTCGAACTCCTTGTTCTCGCCCACGTAGCTGGAGATCATCTTCTTGATCTGCCGGGTGGCCAACAGCTTGCCTAGGCCGAAACCGTCGACACCGGCGTTGTTGGAGATGACGGTGAGATCCTTCTTGCCGCTCGCCTGCAGCGCGTCGATCAGCGCCTCGGGGATGCCGCACAGGCCGAAACCGCCGACGGCCATCAACTGGCCATCCTGGACGATGCCGTCCAATGCGGCCGCAGCGTTGGGGTAAACCTTGTTCATACGGGAAGGCCTCCGGTCGGGTTCGGGCAATTGGGGATAGGCGCGAAGGGTACTACGTAACACATTAAGTAGTCGTTACGTAGATTTGACTAAAGCCATGCCCCAAGCCCCGAACGCCACCACCTCGCCCGTCGACGTTGCGCAGTTGCAGGATCTGCTGTCCAGCATCTTCGCCCCCTGGGTGCAAGAACTCGACCTCGTCGTACGCGAGGTCCGGCAGTGCGAGGTGGTGATTTCCCTGCCCGTCGGCGCCAGGCATGTGCATGCCGGCGGCGTGATGTGCGGCCAGACCCTGATGGCCGCGGCCGACACCGCGATGGTGCTGGCCATCAGCGCCCAGCTCGGCGGCTTCCGGCCGATGACCACGGTCCAGCTGCAGACAAGCTTTCTGCGTCCGGTGGCCAAGGACGCCGGCGAGGTGACCCTCGTCGCACGCGTGCTCAAGCCTGGCCGGAACCTCTTCTTTGGCGAGATCGAGTGCCTGTTGCCGGACGGCAAGCTGGCAGCCCACGCCACCACCACCTACGCCCTGTTGTGACGATGGTCGGCACCATCGACCTGGACTACCGCACTGCGTTCGACCTCGCGCCGATCGGCATGATCCTGTCGCGCCGCCGGCTGGTGGTGGATTGCAACCGGCAGGTGCTGGCGATGTTCCGAGCCGAGAAGGACCAGCTCGTCGGACGCTCGTTCGAGGCGCTCTACCCCAGCGCCGCCGAGTACGAGCGCACCGGGGCGCGCATCGTCGCTTCGCTCGGCGCCGATGGCCGCTATGCCGACGACCGGGTCATGAAGCGCATCGACGGCGAGCTGTTCTGGTGCCATGTGGCCGGCCGCGCACTGGACGCGGCGGACGCCCACGCCGCCGGCATCTGGAGCTTCGAGGATCTCTCTGCGCGCCGCGTGCTGAAGGTCGACTTCACCGCGCGCGAACGCGAGATCGCCGCGCTGCTGATCGACGGCGCCACCAGCAAGCAGATCGGCAAGCGCCTGGAGATCAGCCCGCGGACCGTGGATGTGTACCGCGCCAGGCTGATGCGCAAGGTAGGCGCCAGCACCACGCCGGAGCTGGTGCACAGGTTGCTGACCACCTGAAGGCCTACGCACGCATCTCGTAGCTCAAATCGCCTTCGTCGACGACCACGAAACCGCAGCGCTCATACAGGCGTCGTGCCGGGTTGCGCTTGAGCACCGAAAGCACGACCGGCACACCGGCAGCGCGACCGTCGGCCACCAAACCCGCGACCAGGCGAGCACCGATTCCCGCCCGCTGATGCGACGGCAGGATCTGCACCTGCGCGAGGCGCCAGCCAGCGGGATCGCGCAGCACCTTCCACAACCCGACCGGATCACCGCCCCACTCGATCACCAGAGCGCTGTCGAAATGGCTGCGCACTCTGGCTTCCTGCTCCTCGGCACTCTGGGCGATGCCCACTGCGGCATGGTGCGGATCCATCGTCAGCCGGCGCAACGCCAGCAAGAACGGTAGATCCGCTTCGGTCGCCGGCCGCAGGTGGACGGCAGGCTGCGCCTTCACGCGACGATGGCCCGCATCCACTCCGGCAACGGCACCGACTTGCCAGCCGGAAAGTCCACCCACACCGTCAGCGCACCTCCCTCGGCATAGACCACGCCGGGCTCGTCCACGCGCTCCAGCGTGATGAAGGTGTCGAAGCTGGTGCGGCCCGGGTTGGCCACGTAGTGCTTGGCAAGCACGTCGCCGGGGTACTCCAGCTGGCGCAGGAAATTGCAGAAGGCGTTCACGATCACCGGGCCCTGGCCGGACGGATCCGGCGTGGCGCCCAGGGTATGCAGCCACTGTACGCGGACGATCTCCAGGTAGCGGAAGTAGATGGTGTTGTTGACATGGCCCATCGCGTCCATGTCGCCCCAGCGGATGGGGATCACCATCTCGTAGGTCAGCTTCTTCTCGGCCGGCAGTTCAAAGCGCATCTCAACCCAATCCCAACTCGGCCTTCACGGCCACCAGTTCTGCTCGCAGAGCCGCCAGTTCCTCGCCCAGGCGCGATACCTCGGAGCGAAGCGCGGCGAGTTCGCCGGCCGGCACGGCCGATTCACCGGCCGCCAGGGCGGTGTACGCCGGCAACACCGGCTCGCCACACAGCAGATGGGCCCAGCGCGCCTCGCGCTCGCCGGGTGCCCGCGCCAGCTTCACCACCTTGACGGGCGGCTTGCTGGCCAGTTCGTCGAGAAAGCCCTCCACGGCCGAGATGTCGGCAAAGCGGTGCAGGCGTTCGCAGTTCAGGCGCAACTCGGCGGCGGTCTGCGGGCCCCGCAGCATCAGCACGGCCAGCAGCGCCACCGACTGGCTGGGCACTCCCAGCACGCGGCCGAGGTTGTGCTCGTAGCGGGCAACGCGGCTGCCACTGGCCTCGAAGAGCAGGTGCAGGTGCTTGAGGCTGTCGATCACACCGAGCAGATCGGCGTCGCTGGCCTCCATGACCGGCACGCGGGCGGTCTTCTGGTTGCAGCCGGACTGCAGGGCGTTGAGCGACAGCGGGTAGGTGTCCGGCACGGTGTGCTGCTTCTCGACCAGCACCCCGAGCACGCGCGCCTCCAGCGGCGTCAGCGCCCGCAGTGGCGCCTCAGACGGCGTAGCCATCGTCCGCCTGGATCACCGAGCCGTTGATGAAGTGGCTCTCGTTGGCGCACAGCATCATCAACACCACGTCCAGATCCTTCGGCTGGCCGACGCGCTTGCGGGGCAGCATCTGCTTCAGCTTCTGGCCGGCCTCGGTGTTCCAGTGCTGGTGGTTGATCTCGGTGTCGATGTAGCCGGGGCAGATGGCGTTCACATTGATGCCGTAGCGGCCCCACTCCAGGGCCATGGCGCGGGTCATGTGCACCACCGCCGCCTTGCTCATCGCATAGACGCCGATCTGGCTCAGCACCCGCAGGCCGGCCATCGACGCGATGTTGACGATGCGCCCGCCGGTGAAGGTGCCCGGCGCTGCGCCGCGCGAGCGGGCGATCATGCGCTTGCCCACCTCCTGCGCCACGAAGAACGCACCGCGCACATTGGTGTCCATCACGTAGGCGAAATCTTCCGGCGTGACCTCGGTCAGGCGCTGGGTGGTGCTGACGCCGGCGTTGTTGACCAGGATGTCCAGCGTTCCGACCTCGGTCTCAGCATGGGCCACACCAGCCCGGATGCTCACTGGGTCGGTGACGTCCATCGCCACGTAGTGGGCGTCGCCGCCTGCACCCTCGATCTCGGCCCGAAGGGTCTTGAGCCGTTCGACACGGCGGCCGGCCAGCACCACGGCGGCGCCGGCCTTGGCCAGTGTGCGGGCGAATTGCGCGCCCAGCCCGCTGGTGGCCCCGGTCACCAGGGCCACACGGCCGGACAGATCGATGTTGTAGCTCATGGCAGGAGGCGCTGGGCGCGGGTCGGCAAGGGGAGGAAAAGGTTAGCACGCTCGCTTCGCCAGACGTATGTCACAGGGGTCGGACGGCACTTCATCTTTAGAAAAGCACGATCGTTCTATTTTTCACGCCTGCCGCTAGAATGCCCTCGGTCGGCGGCTCGCCGCCCTCTCCACGACCCGAAAGAACGACATGACCGCCCCCGAACTTCTGGCCCAGTACGGCCCCCGCGAATCGATGGAATACGACGTGGTGATCGTCGGTGGCGGCCCGGCCGGCCTGTCTGCGGCGATCCGCCTGAAGCAAATCGCGGCAGCCAAGGGCGGCGAGGTGAACGTGGTGGTGCTGGAGAAGGGCTCCGAGCCCGGCGCACACATCCTCTCGGGCGCCGTGATGGACCCGATCGCCATCACCGAACTTTTCCCCGACTGGAGGGAGCGTGGCGCCCCGCTGAACCAGCCGGTCTCCGCCGACGACATCCTGTTCCTCTCCGAGACCGGCGCCACCCGCACGCCGGATTTCCTGGTGCCGGATTGCTTCCACAACCACGGCAACTTCGTCGTCAGCCTGGGTGCCGTCACCAAGTGGCTGGGCGAGCAGGCCGAGGCCCTGGGCGTGGAGATCTTTCCTGGCTTCACCGCGGCCGAGGTGCTGTACGACGACGAAGGCCGGGTCACGGGCGTGGCCACAGGCAACCTCGGCATCGGCAAGGACGGCCAGCCGCACGACGGCTTCCAGCTCGGCATGGCACTGCTCGGCAAGTACACGCTGTTCGCCGAAGGCGCCCGCGGCCACCTGGGCAAGCAGCTGATCGCCCAGTTCAACCTCACCGAGGGCCGCGATCCGCAGGGCTTTGCCATCGGCATCAAGGAGCTTTGGGAGGTGCCCGCCGACAAGGCCCAGCCCGGCCGCGTGGTGCACACCGCCGGCTGGCCGCTGAGCGACAACAGCTTCGGCGGCGGCTTCCTCTACCACCTTGAGGGGAACAAGGTCACGCTCGGCTACGTGCTGGGTCTGGACTACCAGAACCCCTGGATGAGCCCCTTCGAGGAGATGCAGCGCTGGAAGACCCACCCCGCGATCCGCGCCCATATCGAGGGCGGCAAACGCATCGGCTACGGCGCGCGGGCCATCAACAATGGCGGCCTGCAGGCCTTGCCGAAGCTGGTGTTCCCGGGTGGCGCGCTGCTGGGCTGCGACGCCGGCACGCTGAACGCCTCGCGCATCAAGGGCAGCCATGCCGCCATCAAGACCGGGATGCTGGCCGCAGAGGCCGCCTACGACGCGTTGGCCGCAGGCCGCGCCCAGGACGAACTGGCGGCCTATCCCGAGGCCTTCGAGCGGAGCTGGCTGCACGCGGAACTGCAGCGCACGAAGAACTTCAAGCTGTGGTTCAAGAAGGGCAAGCTGATCGGGCAACTGATGACCGGCATCGAGCAGTGGCTGCTGCCCAAGCTGGGCATGAAGGTGCCGCCGTGGACCCTGCACACCTCCGTGCCCGACCATCTGTACCTGAAGCCGGCCGACCAGTGCCCGAAGATCGAGTACCCGAAGCCGGACGGCAAGCTGACTTTCGACAAGCTGTCCTCGGTGTTCATCAGCAACACCAACCACGAGGAGAACCAGCCGGCTCACCTGACACTCAAGGACGCCAGCGTGCCCGTCAAGCTGAACCTGGCCCGTTTTGCCGGCCCGGAGAGCCGCTATTGCCCGGCGGGTGTCTACGAGTTCGTGAAGAACGACGACGGCTCGGACCGCCTGCAGATCAACGCGCAGAACTGCGTGCACTGCAAGACCTGCGACATCAAGGACCCGACCCAGAACATCGTCTGGGTCACCCCGGAGGGCGGAGGCGGGCCGAACTACGCAGGCATGTGACGCCCACTCGCAGCGTGGTTCACCAACTCAGCAGGTAGTTGGGGCCCTTGAAATCCATGCCGCCGTTCTCAAGCAGGATCTTGTCGCCGTCCACCACATCCGCCATGTGGCCGCAGCCCCGCAGCGACTGCGGCAGCAGCGTCTTGTCGAAGCCTGCCGTGGTGCGGGCGGTATAAAGAATGTCCGGGGCGCGATCCACGGTGGTTGTCAGGCACTTCAGGTCCTGCAGCACCACGTAGACGTCTTTCCGTCCATCGCGGTTGAAGTCACCCACCGCCACCGAGACGCCCTTGGCCGGCAGCAGATCCGAGTACGCCGGGCTGGTGAAGTACGGCGAGGCGCCTGTGTTGATCCAGATCTGGAACAGGTTGGTCAGGGTGACCAGGACCAGATCCTCGCGACCATCGCCGTTCATGTCCACCAGCTTGGCGTCTTTCCACTCGACGCCCGGCGCCGGTGACGCCACCTCGGTGAAATTGCCTGCCTTGTTGTTCAGGAAGAGATGGCCAGGGCCGTTCTCGTAGCACACCATCAGGTCGTCCCAACCGTCCTGGTTGAAGTCGCCCTTGACAGCGCACTGGTAGCCCTTGTCGCCTGACGCGATCGTGTCGGCAGGCGCGAAGCCCGCACCGGCCTGATTGATGAACAGCCGGTTCTCGTTGAGCATGCCGTCGGGCCGCGGCGTGGCGTCATTGGTCACGTAGAGGTCGGGAAAGCCATCATGGTTGAAGTCGAGGAACACCGGGCGCCGGCCTCGGCCGTACGGGTCCTCGGCCCCAAAGCCGCTGGCGGCCGAGAACTCCCCGGTCGGCAGTTGCATCCACAACTCGTTGACCTTGACCCCGATGCCCTTCTCGGCGCCAATCGCGCAATAGACGTCGAGCAAGCCGTCCAGGTTCACATCGGCAGCGTCGCAGTCATGCCGATCGACCCAGGGGAGCGCCTGCGCGGCGGGCTTGTAGCCCTTCTTGGTCCAGTACCAGATCCTGTCGCTCTGGTCGTGGCCGGTGATGAAGAAGTCGTCGTGCCCATCACGGTTGAAGTCGGCGACGACGGAACCCCAGACCTTGCTCGTCTCGATGAAGGTGGCCGTGTACTGTGCCTGAGCCGCCAGGGACTGGCTGCCCAGCAGCAAGGCCGTGACGAGAGAGAGGGTGGCACGCATGTCCAGGTACTTTCAGTGAGATGCACAACAACCCGAGGCTAAGCCAAGTCCCCTGTCGCCCGAGCCCCATGCCGATACTTCTTGATACTTCCGAGGGCCTCGCGCACTGGGTCTGGCAGACCTACGGGGTGCGCCCCGATCGCATGCGCTGCATCGCGCGCTTGTCCTGCGAGATCCATCGGATCGGCCGTGCCGAGCACGCGGCCGAGGATCTGAGCTTGCGCATCTACCCACGCGGCGCTGGCGGCACCGCTGACATCGAGGCCGAAATGGCCTGGCTGGCTGGCTTGGGCGACGCTGGATGCCGGGTGCCCACCCCGCGGGCAGGCGTGGACGGGCGGCTGGTCCAGTGCCGCCCGGACGGCCGCGCAGCCGTCTTGCTGAGTTGGGTGAGCGGGCGGATTCTCGATGCCGGGCTGCGCCCGCTGCACCTGCGGCGCGTGGGCCGCCTGGTCGGCATGATGCACCGCGTGGCCGCTGACCTCACCGCGGCCCACCGCCTGGCCAGCACACGTCAGGCCGACGGCCCCGACCTCGACAGCTGGGCCGAAGGTCGCCGGCCACGGACCCCGCACCTGCCGGCGCCGGTGCACCAGCGCGTGGAGCGAGCCGCCGCACGCTTGCGCGGCGAACTGGCGTGCCTTTCCCGGGCCCCATCTGGATGGGGCTTCGTTCACGGCGACCTCCACCTGTGGAACCTGCTTTTCCAGGCCCGCGAGGCCGGAGCGATCGATTTCAGCGACTGCGGCTGGGGCCCCCAGGCGCTCGACCTCGCCGCGCCGCTGCAGTACCTGAAGTTCCCGCTGGCCGGCCACCGCGACCACAGTGCACTCTTCCAGCAGTTTCGCGACGAGTTGTTCGAGGGCTATGCCGAATGCCGCCCATTGCCGTCAGATGTTGGTGCCCAGGTGCAGGCCTGCCTCGAGCTGCGCGCGATCAACACGATCGAGTGGATCCTGGACTGCTGGCCGCGCATCGACGCCCGCCCCTGGGGGCCGGCCTTTCTCGCCCGAGCCGGGGATTTCTTTGACGCCGACTGAACTCAAGCCCTCAGTCCGACGCCTCGGCCAGTGTCACGGCCTGCTTGCGCGTCTGGCCTGAACGCCAGATGGTCAGCGTCACCTTGTCGCCAGGGCGTTGACGCTCCAGTGCGTTCAGCAGGTCGTCGAAATCCGCCACGGGCTCGTCGTTGACGGCGGTGATCACGTCGCCGGCCACGACCCGGCCGTCGCGCCCGCGGCGGAAGGGCTCCAGGCCCGCACGTTGCGCCGGCCCGCCCGCGGTGACACCCACCAATGCGACACCGGCGGGCAGATCCAGCGACCTGCTCAGCGAGGCCGGGCCGCCATTCACACCCAATGCCGGGCGCACCATGCGGCCATCGCGGATCAGCCGGGGCACGATGCGGTTGACCTCGTCCACCGGGATCGCGAAGCCAATGCCGGAGCTGCCGCCTGACGGGCTGTAGATCATGGTGTTGACGCCGATCAGCCGGCCGGCGGAATCGAGCAGCGGGCCGCCGGAGTTGCCGGGGTTGATGGCCGCATCGGTCTGGATCACGCCGCGGATGGTGCGCCGCGTGACCGACTCGATTTCCCGGCCAAGCGCACTGACGATGCCCATGGTCAGCGTCTGGTCCAGACCGAAGGGGTTGCCTATGGCGAGCACGCGCTGGCCGACCTGAAGTTCACGGCTAGACCCGATGGGCAGCGGCGGCAGCTTCGCCTTGGGTGCTTCAATGCGCAGCACCGCGAGATCGCGATCCGGGAAGGCGCCGACCAGTTCGGCGCGAAAGCTCGTCTGGTCTGCCAGCGTCACCCGGGCCGCGCTGGCGCCCTGGATGACGTGGAAGTTCGTGACGATGTGGCCGCGTTCGTCCCACACGAAGCCGGTGCCGGAGCCGCGCGGAACTTGCTGAACATTGAGCGAAAACAGGTCGCGCTCGGTGCTCAGCGCGGTGATGTTGACCACCGCCGGCGAAGCCGCCTTGAACACCGCGATGTTGTTCTGCTCCTCGGCCGACAGCGCCGGGCGGGGCGCCACAGGGCGCGGCGCGGCCTCGGTGCGCGCACCGGCCAGCGCTGGCAGGGCCATTGCCGCCAGGACGACGGCCCCGATGCACCACCGGGCCCCGTGGCGCACGACCACCGTCTCAGCCCACCTGCACGGCAATACGGCGGGGTTGCGCATGCGCCTGCTTGGGGATGCGCAGGTTGAGCACGCCGTCCTTCAGGTTGGCCTCGATGCGGCTCGGATCCAGTTCGCGACTGAGGGTGAAGCTTCGCCGGTAGCGCGGCACCCGCAATTCGACGTACGCCGGTTTCAGGTCGGGCGGCGTGGCAGCTGCGACGACGCCTTCGATCAACAGCGTTTCGCCGTCGACCTTGATCTCCAATTGTTCGCGCGGCACGCCGGGCAGGTCGGCGAGCAACGTGATGCCCTGCTCGTCTTCGAGCACGTCGACGCGGGGCGCGAGTGCGCGCTGTTCAGGCTGGTTGGCTGCGGCGCTCGTCTGCAGTTCGTTCCGGGTTCCCATGGTGTGGACCTCCTGTGTCGGTGGATGGATCACTGGACAGTGATGCGCTGCGGCTGCGCCGATTCCCGTCGGGCGATGCTGACGTTCAACACGCCATCCCGGTAGGTGGCGTGCACGCGGGTCGGATCCACGTCGTCTGGCAGGCTGACGGCGCGCTTGAAGGTACCGCTGCTGCGCTCGCGGCTGTAGACGCTGACGCGCTTGTCGCCCGGCTGGTGGGGCGGCAGGGCCGAGGCGCGTTCGCCGGAGATGGTCAGCACACCGCGGTCGATGACCACGTCGATCTTGGTGGGGTCCATGCCCGGTGCAAAGGCATAGACCTCGACACTGGTGGGCGTCTGCCCCACGTTGACGGCGGGGAACGCGCCCGGGGCGACAGAGCGGATGCTGCTGGCCAGGCCCGAGGTGCCGAAGACATCGTCGAGTTCGCGGCGCAGGCGGTCGAAATCGCCCATCACGCCGCCGGGAAAGCTCCAGAGGGATTCGTACATGGCTGCTCCTTTCGGTGGTTTCATCCGGCGGGGTTCACAAGAAACCGTGCGCCGGCATGACACCGAGTTAGGGGCGGCTTGCGCGACTTCAAGGGCCGCGCAGTCTGAGCTGGATCAGGTTCCGATCACGCCCCCGTCCAGTCGGGTGATGACCACCGTGGCCGACCGGGGCCGGCCGCCGTCCGGCCAAGTCGAGTACCGGCCCGGCGCCTCGGGGTCGCTGCGCTCGGAGGGTGATTCGCCCGGGTGCTGGAAGTTGACGAACATCGTGCGCAGGTCCGGCGCCATCGCGATGCCTGTCACCTCGCAGCCGGCCGGGCCGACCAGGAAGCGCCGGATCTCGCCCTTTGTTGGATCACAGGCCAGCATCTGGTTGTTGGGCAGGTTGACATAGTCGCCCTTGCCCAAGGTCGAGGTGGAGACGTCGGTCTGGATCCACAGGACGCCACGGGGGTCGACCCACAGGCCGTCGGGGCTGCCGAAGGCGTCGCCGCGGATGTTGCCCTTGGCGCCCTCGCGCGACAGCTTCGGGTCGCCGGCCAGCACCAGGTGATCCCAGCTGAACTTCACGCCGTCCAGGTCGCCTTGCTCCTTCCACCGGATGATCTGGCCCATGGTGTTGTTGGAGCGCGGGTTGGCCGCATCCATGTACGGCTGGCCGGCCTGGCCCCGGCTGGAGTTGTTGGTCAAAGTGCAATAGACCTGCTTGCTGATGGGATCCACGGTCGTCCACTCCGGCCGGTCCATCTTCGTCCCGCCCAGTTTGTCGCTGGCCTGTCGGGACTTGATCAGCACCTCGCCCTGGTCGGCGAAGCCGTTGGCTGCCGTGAGGGGGCCTTGCCCATGAACCAGTGGCAACCACTCTCCGGTGCCGTCGACATCGAAGCGGGCCACGTACAGCGTGCCATGGTCCAGCAGGTCGCGATTGGCAGCGAGGCCGCCAGGCTTCATGGCGTCGCGGCTGACGAACTTGTAGATGTACTCGAAGCGCGCGTCCTCGCCCATGTAGAC
>Ga0075163_10010953_pt1 | contig 11827 bp, 6 predicted proteins | sample JI1023141ADNA_FD_71478 | JGI IMG/M metagenome (GOLD analysis project Ga0075163, IMG submission 71478) | Wastewater effluent complex algal communities from Wisconsin, to seasonally profile nutrient transformation and Carbon sequestration -... | ecosystem: Engineered > WWTP > Effluent > Algae... | reverse complement strand
GTCCACGTCTTCGGCAAACATGCAGAAGAGGCAGCGCGTCAGGAAGGCGGCCACGGCTTGCGGCGCGTGGCCGGCGTCTTCCAGGCCACGTGCCAGGTGGGCCAGTTTGGCAGCCACTTCGCGCGTGACCTTGGCACTGGCGCGCGCCGGGTCCAGCGCCATGGGGTCTTGCCACAGCAGGCGCAGGCGCTGGCGGGTGGTTTCGTCGCGCAGGTCCTGCAGCTTCAGGCGGTGGCTGCGGGCGTCGGGGAAGGGTGTGTAGGTGGCGCCGCTGCGGGTGAATTCCGCGTACAGCTCCAGCACATGGCCCACGTCCACCACCAGCAGGAAGGGCGGGCGGCCTTCAGCGGCGGGCAGGGCGCGGGCGTAGCCTTCGGCCTGGTTGCGGGCGCGCATCAAGGCGTCGTCGAAGCCCTTGGTGAGTGTTTCGCCAGCCCGGCCCGCCTTCACCTTTTTCGCTTCCAGCACAAAGGCGCCGCGGCGGTAGCAGTCGATGAAGCCGTTGCTCTGGCTGCCGTCGCCATGCGCGAAGTTCACGCGGCGTTCAAACACGTAGGCGTTGTCGCGGGTGTCCTCGCGCGCGGGGTCTGGCGTGGGCAGGCCCAGCAGCGCGCACAACTCCATCACAAAGGGTTGGCAATTGGAGCGTTCGCTGCCGCTGGCCTGGGACCAGCGGGTGATGAACCGGTCGACCGTGTCGGTGTCCTGCATGCACCGATGATAGAAGCGCGGCCCGCCGCCAGGTTTCCCCGGCGCGGGCCGCTGTGCAGGTGCTGCGTGTCAGTGAAGGTGTGGCGTCAGCTTCCTGCTGAGGTCCTTGAGATCAGGCCTTGGCCTTCATCTTGCGGCGCAGCAGGGTCAGGCCGGCCAGTGCGGCGCCCACCAGGGCCAGCGACGCCGGCTCGGGCACGGTGCTGCCGCCCAGGGTGACGTTGCTGATGTTCAGGGCGTAGGCCTGGCCCTGGCGGTTGCCGCTGAGGCCACCCAGGTTGGCCTGCATGCCGCTGAGCGTGCCGGTGCCGCCCATCCAGTAGCTGCCGTTGTTGAAGCCGTCGTTGCTGGCGTAGGTGGCGCCCAGGTTCCACGCGTAGTTGATGCTCTGGCAGCAATAGCTCACCAGCAGGTCGTACACGCCGGGGCCCAGGTTCTGGGTGAGGTGCGAGTACAGGCCCAGGTTGGAGTCGTCGTTGCTGATCAGGTGGGCCCCGGCAGCGTCGAACAGCGAAAAGGTGGGGTCGCCGTAGCCACTGGTGTAGGTGAAGTCCACGGTGGACGCGGTGGCCACGGTGAAGCGCACGGTGTCAAAGCCGGCGGCGTTCCAGGTGCCGGACACGGCCACGGCCTGGGCCTGGCCCATGGTCAGCGCGGCGGCGGCGGCCAGCAGGGTGGGGCGCAGGGCGCGTGCGATGGTGGTGGTGATCTGCATGTTGTTTCCCAACGTTTGAAGGTGATCGGTGATCTGCGCCGGACTCTATGCAGCTACCGGGCCAGACGCTTGGTACAAATTCTCACGCGTGTCAATTGACGTTCTAGGGGGATGCATCGGTCACGGAAACACGGCCCGAAACCGCCTGTCGGGCTGGCCTGGCGGGCCACCGGCCGGGCGCCTGGGCCTTGGCCTGCCGGGCCTGCCGTGCAGGCTGGACAGTTTTCCGACACATGCGGCTGGCAGTCCAGCCCGGTGTTCAGGCCCCGCCGGCCCACCACCCGAGGCGCTGGAACAATGGGCCGCATGTGGACCTCTGCTTTTCGGCAACTGCGCGCGTTTCCAAAGGCCGCGCTGGCCTTGGCGCTGGCCTGGGCGGCCTGCCCTGCCGCGGCGCAGGTGGAGCCCACCCGCCCCAAGGTCGGCCTGGTGCTGGGCGGCGGCGGTGCACGCGGCGCGGCGCACATTGGCGTGCTGGAGGTGCTGGAACGCCTGCGCGTGCCGGTGGACTGCGTGGCCGGCACCAGCTTTGGCGCGTTGGTGGCCGGCGCCTGGGCTGCGGGCCGCACGCCGGCGCAGATGCGGCAGGAACTGGCCCGTGCCGACTGGGACGACATGTTCCAGGACAACCCCGACTACAGCGAGCTCAACTTCCGCAACAAGCGGCTGAGCCAGCGCTTCCTGCCAGGCAGTGAGACCGGCCTGAAGAACGGCGGCGCCGTGGGCCCGCCGGGCGTGGTGCTGGGGCAGAAGATCAAGCTGTTCTTCAACCAGCTGGTGCGTGCCGACACCGGCGAGCCGCAGATCGACCAGCTGCCGCTGCCCTTGTCCATCGTCGCCACGGACATCGTCAGCGGCGAACGCGTGGTGTACCGCGACGGCTCGCTCACCCTGGCCATGCGCGCCAGCATGTCGGTGCCCGGGCTGATGGCGCCGCTGGAATACCGCGGCCGCAAGCTGGTGGACGGTGGCCTGGTGGACAACGTGCCCGTGCGCGAGGTGCGCGACCGCTGCGGCGCGGACGTGGTGATTGCGGTGAATGTGGGGTCACCGCCGCTGAAGGCCGAAGAGGTGTCGGGGTTGCTGAGCGTCAGCGCGCAGGTGGTGGCGTTGCTGACGGAGCAGAACGTCAGCGCGTCCCTGGCGCAGCTGACGCCGCGTGACGTGCTCATCAAGCCCGACCTGGGCACGGTGACGGCCGGTGACTTTGGCCGCCATGCCGAAGCGGCCGACCGCGGGCGCGCAGCGGCTGAAGCGGTGGCCGAGCGTCTGGCCGTGCTGGCCGCGGACGATGCGCGTTATGCCGACTGGCAGCGCCGCGTGGCCGTGCGCGAACGCGACGTGCCGCGCATAGACGAGGTGCGCGTGGGCGGCCTGCTGCGTGTGGACGACACCCTGCTGCGGCGTTGGATCGAACAAAAGGGCGGCGCGCGCCTGGACACCGCGCAGCTCACCCGCGACCTGGGCCGCGCCTACGGCGACGGCCACTACGAGCGTCTGGACTACGTGGTGCAGTCCATCAACGGCCGCCAGGTGCTGAGCGTGATGCCGGTGGAAAAGAGCTGGGGCCCGGACTACCTGCGCCTGGGGCTCAGCCTGGACAGCAACCTCAGCCAGGGCAGCAGCTACCTGCTGCGCGCCGGCGTCCAGCGCACCTGGCTGAACAGCCTGGGTGGCGAACTGCTGGTGGTGGGTGAACTGGGCAGCAGCACGGGCCTGAGCGCGTCCTTCTTCCAGCCGCTGACGCGTGACCAGCACTTCTTCCTGGACGCCAGCGCCAGCCACCGCCGCGAGCGCGTGGACTACTTTTTTGAGGACCGGCGCGTGGCGGAGTACCGCAGCATCCGCACGCGGGCCGAGCTGGTGGCCGGTGCCCACTACGAACTGCTGGGCCAATTGCGCCTGGGCTGGCGCGAGACCCAGGTGACCAACCGGCTGGAAACCGGCGTGGACATCTTCAGCCTGCTGCCGGAACGCACCAGCGGCGGGCCGGTGGTGGCGCTGGACATGGACCGGCTGGACCGCCTGTACTTCCCGCGCAGCGGCTGGGCGGCGCAGGCCAGCGTCTTCAACGACGACCGGCTGAACTTCTCGCGTGTGGCCTGGGACCTGCGTGGTGCCCTGCCGCTGGGCGCCTATGTGCTGGGCGCCCGCACCAGCTGGGTCGGGTCGCCCCGCGGGCAGCTGCCGCTGTCGGAAGCCGGGCGCCTGGGCGGCTTCCTGAACCTGACGGGCTTTGCCACCGGGCAGCTGCTGGGCGACGACGTGGCCTATGCACACGTGCGCGCCGAACGCATCATCGGCCGGCTGCCGCTGGGCCTGCGTGGCGACATGCGCCTGGGTCTGGCGCTGGAAGTGGGCAAGGTGGCCACCCCCTACGCCCAGCAGAAGCGCAACGGCTGGCTGCAGTCCACCGCTCTTTACCTGGGCGGCGAAACGCCGCTGGGGCCGGTCTACGTGGGCCTGGGCCGCGGCAGCGGCGGCAGCTTCAACGCTTACTTGTTCATCGGCACGCCTTGAGCTGAGGCGGCCCCCAGGTGCTTGCCCAGGAACTCTTCCACGCGCTTCGCGTGCGTGACGCGGTTCTCGGGCTTGTGCCAGCCGTGGCCTTCCAGGTCGAAGACCAGCCACTCGGGTTCATTGCCGGCGGCTTGCAGCGCCTTGCGCATGTCCCGTGCGTGCACGATGGGCACGCGCTTGTCGCGTTCGCCGTGCACCAGCAGCACCGGCGCCTTGATGCGCGCCGCCTGGTTCACGGGGGACTGCTCCTGCAGCAGCTGGGCGTCTTGCTGGGGGTCACCCACCATGGCGGGCAGGTCGTAGCGGCGGCCTTCGTCGGCGATGTCATCGCGCCACCACCAGCTGCCGCCCACGAAACGCGTGAGGTCGGTGACAGCCATCTCGGCAATGCCGCAGCGGTACAGCTGCGGGTGGCGGGCCAGGCCCATCAGCGTGGCGTAGCCGCCGTAGCTGGCGCCCATGATGCAGGTGCGGGTGCCGTCCACGCGGCCCTGCGCCACGGCCCACTGCAGCGCGTCGGCGATGTCGTCCTGCATGGCCCGCCCCCACTGCTTCCAGCCGGCGCGCAGGTGCGCGTCGCCATAGCCGGCGCTGCCGCGGAATTCGGGTTCGATGACCGCATAGCCGCGTGAGGCCAGGAACTGCGGCAGCGCGTGCCAGCCCCACACCACGCCGCGCACCATGGGCCCGCCGTGCACCAGCACCACAGCCGGGGGCGGCGGGCTGCCGGCGGCCCGCGGTGGCAGCGTCAGCCACACCGGCAGCGGGCGGCCGTCGCGCGCCTCAATGCGCTGGAAGTCCTGCTGCGCCATGCGGGCGGGGTCGATGGCGGGCCGGGTGCGGCCCAGCCGCAGCAGCTCCTGGCGCGCACCGAACCAGACGAAGAAGCTGCCCGGGTCGCGGTCGGACCAGCTCTCCACCAGCACCACGCGGTCATCGCTGGCGCAGCGGCGGCAGCTCAGGCGGTTGACGCGGCCGGGCAGGCGCTGGTCGACCTGTTCCTGCAGCGCCTTCAGCGTGGGGTCTGTCCAGGTGGTGACCTCGCCGTCGGTCAGCGCGCGCACGCCCAGGGTGCGGCCGCTGCGGCGTTCGCTCACCAGGCCGCCGCGGAAATCGAAGCCGGGCACTTCCACCAGCGGTGTGTCGGCCGGGCGCTGGCGTTCGAAGTCGTAGCGCGACAGCACGCGGGTGCGCTCCGGGCCGTGGCTGTGCGTCACGTACAGCACGTCGGCCGCGTCCACCGCAAAAGGTGTCCACGGCGCCTGCAGCCGCTCGGCGTCCTGTATGAGCTGCCAGTCCTGGGTGCCGGGCTTGCGCCAGTGCACGCGCACCCGGCCACCCGCGGTGGTGATGGCCACGCGCGGCTGCCCGTTGGCGTCGAAGAGCCAGCGGTTCACGTCGTCTGGCGCGCCGCTGTCGATGCTGCGCGTCTGCAGCGTTTCCACGTTCAGGCGCAGCGGCAGCACGGTGGTGAGTTCACCCGCGCCGCGGTGCAGCTGGCCCACCACCACCTCGTGGCTGCCGTCCTGCGGCACGAAGAGCAGCATGTGGTTGGGCGTGAGCCGCCGGTCCGGGCTACGGATGGGGCCTTCCACGACGCGCGGGTTCGTCAGTTTCACCAGCTGCCGCGGCGCACCGCCCGCACGGGCCACGCTGTACAGGCCGGGGGCGAAGTCCAGCTCACCCGCGGCGGCGCTGAGGTCGGTGATGCTGAAGACCAGGAAGTCGTCGCTCACCCAGCGCACGTTGAAGATGTCGGCGTCGGAGAAGCCCGCCAGCGCCTTGGACTGCTTCAGGTCCTGCAGGTCCAGCGCCACCAGCACGTTGTGGCCGGTCTTGCTGTGCCGCAGATAGCTCAGGTAGCGGCCGGAAGGCGACAGCTGCGGCTGGCTCATGTCGGTGGGGCCGAAGAAGTCTTCGGCCGGCACGGGCGCCGGTCGGATGTCCTGGGCCAGCGCAGGCCCGGTGGCCAGCAGGCACGAGCCCAGCACGAGTGCATGCAGAAAGCTGCGCATAACGTCCAATGTAGGTGGCGCGCGTCGCCGCGCGGAAATTCAGGTAGCCAGCCCGGCCAACGCCTGGTGGCTGGCTTGGAAGGCCTGGTCCAGGATTTGCTGCTTCCACTGCGGTGTGTCGGTGTAGAACGCGTCGCGGAAGGCCTTTTTGATCTGCGCCGATTGTGCTGGCGGTGTCTCCGGGTGGTTCTCCAGCCACTGCTCGGCGCGCAGGTTCTGCATCACGTCCATCAAGGGCAGAGTGCCATATTCCAGGGCCATGCCCGTGTATTCGGCCTGCGGGCAGTCCCAGACGGCGCTGGTGAACAGCAGGCCGCTGAGCTTGGCGCTGGAAGACGAGCCGTCGTAGATGGAGGTGACTTCAGGGCCCCACCAGCGGCGCGCGCGTGCAATGGACGCGGCTTCGTCAGGCCCGAGGTAAATGCGCTCGCCATGGCCGTTGGGGCCCAGGCCGGTGTGCACGTCGATCCAGCCCAGGCGCTTGCAGTGCTGCGCGTGGTCTTGCAGCACATGGCGCAGGGTCTGGTGGCTCCACGTGGGTGTGTGCCCGCCGAAGAACAGGCCTTCCGGGTGTGTGTGCTGGCCCGCGCTCACGGCCTGCTGCCAGGCCTTCATGCCGTGGCTGGCGATGTAGGCCGCGATGGCGGCTTCGTTGTCTGCCGCGGGTGGCCAGGTGGCGGGCACCAGCAGGTGCGCCACATCGCCATAGCCGGGGTTGGCGGCGTCAGCGGCCCAGGGCGCGTGGAAGTCGTGGAAGCCGTGGAAGCCGTGGAAGTTGCGGTTGAGGTCCACGTTTTCGTGGGTCACGCGCCGCCACCAGGAAAAGCCGTAGGGGTTCAGCGCGTGGATGAACAGCACCGCCACGCCGGCCTTCGCAGCTGCGGCCTGGAAGCCGCTGTCGGCCAGCAAGGCGTTCTGCACGCCGCTGCCGCAATAGCCTTCCACGCCGTGGCAACCGCTGCTGACGACCAGCAGCCGTTCGGCTTTCTCCGCGCCCAGCAGCGCCACGTCCATGGCCAGTTCTTCACCGTCGCGGCCGCGCAGCGGGTGGGCGTGGCTGTGCACGTACAGCTTGTTGGCCTCGCAGGCAGCCAGGAACTTGGCGCGCGCTTCGGCGTAGGTCTGCGCGAAGAAGGTTTCAGCGGGGGCCATGGCCGTTCAGCGGGGTGTGCTCAACCACTGCTCCGCCAGATGCACCCAGCAGCTGGCGCCTACGGGGATCAGGTCGTCGTTGAAGTCGTAGCTGGGGTTGTGCAGCATGCACGGGCCCATGCCGTGGCCGCCTTCGCGGTGGGTGCCGTCGCCATTGCCCAGCATGAAGTAGCAGCCCGGCTTGGCCTGCAGGAAGAAGCTGAAGTCTTCGCTGCCCATGGTGGGTTCAAACGGCACCACGTTGGCTTCGCCGACCACCTGGCCCAGCGCCTTGCGCACGAACTCGGTTTCCGCCGCGTGGTTGATGGTGGGCGGGTAGTTGCGCTTGAACTCGAATTCGCAGGTGGCGCCGAAGGCCGCCGCGGTGTGCTCGGCCACCACCTTCATGCGCTGCTCGATCAGGTCCAGCGTCTCGTAGCTGAAGGTGCGCACGGTGCCGCGCAGTTCGCAGCTGTCGGGCACCACGTTGGTGGCTTCGCCGGCGTGGATCATGGTCACGCTGATGACGCCGGGGTCAATGGGCTTGCGGTTGCGCGTGATGATGGTCTGGAAGGCCGTCACCATCTGCGCCGCGATGGGCACCGGGTCCACGCCCAGGTGCGGCAGCGCGGCGTGGCTGCCCTTGCCGCGGATGGTGATGCGGAACTCGTTGCTGCTGGCCATCATGGCGCCGGGGCTCACGCCCACCATGCCCACCGGCATGCCGGGCCAGTTGTGGGCACCGAAGATGGCCTCCATGGGGAATTTCTCGAACAGGCCGTCCTTGATCATTTCCCGTGCGCCGCCACCGCCTTCTTCGGCCGGCTGGAACACCAGGTACACGGTGCCGTCGAAGTTGCGGTGTTTGCTGAAGTGCTTGGCCGCGGCCAGCAGCATGGCGGTGTGGCCGTCATGGCCGCAGGCGTGCATCTTGCCCACGTGCTGGCTGGCGTGGGCGAAGGTGTTGTGCTCGGTCATGGGCAGCGCGTCAATGTCGGCCCGCAGGCCCACGGCGCGGCTGCTGCTGCCGTTCTTGACGATGCCCACCACGCCCGTGGTGCCCAGGCCGCGGTGCACCGGGATGCCCCAGTCCGTCAGCGCTTTCGCTATCACATCGGCGGTGCGGTTTTCCTGGAAGCACAGCTCCGGGTGCGCGTGGATGTCGCGTCGGATGGCCTGGATGGTGGCCACGTCGGCCAGGATGGGTTCGATGAGGTTCATGCTGTCGCTGCTCGAAGAGACCAAGCGCGCATGGTAGGCCTTTCGGCCAGGCCCGGGCAGGGCCGGGGCCTTCAACGGAGTTCAACGGATTTCAGCGCCGCACACGGCCGTCGGCGCCCAGGATGGTCAGGTCCACGTAGCTGGAGCCGGTGTGCTTGGTGGGGCTGAAGTCAACGAAGAAGCCACCCAGGTTCAGGTCCCGCAGGCTGTCCATGGCGTCCACCAGGCCTTCTGGTCCGCCCCGCGGGTTGCGGCGCAGCGCTTCGGCCACGGTCTTGGCAGCCACATAACCTTCCATGCTGCTGTAGTTGACGTCCACCTTGGCGGCGGCCGCGGCCTGCAGGAACTCCGCGGCAATGGGCGTGGTGCCGGCAAAGGGGTAGGGCATGACCTGGCTGATCACCACCCCACGCGCATCTGCACCCAACTCCTGCGCCAGTGCGGCCGTGCCGACGAAGGACACGTTGCAGAACTGGCCGACAAAGCCGGCCTTGCGCGCCTCGCGCACAAAAGCCGCGCAGCTCTTGTAGGCGCTGACCTGGACGATGGCCTCCGGCCTGGCCGCCAGGATGGCCTCCACCGCCTTGGCCACCTCCACCGAGTTACGTTCCACGGTGGCTGTGGCCACGGGCTTGCTCTTGTGCACGGCCAGCGCGCGGTTCACGCCCGCCAGGCCCGCCTGGCCATAGCTGTCGTTCTGGTGGAAGACGGCGATGTTCTTCATGCCCACGCCGACCATCTGGTTGACGATGCGGGCGGTCTCGTCGAAGTACGACGCCCGCACGTGGAAGGCGTAGCGGTTGAAGGGCTCGCGCAGGCCCTGCGCGCCGGTGAAGGGCGCGATGAACGGCAGCTTGGCGGCCGTCGCCAGCGGCAGCGCGGCCAGTGACGTGGGCGTGCCGATGTAGCCAAACAGCGCCAGCACGTCGCCCGCGGCCAGCAGCTGCCGCGTGTTGGCGGCGCAGCGCTCGGGTTCGTAGCCGTCGTCCAGGCTGCGCAGTTCGATGGGCCGGCCGCCCACGCCGCCGCGGGCGTTGATGCGCGCCAACAGCAGCCGTGCGCCGGCCTGGAACTGCAAGCCCAGTTGTGCCGCTGCGCCGGTGAGCGCGGCCGACTGGCCCAGCACGATGGGGCTGGCCTGGGCACGCACGGCGGGGGCGGCGCAGGCCGCGGCCGTTGTGGCCAGGACTTTCAGGGTCTGTCTTCGGTGCATGCAGGGGGCTCCACGGTCCCGCTGCCAGCAGGGCTGCGGGAGACCGAGGTTACCCCGTCCCCTATGGGTCGGCCAGCGGGTCGGCCCGGGTCAGCAGGGCGCGGTTGACCGGGTTGCGCTGCAGGAAGGAATCGATGAAGGGGGCTGGCACCCGCGGCAGGGCGCGTGTCTGCACCCAGGCCACGCCGGCCTTGTGGGCGCGCCGCGTGGCTGCGGCGTCGCGCGCCTGCTCAAAGGCTTGTGCGGCCACCAGCCAGGCCTCGGGCGCGTAGGTGGCTTCGGGTGCAAAGCCCTCGTCCAGCAGGGCCACCAGGGCGTGTGCGGCCTGCAAGGCGCGCGGCGTGTCGCCCTGGGCCGTGGCCGCCCGTGCCGCCTGCAGGTGCAGCGCGGCCAGCACGCCGAACTGTTCGTGCTGGCGTGCGGCCTGGGCCAGGGCCTCGACCTGGGCCAGCACCGCAGGCGGCTCTTCGAAACGCAATCCGCGCACCCGGTTGGCCACGCGGCGGTGGGGGTCGCCGTCCAGCAGGGCCAGGGCCTGCTCCAGCTGGGCTGGCGCCACGCGCTGCCCGCGCCATTGCGCCACGTCCAGTTCGGCCCAGTGCAGCCCGGCCTGCATCCACGCAGGCAGGCTTGCGGCCGGCGGCTCCTGCAGCGCCTGCAAGGCCTTGGCGTGCTGGCCCAGGTGCTGCCACAGGCGGGCCAGCGTGCCTCGCGCGGCCCACACCCAGAAGGGCGCGCCCATGGCGTTGAAGTGCGGCAGCAGGTCTTCCAGCGTGGCCAGTGCGCTGCTGAAGTGGCCGCTCTCGGCTTCGTTGCGGGCGTGCATCAGCCGGGCGAGCTGGTGGTTGGTGTTGTCGGCCTCATCAGGCGCCAGTGCCAGGCCGCGTCGCGAGACCTCGCAGGCGCGGTCCAGCGCGCCCATGGTGCGCAGCACCACGCACTGGTTGAGCAAGGCCATGCTCTGGCCCGGGCGGTCGCCCCGGCGTTCCGCCGCCGCGGCGGCGGTGTCGTAGGCCGCCACGCCTTCGCGCAGGCGGCCGATGTGGCCCAGCGTCGCGGCCCAGTAGCCGTACCAGATGTGGCGCAGGCTGTCGTCGCCGCAGGCGTCCACCCACTCGCGCAGCGGCAGCAGCAGCGTGTAGGCGTCCTGGGCCGCGCCGGTCTTGCACAGGTTGCCTGCCGTCAGGCTGCTCAGGCGCACCAGTTCGTCCTGCGCGCCACAGGCACGCGCCAGCGCGATACCGGTGCGTCCCACGGCAATGGCTTCATCGAAAGGCCCGCGCTGGCCCTGCAGGTCGGCCAGCACACGCGCGGCGCGCACGCGCTGGGCGTCGCTGGTGGCGTGGCCGGCCAGGGTGCGGGCCTCGGCGACGGCAGCGTCGTCGGCGCGGGCGCCGATGAGGGCGCTCACGCGTGCGGCCAGGGCCTCGAAGCGTTCGCTGGCGTGGCCCGCATCACCGAAGGCTGCCGCGGCCAGGCCGTGCAGCTCGGCCTCTTCGGACTGCCGTGCCGTGGCGCGCGCGCGTTCTGCGGCCCGGCCATAGGCCTGCGCAGCCTGCAGGAGCTGGCCGCCTTGGTGCCAGTGGCGGGCCACGCGCGCGGGTTCGCCGCCCTGTGCCTGCAGCCAGGCCGCGCTCTGCGCGTGCACACGCCGGGCCACCACCTGGGGCAGGCCGCGCAGCACGGCGTCGGCCACCAGGTCGTGTGCAAAGGCCTCGTCACGCAGCACCTGGGCCTGCTGCAATTCGTGCCAGGCGCTGGCCAGTTGCACGGGTGACTGGCCCAGGGCCGACTCCGCCAGCTCGATGCGGAAGTCCACGCCGGCAATGGCGGCCACGCGGGCCAGGTTGAGTGCAGGTTCCGTCAGGCGTTGCAGCCGGTGTTCGATGAGCGCCCCCACGCTGTCCGGCCGCGGCAGTTCGCCGCGGGCCAGGCTGCCGTCGGCCAGGCCCAGCTTGAGCGTTTCCAGCAGGAACAGCGGGTTGCCCCCGCTGTGGCGCACCAGGGCCGGTGCCAGGAGCGGGCCGTGCAGGCCCGCGATGGCCAGCGAGTCCACCAGCTCGGCCGTGGCCGGTGCGTCCAGCGGTGCCAGCCGCACCAGGGCCAGCCGGTGCAGGTCGCTCAGCCCGTCCTGCAGCGCTTGTGCGGCGGGCGGGGCTTCCGCCGGCCGCTGGGCGAAGAGCCAGCGGCGCGGGCGGTCCTGGCTGGCCAGGCCCGCGACGAGTTCCAGCGTGGCGGCGTCGCTGAAGTGCAGGTCGTCCAGCGCCACGGTGCCCGTGGCCGTGTGGTCCAGCAGGGCGG
>Ga0075163_10010951_pt1 | contig 11829 bp, 10 predicted proteins | sample JI1023141ADNA_FD_71478 | JGI IMG/M metagenome (GOLD analysis project Ga0075163, IMG submission 71478) | Wastewater effluent complex algal communities from Wisconsin, to seasonally profile nutrient transformation and Carbon sequestration -... | ecosystem: Engineered > WWTP > Effluent > Algae... | reverse complement strand
CTCGATCCACGAGCTGATGTTCCATCAAGTTTTAAAGAAATTTTTATTCCTTTTTGATGAAGCTCTGCTAAAACTTCTGCAATCTCAGGATGGGTAAAAGTAAAGAGGGTTAAGGAGATCTTCTTTTGTGCTCTTCGGAGGGTTTTTAAAAGAGCTTCAAGGGCTTCAGGCTGAGGGAGGGAATAGTAGGTCACCCCCTCTTCTTGGAATATTGAGGGGCGTCCTAGAGAAAGGGCTTTTGCAAGGTTAGGGGCAAAAAGGCCCACCATCATGTTTTCATGCATCCGGAGCGACGAGGGGGTCAGATTGGTTGAGCCTAAAAAGACCTTTTCCTCATCAAAGATCCAAATCTTTTCATGAAAGAGCCCCTTTCCTTTTTGAGGGTGGAGATGGAAATGCTCCCCTTCTAATTGGGTGAGTGGAGGGCTTGCCTTGGTATCATAATAAAGGTGCACTATGATCCCTTCCTCCGCCCGCTTTTTCAAAAGAGAGAGGAGGGAAAGATCGGTCAAAGCGTAGGTTTTGAGGGTAATGGTCTCTTGAGCCTGCTGAATCGATTGGACAAGGATCCGATTTAAGTCGTTTCTTTGAGAGGAGTGGTAAAATTGAAGGGGTTTTTGAGGGGAGGGGAGAGAGGTGTGGAGAGCTAAGAAAAGGAGGAGCCCCAAAAAAGAAATCCCCGCACAGGCGGGGATCCAATTAAATAGAGGGAAGTGCAACACTTGCTTTGGAGGCAAAATTTGACGACTGCAAAGTCGGTTCTGATTTTTCCAAATCGACATATGCATTTCAGTATAGGCGATTTGGAAAAATCAGAATCCGGCAAAGCAGGCGCGGATTTTGTCCCAAATTGGAGTTTTGTAACTCCCTCAAATATTCTGTCCTTTCGCGCGAAGCTCACGGACAACCGCTTCGAGGCCGTTTCGGTCAATGGTTCGCATGGCACTTGTGGAGAGCTTTAAGGTGATAAAGCGGCTCTCTTCTGCAAACCAAAATCTTTTCTTCACAAGATTGGGGAGGAAGCGGCGCTTCACCGTCCCTGTGACATTGAGTCCAATCCCTTTTTTCTTTTTTGCAATCCCGCGGATTGAATAACTCTTTCCTCTACCGGGCTTTTTCCCCGTGACTTGACACCGTTTTGACATACAGGTTCCTTTAAAAAATCAGTTTTCCACGTATCATACCACCCTTGCTCTTTTCCCTCAAGAAGGAAAAATTTAGTTGAAAGGGCGCGCATGTTATTCATTGTCACCTTGATTCTCAGATCTGAAATTTTGGTTATTATTGTTATTATTATTTGTACTATGATGTCGAGAACTGGAAGAGTTTGAGGAAAAGTTAGAAAAAGTCTGGTCTAAGGAATTTGGAAGGTTAGTCTTAAGGGAATTTAGGTTTTGATTTATCTGATTTAGTATTGTGTTGGTGTCGTTTTGTAAAAAAAGGTGGGTGAGGAGATCAGGTTTCCGCAAAAGGACGAGACCTTGAAGAAGTCCCAGGGCTGCACCAGTCTTGAAGCAGGTGGTGCGGGTTTCTCCCTCAAAGAAAAAGCCAATTCCTGCAAGGGTTACCATAGACACCACTGTCCATTTAAGATGTGACGGTAGTGACAGATGTTGGGGATATTTTCCTAAGGAAGAAGCATTGCTCTGGAGGACAAAGAGTCCGATGGCGGTTGAAATTTGGGCGATGGTTGCAGCAATAGGGGGTGGTAGTACTTTTTGGAGGTGGGAAACGGCTGCGACTGCTGTTCCAATGGATAATGTTGGTATATATGTGCTCATGAGATTTGCTCCTTCTTCAGAGATTTAATTTCAAAATGAAAGCATGGTACGAGAAAGGGGATTTTTATTCCAGAAAAAAGGGGAGTGGTTTAAAAGAAAAGTTTATGGAAGAGATCTATGCAGATTTTGTGGTGATTGGTTCGGGTCCTGCGGGGCAGAAAGGGGCGATTCAAGCGGCGAAGCTGGGGAAATCGGTGGTGATCATCGAAAAATATCCCCATCCAGGAGGGAGTTGTTTACATTCGGGGACGATTCCTTCAAAGTCGCTCCGGGAAGCGATTTTGAATCTAACCGATTATCACAAGAAGAGTTTTTATGCGCAGTATGAGAAAGGGGGGCATGAGATCTCGATTAATGAGTTGAACTTTTGTTTGTCGCAGGTCACTGAAGAGCAGATCAAGCAGCTGAATAAGCAGTTTGAAAAGAATAAGATTCGGCTCATTCAGGGGATGGCCCATTTTGAGAATTCTCATCAGATTGCGGTCCTTGATGAGAATAACCATTTGACCCACGTTGTTGTAGGGGAAAAGATTTTGATTGCGACGGGATCCAACCCCCGCAATCCGAAAAATATCCCTTTCGATAAGGAAATGGTTTTAGATTCGACTCGCCTTTTATCGATTGATAAGGTGCCCAAGAAGATGATTGTGTTGGGGGGAGGGATCATTGGTTCGGAGTATGCGAGTTTTTTTGCAGCGCTTGGGACGGAGGTGATCGTTGTCGATAAAAAGGAGCAGATCCTTCCCTATCTTGATAAAGAGATTGGGATGCATTTGCAGTCAGCACTTTCTAAGATTGGTCTAAAATTTGTGGCGAATAAAGATTTTGAAGAGATTAAACGGCATAAAGATCATGTTGAGCTGAGGTTTAACGATGGAACTTCTCTGACAGGAGATGTCCTCCTTTATGCATTGGGGCGGGTTGCTCATGTGGATCATCTCCATATCGAGAATGTTGGGATTACGGTCGATAGTCGGGGACATGTTCCGGTCAATGCTTTGTTTCAAACGATTGTCCCCAATATTTATGCGGTTGGGGATGTCATTGGAGGTCCTTGTCTTGCTTCGACAAGTATGGAGCAGGGAAGACTTGCGGCGCGTCATGCGTTTGGAGCGCAGACTCATCATTTCCCAACCTTTTATCCGATTGGGATCTACACCATTCCTGAAATTTCTTCGTGTGGGTATACCGAGGAGCAGCTTCAGATGTTGGGTTTTCGTTATGAAGTGGGGCGGGCCTATTATTATGAAATTGCCAAAAATACGATTACGGGGAATGAATCGGGACTCTTTAAAATCCTTTTTCATGCCGATACTTTAGAAATTTTGGGGATCCATATTATTGGACGAGAAGCGACTGAGGTGATTCACATTGGGCAAGTCGCGATGACATTTAGCGCAAAGATTGACTATTTTATCGATCAAGTGTTTAACTATCCAACATATGCTGAAGGGTACCGGATCGCTGCCCTTAACGGCTTTAATAAAGTGAAACACAAAAGGTGAACTTATGCCTATTTACGACATTCTCGAACATGTCGAACGGCAAAAAGAAAAGGGGGATTATGAAGAGCTGTCGACCCACTTTTCTGAGTTGACCCTGGGGCGCAAGGAGCTGTCTCCTGATGAAAAAGGGCACCTTTTTGGAGCGGTTGCGGCCCGTCTTTTCTTCTTTATCCTTTTGTGTACTGATATTGTTTGGGGAGTGATTACAGCTCTTTTTTTCTTACTTTTACTCTCCTTAAATCTCTTGACCGGCTTTAAGATTCACAAACTAAAAAAGTATTTCCTCCGCCAGTTTCTCAATTTGAAACGGGCAGGGATCTCTGCTATCGCTTTGATCGTCGCCCTCTTTAGTCCTGCACTTGGGACGATGATTGCTTGCAGTTACTTCCTTATGTATGACCGTAAAGGGGTCGAAGAATTTGTCCCTTCGGTTCTCCAAGATCAATTTCAAGAGTTTTTTACTTCCCCAAAAGAATGAACCTGTTTCCGATAAAGGAGGGTATTTTCGGTAAAATGGAGCTGAATAAGGTCTCCGTTTTGGATCTCTCCTTTGAGGATAGCATTAGAGAGCATGTTGATCACTGTTTGTTGGATAAGCCGTTTAAGGGGGCGGGCACCAAAGGTGGGATCATACCCTTCTTTAGCAAAGTGGGCAAGGACTCCAGGTGTCCACTCAAGGAGGATTTCCCGCTCTTCGAGTCGTTTTTTCACTTGATTGAGTTGAATAAGGACAATTTTTTCCATGTCTTTTTCTTGGAGGGGAAGGAAAGGGAGGATTTCATCGAGGCGATTGATAAACTCGGGGCGGAAGTGGGCCCGAATAACGGGATCAACAATGGAAAGGACGGTTTCTTTAGAGAGTGCTTCTTTAGCCTTAAGGAGCTGTTCACTTCCAAGATTTGAGGTCATAATGAAGAGGGCATTTTTACAGTTAACGGTCCGCCCTTTGCTATCGGTAATCCGTCCATCATCGAAGATTTGAAGGAGGATGTTGAAGACGTCGGGGTGGGCTTTTTCAACTTCGTCAAGGAGGACAACGGAGTAGGGGCGACGACGGATCGCTTCGGTGAGTTGTCCCCCTTCATCGTAACCGACATAGCCGGGAGGAGAACCGATGAGTTTTGCGATGCTATGTTTTTCCATGTACTCTGACATATCGAGGCGGATCATCGCCTCTTCTTGATTAAAGAGTTGCTGAGCAAGGGCTTTAGCGAGCTCGGTTTTCCCGACACCTGTGGGGCCAACAAAGAGGAAGGCGCCCATGGGGCGACTCGGGTCGCTTAGTCCTGCGCGGGAGCGGCGGATCGCTTCGGAAACGGCTTCAACAGCGATCTCTTGACCCACAACGCGTCTCTGAAGGGTTTTTTCGAGTGTGAGAAGTTTTTCTCCTTCTCCCTCGAGCATTTTAGAGACGGGGATACGTGTCCACTTGGAAACAATTTCAGCAATGAGATTCTCATCGACCTCTTCTTTTAAAAGGCGTCCCTCTTTGCTTTTTAGTTTTTCTGATTCTTCAGCAATCTCTTTTTCTAAAGCAGGGATGGCGCTGTAACGGATCTCGGCCACTTTGTTAAAGTCGGCTTTCCGATCGGCTTCTTCTTCTTGAAAGCGGAGAGCTTCGAGTTTCCCTTTTTTTGCGTTTAAGTTTTCGAGGGCTTTTTTCTCTTGGTTCCACCGTTCTTTAAGGATAGCGAGTTCTTCTTTAGCCGCAACAATTTCTTTATCAAGCTTTTCGTTAGGGGCCGCTTTCTCATGTTTGAGCGCTTCTTGTTTGACAATAAGGGAACTGAGAGCCCTTTCTTTTGTATCGATTGGAAGGGGACGGGAACCGATTTGCATCCGAATCATCGAAGCCGCTTCGTCGATGAGATCGATCGCTTTGTCGGGAAGTTGTCGATCGGTGATGTAGCGGTGGGAAAGGGTAACTGCTGCATAGAGCGCATCTTCAGTAATCCGTACGCCGTGGTAGTTTTCATACTTTTCTTTGAGACCGCGGAGGATTGTGATGGCATCTTCAACAGAGGGCTCTTCAACAAGGACCGGTTGGAAACGACGCTCTAAGGCGGCATCTTTTTCGATATACTTTTGGTATTCAGCAAGAGTGGTGGCGCCGATACAGTGGAGGGTCCCACGGGCAAGGGGAGGTTTAAGGAGGTTTGCGGCATCCATGGCCCCTTCACTTGCTCCTGCACCAACAAGGGTGTGGACTTCGTCGATAAAGAGGAGGAGGTGTCCTTCGCCTTTTTCAATCTCTTTAAGGATTGCTTTGAGCCGCTCTTCAAATTCTCCTCGGTATTTGGCGCCAGCAATGAGGGACCCCATATCGAGAGCGTAGAGCTCTTTTCCTTTGAGTGAGTCGGGAACATCTTCTTGAATGATGCGATGAGCTAGTCCTTCGGCGATGGCTGTTTTACCGACTCCAGGTTCTCCAATAAGGAGGGGATTGTTTTTGGTGCGGCGCGATAAAACTTGGATGGTGCGGCGGATCTCTTCATCCCGTCCGATGACAGGATCGAGTTTTCCTTGTTTAGCGAGAGTCGTGAGATTTTTGCAGTATTTTTCAAGAGATTGAAGGGTCTCTTCCCCGCTAGGGCTATCCATTGTTTGTCCTCCACGGATTTCTTTAATTTTTCCTTCGACTTGGGAAAGTGTGATCCCTGACTCCTCTTTCCAACGTTTGAAAGGATCCTCTCCTTTTTCCCAAAAGATATAAAAGAAGTGGTCGCTGCTGATGTAGGTATCTCCCCATTTTTGCATGAGGAGGTGGGCATCATTGATCTCTTGATGAAGTTTTGGGTTGATTTGAGGTTCTCCTCCACTTGCAAAGGTAGGAAGAGAGTTTAGTTTTGCTTCGAGCTTAAGGATAAGGGTTTGAGGGGTAAGCTTAAGAGCAGAAGAGAGTGTATGAAAATAGCTATTGGGATCTTGAAAAAAGGCGAGAAGGAGATGGTTTTCGGTAATTTCGGTATGTTTTTTATTTTTGGCATTTTGAATGGCATGATTAAGTGCTTGAGCGGCGGATTCTGTGAACTGAGGGTTCATATGACACTGACCTCCTTGCATCCTTCCATTTTAGTTTACAAAATGAGAATGTGTCAAGAGGAGAGAGGGCGGGCAAGGACACTCGATTGAGAGTTAATATTAATGATTTTATAGGGATACATTTTGTTATTGCTCTTTTCGACTTTCATTGGAACAGAAAGGATCCATGATGAAGAGGTACTCAGATCTTGAGGAGCAATTTCCCATTTCGTTCCATCACTGAGGATAAGAATTTTTCCTCCGTGAAGATTTTCTTCAACAGTGAGTGATTCTTGCTGCTCCTGAGGCATTTCATGGGCAATGACCTCTTCAATCTTAAGAGGAGCCGTGGCGAGTAATAGGGACGCTACGTGTATCAACATATTTTTCCTTATAATCAGAAAGGAAAAGAATCACAAGGAGATTTTATCGTCAGGGTCGGGATAGAAGGTGCGGAGGGTATGACGAAGCCCTTTGAGACATTGGGGGGTATGAGATCTCTTGTTTGTGAGAACTTCAGCACGATGAAGAAAATCCCAGGCCTCTTTATAGAGAAACCGGTTCATTGAGACGATAGAGAGATAGTACTCAACAACGGGACTTGTAGGATCGAGTTCATGGTAGGCTTGAAGAGCCTGCAGCGCTTCACTTCCCCGGCCAAGTTGCAAGTAGGTAATTGCCAGTTGGAGTTGCCCATCTCGAAACTTGGGATATTTTTTGAGGATTGCTTTCAGCTTCTCTTGTTTTTCTAAAATGGAGCTTCTTGTTTCGTCAACATGGAGGAAAATGGTCTTGATTCCTTCAGCGTTGACCCTTCCTAAAAGATAATCTTCAGGAGTGGTTTCTCTTCCGACAGCAAAATCGAAGGTGAGATCTTTGATTTCTTTGAGGAGTGTTTTCCCTTCTTTTTCTTTTCCAGTAAAGAGGTAATTATATCCCAGAAACATCTTAAGGAGGGGGTCCTCTGGGAGATAGGGGAGGGCCTCCTTATAGAGTTTAACGGCAGCTAGATGGTCTTCTTTTTGCCAAGCGACAGAGGCTTGGTTGATAAAGGCGAGTCCAATCACCTCTTTTTTATTCCGCTGCTGGAGTTTCCGTGTATTAATCCCTAAATACATCCGATCAGGGACATGGATGCCGCGGGCTGTGGTTTCAATGTTAAGAGTTTCTCCTCCGCACCGATGGCGAAGATAGATATGACCGGGAGGGGTGATGATTTCAAGGGAGACATCTAGACGTTCTGCAATTGAAAGATAGAGGATGGAAACCCCTAAACAGACCCCCAGATGACTATCAAGGACATTTGAAAGAAAGGTGTAGGTATCGATATCTTTGGCATAGATCGAATGGGGAGGAAAACGGAAACGTTTCTCGTGAAAGATAAAATGGCTCATTGCCTCAATCTTTTCCCTTTCAGTGGCTTCTAAAGGAAGCTTTGCTAAAATTTGAAGGGCAATGAGGTCTAGCATTGCTTCATACTGCCGCACTTTTGAAGGGTCCTCTTCAAATTGATGGAGAAGAAGGGCGCGAGAAAGATCGATCTCTTCAGGAGAGAGGCCAATAAGATCCTCTTTTTTCCAAATAGTATGCCCCTTTAGCTTCCGGTTGGCTAGATGATCGGAAACGGTTTCAATGATTTCAAGTTGATCCTCACTGAGCTCAATATCGGTCTCAAATGCCTCTTTGTTCACAAGAGAGATGATCGAATCAATCTTCATGGCGGGCAAAACCATATTCCCTTTTAGCAAAAGACGCTCACTCCGATGTTTATGCATGAGCTCCCAAGCGCTTGCAAGGGCCTTTTCTCCAAGCGGGGTTTCCGGATACAAATGATAAAAGGCAAAGAGCTGCGCAATTGACTCCGGATCTAAACTCCGATACAGAGTCTCAAGATGCGGCTGAGAAAACTCTCCAAAGGCTAAGCCAAAACAGGCAAGGAAAAGAAAAAAGCACTTCATATGCATAGATTACCACAGAAATTTAAAAAAGGAAGACCCATTATACCGCAGAATCATTCTCATAGATCCTACTTCTGTTATTCACGCCATTTGATGCGACATCCGTGACTTGGAAATTGCTTTTGGGGGACCTTCTTGTTTGCAAGAAGGGCGTCTAGGGCTTCTCTAAGGTTTTCCCCTGTGACGGGGTGGTCATTGTCAGGGCGAGAGGGATCAAATTGCCCTCGATAGACACATTTTAGGTCTTTGTCAAAGAGAAAGAAGTCAGGTGTGCACGCTGCGCCAAATCCTTTGGCGGCAACTTGTGTGGGATCATCGAGGTAAGGAAAAGGGAAGGAGTGTTTCTTCGCAAACTTTTTCATCTCTTCCGCTGTATCGTCAGGGTACATTTCGGGGGCATTTGAGTTGATTGCTACAAATGAAATCTTTTTAGGGAGGTACTCTTTTGCAAGATCGATCAGTTTTTCTAGAAGATGTTCGACATAGGGGCACTTATTGCGGATGAAGACAATAACGGTTCCGATCTCCGCATGAATGTCTTTTAGGGTCTTAGATGAGTTGGTGATGACATCTTTAAGGTTAAAATCAAATGCTTTCGTTCCAAGGGGGATCATATTTGAAGATTTATCGACCATTATTCTCTCATGTTTAAATTTCAAAAACAGATATTTTCACATAGTGTTGAAAAAAATCAAAAAATATTCTAAATTGTTCCTTTTTTTAAGAAGAAAGGAGCATGAGATGAAAAAATCTTTTCTAGCAGCTATCGTCCTGGTGACTTTGATTTTTGTGGTGGCGATTATGCAACATCAAAAATCACTCAAGAAGGGAAGGATGAATATTGTAAGAATTCCTCTTTATTTTGATCTTTCAACACTCCATTTTTGTGCGAGCAATAAAGGGAGCTATGCTAACTCTTCACAAATTATTCCTTACGTCTTTGAGGGACTCATGTGTCGAGGAGAAGGGGATATTCCAGTGCCTGCTGTAGCAGAGAGTATTGATGTCTCTGAGGATGGAAAAATGTATACGTTTCATCTTCGCGATTGCAAATGGAGCGATGGAAAGCCGGTCACGTCTTATGACTTCGACTACGCATGGAAAAAGCTTATCGATCCTCAATCTCAGTCGCTTACTGCCCTTCCTGAACTTTTTTTTCCAATAAAAAATGCTGAGAAATTCTTGCAAGGGAAGTGCTCAAGCGATGAAGTGGGAGTTCAGACTCCTGATGAAAAAACCTTGATCGTTGAACTGGAATATCCTGCTCAATATTTTCTCGAGATTGTTACGAACCCTTTCCTTTTGCCTGCACCAAAGCATATTGTAGAAGAGGATCCTAAGTGGTGCATGAAGCCTGGGTTTGTCTGCAATGGTCCCTTTAAATTATCTAAATGGAAAATCAATTCAGAGATTCAGCTTGTTAAGAATTCCGGGTATTGGGACCAAGAGCATGTTAAATTAGATGGAATCCATTTATTAGTTTGTAAACATGATAAAACGGCATTAGATTTATTCGAAAGAGGGGAATTAGATTGGGTGGGGGATCCCTTTATGAGAATTTCTTATGATTGTTCTTATAAGATTCTTAAAGAAAAAGCTCTTGATGAAATGGTCTATTTCTTTGTGTTTAATAATAACAAATACCCGTTCAATCAGACTAAATTCCGGAAGGCTCTTTCCTATGCTATTGACCGTGCAGGAATTGTGGACAATGTGTTTCATGATACGGCGCAGCCTGCCCTTTCTGCTCTTCCTTATTCTCTACGGCTAAAAGATGAACCTTATTTTCAAGATAACAATCCACTTGTAGCAAGACAGCTTTTTGAAGAGGCTCTTCAGGAAATGGGGGAGACAAGAGAGTCGTTAGGAGAAATTGAACTTCTCTATATGCCTGAAGTGGAGTTTGCCAAGAGGATTTGTCTTGCGATTCAAGATCAATGGAGAAAGCATCTTGAGTGCAAAGTAACTCTTAAGGGGATTTTTGGATGGAATGAATACATCGATTCGATTCAACAAGGAGAATATATGATTGCAATTACTGGCGCGATGCCACCTATTTCAGATCCTTCCTTTATTCTTCAAATTTTTAAAAATAAGAAAGATCTCTGTAATCGATGCAACTGGGAGAATGAAAAGTACCAAATGCTTCTCCATCAATCTAATCAAGTTTTAGGAAAAGAAGAGCGGATAAAGTGTCTCACTGAAGCGGAAGAGCTTCTAATGGATGAAATGCCTATTCTTCCTATCTGCTCGATGAATAAAAGCTATGCAAAAAACCCAAAACTTAAAGGGGAGCATCTTTCTAAGCTCAAGTTTGTTGATTTCAAATTTGCTTATTTTGAAGATTGAATCAGGGGAAGATACTTGTGAATGGTCCGGTCTTCCACGGAATTGAATTGATCGGCGAACTCACTTTTTTCTGATCCGTCGCATCGCTTTTCGCGGAGGCGCTTTTCTGTCCCTGTCCAGTAGTGGTGGATGTTAAAGTTTTTGGGGCTGAGCTCTTCTACCTTGTAGTTTTTATACAGCTTGGCGTGGTGGATGAGGCAAATGTCGATCGCTTCTGGGCGGTGAATACTTTTGACTTGTTTTCGATTCCATCCGTGATCATCTTTGGCTCGCATGACAAGCTTTTCGATGAGACGTTCTCCTGGTTTAAGATCCCAAATATGAGAGGTTCCAAAGATACGCCAATGAATTTTTAAGCTCCCGACAGAGGAAAAAGGCCAAGGACGGCTGGCTTTCTGCAGCATTGTATGAAAAGCTTCAATCCCTTTGATCGGCACGATATATTCGTCAATATCGATCATCGCAACCCACTGCGCTTTTCCAAGGGCGTGTTCTTTTAGACAGTTGTTGTAGGCACCGATCTGGTAAGCATTCCATGGAGCTCCTTCGATCCATCCTCTGAGAGCATGGTCTTCCGATGACTCCCACTGGATCAATTCAACAAGTCCCGCTGCAATATAGGGGTCTAAGACCTCTTGATACCCATCTGTGCTGTCATTATTATAGAGATAAAAATGACTTGCCCCTAACACCTGATGGTGGTAGTCAATCCATTCTTTCAAATAGGGCGCTTCATTTTTAAAAATGGCGCAGACGGTGAATTCATGCTCATACTTTTTTTGAAATTGAAAGAGAGCAAAGAAGCTTATCCCACATAAAATAGCGATTGTAAACAAGGTCTTTTTTAACATAAGGGAAAGCATATCTTCTGAGTAAATTGCGACTGCTCCCTCGCCTAAAGGCGAAGGCTTCTAGGGATAATTCCCAGGCCATCCAATCCGAGGGCCAAAATATTTTGTACAGTTCACGAGTTCCAATTTCCTACTACTACCAGCTTCTGCCGCTTTGTAGATGAGGAATTGACGAAACTGATTCCAACTTGCATCCTTCTATGCTACGATTTGATCTATGAATTTGTCAAATGATTTGTGAAACCATTTGACAATATGTCAAAGGGCAGGATACTCCTATTGCTATTGCCTAGTCCCTAAAGTCCTTCAAATAATTTTTTTGGTAGATATTCCGTTAAGAAAGTTATCCAAAAGATGCGCCGGG
>Ga0075163_10010950_pt1 | contig 11831 bp, 8 predicted proteins | sample JI1023141ADNA_FD_71478 | JGI IMG/M metagenome (GOLD analysis project Ga0075163, IMG submission 71478) | Wastewater effluent complex algal communities from Wisconsin, to seasonally profile nutrient transformation and Carbon sequestration -... | ecosystem: Engineered > WWTP > Effluent > Algae... | reverse complement strand
CGGGCGGTGAGGAGGGTTTCGCCGGCGGCGGCGAGTTTGCGGAGTTCGGTGAAGGCGCGCCAGAGGTCGGGTGCGGCGGTGAGGGGGACTTCGGTGGGGTCGAGGTCGGCGAGTAGGTCGCGCACCGAGGACGCGAGTTCGCGGACCTCGATGGCGAGGCGGGTGCGTGCGGTGGTGTGGGGTGGGGTTTGTTGCGAACTGGCGTTCGTGGGCACGGGTGTAGTGAATCAGGTGCCACCGACAACGAAGCCCGTAGAGCGCGAACAAGACCCGGCATGTGACCCCTGTCACATGCCGAGGGTCCACCGGTGGTTCATCGGATCGCGTTGTCGCGCAACCATCGGTCGTAGTCGGTTTCGAGCACGCGACGCTCCGTGCGGATCTCGCCCGCCGACTCGGCATCGCCGACCCGTTCCTCGGCAGCGGCCCACTCGTCGAGACACCAGCTGAGAAGCTTCACGCCGAACGCGTCGCCGAACCCCGTGAGCTGGAACGCCTCCCGCGCAACGCGGGTCGCCTGCCACCACGCGTCAGCGGCCTCGTCGTCGAGCTGCTGGGCCGTCGCGAGCAGCGCGACCCGTGTGAGGCTGATGGAGGGGTCTTGGAGGATGTCGGGGGTTGTGCCGTAGCAGGTGACGCGGTCGCGGGTGAGGGCGAGGGCTTCGTTGTGGTGGGTGGTGGCGGTGGTGAGGTCGCCGGTTTGTCGGGCGAGGTCGCCGGTTTGTCGGGCGAGGTCGCCGGTCATCCGCCATGGCGTCATGCTGCGGGCGCGGGTGCGGGCGACTTCACCTCTTGCGGACCTGCGAACGGATGTTCGAACATGGGGAGATGGCCGAAGCATCTCAACTCGCAGCGCTCGCGCAACGGTTTCGGCCGGCGGTGCTCGCTGCCGAACAGACGTTGCCCGTTGCCGAGGCCTTCCTCCCGCTGCTGCCGCTCGACGGCCTGCCGCGCGGTTCCCGCGTGTCGGTCTCGGGCGCCGGAGCAACCAGCATCACGATGGCGCTGTTGGCCGAGGCATCACGCGGCGGATCGTGGACGGCCATTGTGGGCGTTCCGTCCTGGGGATGGGCGGCATCGGTTCGTTCCGGCGTGGCCGCGCAGCGAACCGTCGTGGTCGATGAGCCGCCGGTCTCGCAGTGGGGCCAGGTGATCGCCGCGCTCGTCGACACCTTCGATCTGGTCGTCGTCGATCCGACCCATCAAGTGACCGCAAGCGATGCCCGGCGTCTTGCGGCGCGCACCCGCGAACGCGGGTCGGTCATGGTCGACGTGCGGGTCGACGACGGGCGCCGTCGGTTCCGGTGGCCGATCGACGCCGACCTGAGCTTCTCGGTATCGACCAGCGCCTGGTCGGGGCTGGGCGACGGGTTCGGCCGTCTCGACGACCGTGAACTCACGGTCTCGGCCTCGGGGCGCCGCGGCGCCGACCGCCAACGCCGAATCCAGGTCCGTCTCGACGGCTCGGGTCACCTCGCTGCAGCGGCGTCGATGAACACAACGCCGATGAACGCAGCGCCGACGAACGCAGCGCCGACGAACACGGCCGCCCTCCCGGCCGTCGACCCAACCGCCCCGAAGCGACGGCTTCGCAGCGTCGGATGAAGGGCGAACGGCGGGCATCGCCACGCGCCGCCATCGCCAACTCCGGAGGCCGCACATGAGCGGGGTCGCACCCACCCGCACCGTCGTCGTGTGGTGCGCCGACTGGCCGGCCGCTGCGCTCGGTCGTCCACCCGAGGCCCCGGTCGTGGTGCTGCACGCGAACCGCGTCGTTTCGGTCTCGCCGCCGGCGCGCGAGGCCGGGGTCGAGATCGGAGCGCGCCGCCGCGAAGCGCAGCGTCACTGTCCCGAGGCCGAACTGGTGGAACGCGACCCCGACCGCGAAGCCGTCAACTTCGAGCCGGTACTCGCCGCGCTCGACCCGATCACCCCGCGTGTCGAGATCACGATGGCGGGCACCTGCCGGTTCCCGGCCCGCGGGCCGTCGCGCTATTTCGGCGGCGACGCGGCGATGGCCGAACGGGTCGCGGCAGCGGCCGCGACGGCGCTTCGGGCCCCGGCCGTGGTTGGCGTCGGCGTGGCCGACGGCGCGTTCGCGGCGGAGCGCGCCGCCCGCCGAGCCGCCGCAGCCGGGGGAGGGTGGCTCGTGATCGACGCCGGCGCGAGCCCCGAGTTCCTCGCCCCGATCTCGGTCCGGTCGCTCGGCATCCCCGAACTCGCCGATGTGCTCGAGCGTCTCGGGCTCCGCACCCTCGGCGCCTTCGCCGATCTCCCCGCCGCCGATGTCACGGCCCGATTCGGCACCGAAGGCGCCGCGGCGCACGCGGTCGCGAGCGGGGTCGACCTGGTCCCACTGCACCTCGCCGACCCGCCCCCCGACCTCGACGTGGACGACGAGCTCGACCCGCCGCTCGACCGCGTCGACCGCGCCGCGTTCGTCGCCAAGGCGCTCGCCGACGACCTGAACGGGCGGCTCGAATCCCGCGGTCTCGCGGCGGTCTCGGTGCTGATCGGGGCGGAAACGGCCGACGGCAGCCTCCTCGAACGGCGCTGGCGCCACGACGGCGCACTGAGCTCGGCGGCCGTCGCACAGCGGGTTCGCTGGCAGCTCGACGGATGGCTCACGTGGGCCAGGGGCCGCGGCGCGCTCACCGAGGGCGGCATCGTGCGGCTCTGGTTGCGACCCGAGCAGGTGGCCCCGGCGCGCGGCCGCCAACTCGGCTTCTGGGGAGGCGCCGACGCCGCGTCGATGCACGCCCGCCGAGGGCTGGCCCGGGTGCAGGCGCTGTTGGGTGAGGATGCCGTGCGCGTGGCCGAATGGCAGGGTGGCCGATCGCCCGCCGATCGCTACCGGCTCGTGCCGATCGACACGGTGCCCGTGGCCGACGACGAGTCGCTCGCCGTGCGAACCGCCGGCCCAGAACCCTGGCCCGGCCACGTTCCCGACCCTCCGCCGGCGCTCGTGTGGCCGGTTCCGCGCCGAGCCGAACTGGTCGACGACGAGGGCCGGCGCGTCGAGGTCAATCGGCGCGGCGCGGTCTCGTGTGCGCCGGCGCGCCTGTCGATCGCCTCGGGCCCGTGGCTCGACGTGGTCGGATGGGTTGGCCCCTGGCTTGTCGACGAGCGGTGGTGGGACGCGGTCGGGCATCGCCGCCGTGCCCGATTCCAGATCGCAGCCGGCGACGGAACGGCCCACCTGCTGGCCCTCGAAGCCCAGCACTGGTGGGTCGAGGCGACCTACGACTGAGGCGCCCGGCGAGTTCGGATCGTGCCGCCTGAAAGCCCCCTCAGAGCGGCGCGGGGCGAACGACCGGGGAACCGCCGCATCCACGGGCAGACTGTCGGTGTGAAGGTGCTCGTGATCGAAGATGAAGTCGCACTCGCCGAGGCGGTGCAACGAGGCCTCGAGGCCGAAGGGTTCGAGGTCGAGGTCAGCCATGACGGCTTGGAGGGCTTGGGGCGCGCCCGAACCGGCTTCTTCGATCTGATCGTGCTCGACATCATGCTGCCGGGCATGAACGGCTACCGCGTGTGCCGGACGTTGCGGTCCGAGGAGGTGTGGACACCGATCCTCATGCTGACGGCCAAGGACGGCGAGTACGACGAGGCCGAGGCGCTCGACACGGGCGCCGACGACTTCTTGTCGAAGCCGTTCTCGTTCGTGGTGCTCGTCGCCCGCCTGCGGGCGCTGGCCCGGCGCCGCAGCGATTCGAACCTGCAGCCGCTCGAGGTGGGCGACCTGGTGCTCGACCCGGTGGCCCGCGCCGTTCGGCGGGGCGAGACGCCGATCTCGCTGTCGCCCCGCGAGTTCGCGGTGCTCGATGTGTTGATGCGTCAGGCCGGCGAGATCGTGCCCAAGCTCGACCTGTTGGAGCGCGTGTGGGGAGCGGATTTCGAGGGCGACCCCAACGTGGTCGAGGTCTACGTCGGCTACCTGCGCCGCAAGGTCGACCGGCCTTTCGGCCGATCCGACATCGAGACCATCCGCGGCGAGGGGTACCGGCTGGGGGCACCGCTTGCGACGCCTCGTTGATTCGGTTCGCGTCCGCCTGACCTTCGCGGTCACGGTGATCTTCGCCGGCGCGGTGAGTCTCGCCTCGGTGTTGCTGGTGCGCTCGGTCGAGGCCACGCTTCTCGACGATCTACGCGACCGCAACGCCGTGATCATCGAGGCGCTGCGCAACACCGAACTCGCGTCGAACGACCTGAACGACACCGAGAACCTGGCGTCGGACCTGACGCGTGCCGGCCACGGCGCCGACGTGATGGATGCGATCGGCGGCTCGTACTTCTACGTGGTCGGACCGAGCACGGCGATCGTCGATTCCTCGGGTGGATTGGCGGCACAGGTTCGCCGCGGTGTGTCGGGCGAGGCGGTGCCGATTCTGGGTTCGCGTCTGCCCTCGCGCATCGATCCCAAGGCGTTCCTCCTGACCGAGGTGAACGTTCGCACCGACCGCGGCAGCGTGCAGGTTCACATCGCGACGCCCACCGAGCAGGTGACCCGGACTGTCGATCGTGTGGCGCGCGCCCTGTACTTCGCGGTGCCGTCGATGGTGGTCGCGGTGGCGGCGCTCGCCTGGTTCGTCACGGGACAGGCGTTGCGGCCCGTGCTGTCGATCACCCGCCGGGCGAACGAGATCACCGGCTCGACGCTGCATCAACGCGTGCCGGAGCCGCGCACCGACGACGAGATCGGCGAGCTCGCCCGCACGATGAACGCGATGCTCGACCGGATCGAGGGCTCCTCCGAGCGCCAGAAGCGGTTCATGTCGGACGCCAGCCATGAGTTGCGGTCGCCCGTCGCGTCGATCCGCACCCAGCTCGAGACCGCGCTGCTGCGCCCGGACCACACCGATTGGCCCCACGTGGGCCGCACCGTGTTGGCCGAGGATGAGCGACTCGGCGCCCTGGTCGACAACCTGTTGGCGCTCACGCGGCTCGAGGAGGGGGTGCGCCGCCCGACGTGCGAGGTCGATCTCGACGAGCTGTGCTACGAGCAGTTGCAGCGCACATTCCGTGTGCCGATCGATCGCTCCGGCGTGCTCGCCGGCCGGGTGATCGGCGTGCCCGACGAGCTGACGAGCGTGGTTCGCAACCTGATCGACAACGCCGCTCGGCACGCGGCGACCGCGGCGCGGGTGTCGCTCGCGACGTACGGCCCGACGGTTCGCCTGTGCGTGGAGGACGACGGACCGGGCGTGCCGATGGAGCTGCGCGAGAAGGTGTTCGAGCGCTTCACCCGCCTCCAGGAGGCGCGCAGCCGCGACGCGGGGGGAAGCGGGCTCGGCCTGGCGCTCACGAAACGGATCGTCGAGTCGCACGGCGGGCGGATCTTCGTGGAGTCCGCCGCGTTGGGCGGAGCGGCCTTCGTCGTGGAGCTCCCAGCGGCTCTCGCCGACGACGAGGACGACTGGTAGACCCCCAAACGCCGACTCTGTCGGTGGCGCCAATTACCGTCTCTCGCGACCCACCCCGAAAGGTCGCCCATGGTCGACGCGCCCCCCACATCCGATCCGGCTACGTCGCCGAGCGCGTGGCGTATGTACACCGAGGATTGGGACCCCGCGTACGGCAACTCGGCCAGCTTCGAGATGGAGGTATCCGCCGACGCCACCCGGGCGGAGCACTCCGGCGACCACGTGCGTGGGCACACGTCAGCCTCCATCCCGCTCGCGTTCGTCGACGGCCGGCGCCGGGCCGAGCTGTCGCTATGGGCCGAGGAATCGGCCACGGGCACCCGGGTGCCCGGCCTCGCCGGCTGCGCCGCGGTCGGCGCGGTCACGGTGCACCCCACCACCTCGGCGAGCTACGCGGGCATTCGGGTCGACCGCGTGGCCATCTGGGGTGGCGGCCGCACGGGCGATCTCCGCTCGCGGTCCGGGTACCGATGGTCGGCGGTGTCGACCGAGGCGGAAACGCCCGATCAGCTGCTCGCGGCGCTCCAGGAACGCATGCGTCGGCTGGAGGGCCGCCTGGCGATCGATTGCGTCGAGGCGGGGTGGAACGTGGTGCTCGACGGCCCCCTCAACCGAATCTCGGGGCTGCACGCCGGGTTCGTGGTCGGGTACGTGAAGTCGCATCATCGCCGCATCCTCCCGCCCGACGATCATGCCCGGATCCCGCGGCTCGAGGTCGGTGAGCGCACCCCGCTGTACACCACGAGCACCGATCGCTACACGTGTTACATCCGGGTCGGTAACCCGGGTCCGGTCGGTTCGCCGTGGACAGGCATCGCCCGGCTGGAGTTCGCCGCCGAGCCGGGTCTCGACGAGGTCGCCGCACGAGCGTCGGCGATCGCCGCAGCCTTGCCCCGGTTCGCCGGCGCGGCTCATCGCGACCCGCGTGCGCCCGTGAACCTCACGCCGGTGAAGAACCTCGAAACCCATCTCTCGCGGTGCATGGGGCGCGTCGAAATGGCAACCCGTGCCGCCCGCGAGGCCGTGCACCTCCGGAGCGCATCATGACCGGTTCCAGCCCCACGTCCGGCGAGTTCCCGGGCGAGTTCCCGGGCGACGTGCCCCAGGTCGACGACATCACCGATGTCGACCGGCGAAACGACCTGCGGGGGTTGTCGGGTGTGCCGGCGACCGATCCGGTGGGCCTGATCGACGCGTCGACCGACGCGACGACCCAGCAGGCCAACGTGTTGATCGACGACCGGGTCGATCTGGCGCTCGACACGTTCGTCGTCACGGCACAACGCCTGGTCGACGGCTCGGTGCTGTTCCACTACGGCATCGTGACCGAGGTGTCGGGCCGGGTCGAGGGCGCCGAGCTGGCGACCGACACGGCGCGCCTCGCTGCGGCAACGCTGCCCGGCCAGCGGTTCCGCCACGCCGAGGTGTCGTGGATCCGCACCGATCCCGAGCGGTACCTGCCGCCCTCGTCGGGTGCACGCATCTGGATCGCCGAGGCCGACCACCGCCGCCGGGCCCTGTTCCTCGACAAGATGTCCGAGGACGAGCAGATCCCGCTGGGCCTCGACATGGGCGACGAGCCGGTCTACATGCCGTATTCCTTCCTGAACGGCGACAAGGGCGGACATGTCTCGATCTCGGGCAAGTCCGGCGTCGCGACCAAGACCAGCTACGCCCTGTACCTGCTGTACACGCTGTTCGAGACCGAGTTCGGTCGCCGGGCGCGACGGGGGAGCGCGCACGATCGGGCGCTCGTGTTCTCGGTCAAGGGATCCGACCTCTGCCTGCTCGACAAGCCCAACAACCGGTTCGTCGACACCGATCCCGTCGGTGTCGAGGCGCGGCGGCAGTGGCGGCTGTTGGGCGTTGCCGACCCGCGGCCCTTCACCGATATCGAGGTCTTCGCCCCAGCGGAAGACAGCGACCCGGGTGTCACGCCGGTCCCGCACATCGAGGTGCGCGACAAGCGCGAGACGAGCGCCTATGGATGGAGCCCGCGAACCTTCATCGAGCGCGGGCTGCTCGAGTTCGTGTTCGACGACCTGGAGTCGGGGCAGCTCTCGTTCATCGAGCAGGTCGTGCGGGTGCAACTGCTGCGCTGGTGTTGCCCCCTCGCGGGCGACACCGAGGGGCGGGTGGTGCTGGTCCATCCCGACGACCAGGACGAGCGGCCGGGCTCCACGTGGGAATCGGCTGCTCGCGCCCTGCGTCGCAAGCGCCCCGTGGGGGCCGGCAGCGGTGTGGTGATCGCCACGCTCGACGAGCTGGTCGAGTTCATCGGCGACAAGGTGACCGAGGGGTCGCCGGGGTTCGAGCCCCTCTGGACGGGATCGGTCACCGGGTCGACCGCCCAGGCGTTCATCCGGCGGCTGTGGAAGTCGACCCCCCGGCTGCGGCGCCTGGTGCGTGCGGGGCTGGCCGAGGTCGGCTTGTCGTCGCAGGTGTCGGTGGTCGACGTGCACGCGCTGCACGCCGACGCGCAGCGGTTCGTGGTGGCGTCGGTGCTCAGTTCGGTGTGGGAGCAGCACGAGAACTCCACCGCCGCGGGGCGCACGTTCGTGGTGCTTGACGAGCTGAACAAGTACGCGCCCCGCTCCGGCGGGTCGCCCATCAAGAGCCTGCTCGTCGACATCGCTGCCCGGGGTCGGAGCCTCGGTGTCATCTTGATCGGAGCACAGCAGAACCCGTCGGGGGTCGATCGCGACATCACCAACAACGCCGCACTCGAGGTGGTGGGGCAGCTCAAGGCCTCGGAGTCGTCCGAGCTCGGGTTCCTGCCAGCGCCGATGCGGGCGCGGGCGCAGATCATCGCCCCCGGAACGATGATCACCTCGCAGCCGCTGCTTCCCGCCCCGGTACCGATCCGCTTTCCGTTTCCGCCGTATGCGACCCGGGTCTCCGAGGTGTTGGGCTCGGCGGCCGACGACGCTGAGGCTCGCGCGCTCCTGGAGGACATGTGAGCGGCGCAACGCACGGAACGGCGTCGGGCGACGAAACGGGGACTGCGTCGGCGGTCGCTGCGGGATGGCACGGGCGCGGCGCGCAGGGCCGCGTCCCCGATCGCCCGGCCGACGCGGTGCGCGTCCTGCACACGAGCGACTGGCACCTGGGCGTCACGGTTCGGGGCGAGTCCCGCGCTGGCGACCACGACGCGCTCATCGCCGAGCTTTGCGAGATCGCTCGGGCCGCCGCGCCCGACCTGATCGTGCACACGGGCGACCTGTTCGACGGGCATCGGCCACCCATGCACGACTTCGGGCGGGCTATCCGGGCGCTCCGGGATCTGGCGGCGATCGCGCCGGTGGTGCTGCTGGCGGGCAACCACGATTCGCCGGTCGCGCTCGATGTGCTCGGCGTGGCGCTCGAAGACGCCGCGGTACACGTGCTCGCCAAGCCGGTGTTGGCCGAGGCGGGCGCGGTCTCCACGTTCGCAACGGCGTGCGGCGCGCAGCTCCGGCTCGTCGCCCTGCCGTTCGTGCACCAGAACCGGGTCATCCGAGATTTCGGCGCGCTGGTCGAGGCCAACGCGACCTACAACGACTCGTTGCGCAAGATCATCGCGTCGTACAGCGCCGCGGCCTTCGACGACTTCGATCCCGCCCGCGACGTCGCCGTGTTCGCCTCGCACGTGCACGTGCGCGACGCGAAGACCTCGTCGGAGAAGACGATCCACATCGCCGAGGACTACGCCACCGATCCGGCTCACTTCGAGCCGCGTTACGGGTACCTCGCGTTCGGCCACATTCACGTTCCCCAGGCGATCGCCGGGGGCCGTGGGCGGTATGCGGGTTCGCTGCTCGAGGTCGACTTCGGTGAGGAGGGCGAGGCGAAGCAGGTGGTGGTGGTCGACCTGACCGCCGGACGGCCCACCAAGGTGCACGAGGTCGGGCTCACCGCCGGGCGGCGCCTGTTCAGGGTGCGCGCCTCGCTGGGCGACCTCGGGGCGCGGGCGGCCGACATCGGTGACGGGATCGTCGAGGTGACCGTGCTCGCCGATCCGGTGCTCAATGCCACAGCGGGTTCCGGGGCTGCCTGCGATTCCGGGGGCGCGGACCGGCCCGACCACGCGACCACCGGTGATTCCGCGACCGCCGGCGCTGGTTCCGGGGCCGCGGACCGGCCCGAACACGCAACCGACGACCGGCCCTTCGACACGCTGAGCGCCGCGGTGCGGGCGCTGCTGCCGAGGGCAACGATCGTGGGCATCATCGACGGTCGGTCGCCCACCGTCGCAGCGATCGACGAGTTGGCCGTGCCCGATGCCCCCCAGGGACTCGGCGACACGTTCAGGTCGTGGCTCGTCGGGGCGGGGAGGCCGCTGCTCGCTTCGCAGGGCGAGGGCGCGGCCGACGCGGCGCGGGTCGCCGGTCTGTTCGACGAGATCCATGCGGCGGTGCTGTCCGATGCGCCGGCACAACCGATCGAGCTCGACCGGCTCGTCGCGTTCACCGAGGCGGAGGGTCGCTGATGCGGCCGATTCGACTCCGTTTCGCCGGCCTGCGTTCGTACCGCAGCGAGACCGTGGTCGACTTCGACCGCCTCGACCTGTTCGCGGTCATCGGTGATACGGGTGCCGGCAAGTCGACTCTCATCGAGGCGCTCTGCCTGGCGCTCTATGCGCGCAAGTCGTGGAAGGGCGGCGCCGCGAGCCTGAACGACCTCATCACCGATGGCGTCACCACCATGCGTGTCGAGCTGACGTTCACCGCTGGCGGTCACGAGTGGGTGGTGACGCGCGCTCGGCACCGCAACGCGTCGGCCCCGATCGACAAGCTCGTGTCGCCCACCGGGGGTCTGGGTGCCGACGGGGCGCGATCGGTGACCGAGCGTGTCGTCGAGGTGATCGGCCTCACCTACGACCAGTTCATCCAGGCGGTGGTGCTCCCGCAGGGTCGATTCGACGCACTGCTCGCTGCGACCGAGAAGGAGCGCAACGACATCCTCACGTCGATCCTCGACCTGGGCGACGTGGCCGAGACCCAGCGGCGAGCCAAGTCGCTGCGCGAGGAGTGGGAGCCGTACGCGACCGCCTGGACGGTCGAACGTAGGCGCTACCCCGACGATCCCGCCGCCGAGTTGCAGCGGGCCGTCGATCGAGCCGGCGCGGCATCGGCGCTCGATGAGCGGCTCGCTGCCGCCGCCGCCGAACTCGCCGCTCTGCTCGCTCGGACCGAGGAGGCGGCCGGGCGGCACGGCGCGTTGCAGGCGGCGCTCCGAGCCGTGCCTCGCGCTCCGGCCGACGCGGCAGGCCGGCTGCGTCGGCTCGCGCAGGCGCGGGCCGAGCTGGACGCTGCCGAGGTCGCCGCATCGACGGCGCTCGCCGAGGCCCGGCGCGAGGCCTTGAAGATCGCCGAGCGTCGCCGAGTGGTGGCCCGCGGCGACGCGACGCGCGACGACTTGATGGCTGCGGCGAGCCGCATCCGGACGGTGATCGATGAGCTGCCCGCCGCGGAGGCCGACCTGGCTGCGGAAGGTGAGCGGCACGCGATGCTTGCCGCGACGGCGATCGACACGACGGAGCCACCCCAACTCGCGACCGCGGCCGAGGCGGCGGCCTCGGCCGAGCGGGTAGTCGGCGAAGCGGAACTCGCGGCGCGAGCCGCCGACCAGGCTGCCAGCGCCGCCGACCGATTGGTCGAGCAGCTCGAAGCGGCCCGCGTGGAGGTTCTCGCGCTGGACCGCGAGGTGGCCGCCTTGAACGACCGACTCGAGGCGGGCGCGGCGAAGATCCGTGACGCCGAGGCGAGCCTGGACGATGCCGGCCGGCGCCGCGACGTCGCGATCGAGGCCGAACACGACGCGTTGCGAGCCGATGCGGCCGCCACCGCCGCGGCCGGGTGCGCGCCGGGCGCTCCCTGTCCGATCTGCGATCGTTCGCTCCCCGACACGTTCGTACCTCCGCACCCCACCGAGGGGGTTGCCGCGGCGCGGGACCGTCGCGCCGCGGTCGAGCGCGAACTGAGCCAGGCCGCCGAGGCCCTCAAGGAACTGCGCGATCACCGCTCGAAGCTGGACGGCGAACGCGACGCGACCATGGCGCGTCGCTCCGAGCGTGCCTCGGCGCTCGACTGCCTGCTCGACGAAGCGGTGGGCGCAGGGCTCGCTCTGTCACCCGAGGCTGACCCCGGCTCGGGCGCGGGCCAGGTCTCGGATGCGCGGATCGGGGATGCGCGAGTCGGCGGCGGGGCTGCGCGGGACGCGTCGGCGGGCTCGTTCGTTGCCGCCGCCGCGTTGGGGGCCGTAGCCAAGCGCTCCGACGAGGCCCGCTCAGCGCTCGATACCGCCCGACGGGCCCATCAGGACGCCCTGGCCGCGCTGCATCGGGAACGGGCCATCGCTCAGAGCGAGACGGCGATGCGCCAGGCGCGCCTCGACGATGCTCGTTCGCGTCTCGATCAGGCGATCACG